>Ga0255058_10001923_pt1 | contig 11586 bp, 12 predicted proteins | sample Cases_109_9_MG_FD_188637 | JGI IMG/M metagenome (GOLD analysis project Ga0255058, IMG submission 188637) | Seawater microbial communities from Amundsen Gulf, Northwest Territories, Canada - Cases_109_9 | ecosystem: Environmental > Aquatic > Marine > Gulf | place: Canada: Northwest Territories... | reverse complement strand
CGAACCTTGAACCTAGCGATTAAGAGTCGCTTGCTCTGCCAATTGAGCTAGTGGCCCATCCTGTTTGGCCCCGTTTTCTCAGGTTCGCGCAGTATATCACGCGCCCGAAAAGCAGGGCAACGAACCGGCCCCGTCCCACAACGGGATGGGGCCATCGCGAACGCATTGTCTCAGGAAGCGCGCCGACTAATCAAGCGTCTGCGCAAACCCCCGTCTCGTTGACCGCCTTCCGCAGCGGTTGATACGATGTTCTAGCGCGTGGGCGATTTCCGCCGGAGGCGGATCAGCCTCTGGCTAAGCTCCCGCAGGACAAGAGGACTCATGGGCGATTAGCTCAGTTGGTTAGAGCGCAGCGTTGACATCGCTGAGGTCGTAGGTTCAAATCCTACATCGCCCACCACTCTGAATACGAAGGCGCTGACCGGGACGAGTAGCCGGCGCACGGCGACAGGAAGGCGAGCACCCCGCACGGGTACTGAGAGCGAGCCGGCCCACTGCCACGGCGAAACCACCCGCGAGCCGGTCGTGAAGTCCGCCTGGCGGACATAAGCGACCCGGAGGCACCCGTTAGCGGCCCGAAAGAGTCCGCCTGGCGAGCGCAGATTTGGCCGTCCGGCGGAGAAGCTGGGTGGAACCACGGGAAGCCCCCGTCCCAACATTGGGCGGGGCTTTTTCTTTGGTGGCAGGCGACATGAGGAAGGAAACAGCACTCAGATGGCACAGGGACCGGCCGGCGACAACAGCCTGACGATGCTCCTCCTGCGCGTCTGGCTCTGGGCCGTGCCCATCGTTATGTTCGGTGCGGCCGTCGTCTTCGGCGGCATCGCCGCGGCCAACGGGAGCTGGGGCCTGACAGGCGCCATGTTCGTGCTCGGCCTCATCGCCGTCGGGCTGATGGTGATGCACTACTGGCTCCTTTACCGCTTCGGCAAGGAGCCGCCGCGATGAACCGCTGGCTCGGCGCCGAGATCTACCTCATCCACTTCGGTCACGGACTGCTGTACCTCGGCGTGCTCGCGATCGTCGCCGTGAACGTCCCGTGGTGGGCGCTCCTGGCCGGCTCGCCGCTGATCCTGCTTTCAGCAGCGTTCTGGCTCTACGAAGCAAGATTTGTCCTGCCGCCGGCCTCGCGGATGCTGCGCGGACAGAGCGGCGTTACGGAGGAAGAGATGATGACGACCGCCACTACGGCGCCGCGCCGCGACGAGGCTGCGCGGCGGGATGACGAGACAACTTGGGACGACGAAGAGATGAGAGGAAACAGATGACGAATCTAAAAGAGATGTCAAAGGAGCAGCGACTCGACCGCCTCCGCCACTCCGCCGCGCACGTCATGGCGGAGGCGGTCGTCGAGATGTTCCCGGACGCCCGCATCGGCATCGGCCCGCCGATCGACACCGGCTTCTACTACGACTTCGAGCTGCCGCGCGCGCTTACGCTGGACGACCTGCCGGAGATCGAAGAGCGCATGCGCAAGCGGATCGCCTCCGACGTCGCGTTCGAGCAGTCGTTGATCTCGAAGGACGAGGCACGAAAATTGTTCAAGGACCAGCCGTACAAGCTCGAGCTGATCGACGAGATCGCCGACGAAGAGGTCGGCCTCTACAAGCAGGGCGAGTTCCGCGACCTCTGCCAGGGGCCACACGTGGAGCGGACCGGCCAGGTGCCGGCGTTCAAGCTGATGAGCGTGGCCGGCGCCTACTGGCGTGGCAGCGAGAAGAACCCGATGCTGCAGCGCATCTACGGCGCTCTCTTCGACACACAGGAGGAGCTAGCCGCTTACCTCGAGTCGATCGAAGAGGCGGCGAAGCGCGACCACCGCCGCCTGGGCCGCGAGTTGGACCTCTTCTCCTTCCACGAGGAGTTCGGCCCGGGCCTCGTCTACTGGCACCCGAAGGGCGGGCGTGTGCGCACGATCATCGAGGACTTCTGGCGCGAGGCTCACTTCGCGGCGGGATACGACCTGGTGTACACGCCGCACATCGGCAAATCGACGCTCTGGGAGAAGAGCGGGCACCTGGACTTCTACAAAGAGAACATGTACTCGCCGATGGACATCGACGGGCAAGACTACTACGCCAAGCCGATGAACTGCCCGTTCCACATCCAGATCTACAAGACCGGCCTGCACAGCTACCGTGAACTGCCGATCAGGATGGGCGAGCTGGGCACCGTCTACCGCTACGAGCGCTCGGGCGTCCTGCACGGCCTGATGCGCGTCCGCGGCTTCACGCAGGACGACGCCCACATCTTCTGCCGTCCCGATCAGGTGAAGACGGAGATCGAGCGCTGCGTCGACTTCACGATGTTCTTTCTTGGCGCGTTCGGCTTCGACAAGTTCCACGTCTACCTGTCGACTCGGGACGAACAGGGCAAGTACGCCGGCTCGCTCGAGGACTGGGAGATGTCGACGGACATCCTTCGCGAGGTGATCGAATCGCACGACCTGCCCTACGACATCGACGAGGGCGGCGCCGTCTTCTACGGGCCAAAGATCGACGTCAAGATGATCGACGCGCTGGGCCGCGAGTGGCAGACGACGACGATCCAGTTCGACTTCAACCTGCCGGAGCGGTTCGACATCAACTACGTCGCCGAGGACGGCGCACAGCACCGGCCGTTCATGGTGCACCGCGCGCTCCTGGGCTCGATCGAGCGCTTCTTCGGCGTCCTCCTGGAGCACTACGCCGGCGCCTTCCCGATGTGGCTGGCGCCCCTGCAGGCCGTCGTCATCCCGATCGCCGACCGGCACGTGCCCTACGCCAATGAGGTCGCGGAGAGCCTGCTGGCTGCCGGACTGCGCGTCGAGGTCGACGGGCGGAACGAGCGCATGCAGGCCAAGATCCGCGACGCCCAGCTGCAGAAGGTGCCCTACATGCTCGTCATCGGCGACCGCGAGGCGGAAGCGGGCACCGCCGCCGTGCGCCTGCGCAGCGGCGAAGACCTGAAGGCGCTGCCAGTACCGGAGATCATCGAGCGCATGCGGGGCGAGGCGGAGGTGCCGACGTACGTCGCGCCAAAGCCAGCAGGCTGACCTCGTTCATCTGTCGTGCGATCTCCACAGGTGGACTCTGAGTCTGCCTGCTGGCCATCGCCCTCTAGGAACGTTACCTTTCTCGGGTGGGCGACGAAAACGCTGGCCTTTGCGCAGACTGCCCCTTCGCGCACGTTGTTGAGACAGCCACGGTAGCCGCTTCTATCGCTGCCGCCGCTCGGAGTCCAACGATCGCTTTCGCCGCTACCCGCAGCTGCCAGTCCTGACGTGTGAACGTTACGAACGAACGGCGCCCGGACGAGGCGATCGAGCGTCGAAGTCTTGACGAAAGTCGACCTCAGCCACCGTTTGATGGTGGTATGAGATGTGCTATGCTTTTTCAGCAGTGGCGCAGTGCATCTTTAAGGGGAACTAACCCATCGCCCGCGAGCTCCGTATAAACGAGCGCATACGCGCACGCGAGGTACGCGTCATCGGGGAAGGCAGCGAGAACTACGGTGTCATCCCGTTCGCTGAAGCGATGACCCGGGCCCGTGAGGCCGGCCTCGATCTCGTAGAGGTCGACTCCAACGGCCAGCCTCCCGTCTGCCGCATCCTGGACTACGGCAAGTTCAAGTACGAGCAGGCGAAGCGGGAGCGGGACGCCCGCAAGCACCAGCGCGGGACGATGATCCACGAGGTGCGCCTGCGGCCACGGACCGGCCAGCACGACATCGATCTCAAGGTCAGGATCGCCACCAGGCTCCTGGCCACGGGGGACAAGGTCAAGCTCTCGGTGATGTTCCGTGGACGCGAGATTTCGCACCCGGAAGTGGGCCGGGAAGTGCTGAACAAGGCGATTAGTGGCCTCGGGGACACGGCAAGCATCGAGAAGCCTCCAGGGATGGAGGGCCGGTTCCTGACCGTGATTCTGACGCCGACGGCGAAGAAGCCGGCGGCGAAGGACGGGGCTAAAGCAAAGCCTGCCAACGGAGCCGCTGACGACGGCAAGAAGGCGGCAGCGAAGGCTGAGAAGGCGGCGAAGGCGGCCGAAGCCAAGGTCGAGACCAAGGCAGCGCCCGCCGAAGACAGCGATGCTTCTGCCGCCAAGAAGGCGGAAGCGGCGACCACGGCAAAGAAGGACGAGGCATAGAAGTGGCAAAGAAATACAAAATGAAGACCCACTCCGGCGCCAAGGCCCGGATCTACGTGACCGGCAAAGGCAAGTTCTTGCGCCGCAAGATCGGCATCAACAACTTCCGCCGCAAGAAGCGCGGCGAGACCCTGCGGGACATCTCTGGTAAGCTTCCGGTGGCGAAGGGCGACGCCCAGCGACTCAAGAAGCTGATGCCGTACGCCTGATCCCAAGGAGACTTCCAGCAGATGACACGAGCACGAGGTGGAGGCGTAACACGTCGCCGCCACAAGAAGATCATCAAGATGGCGAAGGGCCACCGCGGCCTCAGCCATAAGATATTCAAGCAGGCCAACGAGTCGGTCATGCACGCGCTTCGCTACTCCTACGAGCACCGGCGCGACCGCAAGGGCGACTTCCGGCGGCTCTGGATCCAGCGCATCAACGCCGCCGCCCGCCAGCACGGCCTCACCTACTCGAAGCTGATTCATGGCCTCGCCAAGGCCGGCGTCGAGGTAGACCGCAAGGTCCTTGCCGATCTGGCCGTCCGGGACGAAGCGGCCTTCGCAGCCGTCGCCGAAAAGGCAAAGACGGCCGCTGCCGCTGCTGCCTAGCCTAGGCGCGCAGCTCGGCGTCTAGCTCGCGGTGCAGACGCTCAACAATCCGCCCGCGCTCTTTAGCCACGTCAGCGTCACTCAGGGTCTTCCCCTCGGCCTGGTACGAGATCGCGAAGGCGAGTGACTTCTTGCCGGCCGCTATCGGGTCGCCACTGTAGACATCGAACACCGACACGTTGGCCACCAGCTTCGACGCCCGGATCAACTCCAGCACGCGGCCCGCGGGAACGTCCTCGGCAACGACGATCGCCAGGTCCTCCTCGACCGCCGGGTAAGGCGACACCGGCCGGAAGTGGACGATCTCGCTGACGTGCGGCAAGAGCGCATCGAGATCGACTTCGAACATCGCGACCTCACGGCCGATGTCGAAGCGTTCGATCACCTGCGGATGGACCTCACCGATGAGGCCGACGCGGTCATCGCCCACGAAGACCTCGGCGGTGCGGCCGGGAAGGTACGCGGACTCCGTCGCCTCACGATAGTCCGCCGTCATGCGAAGGGCTGAGAAGACGTGGTCGAGTCGCGCCTTCGCGGCGTAGAAGCCGGCCGGCTCGCCAGTCGGCCGGCCCCAGCGGTCGGGCTCCCGGCCCGAGACGACACCAAACGCCATTTCGACTTCGTTGGGCAGATCGTCCTCGCGAGGCAGGTAGACGCGCGCCGTCTCGAAGAGGCTTATCAGCGACTGGTCGCCCCGCAGGTTCGAAGCGAGCGTGTCGAGCAGCGCGTGGCGGAGTGTCGTGCGCGCGTACTCCCATTGCCGGCTCAGCGGATTGGAGACGCGCAGGGGAGGCGCAAGCACCAGCTCCTCCTTCGGCAGCACCTTCCGCAGCGACTCGAGGTCCGTCAGCGAATACGTGATGACCTCCTGCATCCCGGCGTCGGCCAGCGCGTCGAGCACCCGTTCACGCAGGTCGCGGCGCGGCTGCGGCACGAGCGGCGGGATTTGGCCGCGGAGCTGGCTCGTCGGCAGCTGATCGTAGCCCTCGATGCGCGCGATCTCCTCAATCACGTCGTCTGCGATGCTAACGTCAGTGCGCCAGTAAGGGACGCGCACGACGAAGCGGTCCGGCGGCATCCAGCGCGCACCGAAGCCGAGGGCCGTGAGTATTTCGCGGATGCGCTTCGTGGACAGCTCGATCCCCAGTACGCGGACGAGGCGCTCCATGGTCACGGTCACGCGCCCTTCCTTCGCCTTCCCGGGATGCTCGTCGATGACGCCCTTCGCCGCTTTGCCGCCCGCGTGATCGACCATCAGCTTGACGGCCCGTGCCGCGGCGATCGGCGGCAGGTGCTGGCTCAAGCCCTTCTCGAACCGCGTCGAGGCATCCGTTCGCACCTTCAGCGCCCGGCTCGTGCGGCGGATGTTGGGGCCGTTGAAGTTCGCCGCCTCCAGCAGCACCGTCTTCGTTCCCTCGGTCACCTCGCTGTCAAGGCCACCCATCACGCCCGCGACGGCGACCGAGCGCTCGGCGTCGGTGATCAGTAGCATCTCGTTCGTGAACGTGTGCTTGCTGCCGTCGATCAGCTCCATCTTTTCGCCAGCCTCAGCGCGGCGGACGATGATGTGGTGCTCAGCCAGCCGGTCGTAGTCGAAAGCGTGCAGCGGCTGGCCCGTCTCCAGCATCACGTAGTTAGTTATGTCGACTATGTTGTTGATCGGGCGCAGGCCCGCAGCCGTCAAGCGCTCTTGCATCCAGTCCGGCGATGGGCCGATTTTCACGCCGTCGATGATGGCACCGACGTATCGCGGGCAGAGATCCGGGTCGGCGATAGTCACCTTCGCGCGCCCCTTCGCCGCGGCGCCCTTCTCCTCGTACTGGATTGACGGGTCGCGCACCTTCTGCCCCGTCAGCGCCGCCACCTCCCGCGCGATCCCGAGCATGGAGAAGAGATCGGGCCGGTTGGGCGTCAGGTCGAAGTCGAACACCGTGTCGCCGAGCACGTCCGCGAGCGGCACGCCGACGGGCGCCTCTGGCGAAAGGACGAGAATGCCCTCGTGCGCCTCGCCCAGCCCCAGCTCTTTCTCCGAGCAGACCATGCCCTGGGACTCGACGCCGCGGATCTTCGCCTTGCGAAGGACCGTTGACTCGCCGCTGTGGCCATCGATCAGGCGCGCGCCAACGGCCGCGTAGGCGATCTTCTGGCCAACGGCAATGTTCGGCGCGCCACACACGACCTGGCGCTGCTCGCCACCGCCGATATCGACCGTCGGCAGCGTAAGACGGTCGGCGTTCGGGTGCTTGTCCAGCTTCACGACCTCACCGACGACGACGTTCTGCCAGTCGCCAGCGGCGATGATCTCGCCGACCTCGACGCCAGCCGTCGTCAGGCGGCGAGCCAGCTCCTCCGGCTCGAGGACGAGGTCAACGTATTCGGACAGCCACCGCAGTGGTACTCGCAAAGGGCCTCCTCAGAACTGTCTCAGAAATCGCAGGTCGTTGTTATAGAAGTGGCGGATGTCGTCCACACCGTAGCGCAGCATCGCGATCCGCTCGACGCCCATCCCGAACGCGAAGCCCGTGTAGCGCTCCGGATCGTAGCCAGCGTTGGCGAGGATCTCCGGGTGAACCATGCCCGCGCCGAGGATCTCGATCCAGCCGCTGCGATGACAGGTGCGGCAGCCGTCGCCGCGGCAGATGAAACAGTCGATGCGGCACTCCAGGCCGGGCTCGACGAACGGGAAGTAGTCGCAACGGAAGCCCACCTTGCGGTCCCGGCCGAACATCTGGCGGGCGAACTCAGCAAGCGTGCCCTTGAGGTCGGTGAGGCTGATGCCCTCGTCCACCGCCAGGCCCTCGACCTGCGTCAGCATCCATTCGTGCGTGGCGTCGGTGGCCTCGAAGCGGTAGCACTTGCCGGGAACGATGATCCGGATCGGCGGTTCGCGTTGCTCCATCACGCGGATCTGGTTGGGCGATGTATGCGTGCGCAGCAGCATCGGCTGGCGGCCGTCCTTCTCGTAGTCGATCCAGAGCGTGTCCCACATGTCGCGAGCCGGATGGTCCTGAGGGATGCGCAGCGCCTCGAAGTTATAGCGGTCCCACTCGATCTCGGGCCCTTCCGCCACCTGGAACCCCATGCCGGAGAGCGAAGTGACGATGTCCCGCATCGTTTGCGTTATCGGGTGCAGCCGGCCCCTGGGCAGCGGCGGCCCCGGCAGCGTGACGTCGCGGCGCTCGCCCACGATAACCTGCTCGACGCGCTCCTGGTGGGCGTGCTGTATGCGCCAGTCGTATGCCTCCTGGAGGCGCTTCTTCAGGTCGTTGGCCTCCTTGCCGACTAACTTTCTTTCTTCGATAGAAAGGCCGGCCAGGCTGCGGAGTAGAGCAGTCAGTTTGCCTTTACGACCAAGATAGGCGATGCGCCAATCTTCGACCTCGGCGTCGGAAGACGCAACGTCGAGGTCTTCGAGTGCGGACGTTTCGAGCTGCTGGATGTCGGTGTCAGGTGCCATGGCCGGACTGTTCTCAGTTCGCCGCCCAGGCGCTGGCCTCGTCCAGCGCTCGAACTTCGTCGGCGGACAGGGACAGGTCGCCCGCCGGCAGCAGGTCGGCTAGCTGCTCCGCGCTGTTGGCGCCGATGATCGGTGCGACTATCGCCGGCCGCGTCCGCGACCACGCCAGCGCCACCGCGGCGATCGTCGTTCCCCTGGCCGAGGCGATCTCCTGGAGCGCCTCGATGACGGCGAATCCGTCGTCTGTGAGGAAACGCTTCACCCCGCCCGCGCGCTGGCTGTCGGGGAGCGGCTCACCGCGGCGGTACTTGCCGGTGAGGAAGCCGCCCTCCAGCGGGCTGTACGAGATCACGGCGATGCCATTCTCCTCGCAGAACGCCGCCTTGCGGGCCTCGTACTCCTTGCGCCAGACGAGGTTGTGGTGGGGCTGCAAAGAGACGAAGCTCGGCAGGCCGTTCTCGGATGCCAGCCGTAACGCCTCGGACATGTGATCAGTAGGCGAGTTCGAGAGACCGACGTAGCGCACCTTGCCCGACTTCACGAGCTCTCCGAAGACCGTCAGCGTCTCCTCAAAAGGCGCGTCATCGTCCGGCCAGTGCGTCTGGTAGAGGTCGATCGTGTCGATCTGGAGACGGCGCAGGCTGTCCTCGACCGCACGCTCGATGTGCGCGCGTCCCAGCCCTTCACCGTCGGGGCCTTCCCACATCTGACCGCGCAACTTCGTCGCTACGACCAGATCGCCACGGTTGCCACGCTCCTTCATCCAGCGCCCGATGATCTCCTCGGAAACGCCGCCGGGGTTGCCGGGCGACCAGCGGCTGTAGATGTCGGCGGTGTCGATGAAGTTGCCGCCGGCCTCAACATAGCCATCGAGGACCGACACCGAGGCCGCCTCATCGGCCGTCCAGCCGAACTGCATCGTGCCGAGGCACAGGTTCGTGACTTCAAGGTCCGTGGAACCGAAGGAAGCGGTCTTCATGGGGACAGCCTAGCAGCGTCCGGCGGCCTGCGTACAGACGTGTTGACAGGGCCCTCGTTCGCGCTATGCTTTGCCCCGTCAGGAGACGAGAAGCCAGAGGAGGCAGCCCAGGACATGCGTGCGTACGTTTTGATTGAATCCGCAGTTGGCAGAGCCAGCGATATCGCCAAGGGCGTCAAGAAGGTGAAGCTGAAGGAGGCCACCGTCGTGTCCGTTGAGGCGGTCACCGGCCCCTTCGACGTAATCGCGCTGATCGAATCGGACGACCTGGACAAGCTGGGCCGGGCGATCACCGACGCCATCCAGCAGGTGAGTGGCGTGCAGCGCACCACCACCTGCCTCGTCGTCAAGCTCGGCTAGGCTGACCGGCCACCCCACTTGATCAGCATCGAAGAAGCCCTTCAGCAGCTCCTTGCCCACGTTCAGGTGCTGCCGGAGGAGCAGAAGCACCCGCTGCAGGCGCTCGGCCAGGTGCTGGCCGAGGACGTCGCCGCCGGCTTCGACATCCCGCCCCTCGATAACACAGCGATGGACGGCTACGCCGTGCGCGCGGAGGACACGGCGGGCGCGGCCGAGGCGTCGCCGCGCGAGCTGCGTGTGATCGGCGAGGTGGCGGCCGGCTACGTCTTCGCGGGCGCGGTCGAGCCCGGCACCGCCGTGCGAATCATGACCGGCGCATCGATCCCCGAGGGCGCCGACGCCGTCGTGCCGTTCGAGGAGACGGACGAGCCGTTCACGCGCCCGCCCGCTGGTGCAGGCTCGCTCTCCGGCCACGTGCACGTTCTCAAGGAAGCCGCAACGGGAGCCAACATCCGGCGCGCGGGCGAGGACGTCCGAGCGGGCGACGGCGTCCTGCAGCGCGGCACCGTGCTCCGCCCGCAAGAGATCGGCGTCATCGCCTCGCTGGGCCGCGATGAGGTGCGCGTGATACGGCGGCCCGTCGTCGCCGTGCTTTCAACGGGCGACGAGCTGCTGGAACCAGGGCAGCCTCGCGAGGGTGCGCGCATCTACGACGCCAACGCCTACAGCGTCGCGGCGCAGGTCCGGCGCTTCGGCGGCGAGCCGCAGCTTCTGGGCATCGCCGCGGATACGGTCGAGGCGCTGACGGCGAAGATCCAGGAAGGCCTGGCCGCCGATATGCTGATCACGTCGGCGGGCGTGTCGAAGGGCGACTATGACGTCGTTAAGGACGTGCTGGCCAGGGAAGGTGAAGTTGCCTTCTGGACGGTGGCGATGAAGCCGGGCAAGCCGCTGGCCTTCGGCACCTTCGAGCGTGACGGGCGGCGCATCCCGCACCTCGGCCTGCCCGGCAACCCCGTCAGCTCGATGGTCGCCTTCGAGCTCTTCGGCCGGCCGGCGATCATGAAGATGATGGGCAAGCGAGAGTGGCTGCGCCCGGTCGTGCGCGCAACCGCCACGGACCGCATCGCGAACGTCGACGACCCCCGCGTGTTCCTGGCGCGCTGCGCCGTAACACGCCGCGATGGGCGCTACTACGCGTCGCTGACGGGTTCGCAGGGATCTGGGATCCTGACTTCGATGGCGAAGGCGAACGGCCTGGCGTTGATCCCGGCCGAAGTCGACGCGGTGGAAGAGGGCGAAGAGGTGGACGTGCTGATGCTGGACTGGAGCCTGGGCGACGAGTGGGGCTCGTGGACAGACGAGGGCGCGGGCGACACACCACTGCCCGGGACGACCGTGATCGGCCCGGCGGACCGCTTCTAGCTACCGCCGAAGCCGGCTGCGTCGACGAAAGTCGTGAACGGTGTGATGATAGCACCGCCGACGAGCGCCAGACCGCCGACCACGGCAATAGCCACGAGCGCCAGGATCAGGCCGTACTCGGCGAGGGCCTGTCCTTCGGCGTCGTGCGTCCAGACGAGCAGCGCGCGTGCGAGTTTCGCATAATGCATTGGGCTTAGATCTCCTCACGTACATAGACGCGAATCGCCGAAGTGTTGCACTCGGCCCACCGTCAACGTTTGGGGGAAACTCTGGTTAACGGATGGAGAAGATCACGCCGCTGCGTCGCCCGCTAGAGCAAGACTTCCGGGCCGCTGCCCTCGCCGGACCGGTAGATCGCATCGACGACCCGATGCGCATCGAGCGCCGTGTGGAAGTCCGGAAACGGCGCCCGGCCTTCCGTCAGCGCCTTCAGGAATAAGTAGTCCTCGAGCGAGTAGCGAAGCATCCCCCCGAACTCGGCCGCGTCCAGGCCCAGCTTCTCGAGATAGCGGCGCTGAACTTCCTCCTCAGGGATCGTCTCGGCGTTGAGGGCGTGCTTCTGCAGGTGAATCGACCCCAGATAATCGTGGTCGAGGTGAAAGAGCCCCTTTTCGAAGAACACCTCGATCAGCCGCGTCGATGGACGGCCGATGATGCTGTGCCAGATCGACGTCAACGAAGCCTGCGCGCCGCTCTCGAAGT
>Ga0255058_10001922_pt1 | contig 11591 bp, 11 predicted proteins | sample Cases_109_9_MG_FD_188637 | JGI IMG/M metagenome (GOLD analysis project Ga0255058, IMG submission 188637) | Seawater microbial communities from Amundsen Gulf, Northwest Territories, Canada - Cases_109_9 | ecosystem: Environmental > Aquatic > Marine > Gulf | place: Canada: Northwest Territories... | reverse complement strand
AGTTTCCGACCAAATTGAAGCAACGCTGTTGCTTCTGGGCTGAGTCCGGCCGCTAGGCGCGAGCCGAAGCGCGATGCCCCATGGATTCCGGGCGCATCGCGCGAGGTTCGCAACGACGCGGAGGGCCGGCCCAGAGCAACCCTTGCGGGACGGGCGATTTTGGCCGGACGCCGCGTCGCTCGTTCTCGAATATGCGCTGCATGTCCATCGTCCCAAAAGTTAATCCCTGGCCTAACGTCCGGCCAAATTCGCTCCGTCAGCGTGGTTCAATTTGGTCGGAAACTGCTCTAGGGACCAGTCTCACTAGGGACTGTCTTCAAAGGCCGGGTGGACAAGCCGATCGCCCGGCCGAATTCCCAAACGATTTATCATCCCCCCGTTGATCTCAAGCACGGCGCGAACCCGTCCGTCCGAGGAAATCGTCGTCAGCGAAAAGGGCACCGCGCGCTCGACGATCTTCACGATTTCCCCGTCATCGGCGATGAACAGCATATCGAGCGGGATCAGCGTGTTCTTCATCCACATGGAGACCGGGCGCGCCGGGCGGTAGATGAACAGCATGCCGGCATCCGCCGCCAGACTTTGCCGGTACATCAGGCCCTGCGCCTGCTGCTCACGGCTGACGGCAAGCTCGACGTCTAAAGCCCGCTCGGTGCCGTCCGCCTGGTGCAGGACCAGACTGTCGCGCGCGAAGGACGCCAGTCCCTGCTGGGCGTCCGCCGGGCCTGTGCCGGCCGCCAGCGCGGCGAAGCCGAGAAAAGAGCCAAGGACGCTCGCGCGCAACACACCGGCCAAAGACATCATCTCACCCCTCATAGTTGTACATTCATAAAATGAGGATCAGACCTAATCCTGCAAGACCAAGGCCGCCAAGCGCCGTACCTCGGGGCGAACCGGCCCGGGGCCAAACGGTCCTGGGTGGGGCGGATCGGCAAGGGTCGTGAACCAGTGGTCCGGCGGGTTCCGCCCCTTGCTGTGGCGCCAGTGAAGGGCGCGCAGGACGGCTTCGGCCCGCGGCGGCAGGCGCTCGGGCAGCTGCCCAGGATATAGGCACCCATTCAACAGGCCCCAAATACCTGTCCAGCAGCGGGCGACCGACCAGGGATTGTAGCCGCCGCCGCCCAGCACCAGAAGCCGCGGCGCGATGGTCCTGATCGCCGCGACGACGCCCCAGATGGCCCGATTGGAGAGCGCCAGCTTGCTCTGCGGATCGTCGTCCAGGGCATCGGCGCCGCCCTGCAGCACCACCGCCTCCGGCGCGAAGGCCTCGGCCAGCGGCAGGACCGCCCGATCCAGGAGAAAGGCCATTTCGTCGTCGTGGAAGCCCGGCGGCACCGGCAGGTTGCGGGCCCCGCCGCCCGCGCGGTCGCCCACCGTTCCCTCGCCCACCTTATCCCCCATTGCCGGATCCCCGGCTGCCCCACCCCCGGCTAACATCGGCCAGCGGCCCGCCTCGTGCAGCGAGACGGTCAGGACCCGGGCATCCTCGGCGAAGGCCGCCTGGACCCCATCGCCGTGATGGGCGTCCACATCCAGATAGAGCACGCGCGTCACCCCGCCATCGAGCAGCCGCAGGATGGCCAGCACCGGGTCGTTGAAATAGCAGAAGCCGCTCGCCCGGTCCGGCCGGCCGTGGTGGGTCCCGCCCGCCGGATTGTAGACGGTCCCGCCGTCGCCGATCAGCGAAGCGCCCAAGAGGGAGCCGCCGCAGGCGGTGGCCGGCCGGCTGAAGATCTCCGGGAACACCGGGTTGCCGTTGCAGCCGATGTTGTAGCGCTGCCGTTGGTCCCCGCCGACGCTCTGGGACGCTTCGGCGGCGGCAAGTGCCGCGATGTAGTCTCGGTCGTGGAAGCGGGCCAGCTCGTCCGGGGTCGCCACGGGGCTGTCCAGATACTGACCGTCCGGCAGCCAGCCAAGCGCCCGGGCCAGGTCGATCACCGTGGAGACACGGGGGATCGCCAGGGGATGACCCGAGCTATAGCGGGAGCGCCGGTAAATCTCGCTGCCGATGAAGCGCGGTGTCTCGAGCATTCGGCCCCCATAACCTTCCGGACCCACCATAGGAACCCCGCCGGAGAAAGCCAACGCCGCGGCCGGTCGTGGGTCGGTTTGAAATTTGTCGCGCTGAATGCGCAAAGCAGACCCGAATGTCCGATGTCGGGGGCAAAGCGGACGTCGGAGGATGGGGTCTTTGACGTCTGCTTATAGCCGAGGCTGTCGAAGAAGTCGGAGCGGACCTTCAGCTTATTGCTCTCCCGGCAACCGGGAACTCTTCAAGACTTGGTTCGCAAAGGCTCGCAAGATGAACGCTGAGTTGACGCGCCGGGCAGGCCGCGTAACCGCTTACGGCTCTCAAGATTTCTCCGCCACGAAGAAGGTGAACTGCCCCACCGTGGGGCGGCGGGCGTCCTTTTCGGTGACGTAGGCCTCCAGCCGGCCGGCACGGGCAAGCGCGGTGATGTGCGCCTCGGCGGCGGTCAGCTCCGCCGGGGATGCGAGGGCCCAGATCGAATCGCCGCGCCGCCAGTCCTGGTCCAGCGGGCCTTCGGCCCTGAGGTAGGCCGTGCCCTGCATGGTCGCGGCGAAGGGCACTATTCGGTCGCGCAGGACGAAGCCGCTTTCAGCCAGGATCGCCTCCAGGCGCTCCGCTGACGCGCAGCGCTTCAGCACCGCGTCGCGTGCCGCCGGGATCAGATCGTAGTACCAGAAGCCCTTCAGCAGCTGTTCGTGGGTGCAGACGTTGATTGCGGCCAGGCCGCCCGGGCGCAACACCCGGTGGGCCTCGGCTAGGGCGCGGGCATGGCCGCCGTAGGCCGGGTCCGTGCCGCTCTCCAGGTGGTGCAGCACCTGATTGAACATGACTGCGTCGAAGGCGGCGTCAGGGAAGGGTAGCGCGGTGATGCTCCCGTGGCGGAGCGCGGCCCGGCCGTCGCGCTCGGCGGCTGCCAGCTTCGCGCAGGCGATTGCCAGCATGCCGTCCGACAGATCGACCGCCGTGAGCCGCCCAACCTGGCTGACCAAGGCAGCGCTGTAGGCGCCTGTGCCGCAGCCGGCGTCGAGCAACTCGATCTCCGCGAGCGGCTTGGGCAGTGCGGCGAGGCTGCCGGCGATGATCTCTGCCCCTATGGGAACCCGGCTGCCATCGTAATGGTCGGCCACCTTGTCGTAGTGTTCGTAGGTGCTCATGAGCGTACTTCCTGCCGCATCAGCGTGGGGCCAGGCTGTGGGCCGCGGGGATCTAAGCAACGTAGACCGAGATCTCCCAGATCGCACCTCCGACTGGCCGAAAACGGTAGCAAATTTGGCTGTCGAAGGCGATTCAGGTCCTGGTCGGGACATTGCATGGCAATACCGTCGGCTTGTTGGTCGATTTGGCGGCCGAACGTCTGTATGCCACATGTCTGGGGTGGGTCATAACTCCCCGTCGTGGCACCAGAGAGATTACGTCCGGACTTGGGGTGCAAAGCGGGCATAATCAGCTCGAAAGCGGACATTCAGGGCAGAGGTTCGGCAGGATTTCAAACTGAGACACTACCGGAGCCGCTATGTAACCTGCCCTGGGTAACATGCCTGGCGCCATGGCATCTTGTGGAATGGCATCTTGCGGAATGGCGATTCCGGCGCGCGGCTGGCATAGTCCGCTGCCGTCACGACAGGACCAAGCCCCACCCAATGAACACCGCTGCGGATACCGCTGCCCCCATCGCAGTCCACCTCCATGCGGCGCGCCTGTCCTACCGTGGCGCGGTGATCTTCGAGGACCTCGACCTGGACCTGCCCGCCGGCCGGATCACCTGTCTCCTGGGGCCGTCGGGGGTCGGCAAGACAAGCTTGCTGCGGCTGATCGCCGGGCTGACCGATAACGAAGGCGGGGATGGCGGCGATGGCGGCGATGGCGGCAATGGCGGCGGTGGCACTCTGCCGCCGGGCACCGCCGTCGACCAGGCCGGCCGCGCGGTTCAGGACCGGGTCGCCTATATGGCCCAGCAGGATCTGCTGCTGCCTTGGGCAAGCGTGCTGGGCAACGTGCTGCTCGGCCCGCGCCTGCGCGGCGAAGACCGCGACCCGGAGATCGTCCAGCGGGCCCGCGGTCTCATTGCCCAGGTCGGTCTGAAGGGGCGCGAGGAGGATCTGCCGGCGCGCCTCTCCGGCGGCATGCGCCAACGGGTGGCGCTTGCCCGGACGCTGGCCGAGAACCGGCCCATCGTGCTGATGGACGAGCCTTTTTCCGCGCTCGACGCCATCACCCGCTTTGCCTTGCAGGAGCTCGCGGCCCGGCTGCTGGCCGAGCGCACCGTGCTGCTGGTCACCCATGACCCGCTGGAGGCGCTCAGGCTGGGGCACCGGATCACCGTGATGGCCGGATCGCCCGCCCGCCTGGAGACGGCGCTGGATGTGCTCGACGATGTGGGCGGCGCGGACGAATTGCCGGCACCGCCGCGCGATCCCGGGAACGCCAATGTGCTCGCCCGCCAGGCCGATCTCTTGAAGCGTCTCGCCCGTGCCCGCGAGAACGTACTGGATCTGACATGAACCTGCTGCGCGGCGCCGTGATCTTCCTCGGCCTGCTGGCGGTCTGGCAGGCGCTGGTCTCGCTGACCGGGGTCGAGTCCTTCATTCTGCCGGGGCCGCTGGCGGTGGCCAGGGCGCTGGCCTCACGCTGGAGCCTGTTGGCCGAGAACGCCGGCGTCACGATCCTGGAGATCCTGCTCGGCCTCGCCTGCGGGTCCCTGCTCGGCGCGGCCAGCGCGCTCCTGATCGCCGCCTTCCGCCCGGCCCGGCAATGGCTGCTGCCGGTCCTGGTGGTGAGCCAGGCGATACCGGTCTTTGCTCTCGCGCCGCTTCTCGTGCTCTGGTTCGGCTACGGTCTGGCGTCCAAGGTCGCCATGGCCACCTTGATCATCTATTTCCCGGTGACCGCCGCTTTCTACGACGGTCTGAAGCGCACCGAACCCGGCTGGCTCGACCTGGCCCGGACCATGGGCGGGAGCCGCTTGGCGGTGCTGCGGGTGATCCGCATTCCCGCCGCCCTGCCCGCCCTCGCCTCGGGCCTGCGGGTGGCGACGGCGGTAGCACCCATCGGCGCCGTGGTCGGCGAATGGGTCGGCTCCAGCGCCGGCCTCGGTTACATGATGCTGCACGCCAACGCCCGCCTGCAGATCGACGTCATGTTCGCCGCCCTCTTCGTCCTGGCGGCATTTGCCGTCCTGCTCTATTTCGCCGTCGACCGGCTCTTGCGTCTCGCCCTACCCTGGCAGTCGGAAGAGACATGAGCGATCAGATCCGCGATACCGCCGAACAGTTTTCGCGCCAGGCCGCGGCCTATGCCGCCAGCCCGACCCATGCCCGTGGCGACGATCTCGATCTTGTCCTGGACTTCGCCGCGCCGGCGTCGGGCGAGACCTGTCTCGATCTCGCCACCGGCCCCGGCCACACCGCCGCGCGCCTATCCCCCCTGGCGGGGTTTGTCGCCGGCCTGGACATCGCCCCCGGGATGATCGGGGTGGCGCGCGACCGGGCCGCCGACATGGGCTTGGCGAACCTCGCCTATCTGATCGGCGACGTGCACGCCCTGCCGCTCCCCCCGGCATCCCTCGATCTCGTCACCTGCCGCATCGCGCCGCACCACTTCCACGACGTCGGCGGTTTCCTATGCGAGGCCGCGCGGATTTTGAAACCGGGCGGCCGCCTGGTGGTCGAGGACAGCCTCGCCCCTGACGAGCCGGCGGTCGCCGGTTTTCTGGAAGACCTGGAGAAACGCCGCGATCCCACCCATGTCCATTCCTTGACCCGGGGGGAATGGGGGGCGGCCTGTGCCGCCGCAGGGCTTCGCATCCTGCGGGAGACCGTCGCCCGCAAGCGCCACCCCTTCGATCTCTGGATCCGCCGCACGGGGCTGAGCGACCGCGAGATCGCGGGCCTTGCCGCGCAGATCCTGGCCGCCCCCGAGGACATCAGGAGCCGTCTGTTCGAGATCTCTGACGGTGAGGTCTCGGCCCTTCTCGACCACAAGCTGATCTTCCGGGCCGAACCCGCGGCGGCCGGCTGATTGAGACCATCAAAAGCTGGTGAGCGAGATCACCAGGTAGCCCGCCAGCATGGCGACCACCCAGAACACCATGCTGCCGGCGCCGACCGAGCGGGCGAGCGCCCCCTCCGGTCCGTGGTGGCGGTAGATATGGTTCACGATGGTGCGGAACAGCCGCAGCATCGCGCGACGCGCGCCCTGATCGATCGGCCCGAACGTCCTGACGAAGGCCGCGGTCAGAAGCGGCAGGCCCGTACGATAGGTGACGTCGAAGTCCAGGTTGACCGAACGCATTTCAGGCGGGTAGAGGCCGGTGCGCACGAGCCAGGTGAACGCCAGCGCGGAAAACAGCAGCAGCTGGTATTGGTTGATCACGTGCTCGGTCGTATAGGGCTGGTAGTCGACGGGGTACGGCAGGAGCGTGTAAAACTGTGACGGCCACAGCCCGATGACCACGCAGAGCACCGCCGTGATCGCCATGGCAGCCAGCATGTTCCACGGCGCTTCCTTCACCCGGATCCCGCTATCGTGAGCGAAGAAGGCGAAGAATGGGATCTTGATCCCGGCGTGATGGAACACGCCGGCGGACGCAAACAACAGCAGCAGCCATGGGATCAGATAGCCCTCCTCGGAGAGCGCGGTGAGGATCAGCGACTTCGAGATAAAACCGCTGAACAGCGGAAAGGCCGAGATCGACGCGGCGCCGACGATGCAGAAGCCGGCCGACCAGGGCATGGACTTGTACAGGCCGCCCAGCTCCGATCCCTTGACGGTGCCGGCGCGAAACAGCACCGCGCCCATCGCCATGAACAGTAGGCCCTCGAACAGGATGTTGCAGAAGGCATAGGCCACCGCCCCGTTGAGGGCGAGCTGGCTGCCGACGCCGATGCCCACAACCATGAAGCCCAGCTGGTTGTTGAGGCTGTAAGCGAGAACCCGGCGGAGATCGTTCTCGATCACCGCGAAGAAAATCGGAAAAACGGCCATGACGGCACCGATCCAGATCAGGATCTCGGTGCCGGCAAAGCCGCGGGCGAGCGCGTAGACCGCCAGCTTGGTGGTGAACACGCTGAGCCAGACGGTGCCGCCGACGGTGGCCTCGGGATAGGCGTCCTGCAACCAGTTGTGCAGCAGCGGAAACGCGCACTTGATGCCGAAACCAATAAATATCAAGGTCGTTCCCAGGCTTCCAAGTTCGAATTGATCGAAGGCGATCGAGCCGGTCTCGGCGGCCTGGAACAGGGCGCCGGCCAGCAGGAACACGCCAGAGCCGACCTGGATGATCAGATAGCGCATACCGGCCCGGTAGGCGCGCTCGGTCCGGCGCGCCCAGATCAGGAATACCGAGGCAACCGCCGATATCTCCCAGAACACGAACAGCGTGATGAGGTCGCCGGCGTAAACCGCGCTGACGGCACTGCCGGAATAGATCAGCGCCGCCACCTGCTGCAGCGGGTCCCGGTCATGGAGCGTGTAGAGCACCGTCAAGGCCGCGGCGGTGAAGAAGATCATCCCGAAGATGTTGGCCAAGCGGTCGACGCGCATCGTCGTAAGCTCGAAACCGAGCAAGGGGATTTTCGCGTAAGCGCCAGGCTCGAGCGTGAAGACCAGTATCAGGCCGATCAAAGGCAGCGTCAGCATGAAGATGCAGCGCGCCTTGCCGTGCAGGAAGGGGACCAGCGCGGCGCCGAAAATCAGGATGAGGCCGGGGCTGAAATCAATCATCGGGCTCGTAGTGGTCCTCGGGGCGCATCAGGAAAGTGCGCATCCACTTGGCGATGAGCACCAGGCAAACGCACATGACGAAGCCGAACAGGGCGTAGAACGCGAACAAATGCTCGACCGAAAAGAGTCCGTGCTTGGCATAAAAGCCATCGGCGAAGAACAACCCGAAACAGACGACGACCAAGGCCCATACGATCTTGTTCACGTTGCGCGGGTCGTCGAGCCAATAGCGCCTTTCGCCGCTGTTCTGCTCGTTATCGTGGTCCGTCATCCCCCTCCTCCGATCGGCCGCAGGAACGCGTACATCTCATCGGCAAAGAAAAAAAGCACAACGCAAGCGATCGCCGTGAAGCACAGCGGCACCAGGCAGAACAGCGGCGCCTCCTCGATCTGCCAAGGCTCGCCGGATGCGGAATTGCCGGCACCTCCGGCCGGCAGGAATCCGCGCACCGCCACGGGAATCAGGTAAGCCACGTTGAGCAACGAGGAGACCATCAGGACGCCGACGAGAATCGCCTGCCCGCTCTCGGCCGCGCCCAACGCAAGTTCCCACTTGCTCCAGGCTCCGCCCATCGGCGGCAGCCCGATGATGCTGAGCGAGCCCAGGAAGAAGGCCGCGAAGGTGAAGGGCATTCGCCGGCCCAGGCCCTGCATGTCGCTGATCTCGGTCTTGTGGGCGGCGACCAGGATGGCGCCGGCGCAGAAGAACAGGGTGATCTTTCCGAAGGCGTGCATGGCGATATGCATGGCGCCGCCCAGCACCCCGGTCGAGGTCGCCAGCATGGCGCCGAGGACCACGTAGGACAGCTGGCTCACCGTCGAATAGGCGAGCCGGGCCTTGAGGTTGTCCTTCGTCATCGCCACCAGCGAGGCGATGATGATGGTCGCGGCGGCGACGTAAGCGAGCCAAAGACTGGCCCCGGTCGTGGTCAATAGATCCAGGCCGAAGATATAGATCACGACCTTGAGAACCGTGAACACCCCGGCCTTGACGACGGCCACCGCATGGAGCAGCGCGCTCACCGGGGTCGGCGCCACCATGGCCGCCGGCAGCCAGCGGTGCAACGGCATGACGGCGGCCTTGCCGATGCCGAACAGATAGAGCGTCATCAAGAACGCGACCAGGCCGTCCGAGGCGTTGCCGGCGAGGATGCCGCCCTCGGTAAAGTCGAGGGTGCCGGCCGCCGCCCAGGTCAAACCGACGGCCAACAGCAGGAAGCCGATCGAGGTGCCGAGCAGAATACCGAGGTAGATCCGCCCGGCGCGCTTCGCCTCGGGCGTGCCGCTGTGGGTCACCAGCGGGTAGGTGCTGATGCTGAGCGCCTCGTAGAAGATGAAGAGCGTCAGCATGTTGCCGGCCAGCGCAACGCCCATGGTGCTGGCCAGCGCCAAGGCGAAGAAGGCATAGAAGCGGGTCTGATACGCCTCGTGGTGGCCGCGCATGTAGCCGATGGAATAAAGCGAGGTGACGATCCAGAGGAAACTGGCGAGCACGGCGAAGGACGCGCCAAGCGGCTCGACGGTGAAGGTCAGGTCGAAGCCGGGGTAGATCTCCACCAGCTTGACGCTGGGCCGCGCGCCATCGATGACCGGCGCGAGAATGGTCAGCACGAGCCCGAACAGGACGAGCGAGGTGACGAGGGTGACGCCTTCGCGCAGGTTCGGCCGCGATTTGGCGAGCCAGATGAAGAGCGCGCCCGCGACCGGCACGGCGAGCGTCAGCGGCAGGGTCGTCTCGGCCATCATGGCCGTGCTCCGATGAGCGATTCCGCCGCGGCCAGCGCCAGATCCATGGGCCAGGTCGCGCCGATGCCGAAGACGACGCAAGCCCCGGCCAAGATCACCAGCGGTATCAACATGCCGAGCGGCGCCTCGCGCACCTCCTCGCGGCCTTCGGGCAGCGGGCGGAAGTAGGCGGCCTCGACGATCCGCCAGGTGTAGATCGCGGCGAACAGTCCGCTCGCCAAGACGACGATCACCGCCAGCCAGGCGCCGTCCTGGAGGGCGGCCTGAATGAGGTACCACTTGGTCACGAAGCCGACCGTCAGGGGCAGGCCGATCAGGCTGAGCGCGCCGACGACGAGGGCCCCCATGGTGACCGGCATCTGCCGGCCGAGCCCCGCCAAGTCGTCGAACGATACGGCGCGCACCCGCTGGGTCGCACAGCCGACCGCCATGAACAGGGCCGCCTTCATGATGGCGTGGTTGAACAGGTGGACGATGCCGGCCGCCAGGCCAAGGACGCTGCCGAAACTCAGACCCAGCACCATATAGCCGATCTGCGAGACGCTCGAATAGGCGAGCAGGCGCTTCACGTTGCTCTGGTAGATCGCGACCAGCCCGGCGGCGACCATCGACAGCATGCCGAGACCCATCAAGGCCTCGTTGACGATCCCCTCTCGAAAGATCGGCGCGCCGCCGTAGACCGTGTAGATGATCCGGATGATCACATAGACCGAGACCTTGGTCGCGGTGGCAGCGAGGAAGATCGTCACGGTGGTGGGCGCGAAAGCATAGGCGTTAGGCAGCCAGAGGTGCAGGGGAAACAGCGCCAGCTTGAGGCTGATCCCGACGATCAGGAACGCCAAGGCCGCCTCGATCGTCCGCAAGTGCAGGAGCTCGGGCACCCGTTGGGCCAGGTCCGCCATGTTGAGCGTGCCCGTCATCATGTAGAGCATGCCGATACCGATCACGTAGAAGGTGGCGCCGAGGGTGCCCATGATCAGATAGCGCAAGGCGGCGGTGAGCGCGCGGCGGTCTCGGCCGAGGCTAATCAGCACGTAGGACGACAGAGCCGAGATTTCCAAGAACACGAAGAGGTTGAAGGCATCGCCGGTGATCGCGATGCCTAACAGCCCGGTCAGGCACAGAAGGTACATCACATAGAACAGGTAGATGCGCTCGGCCGGAATCTCGCGTTCGACGTTGATGCGGGCGAAGGGCATGACCAGCGAGCCGATCCCCGAGACGATCACCAGCACCAAGGCGCTGAACAGGTCGACCCGGTATTCGATGCCCCAGGGCGGCGCCCAGTCGCCGATGGCATAGGAGATGGTGCCCTGGTCGGAGACCTGAGCGAGCAGCCCCAGCGCGATGATGAAGGTCGCCCAGGTGGCCGTGGCGGCGAGCAGCCAGGCGGCGCGGCGGTTGCGCAACAGCAAGCAGATCGGCGCCGCCAGCAGCGGCACCACAACCTGCAAAGCCGGCAGATGGGCGCTGATCACGGCAGGTCGCCCTCCTGCTGTTCGATCTCTTCTTCCTCGATCGTCCCGTAGGCTTCACGGATGCGGACCACCAGAGCCAGCCCCAGCGCCATGGTGGCGACGCCGACGACGATCGCGGTCAGGATCAAAACGTGCGGCAGGGGATTGCTGTAGACCTGGTAGCGGTCGTCGAGAATCGGCGCGGTGCCGTCATCCACCTTGCTCATGGAGATGTAGAGGACGAACACCGAGACCTGGAAGATATTGAGCCCGAAGATCTTCTTCACCAGGTTGCCCTGGGCGATGACGACATAGAAGCCGATCATCATCAGCACCACGACGATCCAGTAGTTATAGAGGCCGGCGAACGCCATGCTTCACTCGCCCCTCGCGTCGCGGTCCCGCCCGGCGAAGATGAAGAAGACGGTGATCATCGCCGAGGCCACCGTCATGCCGACGCCGAACTCGATGATCAGGATTCCCAGGTGCTGTCCCGCAACCTGGTCGTCGGCCAGGACGGAATAGTTGAGGTAGTTGCCGCCGAGCAACAGCCCTGCCACCCCGGTGCCGGCGTAAAGCAAAACCCCCAAGGCCAAGGTGGCGCGGACGACGCCGGCGGGCGCCACCCGGCGCGC
>Ga0255058_10001921_pt1 | contig 11596 bp, 10 predicted proteins | sample Cases_109_9_MG_FD_188637 | JGI IMG/M metagenome (GOLD analysis project Ga0255058, IMG submission 188637) | Seawater microbial communities from Amundsen Gulf, Northwest Territories, Canada - Cases_109_9 | ecosystem: Environmental > Aquatic > Marine > Gulf | place: Canada: Northwest Territories... | reverse complement strand
GCCGTCATCGATATGCTCAAGCAGCAAATCTCTGCAAGTCATCTCGATATCGTATAAAAGCTTCGGGGTAGCATAGACCCGGACTTTATCGCCCATGAAGCTGATCGTTCGCGAATCATCCACGGTGATGCGGGCGGTAGTGGTCAGGCCAGTTTCCAGGCTCTGTTTCATGTCAATCTCCGATGAGTGAATCTCTAGTGCGCCGCCGCGGATTTTTCTACCAGGCGTTCCCAGCTTTTGTCCACTGTAGCCTGGACTTCATCAAGCTGTTCCGCCGTCAGGTGACGGAAACGTTTCTGCATCATCAGGTAGTCCCTCACCGGCCGGGTCCTGGTGGTCTGATTCAGGGTGTAGCGCTGGCCGTCTTCCACTTCGTAGAGTGGGAACATCCCGGTATCCACCGCCAGCCGGGCCGCGGCAATCCCTGCATCGTCAGGTAAGCCCCAGCCGGGCAGGCAGGGAATCAATATCGTGATCACGCGCGAGCCCGGAATGCTTTTCGCCTTCTCCACCTTGCGAACCAGGTCAGTGAGATGTGCCGGTGTGGCCGTGGCAGCGTACGGAATCTCGTGGGCGGCCATGATCTCGGTCAGATTCTTCTTTTTCGAAGGCTTGCCCGCCGGTGTCGAGCCCGTCGCCGCATAGAGCGGCGTGGCCGAGCTTTTCTGTGCGCCGGTGTTCATATAGCCCTCGTTGTCGAAACAGAAATAGATCATGTTCTCATTGCGCTCGACAGCCGAAGACAGCGCCTGAAAGCCGATGTCGTAGGTACCGCCGTCGCCAGCCATCACGATCACCGTGGTGTCGTGCTTGCCTTGGACGTCGAGGGCGCGGCGGACACCGCTGGCGGCGGCGGCACTGGATTCCAGCGTGGTCTGATAGACCGGGATCTTCAGGGAATTACAAGGTTGCGCCCCACAGATGATCGCCGTACAGGACGGTGGCACGACTGCTATGGTATCCGGGCCCAGGGTGTTCAGGATGTGGCGCATCGCCAGCGCCTCGACACAGCCGGGACAGGCCGCGTGCCCGGAATAGAACAGATGCTGATCTTCAATATCTAGCAATTCCATGAGATCAACCCGCCCATACCGAATGGATCGCAGGCTCACTGCGGTGAACCTGGTCGACGAATTCTTCGATCTTTCCGGGCGGCACATTAACGCCACCCACGCCCGCCAGATATCCGTGCATGCGCGGCGCATCGGCCATGCCGTAAAGCGCGCCCTTCAATTCCTGATGCAGTACGCCGCCGGTGCCGGGTGAAAAATTACGGTCCAGGACCAGGACGTCAGGGATACCTGCCAGTGCATCGCGCAAGGCTTCGACAGGAAACGGACGAAAGAGTCGCACTTTCAGCAATCCGACCGAACGTCCTCTGGCACGCATCTCATCCACCGTGTGGCGCACTGTCCCACACATGCTGCCCATCGTCACGATCACCAGCTCCGCATCCTCGCAGCAATAGGGCTCAATGATGCCGTAGCCGCGGCCGACGAGACGCTCCCATTCCGCATCACTTTCCTGCGCCACCGCGAGCGCAAGCTGCATCGCCTGGCCGATATCCTTGCGGTGCTGGCAGAACATCTCCGGACTGACCACATTGCCGATAGATTCACCTCGCTTCGGGTCCAGAACGTGTTCCGGCTGGAACGGCGGCAGATATCGGTCCACTGTTTCCTGGGCTGGCACCTCGACCGGCTCGAGCGCGTGGGAAATATAGAAGGCGTCCTGGTTGATCAGGATCGGGTTGACGACCTGTTCCGCAATCCTGAACGCCTGTATGACGCTATCGAGAGATTCCTGGCCGCTTTCCGAGTACAGCTGAATCCAGCCGGTGTCCCGCTGCGACACGCTATCCGTCTGATCAGGCCAGAATGCCCAGGGCGAGGCGACGGTACGGTTCACGTTGAACATCACGATCGGCGCTCGCGCCCCGGACGCGTAATGCAGCATCTCATGCATGAGTAACAGGCCCTGGCAGGAGGTGGCCGTAAAGACGCGCACTCCGGTCAGCGAGGCGCTGATGCAGGCCGCCATGGCCGAATGTTCGGATTCCGGTGTCAGGATCTCGGCATCAAGCTCGCCCGCCATCTGGAAATCGGTGAGCTGCTCCAGAATCGGTGTCTGCGGGGTGATGGGATAGCAGGCAATGAATTTCGGCCGCGCCAGTCGGGCGCCCCAGGCGACGGCATGGTTGCCGGTCAGGAGCGTTCTTGTGCCGGACTTCTTCATCATGTTTCGGCCCGCATGATGATCGAACCGGTGGGGCATTCCTTGACGCACAAACCGCAGCCCTTGCAGTAGTCATCGTTGACTGAGTAGCCATGTGCTTCCCGGTTGATCGCCATGTCCGGGCAGTAGTAGAAGCAGTTATCACAGAAGGTACAGTTACCGCAGGTGAAACATCGTTGCGCTTCCGCCAGGACTTCACTGAGGGGCAGCTCCAGCTCTACTTCGCCGAAGCTGGCCTGTCGCACGGCCGCCGGCACGATCTGCTGCGCCGCCCGGGTGGCCCGCGGGTAGTAATTGGTGTTGATCACATCGATCGACACTTCCGGCTGGGCTGGACGATCCCGGGCTGATGTCCCGCGCAGATAGCGGTCAATCTCAGTCGCCGCCTGCTTGCCGAAGCCGAACGCTACCGTGACAAACCGCTGCATGGTGACCAGATCACCCCCGGCAAAAAAGCCGCCGAGACTGGTCTGCTGCTGCTCGTCGATACGGACCAGCGCAGCTTCGACCTCCAGCAGATCCTGCAAGCCGGAGATATCCGGATCCTGCCCGATTGCCGGCACGATCGTGTCAGCAGCAACGGTGAATTCCGTTTCAGGGATGGGCGTGACGTGGAAGTCCCCCGGCACCGCCCCGACTTCGAATTCGACCCTGATACACGCGAGCTCCAGACCCTGCTGCGCCCGGTCTGAGACGGACTGGAGCATGGCGCCGGTGATCAGCGTGATGCCCTCGTCCTTTCCCTCCAGGACCTCGTCCCTTTGCGCGGGCATTGCCGGCTCAGCTTCCAGGGAGAGCACGGTGACCTCTTTGCCATGGCGCCTGGCGGTTCGCGCGACGTCCATCGCCGCGCTGCCACCGCCGATGACGACGATGTGTGCACCGCTTTGAGGGTGATCCCCGGCGTTGGCTTGCTCGAGGTAGGCTGCGCTCTCGATCACCCAGGGCTGTGAGTAATCGAGTTGTGGCAGTCGCTTCGGGACCGTGGCGCCGGTGGCGAGATAGACCGCAGCGAACTCCGATCGCAGATTCTCGAAGTCAGCCCGCGTGCTGATCCGGGTATTTGTCCGGACATCGACGCCGAGTTCGAGTATCCGCTGGATCTCCGCGTCGAGGATGTTCTTGGGGAGCCGATACGGCGGAATGCCGTAACGCAATACGCCACCGAGCTCCGGCTGTGCTTCGATGAGCGTGACCGCATAACCCATCCGGCGCAGATGATATGCCGCGGCCAGGCCCGCCGGGCCTCCGCCGACGATGGCAATTGTCTCCACCTTCGAATCGGGCGCGGCGGGAAAGGCCCAGCCCTCCTCGAGTGCCATATCGCCTACAAAGCGCTCGAGGCAGCGGATAGCAACAGGCTCGTCGAGCAGGCCCCGGTTGCAGGGGGCTTCGCAGGGCCGGTGACAGATCCGTCCCGTGACCGCCGGGAAAGGGTTATTGTCGATCAGGGTCAACCAGGCGTCCTGGTATGCCTTGCTCTGGATGTGCCGAATCCAGACCGCAATGTCGCCGTCCACCGGGCACGCGTTGTGACAGGGTGCCGGGGGGTTCACGTACGCCGGCAGAGCTACCCGCCAGCTGCCGGTCTTGACGACTTCGGTGGTTTTCGTGGTCCAGATGGCCGGTGCCGTTTCGTTCATCTCGCTTCAGCCTCCCGGATGGACTCATTCTGGACGAACTGGCGCATGGCCACTTCGAATCCGGCCCGGCAAGCAGCGACATTCTCTTCTTGTTTCACGGGTGCCGCCTCGAGAATCGTGCTACTCATCGTGTCGACCGCGGGTGAGCCGAGCAGGCAACAGAATGCACCCAGCAGCGCGGAATTGACGATTCGCCCCAGCTCGTGTTCCTGCGAGATGGCGACCCCGTCGATGGGATAAATCCGGTAGTCGCCCAGACTCGAAAAGTCTTCCCGCAATCCGGCGGAGTTAACGACGATCAGCGTGTCCCGGTCCGCCCAATGCAGCAAGCGCGCATCCAGCAGACTCCTGTCAAAACAAAGGATCGCATCCGCTCGCTCGATGTCGCAACGCAAGCGGATCGGCTTGTCATCAATTCGGATCATGGAGTTCACCGGAGTCCCGCGACGTGCACCGCCGTAGGTCGCAAAACCCTGCACCTGCCGGCCTTCCTTGAAAAAGGCACGCACCAGTACGTTGCCCGCCGTCTGCGCGCCTTGTCCGCCACGTCCCTGGATGATGATCTCGAGCATGGTTCAGGACACCCGTGCGGGTCGGCATGACCCTAAAGAAATCAATGACTTCCCCCGTCTGATGATTATCCAAAAATTGTATAGGGCTTTGGGGCGATCTACCAGTCCGTATTTATCACAGGCCGGCCAGAATCATTATGTCAAATTCATGGCATGGGAAACGAGCCACAACATAGCTTGGGAGGATAGAACTCCCGACCTTCGCATTGCGAATGCGACGCTCTCCCAACTGAGCTATGGCCCACAACGACACCTTAACCGCCGGCAATCGGAGGAAAAAAGATTATTTCATCATCATCAACAATGGGCTGATCGTTCAAGGCGTATGCCTGATTCACAGCCACTTTGCTGACTTCAATAAACTCGAATGCGTCTTCATATTGTGGTCCACGTGTGGACAACCAGTCGATCAACATACCGACATTGACCACATCAGCGGGTAGCGTGATTTCCTCTTCCTCGCATCCCACCTTTTCTTTAAGCCAGGCAAAATATTTTATGATCATCAGCTATTTGCCATATCACGTAACACGTTTTTCATGACCTTGCGCATTTCATTGCGTGGCAGGGCATCGATAAACAACACATCCCGGGGATGTTTGTACTTGCCCAACTTGCCGTCCAGCCAGTCCAGTACCTGATCCCTTTCGAGGTCATGATCTTCCTTGTTCGCTATCACCGCAACGGGTACTTCGCCCCAACGGGAATCTGCACGCCCGACAACGGCAACTTCCAGTATGTCAGGATGATCCATTAATACGTTTTCAATTTCGGCAGGATAAATATTCTCACTACCGGAAATGATGACGTCCTTCATACGATCAACAAAGTGATAACAACCGGCCTTGTCGACATAGCCGATATCGCCACTATGAAACCAGCCATCAACAAGGTTTTTCTTTGTGGCTTCTTCATTATTCCAATAATGGGACATGACGTTTTTGCCGCGGACGAGGATTTCACCCGGTTGGTCAATATCACAGTCATCACCCTCATTATCGACAATACGAACCTCGCAATGCATAGCGGGAAAGCCGATCGATCCCTCCGTTGCAAAAGCATTTCCAATCGTCTGGTGTATGGCGATCGGGCAAGTTTCGCTGGCCCCGTACATTTGAATGAGTGGAATGCCTTTGTCATGCCAGTAGCGGGTCATCTCTTCCGGAATAGTAGTAGAACCGGTAAGCACAGAACGCAAACTCGAAAAATCTGACTTTTCCCAATCGGGCAGCGCGCGTAGAAGCGGCATATGCGCCGGTAGTGAGATTGTCAACGTGGGTTTTTCATGGACAATCGAATCCAGGACTTGCCTGGGATCAAATACGCGATGAAGAATTACCGTAGCACCGGCATAAAAGCCTGCCGTTGTCTGGTTATTCAGCCCACCGACATGGAACAGCGGAAGAAAGGTAAGGATAAGATCAGCGCTGCTCATGTCATGCATGATGATGCTGTTGAAGGCGTTGTATTGTATGGCTTCCTGACTTAAAACTGCGCCTTTCGGAAATCCGGTGGTACCGGAGGTATAGATAATAAGAAGGGGTCGGTCCAGCCCGATGCCGGGAAAGTGGTCATCGCCTTCCGCGGCTTTCAGCAGGTCAGCCAACACTAACCAGCCGGAACTCTCGTCTCCCTGCACGGCAACAAACTTACAATCGGAAAGGTTATTTTTCAGTTCTTCGCATTGTTCACAATAGGGCTCATCAACAAAAAATATCCCAGGGCCACTGTCTTCCAACATATGCAGATGTTCTTGCGGTGCAAGCCGCCAGTTGAGTGGGACGAATATCGCCCCCAAACGTGCACAGGCAAAGACTAACGCAAGGTTTTGCGGATGGTTCTGCCCCAGGTAGGCGACGCGGTCACCCGGTCTCACACCAAGTTCATTTCTTAACATCCGGGCACTGGTTTTTATCTGATCATTGAACTCCGGATAGCTAATGTCCTGTCCCTCAAAAAGAATGGCAATTTTTTGAGGTGTGGCTATGGCCCATTTATCTATCCAGTGTGCGATGTTCATGGTGTTCTAATCAGGGCTTAGTTCTCCCTGGCCGCTTGTTGCTTTTCCCAGATCGCCCGGCTGACTTTCTCGGGCGTTAGCGGCGGGTTGCGAAAACGAATACCGGTTGCATTGTAAACGGCATTGGCGATGGCCGGTGCGATAACGATAGTCGGTAGCTCAGACGCACCCTTGGCACCATAAGGGCCTTCCGAGCAATCACTTTCAATAAAGTGCAAATCAAGTTGGGGCATTTCCGGTGCCGTGAGCACCTTGTAATCCCTGAAGCGGGGATTCTGTAACATGCCGTTTTCAAGTCGCATTTCCTCACTGAGCGCATAACCCAGGCCGATGGCGATGCCGCCTTCAATCTGTGCTTCGAGCCCCATGAGATTGATCACTCTGCCAACATCCTGTGCCGAAGTAACCTTGTCTACCTTCACTTCACCGGTATAGGTATCCACGGTGACTTCAGCTACATGCACCGCATGGGCATAGGCGGCGGAGTGATCGGAAATATGATCTGCGCCTTCCGGTTCACTATTTGGTTCATAGTAATCCGTCACCATCACCAGTTCCGGTTCCGGCTGGAAGTGCATTCGACGCAGCAGTTTTTCAAGCTTGATCACCTTTGTGCCAGAGCTATCCTGTACGACAAAGCCGCCACGCAGATCAAGGTCTTCGGCAGGCATCCCGGTTATCCTTGTAGCGGCATTCAATATTTGTTTTCTGGCCTGCACTGCCGCCCGGCGGGCGCCGTTACCGGCAATAAAAGTCGTTCGTGAGGCATGCACTCCCACGTCCCAGGGCGCGATGTCCGAGTCATTATTAACAATCGTTATGTGCTCCAGTGGGACACCGAGTTCTTCTGCCACGATCAGGTTGATCACCGCATCAATGCCCTGACCAATTTCAGATGCCCCGGTGATCACCGTAACCCGGGCGTAATCATCCACTTTCAGTATCGTGCCGCAACCATCGGATTTGTGGATTTTGGCGCCGCCCGCATTATGGATAGCAGAGGCGAGTCCGATACCTTTCTTGTAACGGCCTTCTTGGTCCCTTTCGAGAGCATATTGTTTTTGTTTTTTCGTGTAGTCGGAGGCCTGTGCTGCCGTACTGAGGCATTCGTCCAGGGCGCATTCCCTGAGAAAGGCCTTTTGTGGCGTGGTCTCACCGGATTTCTGGGCATTCTTGAGATGGAATTCCAGCGGGTCCATGTCCAGTTGTTCAGCCAGCATGTCCATCTGCTGGGCCGTAGCAAAGGTTGTCTGGACATTGCCATAGCCGCGAAATGATCCGGCATAGGGATTGTTGGTGTAGATTGCCTGGGCATTGAAATCGATTACCGGTACCCGGTAATGCCCGGATGTGGTTCGCATCATGACGACCGGGATAGTCGGTCCCCATGATGTATAGGCACCGTTATCCAACAAAACATCCGCACTGCGAAACGTCAACGTACCGTCCCTGGTGCAACCTGTACGCATGTGAATGACGGCCGCTTGTCGTGTAGGTGCACTCCTGAATTCTTCTTCACGGGAATAGATGACTTTCACCGGGCGACCGGTTTTTCTTGCCAACAGCGCAGCGATGGGTTCGTAGGGATATACATCCAGCTTGGAACCGAACGCGCCCCCGACAGGCGGTTGGATTACCCTGATGTCGCCGGGATGGATACCCAGTGCCGGCGCCAGATCCATCTTGTAGTTGTAGGGATACTGCGTTTGCGACCAGATCGTTAATTTGCCGTTGTCATCAAAATCAGCAATGGCGCAGGATGTTCCCATACAACAATGGGTTACATGATGAACTCTAAAGACATCGTCAACAATAAAGTCTGATGCCGCTTCGGCAGCCGACAGGTCGCCGTGCCTGAATTCGAAATGAAGACTCTTGTTTTCCGGAAAGCTATCGTGGATCTGAGGTGCATCTGTCTTACGCCCGTCTTCCGGAGAAAAGATGCCGGGCAGATCCTTGTATTGCACCTTGATCAGGCGCAGCGCCTGGTCAGCTATCTCTTCTGTTTCGGCCGCAACGGCTGCCACCTCATCGTGTTCACAGCAGACTTTTTCTTTGAGGGCGACGTTGTCACGTACAAAACCGAACTTGAGACCTGCTGCATCCTTGCCGGTCAGGACGCCATGAACACCCGGCAACATTTCTGCCGCCGACACGTCAATGCTGACGATCTCGGCATGCGGTCGACCGGCATGCAGGATTTTGCCGATCAACATCTGCGGCAAAAGCATATCGTTTATATACCGGGTCTTACCCGTGGCCTTGTCGGGCGCATCAGGCTTTTTGACACGCTGACCGATCAGGGTGGTCTTTTCGATAGGCAAAGCGATAACTTTCTGGTCCATCATCAATGCCTCACTGGCCGGACTCGACAACGGCTGCTATGGCGTCCAGCACCTTGGTATAGCCGGTACAACGGCAGATATTCCCTTCGAGTCCACGGCACATCTCTTCCCGACTCAACTCAGGGTTGTTTTCTGCCAGGTAATCCGCCTGCACGATCATACCGGGCATACAAAATCCACATTGAATCGCGCCATGGTCAACAAAGGCCTGTTGCATGGGGTGTAATGCCTCTGCAGTTTTTAATCCTTCAATGGTCACCACCTCACGGCCATCACAATCCACCGCGTACATCAGGCAACTGTTAACCGTCTCGCCATCAAGCCTGATGGTACAGGCGCCGCATTCACCCTCGCCGCAGGAGTATTTTGTCCCGGTCAGATCAAGTACATCACGTAACATGAACAGGGTTTTCATGGTCACGGGCACTTCTACTGTAACCGGGCGGCCATTGAGCCTGAAATTAATTTCTGTTTTCAAGGACATGATTCAAAACTTCTTCAGTGAACACACGAACAAGATGATCACGATACCATGCGCTGGCACGAACATCGTCAATCGGAGTGGCATCTTTGCAAGCAGCGATCACCGCAGCCTTAATGCTGTCAGCATCCAGAGGTTTCCCTTCCAGCGCAGCTTCGACACGGCGGGCACGTAAGGGTGTCGGTGCCACCGAACCCATGGCCACCCGAACATTTTTGAAAGAACCATTTCCCAGTTTGCCGCCGGCGCCAATGGAAACTGTCGCTATCTCCAGGGCCGGACGTGGGCCGGATTTTCGGAAACGCGCGACAAAGGCATCTGCCGGTTTGTCGAAAATAACTGCCGTCAATAATTCATTGTCCTGCTTGACGGTCTTGCCGGGCGCGACAAAAAATTCATCCAGGGGCACGAGCCGCGTTTGCAAAGTGTCGTCCTGCCAGCTGGCAAGTTCAACCGCGGCATCCAGTACCAGTAGGGGTATGATCATATCGCCGGCGGGTGAGGCGTTACAGATATTGCCACCGAGAGATGAGGCATTACGGAGCTGATCGCTGGCAAACTGATCGGCGGCCTCAATAAGTACCGGGGCAAGTTCATTGAGCAACTGATCTTTCATTATCCCGGTTACGGTCGTCAGCGCACCGATCCTGAGCTTGCCGTCTGTCAAATCAATCCCCGCAAGACCATCTATACGGCGAATATTCATCAAGGTGCCGGCATATTCTTTCAGGCCGTCATCTGTTTGCGGGGTCAGGTCCGTGCCTCCGCACAGGACAGTTACATCACCATCAGCCATCGCCTTTACGGCGTCATCCAGGCGGTGGGGTGACAGGTAGTTTTTAATCTCTGACATTACCTGATTATACCGGTTCTCTATTACGTGCACGGCAGGCGCCTACTCCTGCCCGTTCAGCACCACCAGCGCATCGGCGACTATGGGAACACCGTTGCGTACCATCACCGGGTTACAGTCAATCTCGGCGACGGCCGGATCCGAACACAGAAGGCTGGCAACTGCTCCAACAATACGGCCCAGTGCTTCGAGGTCGACAGGGGGACCACCCCGAATGCCCTCCAGGAGCCGGTGCCCGGCAAGTCGCGTCACCGCCTCGGCTACTTCACCGTCCTCAGGAGGAGCGAGGATCGCCACGACATCGCTGAAAATCTCTGCTGCGATACCGCCTATGCCAATGGTGACCAGCGGGCCGAAGCTGTGATCACGGTAGCCGCCGACGATGAGTTCAAGCTCGGCATCGATCTGCTCGGCAAGCAGTACTGTGCCATCTCCCGCAGCGGCGAGATCGTCCCACACATCGCCAATATCGGTTGGTCCAAGTCCGAGCCGTACCAGCCCGCCCTCGGTCTTGTGGGCGACACCGCAGGCTTTGGCAACGATCGGTCCCTTGACCCTGGCGGCGAATTCCTGTGCCTGTGCACTTGATGTCGCCAGGGTTTCTGTTGGACGCGGCAGCGAATCGCCCAGACGGTGCTTGCTGTCCCATTCGTTAAGCGCCTTCATTTTCCGACTCTTCTGGTCAACGCGGCGACGGCTCGTTCCGGCGAAGCGAATCGCAACACACCGGCGGCAGCCAACTCGGCTTCCACACCCGGCGCATCAAGTACGAATGCGGTGGTGGGTTTGCCGGTACTGGCAACACCGCGGGCCACACCTGTTCCAAACTCAGCAAAGTCGAGCCCGCAGTTGATGGCTACGATACCTTCTACAGCCTCATCTGCATATACGGCCTCGATGGCCGGTATAAGTTTATCGGCTGGACATTGTGGTGTCAGGTCAATGGGATTGCCCAAGGCGGCAAACGGGGGTACCAGCGACCGCAACCGCGCCAATGTCGCATTTCCCAATGTCGGCAGTGTGAGTCCGCTTCGTTCGGCGGCATCGGCAGCCAGCACCGACGGGCCCCCTGAGATTGTCACAATGGCGATATTGCGCACGGCTGTCCGAGTGAGCCCGACAGCAGCGCTGTCCATGGCATCGAAAAACGCGTCTGTGTCGGTGGCTTCGATAATACCGGCGCGGCGCAGCCCGGCCTGCACGGCCTGGTGGCTTCCTGCCATACTACCGGTGTGGCTGGCGGCCGCCCTGGCCCCGGCTGCCATTTTTCCGGCCTTGAGTACCACCACGGGCTTGCATGCGGTGGCCGCGCGGGCCACCTCGACAAAGCGGCGACCGTCGCCAATACCTTCAATGAACATGCCGATTGCGGTCGTCTGTGGATCTTCGCCCAGCCACTCGAGTACGTCTGTGGCTGATACATCGGCGGCATTACCCACACTCAGAA
>Ga0255058_10001920_pt1 | contig 11602 bp, 10 predicted proteins | sample Cases_109_9_MG_FD_188637 | JGI IMG/M metagenome (GOLD analysis project Ga0255058, IMG submission 188637) | Seawater microbial communities from Amundsen Gulf, Northwest Territories, Canada - Cases_109_9 | ecosystem: Environmental > Aquatic > Marine > Gulf | place: Canada: Northwest Territories... | reverse complement strand
CCATGGGCGCTACCGATCCGACCTATTCGGGGGCAAGAGCCCGAGCAGCGCCCGCAGCTCGTCGTCGTGGCCGCATCCGCAGCCGATCGGGGCGAGCTGATTGACGAGATCGGTTGGCTCCTTCTCTGGCCGGACTCAGCCAGATGGTGAAGCCAGCTAGCGCATATGTGGCTGCGATATGGGCGGGTGGTTGAATGCAGTGGTGTTCATCATCATCTGGAGATACTCCGTGGCGCCCAACCGCGATGGCGACTTCCTGAGTGCGTACGGGCCTAACGGGGAATGGAGACGCCTGTTCTCTAGTGCCAGCGGCTACCTCGGCACTGAGTTGGTTGAGCGCGAAGAGCCGGGTGGGTACATGACGATCGATCGCTGGCACGATGAAGCGGCCTTCGATGGGTTCATGGCCGAGAACAAGGAGTATGAGGAGCTCGACTTACGCCTTGCCGCCCTCACCACTTTGGAAGAGCTCATCGGACGAGGCTCAGCCGTGGGGTGAGTGGTCAGCGGGTCGCTCACTCGGTGCCAGCCCGCGTTGAACTCCGGGCGCACTCAGCGGGCAATACCCGTCGCCCATATGTGCCCAAATCCGTGGGCTGCCGCGTTGCAAGGGAACGCGGCACGCTGGTCTATTGGGCCACCCTCGCTAAGCCAGCGCCTCGTCACTCCAGCACTCGCCACCGGGTGGAGCGAGCCAGCCCGGCAGCGCATATGTGCCGATATGGGCGGGGTACCTGGGTTGGTTCCGCCGGGATCGGCGTGGTGCGGCTCGGCGGCCTCATTGTTGTCCGGACGCGGGTATCGCCGCCTAACCCGTCTCGATGTTGGCGCAACCGAACGCGGCTCGTACAGTCAGGCCCTGCTACCTGTGTAGGTCGAACGACGGCCATTCTCAACCCCGGATGACCTACTCGGGTAGGTCGACTTCTTCCGCTTCGAGCTGGTTGATCCATGCATCCAGCACCCCGATCGGGGGGATGACGTCCCATTCGATGAGGGCCGGTGCTTTGTAGCCGGTCCGGTCCAGAATGTCGCGGACGGCGCCGAGCTGCACCGCGGCTGGCGTGGAGTCGTCTTCGACCAAATGCTTGAGCCGTATCAATGCCGGGCCGACGAGTTCCTCGAGCACAACGCGGTGCGCCTTTTCCTTAACCTGCGGAGCGGCGCCTCCGTGTATCCGGCACACCATCGCCCCAGTGAGCGACGGCGCTTCCACGGGTTCCCGGCCCGGGTAAATCCAGCGTGCCGGAACCCACCAGTTTGGGCGGTTCAACGCTCCGGCGTTGCACAACCCGTCGCTACCGTGGGGCGTGATGCGTAGATTGGTTTGTTTCGTAGAGGCAGGAGGCAGCGAATAGCATGTACCCGGTCATCGGCGATGGTTCGTCCAGACCAGGCAGAGAGCCTGCGTAAGGCATGACCAGCCCTCGCGATCCCGCGTTGGAGGATGTCGGACACCGCCGTGAACGCCGGATTGTCGGCATTACGGTCACTGGGCGGCGGCGGCGTCCTTCTGGTCAGAAGCCTGCGCTGCCGCGACAACTCGGCGCTAGCGGACGGATCTGGCTTGTCGTGGCCGTAGCCATCCTCGCGCTCTGGATCTCGCTGTTCGCATTTCCGCGGACCACCGAATGGTGGACGAGGATCGACCACCAGATTCTGAACTGGTTCGTCGACCTCCGCAACAACACACTGGACACCATCATGTCGGCTCTGCACGCCCTTGGCTCTGCGTTTTTCGTCCGTCCCATCCGCTGGATCGCCATCGCCGTACTGGTCGGGTTCCGTAAATGGCGGATACTGATCGGTGTCCTGGTTGCCTTCGTGATCGTCGACACCGTCACTCGCGGGCTCGCAGTTGCGATTGCCCGACCTCGCCCGCTCGTGGAGATCATCGGAGACTGGGTCGGGTACTCGCACCCGTCCCGCCCGATGGCGCTGCTTGCCGTGACCTTCGTTGTGATCGGCTTGGCACTCATACCCAAGAGCCGGTGGCGCACCTACTGGTTCATCGCAACGTCGGTGCTGGTAGCGCTGGTTGGCATTTCCCGGATGTATCTCGGTGTCGACCACCCAACCGATGTCTGGATCGGATGGATAGTAGGACCGGCCGTCGGGTTTGTGGTGTTCCGATTGATCGCTCCCGAATCGGTTTTCCCCATCTCCTACGGGCGGGGCCGGAGCGCTCATCTGGATGTGACCGGCCGGCGCGGCGAGGCGATTCGACATGCCTTGCAGGATCAGCTTGGCTTCGAGGTGGTGTCGTTGGAACCATTCGGCCTGGAGGGCTCGGGCGGTTCGACACCGCTCCGTATCGAGTGCGCGGGAGACCCTCCCACCTACGTCTTCGGCAAGCTGTACGCCCAGACCCATGTCCGAGCGGATCGCTGGTACAAGGTGGCTCGCACCGTGCTGTACGGCTCGCTCGAGGACGAGGTCCGCTTCGCCACGGTACGGCGTCTCGTCGAGTACGAGGATTACATCCTGCTCAAGCTCAAGGATGCCAGGCTGCCGTCGCCCGAGCCCTATGGGTTCGTCGAGCTGACGCCGGAGCGCGAGTACCTCATCGTCACCGAGTTCCTGGAGAACGCCCAGGAGATGGGCGACGTCGACGTGACAGACGAGATCATCGATGATGCGCTCCACGCCGTCCGCCGCCTCTGGGATGCCGGGCTCGCCCATCGCGACATCAAGCCCGCCAATGTGATGGTCAGAGACGGACAGGTGGTGCTCATCGATCCCGCATTTGCCACGGTCCGCCCCTCCCCTTGGCGACAGGCAGTCGACTTGGCCAACATGATGATCATCCTGGCGCTGCGATCCGATCCCGACTATGTCTACGAGCGGGCGCAGCGGTTCTTCTCCCCTGACGACATCGCCGAGGCTTTCGCCTCCACCAAGAGCGTCACCATTCCGTCGCAGTCGCGATCATCCCTGGCGACGTTCAGGCGCGCCGAAGGCACCGACATCGTCGCTCGCTTCCGAGAGCTCGCCCCGCCTAGGGACCCGATCTCTATTCAGCGTTGGAGCGTGCGGCGAGTAGCTCTCGCGTTTGGCACCGTCGCCGTCGTGCTCATCTTTCTGCAGCTGCTCGTCCAGAACATTCTCGGCGCCGGATTCATATGAGATTCCGCCGTTGGCCCGTACTGGTCCTTTCCGTCGGGCTCCTATTGGCGTCGTGTGGCGGCATCCTCGGTCGCAGCGTCCCCGAATGTGGGGACCCGCTGAGCGGCTCCTCGACCCGCCGCAACTCCTTGATCCTCTCTGTGCAGTCGGTGCCGGGCACCGCATTCGCCCCATGCATCAACGGGTTGAAGACGGGGTGGGAGTACGAGGACCTCGAGGCCCAGAGCGGACAGTCGATCTTCTCCCTGGATTCGGATCGCCTCGGGGGCGGCGGTCCTGGTTTCGAAGAGAACCCATTCCTCAAGGTCTCTCTACTGCCGTCGTGCGACGTGTCGGAGGCGATCGAGGTGGAGAGTGATGAGCCGGGGGTGCCGCTGTTCGTCGACGTCGAGGTCGTCATTGACGTGCCGATCACGATCGTCCCCGACAGCAGAAGCGTGCCAACCATCATTTACGCGAACCGGCTGCAGGAAGACCTCGACGGCACCGTGATCTCGGGCCGGACGGTGGTCGTCAGCGTCGACAGGACATTCAGCGACACGTCGCAGCGGATCTCTGCGGCCCAGATATCGGGACACGCCGTCGTCGTCGTCAGCGCCCGGGACACGGAGGACAGAACCCTCACCCTGCTGCTCCCTGGCAGCGATAGCGAGCTTGTCGGCCTCAAGGTCAACACTTCTCTACTCAACCCCACCCTCCTCGACCTTGGAGACGTCATCGACGAACTCGAAGGCGTGACTGCTGAGGCGAGCTATGTCGGGTCCTGGTACTACCCCTTCGCCAACGGCTGCGTCACCTACACCTTTGATGCTCACGGCAGCGGGGTCAGCACCATCGAGTCGGACGTTCAGGCGGCCCTCGGTCTACTGGACGCCGAGGAATTGCGTCAGGCAGCTCGCGACCTCGGATATGACCCTGGATGAGCCGCTCATGCATCACCGCCTAGAGTCGAGCGCTCCCGTGGGTGGCGGCCCATGACGGAAGAACGTGAAACCGAGGCGATCCCGGAATCGGGACTCGAGTCGAGTCAAGCTGCCGATGGTGATGCGCCGCGGCGCGGCGTGACCTGGAAACGCGTGGTTTCGGCGATCGTTTCTCTCGTCATCATCGTTGGGATCTTCTACTTCGTGATACCCCTCATCGCCGACTACGACGAGGTGTTTGCGACCATCCGCGTCATGACCACCAGCGAGGTCGTATCGCTGGTGCTCATCGGATTGTGGAACCTGATCACGTACTGGTTCGTCATCGTTGCGGCGCTTCCCGGGCTTCGGCTGCGAGAGGCGGCCGTCGTCAACCAGGCATCCACGGCGGTGTCCAACACGCTGCCCGCAGGAGGAGCAATCGGCGTTGGTCTCACCCTGGCCATGCTCACCTCATGGGGTTTCACCATTGCGGCGATCACCCGGTCGGCCATCGTCACCGGAATCTGGAACAACTTCGTGAAGCTCGGGATGCCGGTTTTGGCCGTGGCGCTGCTCGCTCTGGAAGGCGGCATCACCCCGGCGCGACTCATCGCGGCGGCGATCGGGATCGCGGTCCTGGTTGGGGCGGTGGTCTTGTTGTGGATGGTGCTGAAGAGCGATCGCCTCGCTCGGGCCATCGGTCGGTTCTTCGGCCGCGTCGTGGATTGGTTCCGCGGCGTGTTTCGCAGGGAACCGCTTGGTGATTGGGATGGGCGCGCTGCCAAATTCCGGCTCGACACCGTCGGGCTCCTCAGGCACCGCTGGCTGGCCCTCACCCTTGCCACGTTGCTCAGCCACATCTCGTTGTACCTGGTACTGCTGGTGGCGCTGCGCCACGTTGGTGTCTCGCAGGAAGAGCTGAGCTGGATCACCGTGCTTGCGGCGTATTCGTTCGTGCGTCTGATATCGATGGTGCCGATCACCCCGGGCGGGGTCGGTGTTGTGGAACTGGGATACGCCGCGGTGCTCACCATCGGGCTCGACGACATGACCAAGGCTCAGGTGGTGGCCGCCATCCTGGTGTTCAGGGCAATCACCTACCTGCTCCCCATTCCGCTCGGCATCGCCTCCTATGTCATCTGGCGGGTGAACAAGAGCTGGAAGATGACCGACGAGGAACGGGCGGAACTCGCCGGCGACGCATACGACGTCGAAGCCGCACCCGCCACCTGACGCCGACTCAGGCGGTGGTCGATGAGCCGAGCACGTCGGCCCAGCTATCGACCAGGCCCTCGGGCTTCGCCCTCTCAGAAACGATGCCTGACACCAGGTTCACCACAGAGCCGATGACGATTCCGTAGGCGGCGCCCCCGACTACGTCGAGGGGCATGTGGGCTCCCAGGTACACGCGGGAGAAGGCGACGATCACGCCGAGGCCATACAGCGTCCATCGCAGCCATCGCGGGATGTATGGGGAGAAAACCACGGCAAGGGTGAATACCACCACGGCGTGGCCAGACGGATACCCGATTCCGGTGAGCGGGACGGTGAAACCACGTTGCACATCGGCGAGCAACTCGGCCGGCCGGCCGCGACCCACGATCTCCTTGACGAGCTTGGCCCCGGCCCAGCCGAACACGATGCCTCCGGCAACCAGCGTCACCGGGGGACGCCAATGGCGCACGATGAAGAAGAGAACGATGGCTCCGGCCGGGATCGCCAGCACCATCCCGGCCTGCTGGAGCGGCCACAGCACCCACTCGGCCTGGCGGGGCAGGTCATTGGCCGCACGGAACAGCGACACCTCCCATGCGGCCGGAGGGTCGAGGACCAGCACGGTGGTGACCACCAACACGCCCAGCGCCACCGCGGCGCGAAGCGAGTCGAGACGCCACCTCCGGACCCAGGTCGTATCGGCTTTGTGGTCGGTCATGGTGGTCCGTCGTTGCCAGGAAGCGGGCTAGCCACCGCCTCGTCCGTCGGGGCACCCAGACGGGGTCTCGCGGTTTCTCCAACCCAAGCCAATTCGGGCGAAAGCTGTTCAGCCAGCCTTCTCACGTGCCATCGGGATCCGGATCCGAGGGCTCACCTCTCGGTCCCGGTTCCTGGCCGCCCTGGTCTAGCCGGAACGGTGGATAGGTGTCGGTCATCAGGCTTGCGTAAGCGATGACGCGGAACACCCAACGGTTGAGGCCGATGATGAGATCGAACAACGGTCGCGGGTATCGGCCCGTAAACAGAAGAATCACCGCGGCGATCAGGACGAGCAGAGCCACCAGCCCCCCGCTCCACAATTCCGTACCGCTCCACCAGTCGTCGCCCCACCACCAACCGGTACCCCCGCCGACAAGGAACGCCAGCACCAGGTAGTGGGGAATGGCCAACAGCCACCACTTTACCAACACCAATCCTCGCGAGAGCTTGTCGGGATAGACGACATCGAGCGTGGCCGGGTAATCGTCCACTCGGTCGGTGGTGAACGGTGGATAACGATCGGTGCCGAGCCCACCCTGGCCGGCATAGAACAGGACTCGCCACGTCCAGCGAAGCACGCCGACGTTGAACTCAAAGATCCCCTTCGGGTAGCGGCCGGTAAACAGGATCACCACCCCTGAAATCACCGTCAACAGGGAGAAGGCGATCCACAAGAAGATGAGCAATATGAAATGCGGTATCGCCAGGAACCACTTCACCAGCCACAGCCACTGGGAAAGGGGCGAGTCGATGGACGCCTCCACGCGAATCGGCTCAGCCGATAGCTGCGGCGGTTTCTCAGCCCCCGGCACCTCCTCCGCGGGAATCGCTTCCTCGGCGCGACCGCGAGTCGCCACTACGATGATCGCCACCGCGCCCGCCAAGAGCAGCACTCCGACAACGAGCATCGAGATCGCAACCGCAAGCAGCGCCCCCGACCTGATGCCGACGGTCACCTCGGCGAGGATTCCCGGCGAGGCGTCGGCGTTCATCAGCACCGCGGCCCAGGTACCTTCGCTGAACTCCCAGATGAGCTCCTGGGTGCCCACACCGGACGCCGACGCTACCCAGAACCCTTGTTCGGCGGGAGGAGCCGGGCTCGCGGTGCCCGGGATACCGCGGTATTTGATATCCCCGTCAGACTCCACGTCGCGGATCTCGTCGCGGGCGACGTCACTCAGATAGGCGTCGACATCCGCCTCGGGACCGATCCCGATGAACAGAGCGGAACCCTGATCGATGCCGGTGGCCTGGATGCGAACGGAGAAGTCAATAAAATTCAACACCTGGTCCGGTGGACCGGGATCGGCGCGGAGATCGGCCTCCCCGGTTGTGATCGCGGCCGTAGGCGTGCTGAGACGCTCCAGGGTGACGTCGAAATAGCCGTCGCCGGCGCCCTCAATCGCATACCCGACGCTCAAGGCAGCACCGCCCACCAAAAACCCCAGCGCAGGCACCGCCAGCAGGACCCCAATGACAATGGCTGCGATACGACCCGGGCTCATGGCAACTCCTTCCCGGTTGAGCGTGGCGACGCTCAACGAATACGCTCTCCGACCCTATGCAGCCCGGCCGTAGGGGCCAAATCATCGGAGGTCTCGCGGAGCAGCACCGTGAGTTGAGCCCCGAAAGCCGGGCCCGGTGTGGGCTGCGGAGATAGCCTCCGGCCGATGCGGGTATCGATCCTCGACCTCGGCAGCAACTCGTTTCGTCTCCTGGTCGCCGATGTGGCATCCGAAGGTGCCATTCGACCCGTGCTCAGGGCGAGAGAGTTTCTCCGTCTGGGCAGTGAGATTGCTTCGGATGGATCGCTCGCCGAGGACGTCATCAAGAGAGCTGAGGGCGCAGCCGGCCATCTCGCCGGGCTTGCGTCCCGTACCGGCGCCGAGCAATCGATAGCCGTGGCGACATCGGCGATCCGCGACGCCTCCAATTGCGAAGAGGTCGTTGACCGGCTGCAGCCGGCTGCTGGGATGCCGATCCGCGTCATCGACGGGCATGAAGAGGCGCGGTTGAGCTTTCTCGGTGTGGCGTCGAGCATCGCGCTCCCGCCTGGACCCCATCTCGTGCTCGATCTCGGCGGCGGCAGCCTCGAGCTTGCCGTCGGGTCCGGGGCTACGCCGGTGTGGACCGATTCTGCGGACCTCGGCGTGTCCAGGCTGCACGCCGACTGTGTCAGAAACGACCCGTTGAGCGGGGATGACATAGCCAGGCTGCAACAGCGAGTCGGATCAAGGTTGGAGCCGATTGTGCCGCAGGTAGCCAAGCTTCACCCCGGATGGACCGTATCGGTGGGCGGGCCAAACAGGGCCCTGGTTCAGCTGGCGACGAGAACCCGAGCGGCGTGGCAGGCCCCGACGCTCAACCAAACCTGGATGAGCACGCTCGAGTTGGCTGCGTTGCGCGATCACCTCGTGTCCGTGCCACTCAAAGAGCGCCTGGCCATGTCAGGCATGAAGGCGTCGCGGGCGGAGCAGCTCCCAGCAGCAGCCGTGATCGTTTCCGCCGTGCTCGACCTCTTCGACGTCGACCGCACCGTGGTCAGCTACTGGGGCCTGCGCGAAGGGGCGATCCTCGATGCATATGGAGATACCGCGTTGGCTTTCGGACAGGAGCTGCGACCGGCGTCGGTATCGAGAATGGAGCGCCAATTCTCGCCCCACACCATCCACGATGCCCACGTTGCCGGTCTCGCCGCCTCGTTATTCGATCAGCTGTACGAGATTCATCATATGGACTCGGTCGCTCGAGAGCTGCTGGTCTATGCAACCCGGCTGCATACGATCGGTATGGGAGTGGGTTTCCGGGGCTACCACCGCCACAGCGCGTATCTGATCGAGAACTCCGAGCTTCGCGGATTCGAGCCTGCGGAAATCGCCATACTCGCCTCGACCGTAAGGTTCCACCGGCGCGGAGTAGCCAATCCCAGCTACCCGCCCTTTCAGGCGCTCGACGCCGACGGGCAGCAGCGGGCGCGGCGCCTGGCCGCGATCCTGCATCTGGCAGACGCCGCGGACCGGAGCCTCGACCAGTCGGTTGAATCGATCGATCTCACCCTCGAAAACGGCAAGGTGACTGCGTCGTTCCAAGGTGCTGATCCGGAGACACGGCGCGAGTGGGTCGAGTCCGCCGAGGCCGCGTTTTGGCAGGTCTTCGAAGTCCGGCTCATGTTCGAGGGGGTCAGGATCGTCGACTCCTTCTGAAGCGCCTGGGCTGAGTCTGCTCTGCGCCGCCGCTCCGCCCCGACGGGAATCCGATGGGAGCGCTTGGGTTCACCCCGTTCAGGACTGAGTGGTCCCAGCAAGGACTTCATCCTTAGGACCGACATGCCGAGAACAAATGAACGATGCATGTGGTTTTGGCACCATGACGCTTCTGGTCACCACTATCGCGGTCGCGCTTACCGTCACGGTCGCCGGATTGCTGGTGTGGGCATGGTCGCACGGCACGCTCCGAACATCGGACCAAGAGAGGTACGACTGGAAGTTCGAGAGCATCATCCGCAATGAGACGGGCGAGTTCCCGAGCCGACGACATCCCAGCTCGATCTCGAGTCCGTTGTCCGAGTAGCCGGAGGCGTTCGAGGAAGTGGGCCGTCCGGTAGCGAACCGGGCTCTGTCCAGATCCGTAGTCCTCGGTGTTCAACCAGCATCGAGGTTGCCGGAGTCGCGCAGGGGGGATGGCCCTCACCCGCAATCGCTGCGTGCCAGCGCGCACTCTGCCAAACCGCAAAAAGCAGACCTCAATAGTCGAGCTGAGCCCGTGTGCGATCGATTTCGACGCCACGGTGCGCCTCGGTAGGGTTTCGGACGACGGAGACACGGCAAAGCGCATCGCGAAAGACGGCGGAGAGAACGATGACGGACCAAGACGGTAGTTCGCGGGTTAGTCGTCTCTTTTCGTTTATCAACAGGCACATAGGCGTGCTCAGCCTCGTGCTGGTGCTCAGCGCTGTTGGGTTTGCCATCGTCGGAGGCTTCGTCGCTGATACCGACGAACCGAACTTCAGCCCGTCCGGCGAGATCTACGACACCGAGATTCGGGCCGAAGAGGTCTTCGCGTCGTCGTCTGCGGTGAGGGATGCGACGTTCTTGGTCGACACCGCCGATGGTCAGGACGTGCTCACCCAGGCGGCCCTCCTCGAGTTCCTGACGAACTCGAGCGCGGTGCGCAGCGACACCGATAGCCAGGACCATCTGGCCACCGTGTTCGATCCCGATCTGGGCGTAGAGATCGCGGGGGTGTTCTCCCTCGCCGACGCCGTCGACGACGCCTTGCCCTCCGGGCTGGCCGGAGCGACCGACGGCGAGGTCAAGATCGTGCTCTCCGAGCTGCTCGCCGACGACAGCCCGACCGGAGGGATTCGATTCACTCTCGCCGACTCGGCGACCGCCGAACCCGGGGAGGTGAGCGGTACCACGATCACGATCTGGAGCTCTCCCGCCTTCTTGGCTTCGGTGCGGTACGACATCGACACCTTCGCGGGTGAAGACTCAATACAGGACACCAACGCCGAAACCTGGCTGCGGACGGTGCAAACGACCCTGCGGGGTGATCAGCAGGCGATGCGCGCAATCGGGCTCGGCATCGATCCGGAGCTCACCGGCGAGGAGCAATTGACCAGCGGCGCACCATTCATCTTCCTGGCAGTGGCGATGATCGTATTGCTCGTCGGTGCCCTGCTGCGGTCCTACTGGGCCGCAGTCGTCGTAACCACCGCGCTGGCTCTGACCCTGTTGTTCTACAACGGCCTGCTCGGTTTTGTCAGCATCAACATGGGATCGGCGCTCGTGGTCTTCATCCTTCCGATCACGCTGATCGCCTTCGGTGTCGACTTCTTCATCCACGGCATGGGTCGGGTGCGCGAGGCACAGGTCGATGGGTTTGACCGGTCGGCGGCGTACCCGGCCGGAATGGTCGCCGTGTTCCTGGCCCTGACGTTGGCCATGGCAACCACGGTCGCGGCGTTCCTCTCCAACGCCTTCTCCGGGATCGAGGCCATCATCGAGTTCGGCGTGTCTGCAGCCATCGGACTGGCGATTGCCTATCTGCTCCTCGGTTGGGTGGCGCCGAGGGCGGTGCTTGCCATTGAAACAAGAGTCGGCCCCAACCCGGCGGACCGTGGCTTGATGGTCGGCTACAAGCTTGGTTTCCTGATCGTCGCCGTGATCGCAGGCGTCGTTGTCTCGCTGACAGCCATGCTGGCCCCAGTCGGCGCCATCGCTGTGCTGGTCTTCATCGGACTGTTCCTCTTCGTCCCGATGTGGCTGACCAGGCGACGCAACACCCGTGCCACCAACAAGGGTCGGCCGATGACCGACGAGGTGAAGGGCGCCGGCCACGGTTTCAAAGCGGCCGGCGCGGTGGTCCACTTCGTGGCGCGGTGGCGGGTGTTCACCCTGCCGGCCGTCGCCATCCTCGCCGTCATCGGGCTGTACGGCGCCAGCCAGGTCGAGTCCAAGTTCGAACTGTCCGACTTCTTCTCGAGTCGGACGGATTTCATCCAGGGCCTCGAACGACTGGAAGATCACTATGGAAGTGCCTTCGGAGGATCCGCATACATCTATCTCGAGGGAGACCTGACCGACCCGGCGACG
>Ga0255058_10001919_pt1 | contig 11603 bp, 15 predicted proteins | sample Cases_109_9_MG_FD_188637 | JGI IMG/M metagenome (GOLD analysis project Ga0255058, IMG submission 188637) | Seawater microbial communities from Amundsen Gulf, Northwest Territories, Canada - Cases_109_9 | ecosystem: Environmental > Aquatic > Marine > Gulf | place: Canada: Northwest Territories... | reverse complement strand
CTATTCGTCACCCATTATCCCGCGCTCATGCCGCCGACGCTGATCACCTCCAACCGCGAGGAGATCAACGCCTTCCGGTCCGAGCACGCGGACATCATCGTCAAGCCCCTGTTCGGCAACGGCGGGGCCGGCGTCTTTCACATCACGCCCGAGGACGAGAACCTGGGCGCGCTGCTGGAGTTGTTCACCGACCTCTATCGCGAGCCGATCATCGTGCAGCGCTATCTGGCGTCCGTGCGCCAGGGCGACAAGCGGATCATCCTCATCGACGGCGAGGCGGTCGGCGTGATCAACCGCATCCCGGCGCCCGGCGAGGCACGCTCGAACATGCACGTCGGCGGCCGGCCGGAGAAAGCCATCCTCGACAAGCGCGATCACGAGATCTGCGAGGCCATCGGCCCGGCCCTGCGCGACAAGGGGCTTATCTTCGTCGGCATCGACGTGATCGGCGGCTTCATGACCGAGATCAACGTCACCTCGCCGACCGGCCTGCAGGAGATCAACCGCTTCGATGGCGTCTCGCTCGAGGCGCGCATCTGGGATAGTATCGAAGCCCGTCGCCGGGCAGGCTGAGGGCAGGTGGTCGTCCGGATCGCTTTTCCCGCTCCGCCTCAAAAGGAATTTTCCGGCTTGTGACTTTCAGGCGAGGCAGCGCATGACCCACCCCTCCAAGCTTCCGCAACTCGCAAACTGGGCGCCGTCGGCCACCGCACAGGCGGTCTTCACCGCCGAGGAGTGCGCGCGCGTCATCGCCCTCTCGCAGGAACGGGCGCCCGGCGGACTGCAGTTCGCCGAGCAGGCCGGCGAGGACTACCGGGAAAGCGACGTTTCCTGGATCAAGCCGAGCGAGGCCAACACCTGGATCTTCAGCAAGACCTACGACCTGGTGCGGCGGGTCAACCAACGCTGCTACCAGATGGAGCTGTCCGGGTTCACCGAGCCCTTGCAGGTCGCCGAATACACGGCCGACGGCCACTACGACTGGCACCTCGACGTGGGCGCCGGGCCCTTTTCGGTGCGCAAGCTGAGCTTCATCGTGCAGCTCAGCGACCCGGCCGGCTACGAAGGCGGCGAGGTTGAGTTCCTCTATGCCCGCGAGCCCCACGCCGCGTCGAAGGATCGCGGCAGCATGACCCTCTTCCCGTCCTACCTCCTGCACCGCGTCAAGGCCGTCACCAAGGGCACCCGCCTGTCGCTCGTCGGCTGGATCGGCGGCCCGCACTACCGGTGAGCCGGCGCGTATTCTCGTACTCGTACACACACCATAGTATGCGTTTTGCGCTGGTCAGCGCGGCGCTAGCTTTATAGATTGACCGGCGGAGGAGTCATATCGGCGTGTGTTCGGCCCCGGCCGTTCGCGCAAACGCGAGGGGGCGATGGTCGCGCGCATCAATACCGTGGCCTTTCAGGGGATCGACGTCGTCTCGATCGACGTCCAGGTCCACATGGGGTCCGGCCTTCCGGCCTTTCAGATCGTCGGCCTGCCCGACAAGGCGGTCGCCGAAAGCCGCGAGCGGGTGAAGGCCGCGCTCGAGGCGTTGGGCCTGGGTCTTCCGCCGCGGCGCATCACCGTCAACCTGGCGCCGGCCGATATCCTGAAGGAGGGCAGTCACTTCGACCTGCCGGTCGCCCTGGGGCTCCTGAGCGCCATGGGCAGCCTGCCGGACGGCGAGATGGAGAGCTATCTGGCCCTCGGCGAGCTGGCGCTCGATGCGCGCATATCGCCGGTCTCGGGCGTGCTGCCGGCGGCCATTCACGCCGCCGCGCTGGGCCTGGGCCTCATCTGTCCCGCGGCTCAAGGGGGAGAGGCGGCCTGGGCGGAGGGCGTCGAGGTGCTGGCGCCCGCCTCGCTGATCGCGCTGGTCAACCATTTCAAGGGAACGCAGGTCCTCACACCGCCGCAACCGGCGCTGGAGCCGCCGACGTCGGACCTTCCGGACCTGGCCGCGGTCAAGGGCCAGGAAACGGCCAAACGTGCCTTGGAGGTCGCCGCCGCCGGCGGCCATAACCTGCTGATGGTCGGCCCGCCGGGCGCCGGCAAGTCGATGCTCGCCGCGCGCCTGCCCGGACTGCTGCCGCCCCTGGAGCCGGACGAGGCGCTGGAGGTCTCGATGATCCATTCGGTGGCCGGCATGCTCGAGGGTGGGCGGCTGTTGCGCCGGCGGCCCTTTCGCGACCCGCACCACTCGGCCTCCCTGCCCGCCCTGGTGGGCGGCGGCGCGCGCGCCAAGCCGGGCGAGATTTCGCTGGCCCACCAGGGCGTGCTGTTCCTCGACGAGCTGCCCGAGTTCGCCCGCCCGGCCCTGGAGGCGTTGCGCCAGCCGCTGGAGACCGGCCGCGTCGCGATCGCCCGCGCCAACGCCCATGTGAGCTATCCGGCGCGCTTCCAACTGGTCGCCGCCATGAACCCCTGCCGGTGCGGCTACCTCGACGACCCGGGGCGCGCCTGCGCCCGGGCGCCGCGCTGCGCGCAGGACTATCAAGCGAGGATCTCCGGGCCGCTCTACGACCGCATCGATCTGCAGATCGAGGTCCCCGCCGTCGCCGCGTCGGACCTCAGCCTGCCGCCGGCGGCCGAAGGCTCGGCGGCCGTCGCCGCGCGCATCCGCCAGGCCCGAGGCCGCCAGCGGGAGCGCCTCGCATCGCTCCCGGCGGCGCAGCGGCCGCGCAGCAACGCCGAGCTCGAAGGGCCCCTTCTGGAGCAAGTGACGTCGCCGGACGGCGACGGGCGGGCCCTGCTCGCCGAGGCGGCCGAGAAACTGAAGCTGTCGGCCCGCGCCTTTCACCGGGTACTGCGCGTCGCCCGCACCCTGGCCGACCTGGCCGAAAGCGACGAGGTGCGCCGCGTCCATATCGCCGAGGCGCTGACCTATCGCCGCTTCAGCTTTTCTTGAGGGAAGTGGGCTCCGGATCCACGAGAGGCCGTACGCTCAGGCGTCGGTCGCGCCTGCCGGACCCGTGACCTCGGCCAAGCACCGCCGCAGAGCATCCAGCTTTCGGGTCGAGTCCATGAGGGCGCGCTCGCTGTCCTCGCGACCGCGGCGCATGTCCCGGGCCTTCGTCTCGATCTCAGGTGCGCGCCCGCCGGCCCGCTCCAGGGCGTCGCGGCAGCGCCGCGTCTCGTGCTCGAACTCGCCGAGCAGAAGGGTCAACTCGCGCTGCCGGCGTTCCTCTGCCGCGATGTCCGCCCGAAGCCGTTCGGCTTGGCCGGCCCGCTCGCGTTCGCCCCTCGCCACGCCGTTTCGATCCTCCGGTGTCCTACCCTGTCGAGGTCTCGATCATGATGCCAAGGTCCGTGCCGCCGAAGATGTGCAGATGGAAGTGCGGCACTTCCTGGCGGCCGTCGCGCCCGTGGTTGGCGAGGATCCGGTAGCCAGGCTCGTCGAGGCCTTTGTCCCGGGCGATGTGGCCGACGGCACGCATGAAGGCGGCAATCTCCTCCGCCGAGGCCTTGTCCGAGAAGTCGGCGAAGGAGACGTACGCGGTCTTCGGTACCACCAGAATGTGAACCGGGCTGCGCGGGGCGATGTCGTTGAAGGCAAGCACGTGCTCGTCTTCATAGACCTTGTCGCAGGGGATCTCGCCCCGGATGATCTTGGCGAAGATGTTTTGTTCGTCATAGGCGAGCGTCATCGCTTGCTTTCCTCCCTCGCTGTACGCCCCTCGGCCTCTTACCCTTTGGTCCCGCAACCACGATACGCGACGGCATTCCAGGCCTCACCGATCATTGTCATCGCGCCCGGCTTTTTCGACAAGGCCGGAGATCCCTTTGCGCCCTTCCAGGGCCTGCCAGACGGCCGGCGGCTCGACGCCGTTGACCGCCCACAAGACCAATAGGTGATAGAGCAGGTCGGCCGACTCGTCGGCCAACTTCGCCGGGTCGCCGCCTAGTCCCTCGATCAGGGTCTCCACCGCCTCTTCGCCGACCTTCTGGGCGATCTTGGCCGGGCCCTTGGCGAACAGAGCGGCGGTGTGCGAGCGTTCCGGGTCGCCATCCTTGCGTGAGACGATCATCTCGTAGAGACGATCGAGCACACGACCATCGACTGCCGATCCCGTCATAAGACCCCCCTTCGGAATAGCGTATGATCCTTGTCCGTACGCCTCATGCGCGGCGCACCGCGATGCCCTTGGCCGCCATGTGTGCCTTGGCCTCGGCAATGGAGTGTTGGCCGAAGTGAAAGATCGACGCAGCCAACACCGCCGAGGCATGGCCCTCGCGCACCCCGCCCACCAGGTGATCCAGCGTCCCGACCCCACCCGAGGCGATGACCGGCACCGGAACCGCGTCCGCGACCGCGCGGGTCAGCGCCACGTCATAGCCGCGCCGCGTCCCGTCGCGATCCATCGAAGTCAGCAGAATCTCGCCGGCGCCGAGCGCCGCCATCCGGCGCGCGAAGTCCACCGCGTCGAGACCCGTGGGCTTGCGCCCGCCATGGGTATAGAGCCGATAGTCGCCCGCCCCGGACCCCTTGGCATCCCCCGGGCTTTTGGCGCCCCCCGAGCTTTTGGCGTCCCCCGACTCTTTGGCGTCCCCCAACTCCTTAGCATCCAGGGCCACGACGATGCATTGGCTGCCGAACTTGGCGGCTGCCTGGCGCACCAGCTCGGGCGTCTCGACGGCGGCGGTATTGATCGAAACCTTATCGGCGCCGGCCAGGAGAAGCTGGCGGATGTGTTCCAGGTTGCGCACGCCCCCACCGACGGTCAGCGGCATGAAGCAGACCTCCGCGGTGCGGGCGACCACGTCCAGAATGACATCGCGCTCCTCGTGGCTTGCCGTGATGTCCAGAAAGCAAAGCTCGTCGGCGCCGGCTTGGTCATAGATCCTGGCCTGCTCGACCGGATCGCCGGCATCGACCAACTGCACGAAATTGACGCCCTTGACGACCCGCCCATCGCGCACGTCCAGGCAGGGGATGACCCGGGCCTTCAGCACTTCGCATCCTCCGGGCGGGGCTGCGCTCGGTCGGCCGAGCGGACGAGCGCCGTCGCCGAGGCCGGATCCACCCGGCCGTCGTAGAGGGCCCGGCCGACGATGATGCCCATGATGCCAAGGTGGGCGATCCCCAGGCAGGCCGCGATATCATCGAGCGAGGAGACCCCGCCGGAGGCGATCAGCGGGATCGACACCTGCTCGGCAAGATGCGCGGTAGCCTCCAGGTTCGGCCCCTGCAGGACGCCGTCGCGGTCTATATCGGTGAAGACGATGGCGGCGACGCCGGCATCCTCGAAGCGCTTGGCCAGCTCCAGCGCCTCGATCTCGCTCTGCTCGGCCCAGCCCTCCACGGCCACGCGGCCGGCGCGGGCGTCGATGCCCACCAGGATGCGCCCGGGGAAGCGGCGGCAGGCCTCGCGCACCAGGGCGGGGTCCTTCAGCGCGGCGGTGCCGAGAATGATCCGGCCGATGCCGACCTCGAGCCAGCCCTCGATGGCGGCAAGAGAACGAATACCGCCGCCCAGCTGCACCGGTAAATCGACCGCGTCGACGATCGAGCAGACCGCCGCCCGGTTGACCGGCGCGCCGGCGAAGGCACCGTTCAGATCGACCACGTGAAGCCAGTCGAACCCGGCCTCGGCGAAGCGCCGGGCCTGGTCCGCGGGGTCCTTGTTGAAGACCGTGGCGCTGCCCATCTCGCCGCGCAAAAGCCGCACGGCATATCCGTCCTTCAAATCTATGGCCGGAAAGAGGATCACTTTCCCAGCGCTCCCTCTGGCGCCCCCGTCTCGTACCCTACCGGATCGCTTGCGGTCAGATCCTTGTAATAGTGGTAACCGGTCAACCACCCGCCATCGACGAAGGCATAGCGCGGGTGCGTTCCCCAACGAACGAATCCCGCCTGCTCGTAGACCTGGATCGCCCGCTCTTGGGTCTCGCGGACATCGAGGTTCAGGACCTTCAGCCCGGCGTCGAGCGCCGCCGCCTCCAGCGCCTCCACGGTCAGCGGCGCCAGGCCGTGGCCGCGCGCCCAGGGCGCGATGAAGAAGGTGGTAACCCATCCGCAAAGGCGATGCGCTTCGTTATTGCGCGCCGGGTGGACGATCTGTGCCGACCCCGCGATGGTGTGGTCCAGGCGGGCCACGAAGAGGTGGCGTTCGGGGACCAGCAGCACACCCTTCCAGTAGCTCTCCATGATCTCCCGCGGCGGCGGCGCCAACCATCCGAAACCGCCGCCATCGAGGATCGCCGCCTCGGTCGCGTCGCAAAGATCGTGCAGGTCGGGTCCTTCTAAGCGGGTCAGGCGTTCTACAGCCGTTGTGGGCTGACCGGGATCCGTCATCATGGAGACCACCTCAGAAAATTGTGAAGAAACCGCAGGCCCGCGGCCTGCGACTTCTCGGGATGAAATTGCGTGCCGATCAAGTTGTCTCGCCCGACGACCGCCGCAAGGCTGCCGCCATAGTCGACGCTGGCGAGCTGGTGCGCGCGATCGGCCGGGCGAAAGTGATAGCCGTGGACAAAATAGAAATGGGAACCATTGGCGAGACCTTCAAACATTGGGTGGTCGGCGGCCTCAAATGTCACGTCGTTCCAACCCATATGCGGGATTTTCAAGCCGTCGTCGCCCGGCTCGATCGGCGCGACCTCCCCGGCGATCCAGCCCAGGCCTTCATGGGCACCGTGTTCGAGGCCGCGCTCGGCCATGAGCTGCATGCCGACGCAAATGCCGAGGAAGGGCCGGGCATCCTCGAGCACCGCCCGGATCAGTGTCTCGACCATGTCCGGCAGATCGCCGAGGCCTCGTCGACAGTCGGCAAAGGCGCCCACGCCGGGCAACACGATGCGGTCCGCGCGGGCCACGTCGCGTGCCTCGGCCGTTACCACGACACGGCCCGGCAGGCCGCTCTCGCCTGCGACGCGTTCCAGGGCCTTCGCGACGGAGCGCAGGTTGCCCGACCCATAATCCACGACTGCTACCGTCATCGACCGCTCACCGGCTTGCGGGACCTCAGAGGCTTCCCTTGGTGGAGGGGACCGCGTCGGCGCGCCGCCGGTCGATCTCGATCGCCGTCCTGAGGGACCGCGCCAGACCCTTGTAGGCCGACTCCACGATATGGTGACTGTTGGTCCCATAGAGGGTCTCGACATGCAAGGTCAGGCCCGCGTGCTGGGCGAAGGCCTGAAACCACTCGCGGAACAGCTCGGTGTCCATCTCGCCCAGCTTGTCGCGGGTGAAGTCCACCTTCCAGATCAGATAGGGTCGGTTGGAGGCATCCAAGGCCACACGGGTCAGCGTCTCGTCCATGGGCACCAGCGCCGCGCCGTAGCGGGCGATCCCGGTTCGCTCTCCGAGCGCCTTGGCCACGGCTTGGCCGAGGACGATCCCCGTGTCTTCGGTCGTATGATGAAAATCGATATGGATGTCCCCTTCGGCGCTCAAGGCGATGTCGATCAGGCTATGACGGGAAAGTTGCTCGAGCATGTGGTCGAGAAACCCGATGCCGGTCGAAATGTCATAGCTACCGGACCCGTCGAGGTCGATGCTGGCGGAAATCCGGGTCTCCTTGGTAACTCTCTCGATGCTGGCTTTTCGCATGGAGCTTCTCCCGGCCGTTTCAATCCCAAATCCCATTCGGCCCTAGTCTCATCCGGCGCCCTTTTAACAGCTTGCCGGCGCGCTCGAAAGACCGCGCGCCAAAAAAGACCGCCGGGAAGAATGGCACCGGCCTTGCGACTATGGCTTGACCGCGGCGGCCGGATAGACCATGTGACAGGTCATGTCGGAAAATAGCGTATCCCCCTGGCATGGGACGACCATTCTCTCGGTCCGCAAGGGCAACAAAGTGGTCATCGCCGGTGACGGTCAGGTCAGCTTCGGGCAGACCGTCATCAAATCCAACGCGCGTAAGGTCCGCCGTCTCGGCAAGGACAAGGTGATCGCCGGCTTTGCCGGCGCCACGGCGGATGCCTTTACGCTGTTCGAGAGACTCGAAGCCAAGCTGGAGACTTATCCCGGCCAGTTGACGCGCGCCTGCGTGGAGCTTGCCAAGGACTGGCGAACCGACCGCTATCTGCGCCGGCTCGAGGCCATGATGGCCGTGGCCGACCCCGAGGTATCGCTGGTGCTGACCGGCACCGGCGACGTGCTGGAGCCCGAAGACGGTTTGATCGGTATCGGCTCGGGTGGCCCTTATGCCCTGGCCGCGGCCCGCGCGCTGATCGACATCGACCACCTGGACGCCGAGGCCATCGCCCGCAAGTCGCTCGACATTGCCGCCGACATCTGTGTCTACACCAACCGCAACGTCGTCCTGGAAGCTCTGGAGGGCGCATGAGTTCCGAGACCGCCGCCGCATTCAGCCCGCGCGAGATCGTCTCCGAGCTGGACCGCTATATCGTCGGACAGGACGATGCCAAGCGCGCTGTCGCCGTCGCCTTGCGCAACCGCTGGCGCCGCCAGCAGCTGCCCGAGGCGTTGCGCGAGGAAATTCTGCCCAAGAACATCCTGATGATCGGACCGACCGGTGTCGGCAAGACCGAGATTGCCCGCCGCCTTGCCCGTCTGGCGCAAGCGCCCTTCCTCAAGGTCGAGGCCACCAAGTTCACCGAGGTCGGTTACGTCGGCCGCGATGTGGAGCAGATCATCCGCGACCTGGTCGAGGTCTCGATCCACACGACCCGCGAGCGCCTGCGCAAGGACGTACAGGCAAAAGCCGAGCTCAATGCCGAGGAGCGGGTTTTGGATGCCCTGGTCGGAGAGGGCGCGTCGGCGGAGACGCGGCAAAAGTTCCGCGTGATGCTCCGCCAAGGCCAGATCGACGACAAGGAAATCGAGGTCGAGGTGCGCGACAGCAGCGGCGGCCTGCAGCTTCCGACCATGGACATACCCGGAATGCCCGGCGCTTCAATGGGAATGCTCAATCTGAACGACATATTCGGCAAGGCCCTGGGCGGCGGGCGCAGTAAGAAGCGCCGGGTCACGGTCGCCGAGTCCTACGAAATCCTGCTGGCCGAGGAGAGCGACAAGCTGCTCGACGAGGAAAAGGTCATCGCCGAGGCGATGGCCTCGACGGAGCAGAACGGGATCGTCTTCCTCGACGAGATCGACAAGATCACCGCGCGCTCCGAGCGGGTCGGTGCCGACGTATCGCGTGAGGGGGTGCAGCGCGACCTGCTGCCGCTGATCGAAGGCACCACGGTGGCGACCAAGCACGGGACGGTCAAGACGGACTTCATCCTGTTCATCGCCTCGGGCGCCTTTCATATGGCCAAGCCCTCCGACATGCTGCCTGAGCTGCAGGGCCGCCTGCCCATCCGCGTCGAGCTCAACGCCCTCACGGAGACCGACCTCAAGCGCATCCTGATCGAGCCCGAAAACAGCCTGATCATCCAATACAAGGCCCTGCTGGGCGCCGAGGACTTGATCCTGGAGTTCACCGACGAGGCGATCGCCGCCATCGCGCGGCTCTCGGCCGAGATCAACTCGACGGTCGAGAACATCGGCGCGCGGCGCCTTCACACCGTGATGGAAAAGCTCCTGGAGGAGATTTCCTTCACTGCCACCGACCGCGGCGGCGAGACCGTCGTCATCGACGCCGACGAGGTCCAGTCCCGCGTCGGCGAGCTGGCCAAGGACTCCGACCTGTCGAAGTTCATTCTTTAACCTCTTCCAGCCAGCGCGCGATGGTTGCGTCGTCGAGCTCGCCGATGCGCTGGGCCAGGCGGTTGGCAAGCTCGGTCGCCTGCGGCGATAGGCCCGCGGTGTCGACCACGACCCGCGGGTGGGAAAGCTCGGCCAGGCGGTGCAGCTCTTCGGCCTCGTCCCAGATGATGCCCAGATACTGACAGACGCGGTGCACGAAACGCTTGGACGGCCGGCCCCGGTGGCCGTGCTCCATGGCCGAGAGGTAGGCCGGCGTCACCTGCAGCCCCGCCGCCATGTCTTTCAGCGCGATCGCCCGCGCGGCCCGCATCTGGCGCAGCTTTTCACCGAAGGGGGTCATCGGGTCGGGTTCCAAGCGGCTGTTCGTCGGCCTCTATCGTATCCTCCGCGCGGCGGAGCGGTCACCCTTTTCCGGGCCGGCGGCGCTTCAACAACACGTAAAGAGCACCGGTGCCGCCGTCGGGTTGCTGGGCATAGTCGAAGCTCAGTACCTTGTCGCGCAGCCCGGGTTCGTTCAACCAGCGCGGCACCTCCTCGCGCAGGACGCCGCCTTGCGGGTTGGCACGGCCTTTGCCGGTGATCACCAAGACGCAACGCTTGTCCGCCGCCGCGGCACCCAGGATAAAGTGCCGCAAGGCGCCGTGCGCCGCCGCGCGGGTCATGCCGTGCAGGTCGAGGCGCCCTTCGATCGACATCTTGCCGCGCTTGAAGCGCTCCGCCTGCCGGCGGTCCATACCCGACGCGCTGCCATGGCGCAGCTCGGGTGTCGCCGGCGCTTGGCGCTTTTCGGCCTGGCCCGGTGCCGCGCGGCGTACCGGTCGCGGTTTGGCTGGCGCGGCAGGCTCGGTCTTGTCGTCCGGCGGCGGCGACATGGCCCCGGCGGGTGATGCCGGCCGGCGCTTTTTCAGCGGCCGGGCCTCGCTCACCACCTTCGACCAGAGCCGGCGTTCTTCGTCGCTGATCCGCTTGCCGCTCTTTTCGTCGCTCATGCCGTGCTCACGCGTCCTCGACCACGAGGATGTGCAGCCGCCGGGGGCCGTGGGCGCCCAGTTGGATGGTCTGCTCGATATCGGCCGTGCGTGACGGCCCGGTGATGAGGTTGACGGTGCGCGGCAGCTTGCCCGGCCCGTACAACTCGCGCAGGCACCCCCAGGCTTCCTCGTATGCGCCCACGACCTGGCTCACCCGCAGCACGACGATATGGTTGTCGGGCAGGAAATTGAGCGTCGTCGGCCCTCTCGGGCCGGACAGCAGCATCAGCGTCCCGGTCTCGGCGATGGCCGCGAAGGCCCCGGTTACCGACACCTCGTCGCTGGCCGCGGCGCGGCCGCTGGCCACCTCGAGCAGCCCGCCACACGTCCAATCGAGACCTTGCAGGTCCGGGTCCGGGGCGAGCTTGATTTTCGGCGGCAGATTGGACCCCTTCAAATAGGCGCCCACCGCCTCGGGAACCTCGGCTATCGACCCCACGCGCTGCAGCGTCGCGGAGACCTCCCGCGCCATCGCCTCGAACAGCGCCAGACGATCGGCCAGCGATCCGTCGGACCGCGCTGGTATCAGGCCGCGTGGCGGCGCCGCCAGGCGCGCCTCGAGTGCCGCCGTCGCCTCCGGCGTCCGCGCATCGGCCTTCAACGAACGCTTGACCGCGCCCAGGACGGTTTCGCGCGCGTTGGTCATGACCCGGCACTCCGTTGCTTTTGCCGGCGCCACAGCGCCTGGAAGCTGGCGCCCTGCGGCACCGGGAAATCGCGATGGTCGGTCCAGCCGGCGGCAAGGGGCAAGGAGCGAAAGCGCCCGGCGCGGCGCCCCAACCATGCCATGACGCGCAGGGCCGGGCCGGTCATCAGGCGGTAAAGCGCTGGGCGCCGGGCAGCGAAGGCCCAGATTTTGATCCCCCAGCGTTGCACGGGCGGCGTCAGATGCCGCGCGAACTCGCGCTCGCGCCAGTGGCGCATCATGCGCGGCAAGGGGATACGCATCGGACAGACCGCCTCGCAA
>Ga0255058_10001918_pt1 | contig 11604 bp, 10 predicted proteins | sample Cases_109_9_MG_FD_188637 | JGI IMG/M metagenome (GOLD analysis project Ga0255058, IMG submission 188637) | Seawater microbial communities from Amundsen Gulf, Northwest Territories, Canada - Cases_109_9 | ecosystem: Environmental > Aquatic > Marine > Gulf | place: Canada: Northwest Territories... | reverse complement strand
ATTGGCATGGCGAGCTTCACATGATAGTGCCCGCCTTGCTCGAACGCCTGCATGGTGGCACGGTTGCCGAACTGTGTCGTCAGTCGTTCCCGAATATTGTCCTGTGCGATTTTGTTACCCTGGCCAAGCGCACTGCCCGGAACGTCCGGCAGGGGATTGCTGATCAGCACGTTGAGCATGTCGCCCTCGGACCAGAGCTCCACTCTGAGCGTACCGCCGGCGAAGCGCGGCTCGATACCATGGTAGATCGCATTCTCCAGCAGTGGTTGCAGCGTGAGTGCCGGGATCATGGCGTAACGTGGCACGTTGCTTACATGCCATTTGACCCGGAGCCGGTCGCCCAGCCGCATCTTCTCTATCTCCAGATACTGGCGTGATATCTCACGTTCTGCAGAGATTGGTACGAGCTTGCGCGCGTCGGCAAGCAACACGCGGAACAGATCGGCAAGATCTTGCAGTACTGCTTCCGCCCTCTCGGGGTCGCTGCGGGTCAGGCTGGCGACGCTGTTCAAGCTATTGAACAGGAAGTGTGGGCGAATGCGCGACTGCAGTGCCTGCAGCTTCGCGTCTTGCTGCTCCTGGGCATCGCTTTGAGCGCGGTGCTGGAGGAACAGATATCGTAATCCCGGCACACCGATGATCGCCGCAATGAGCAGGCTACGTATCATTAGGGACTCGCGCCACACAGGCCAGCGCTCCGGGATAAGGCCGAGGTCGAAAAGGATAAAGATCATCAATTCGGTCGCTACGCCGGTTGCAGCAAGCAGCAGAACAAACACCACGGCCGATCCGGTGAAGGCCGGCATTCGCCGGATCAGCGGCGACGTAATCTTCAGTACTATGACAACGCAAAACGAGGCAAGCAAGGCGAACGCCGATAACATCTTGAACTCCTGCCACGCGCTGTCGTTAAAAACAGGATTTCGCCCCAGCGTAATGATGATCGCGATCAGCTCGGCGAGCAGGACGATGCGTATGGCAATGCCGAATGACCCGAAGTCGGGTAGGTATCGCCGGCTTGCAGCGGAGGCCTTGGTGATGAGGCGGCTTGCTCGCGTTATAAGCGGAGGCATGGCTCGTCTGTATGCTGGATATAGGGCCACCCCGGGCGGTGCGATTCCCCGTGTTCGAGGCGCCAGAAACTCGTTGAATGACTTTTACGCAATGTTCCGTGCGTTAGCAAGGTAAGGATTGTTGTCAGCTTTTCGCCCGGCGCATACAAGATCGCTCGTGTAAGCCGCTTGCGCGACCATTGGCGGCATCGCTACAATCCGTAAAGTCCCTGGGTGAATAATAGACGAGATTTCGCCCGCTTCCGCATTCCCGCAGCTCTCGCCGGCCTCGACGAATCCGCTGCCCCAAGGATTGGGACAAGCCGCCATCGTCCCGCACGCGACGGTGGCCGCATTGCCACCGACCCCGCTGGAGCGCACTGGGAGGGTACTTTTCCGCCGCCCTGCGGTTATACTTGTCAGCTCTGTAAGGGCATAAAAAACCCCCCATTTACATGGGGGGTTCAAATGCCTGGTCCGGTATTCGGGGTGGGGGTGCACAAAAGGACAAACCGGCCCAGGTAAGATAAAAATACCCCGATAGCGGGTCGACAACAACCACCAGAGGGCAGTTACCGACGGCCGGGGCGGGGTTGCGGATGGGCGGTGCCGGTGGCAAGAGCGCCGGGTCCCGAGCGCTTGCCGCCCACCCGCAATTGGGTGCTGCCGGTGTCGGCCGGGTACCGCCTTGTGTATTGAGATCGATTGCAGCCGACATTCACCATACATCATGGCCACGCAAAAACCCTGGAGCGGGCGCTTCACCGAGTCGACAGATGCGCTGGTCGAGACTTTCACCGCCTCGATCAGCTTCGACCGGCGTTTGTTCGCCTGCGACATAGCCGGATCCATCGCCCACGCGCGAATGCTGGCCCACGTCAAGGTGCTTACGAACAAGGAGGCGAAAGCCATCGTCGCGGGCCTGGAGTCGATCAAGGCAGAAATCGATGCCGGGCAGTTCGCCTGGAGCGAGGAGCTCGAGGACGTGCACATGAACATCGAAGCACGTCTTATCGACCGCATCGGTGAGGTCGGGAAGAAGCTGCATACTGCGCGATCGCGCAATGACCAGGTCGTTACCGACATTCGACTTTATCTGCGCGATGGCATCGACAGCTTGTGTCCCGCATTGGGCGATCTTCAAGGGGTATTGGTGGACGTGGCGGAGCGTGAGGCCGCGACAATCATGCCAGGCTTCACGCACCTGCAAGTGGCTCAGCCGGTGACCTTTGGGCACCATATGCTGGCCTGGGTGCAGATGCTCGCGCGTGACCACGAGCGGCTTCAGGACTGTCGCAAACGGGTCAATGTGCTGCCACTGGGCGCCGCTGCGCTGGCCGGGACCAGCTATCCTATCGACCGCGTGTATACCGCGCGGCTGTTGGGGTTCGATACGGTGGCCGACAATTCGATTGATGCCGTCTCAGACCGGGACTTCGCTGTAGAGTTTATTGCCGCCACGGCGCTGCTGATGAGCCATTTGTCTCGCTTTTCTGAGGAGCTGGTGCTGTGGGTATCAAGCGCGTTTGGTTTCGTCGAGCTGAGTGATTCGTTCTGTACCGGCTCCTCGATCATGCCGCAGAAAAAAAACCCGGATGTGGCGGAGCTGGTGCGCGGCAAATGCGCTCGCGTGATCGGCGACCTCGTCGCTTTGTTGACACTTATGAAAGCCCAGCCGCTGGCGTACAACAGGGACAACCAGGAAGACAAAGAGCCTTTATTCGACGCGCTGGATACAGCACTGGCCTGCGTCGAGGTGTTTACCGGGCTGATTGCAACCATGAAGCCGAAGCCCGAGGCGATGCGCACTGCCGCGCAAAAGGGTTTTCCAACTGCCACCGACCTTGCGGATTATCTCGTGCGTAAGGGCGTGACGTTCCGAGACGCCCACGAAATCGTCGGTAAGATCGTGCGTCACGGGCTCGAGACCGGCAAGGATCTGGCGCAGATGGAGCTGGCGGAGCTCAAGGTCGTATCCAAGGCGATAGAGCATGATGTATTCGATATCTTGACGCTGGAAGGTGCGGTTAACGCGCGCGACCACATCGGTGGCACGGCACCGGCGCAGGTGCGCCAGGCGATTGCGCGTGCACGTGCACGCCTTTCAGACGAAGCCGGCGCGAGGGCCTCGGAAAGAGGCACAGGATGACACTCGATTCGCTCACCGAGCAGCTGCGGGCATTCGCGCAGACCCGGGATTGGGATCAGTTTCACTCACCAAAGAATCTCTCCATGGCCTTGAGCGTTGAGGCCGCTGAGCTTCTCGAGCACTTCCAATGGCTCACCGAGCACGAGAGTCTCAACCTGTCAGCGTCGCAGCACGATCAAGTGGCCCTGGAAATGGCCGACGTGTTTATCTATTTGTTGCGCCTGGCGGATAAGCTCGACATTGATCTTTTGGAGATTGCCCGACGCAAGATCGTGCTAAACGAGCAAAAGTATCCGGCAGAAAAGGTACGCGGCAAGGCCGGGAAACGGAAAGATCGTTGAACTCTTAATTTACCGCAGAGCGCGCAAAGACCGCAGAGAACTTTCGTCTACAAAACTTCTCAGGCAGAAGCGGTACAGGCTCGTGCTGTCTGCGGTCCTAGACGTTATGAAAGAAACACCGAGAGCGCACAGGCGCAAAGATTGCGGACAGATCGCCAAAAGAAACTTCCAACGGAAGGGTGCCAAGTCCGTAAAGGTTTAACAGTTTTCCTTCCGCGTTCTCTGCGTCTTTTCCAGAGCGTTTATTGTGCCGAAAGCGTAGAGTAGTTTATCTTCCCCTCAGTAAGTAAACTCGTCTAGCGTGCCGGTCGATGGGCGCGTTTTTGGCTTTGGTTTGAGGTCGGGTGGCGCTGTTGCATCTTTTTTTGATATTGCTGGCGTTGCTGCGGCGTCATGTTGCGCATTCGTTGTTCACGTCGCTGCATTTTCTGGCGAAACTGCTGTCGCTCGGCCGGCGACATATTTCGCCAACGCTCGCGCAACTGCCGGCGTTGCTCGGGCGGCAAACTCTTGAACCACTGGTGCCGGCGCCGCGCCCGGGCACGAGCTCATGTCAATCGCCGCTGGCCTTGAGGGCGCGCTTTATTCGAGTCAGCGGGATCACCGTGCCACGGCCGATACCCTCACACCGCCTCGCTTCGGCTTGCCAGGCTGAGCGGTTCGCCAGTACCTCCGGCCAGAACGGATAGGTTCGACACTGGCGCGGCCGCACCGCGTAGATCCGGCAACGGTTCGCCCGGTCTAGAAATGCACAGCGACCGCTGTTGTCAATACGGATACCTTGCGTGCCATGATCGACGGCGACGATGTAGCGGCGGCGAAACCATTGTTGTGTAACGCCCAGAAATGCGCGGATGCGTTCCTGCTCGTGCGAATCGGCGGCGATGTAATCATCGTCGTTATTGCCCATGCAACACATGCCGCAGCCCGTACACTGGAAGCGAAGTTTTTCTTTACGGTAAAACATAAATACGCGAAACGAATGCGCGTGTGCCTGTTTACGTGCGTGGTCTGATTATACACGGGTAGCGTGGGATAGAAGCTACACGCGCCAGAGTGACGCAATCAACGTGTTCGCCGTAACGTTGGCCGAGGAGAATCGTAGCTGAAACCGTGCCATGTGATCCAGCGCATCGGCAATAGACGTAAAATCGCTATAAAGCCGTCGAAACACGTTCTGGCGTTTCCAGTTGATCTCGTACTTGGCGCAGCGCCAGAAAGCGCTCTGGCCGTTGGCGAGATAGTAACCGAGTTCGCCCCGTGTCCGCAGACGATCGCGAAACAGGCCGCTCATATATAAGGTGTACTCGCCGACGTGACGTGACAGTGATGCCTGGCGGTGTCGATCAGGGGCGCGGTCCTCCCACTCGGCGCTGGTGTGGGACTGCGCCAGCATATCGGCGATGCGATCCACGGCCCTACCCTCGCGATCATTTATGGGATAAAGTGATCGCGTGTGTGCGAAACGCGTGAGCATGTCGCTGACGTAGTCAACGGTCTCTGGTTCGGCAAGCCCGTGCTTACCGAAACCGTGTTGGACCTGGTGGCGAAAGAACTGATACAGGCTCGGTAGTCGCATAGCAACACCTCATATAGCGATGCTCTACTGTAAGCTTATGCAAGAATCGGGCACAAAGCCTTTGCATGTGGTGGGCCGCCCGCTGACCTTGCTATCGCGCCACGCCATCGGCGTTGGGCCAGCCCCAACACACCCTTATTCATCGTACCGCTAATGCCGCTACCCGAAAAACACGCCCATCTTGCGCTGCAGCAATTACCGCTCATAAGGGTTCGGTCAAATCGATCGACCCTTGCGCAAGATTTTTTCATAACGCTCACGATTAAGTTCCTCGCTGTCGCCGCCACCGAAAACCAGCGTGCCAGAAGCGTAGCTTTTGCCGTAGGTCGCCACGAGATTGACGACCTGCCCGAGACCGGAAAGAAACTCGGTATCGGTGAGCGATCTTAGCGGGTGCAGAGAAGTGCTCCACAGCGTATCGCGGGCGACGGCGTAGCGAGCGTCCAATGCGCTGTCGAAGTTCGCCTGCGTGATGCGCATCAACTCGGTCTCGCTCAGAGCGCTAGCGAAGGTGATCGGCGATATGATACGCGTGCGATCGGCATTCCCGTCCGTAATGACCAGTACCGAGTAGCCCTCGAGTTTGAATTGCCAGAACCCGCTTCGACCGGTGACGTCCTCGCCGACCTTGTCAATCAGCGAGCGGAGTCGGGCGTTACTTATTTGGTCGTCTTCCGTCTGCGGCGGCGCTGATTTGGCTTCCGCCGTCGTTTTCTCTTCCGTGGTGATCGCGGTCGCAATTGTTGTAGTGCCCCACAACAGGATGGCTGCCAGCGTCAGTGAAAGTGGGCGCATCGCTATGCTCCTCCACGTGGGGGTGAACACAGTTGGAACCGATACTGGGACATCGGGGTGGACGACCTTATGGCGTACTCTGCGGCGATTTCCCTGCTGACATGAGGTTTAGTCTCCGATACGACGACCGGGTTCCTTTGCCCTTGCGAAGCCGTGCTTGGAAAGCGTTGGTAAATGCTCGGCAGGTCTGTACCGGAGCCCAATCGAAAAACACCTTCCAGCGGTGAGGGGTATCAGGAGGGCAGGCCGAGATTTGTTCGGCAGCGCGCCACGCCGGGCTCTGAACCCCGGAATAACCGCTGCGGGCATGATTACGGTGTACTTGAATGCCTGACCCATGGCCCCATGTTCGTAAGAGCGAGTGCCAACCCTCGCTGGGGTCGAGCGATGACAGAAAGGCAGATACTTGAAAGAGACACCGAAGTCGAGCAGTCGCCGCAATCGGGTGAGTTAATCGACGGGTCGAAAACCCCGCTGGCGCGCCCGACAGAGGTACTACCGGGTATTGTGCATGTGTTGCCGCTCGCCAACCGACCGTTTTTCCCTGCACAAATGGTGCCGCTGGTGCTGGAGCAGGAACCGTGGTTACGCACGGTCGAGGCGGTCATGGAGTCGGGTCACAAGCTGGTCGGACTGGTGCTAGTGCGTACTGATAATGCCGTGGAGGCGCAGGTAGACGACTTCTACTCTATGGGCACGGCATGCCGCATTCACAATGTCGTCAAGGTGGAGGACAAGCTCCAGATCTATGCCGAAGGCTTGCAACGCTTCCGAATCGACGAGTGGATATCCAAGCAACGCCCATTCGTGGTACGGGCGCAGTATTTTCCGGAGACTAGCTACAAGGACGTCACGGAGCTCAAGGCGTACACGGTAGCGGTCATTAACACCATCAAGGAGCTGTTACCGCTTAACCCGTTGTATGCGGAGGAGCTCAAGTTCTTTCTCAATCGTTTCGGACCGGAGGAACCCTCACGGCTGGCGGACTTCGCGGTCAGCCTCACCACATCCAGCAAAACGGAGCTGCAAGACGTGCTCGAGACCACGCATATCCTGCGTCGCCTGGAGAAGGTCTTGGTCTTGCTGAAAAAGGAAGTGGAGGTCGCGAAGGCGCAGATGCGCATCCACAAGCAGGTCGAAGAAAGCATACAGACCCATCAGCGCGAGGTTCTGTTGCGTGAGCAGCTCAAGGCCATCCAGAGGGAGCTCGGTATAGCCAAGGATGATCGTACCGCCGAGCTCGAGCGGTTCCGCGCCCGTATCCAAGATAGTGATTTGCCGGCTGAGGCACGCAAGCGTATCGACGAGGAGATGCAGAAAATGTCCGTGCTGGAGATCGGATCACCGGAGTATGCGGTGACGCGCAATTATCTAGACTGGCTAACATTGATGCCCTGGGGCAAGCACTCGCAGGATAATCTCGACCTGGATCACGCGCGTGCGCTGCTCGATCGTGATCATGACGGTCTCGATGATGTAAAGGACCGAATTATCGAGTTCCTCGGTGTCGGGGCCATGAAAGGCGAGGTCGCCGGTTCGATTATGCTGCTCGTTGGCCCCCCGGGTGTGGGTAAGACCTCGGTGGGCCGTTCGGTAGCGGCGGCATTGGGTCGCAAGTTTTATCGATTCTCGCTGGGCGGAATGCGCGACGAGGCCGAGATCAAGGGACACCGGCGAACTTATATCGGTGCCATGCCGGGAAAGTTTGTGCAGGCCATCAAAGACGTTGGTGTCGCAAACCCGGTGATTATGCTCGATGAGATCGATAAGGTGGGGGCATCGTTTCGCGGCGACCCGGCATCCGCGCTGCTCGAGGTGCTGGACCCGGAGCAGAACAATGATTTTCTCGACCACTATCTGGATGTGCGGTTCGACCTGTCCAAGGTCTTGTTCATAAGCACTGCGAATCAGCTTGACACTATTCCGGCGCCGCTATTGGATCGCATGGAGGTCATTCGGCTCGGTGGTTACATCACGAGCGAGAAGGTCGAGATCGCGCGCCATCACCTGATATCGCGACAGCTCGAAAAGGTCGGCTTGAAACGCAAGCAGCTGCGAATCGACAAGAGCGCGATCCGAGCAATCGTCGAGCGCTACGCGCGCGAGGCGGGCGTTCGAAATCTCGAAAAACGTATCGGCACCATCGCGCGAAAAGCCGTAATCAAGACACTCAAGGGACAAAAGCCGCCAATCAGAGTCAGGGCCGCAGATCTCGAGGAGTATCTAGGGAGGCCGGTTTTCCGCATGGAGAAACCGCAGACCGGGGTGGGCGTGGTGACGGGGCTGGCATGGACGCCGTTGGGCGGTGCAACGCTGGATGTGGAAGCCACACGGGTGCATGCCCATACGCGCGGGTTCAAGCGGACCGGCCAGCTGGGCAACGTTATGACGGAGTCGGCCGAGATTGCCTACAGTTATATTTCGTCTCACTGCAAGCAGTACGGGGCGCCGGCGGACTATTTTGAGAAAGCCTTTATTCATCTTCACGTGCCCGCTGGCGCCACTCCCAAGGACGGCCCTAGCGCAGGAATCACCATGGCCACCGCGCTGTTGTCGCTTGCGCGCGGGAAGAAGATTGCACACGCTTTAGCCCTGACCGGCGAGCTAACGCTCACCGGCCAGGTGCTGCCGGTTGGCGGGGTTCGCGAGAAAGTCATTGCCGCCCGACGCGCACGCGTGATGGAGTTGATCTTGCCCGAAGCTAATCGCGGAGACTTCGAGGAATTACCGGACCACATCCGTGACGGCTTCACCGTGCACTTTGTGAAACACTACAGGGAGGTCGTGGAGAATGTTTATCCAACCTAGTTGCTAGTAACGAGTAGCGAGGGCAAAAGAGATTAGTCGCTACTCGGCACTCGCTACCCACTATTGATATGATTCGCGCCGGATGAGCAGACGGATCCTGGTTCTGGGAAGTGATCGCGCCATTGGCAGGTGTGTGAGCACCGCCCTCGCGGCGGACCCGTCGATCGAGTGTATTGTTGGCGGCCATCATTCAGGCAACCTGGCAGCACATAAGAGGCTGCAAGCATATGCGAAACGAATCGGGGCGCGCGTATCGGCGGCGAACGTGGCGGACGGAATATTGATGCGCGAGGCGCTAGAAGGCGTGTTTGCTGTGGTCAATGCTACCGCCCTTGGCCGGCATAGCAGCTACGCGCTGGCGGGCCAATGTGCCACACACGGTGCGCACTATGTGGATCTCGCTAGTTCGCGCGAGCATGTTAGCGGGATCAAGGCATTGGACCGCCGCGCGCAGGCTGCGGGCTGCCTGCTCGTCACTGGCGCGAACGTGGTGCCCGCGATCTCGGGGGCGCTGGTGGATTCGCTGGCGCATGAGTTTGATCGCCTCGATGAGATCGATGTCGCGCTCTCGCCGTTTGACGGGAACCAACCGTGGTTCGTAACCATGCGCACGCTGACGGCTCGCATCGGTCGGCCGATTCGGGTTAGGCGCAACGGCCGCTGGCGCGTAGCCTACGGCTGGTCAGAGCCGGAGAAAGTGGCATTTCCGAAACCGGTCGGCAGTATGCGGGCGTATCTATGTGATGCTCCAGACCTCGATCTGTTTCCGCATCGATACCGGGCGGGTACGGTAACATTTCGCGTCGGGCTGTCCCGCGCATGGTGGAGCTACGCGCTGGCAGCTCTGGGGCGATACCGCCGCCGGCGTTATCTCGCCGAACAAGCGCAGCGGAACCCAGGCTCTGTGGACGGGCGCGATGGTTTTCAAGACCTGGTGGATAAGACCGCGAGTATCCAGGTGCGCATGCGCGGGCAGCGCGACGGGGCCGAGGTCGTCCACTGCGCGTGCCTGATCGCGCGTAACGACAGCGGCGCTGCAATTGCGAGCAGCCCCGCCATTGCCCTGGTCAAACGCTGGGTACGGGATGGTGTCACGGATCCGGGCGCGGTGCCGTGTCTTGGCCTGCTGAGCCTTGAGGCGGTCAAGGTGGGGCTGTTGGGCCATGACATCGTACTCGTCCGCTCATAGCGGAATGCTGCATTGTGGCGCGAAGTGTGTTAAACCCTCGGAGCACCGGCGGTTTCCGACCAAGAGATTAACGTCATAGAGGCCTATCAAGCATGCGCACGCGTAGGATTTCCTTGCTATTGCTCGTCATAGGTGTGCTCGCGCCGGTTCTTGTCAGCCTGGCCGGATGCGGGAACAAGGGGCCCTTGTATTTACCCGAACCTGAGAAGCAGCAAACAGACCAGGGCGAGCAGAACAAGAAGCAATCCAAGAAAACCCAGCAGTAATTGCCCACCCCATGGACGCATTCTCCTACCACGATGGGCAGCTTTACGCCGAGGATATGCCCCTGTCGACGATCGCCGCGCAGGTGAGTACACCTTGCTACGTGTACTCGCGCAGCATGATCGAGAACCAATGGCGTGCCTTCGACAACGCCTTCGCCGGGCGCGATCACCTGGTCTGTTATGCCGTCAAGGCAAACCCTAACCTGGCCATCTTGAACCTGTTGGCGCGCCTGGGCTCAGGGTTCGATATCGTCTCGGGTGGCGAGCTCGAGCGCGTGTTGCGTGCTGGCGGTGATCCGTCCAGGGTTGTGTTCTCGGGGGTTGGCAAGTCGGACGAAGAGATGCGCCGGGCGCTTGATGTTGGCATTCACTGCTTCAATGTTGAATCCGAAGGCGAGCTACTACGCCTGCACGAGTTAAGCGAGGAAGTCGGGTGTGCGGCGCCGGTGGCGCTTCGTGTCAACCCCGACGTAGACCCGAATACCCATCCGCATATTGCGACCGGCCTGAAGGAGAACAAGTTCGGCATTCCCATCGAGGCCGCACCACAGCTCTACGCACAAGCCCGGCAGCTGCCACACATCGACCCCATTGGTGTCGCTTGCCATATCGGTTCCCAACTCGTCGACATGGGCCCGTTTGTAGACGCGCTCGAACGCGTGCTCAGCCTGGTCGATGAGTTGGACCGCAGCGGGCTCGCGTTGCAATCTTTGGATCTGGGTGGCGGACTCGGCATTCGCTATAGCACTGAGCGCCCGCCGCCGGCGCGAGAGTACGTGGCGACGCTGAGTGCAACACTGGACGCTTTGGGGTCGCAGCATCGCCACTTGCGCGTCATGATAGAGCCGGGGCGCGCACTCGTAGGTGAGGCGGGGGTGCTGTTGACGCGGATACAATACCTCAAGCGCGCCGCGGTGAAGAACTTCGCGGTCGTCGATGCTGCCATGAATGACCTGCTACGCCCGGCGCTCTATGATGCCTGGCACGAGGTCAAACCCGTGTTCGAAGATACCGGGCACCCGGTTGTGGTCTACGATGTGGTCGGGCCGGTGTGCGAGACTGGTGATTTTCTGGCGCGAGATCGCAAGCTTGGGATTGCGCCCGGTGAGCTGCTGGCGATCAGCTGTGCCGGGGCGTACGGCGCGTGCATGAGCTCGCGTTACAACACGCGGCCATTGACGGCCGAGGTCATGGTCGATGGGGATCACCTGCATGTTATCCGGCGCCGGGAAACGATTGATGAAATGTTGGGAACGGAGTCGATACTCCCCCAGTAGCAAGTAGCGACCTAACGGCAGGACACTCGCGCCATCCTTGCTAATTGGTACTTGCAGTTTGAAACTGGATGATGAAGCGCATCCCCGAACCGGAGCTGATGGTTGACCCCGAGCAGGCACGGGCCTATGCGGGCGCGGATTTCTCCGA
>Ga0255058_10001917_pt1 | contig 11604 bp, 8 predicted proteins | sample Cases_109_9_MG_FD_188637 | JGI IMG/M metagenome (GOLD analysis project Ga0255058, IMG submission 188637) | Seawater microbial communities from Amundsen Gulf, Northwest Territories, Canada - Cases_109_9 | ecosystem: Environmental > Aquatic > Marine > Gulf | place: Canada: Northwest Territories... | reverse complement strand
GGATGTTATCAAGGCAGCGCGCGGTGTTGGCGCCGGCGGCGCGACAATTCATTCTCAGCGAGGCGTTGGCATTCGCGAGCGTGTCGGCGTGTTGGGAATCGCCATTGATGCTGAAAAAGACGTTGTTAGCATGCTGGTGGGAACCGATCAGGCAGAATTGGTATCAAGCGTGATCTACAACGCGATCGGCCTGGGCCGACCCGGAGGTGGATTCCTGTACCTGACACCACTCGAGTCTGCAGCCACTTACGTGCCGCAGGAAATTCTTGATCGGCTCGAGAGGACGGCTTCGTGAATGAGGCCGGAGAAAATCCCGCTGCCGGCGAAGAGCAGATCTTTTCCAGAAGCCGGATGATCACCTGTATCGTGCCCGACGACGGCACGGACCGAGAGTTGATTCAATCGCTGCGCGACGACAAGAACATATTGACTGCCAACAGCAAGCCCTGCAGAAGTGTCGGCATGCTGCGGCCGAGCCAGGCGAAGCCAGGGCGACTACCGGAATCCGAACTGGCGCGCATGGTTGAAGTGATTGTCCCCGATGGCGAAGCTGGTGATTTGTTCGACTGGATCCATGACGTCGCCCAAATCGACCGGCCAGGCGGTGGCGCTATCTGGATGGGTAAGACGATTTCTGCAACGAAATACGAGTTGCCCGCCGAAGACCCTCAATAATCCCGGCCGACAGCTGTGCCCGCTATCCGAATTAACGACCGAAGTTCGCTTCGTACCGCAACCAGAAGATATTCGTCTGCTAGTTTGGCGACCTGAAATAGTCTTTTTTCCAGATATACTGCGGGCGAAACCTGCTTTTATCCGTAACCCGGACAACAACACCACCCCCAAGCCTTACCTTGTCGACGCCGTAGTCGTATGCGTCGCTCCAGGTCGTAAGGACGCCAGCCAGTAGAATTGGCCGAATTCTCTCAGTAAGACGGCGGGACGCGACGAACACAAAGCGCAGGGAATTTGACGACATCAGCCTGTCGTCGAACTCGGCATTGAAATCATGCTGATAGCCGAATTGAAGAATGACACGCAGATTTTCCGGGTCATATTGATCATTCTGTGCAGATCGCGTCAGGTCCCAGAAACCACCAATATAAAGACGGTGGTCATCGTGATCCGGACGATGCGTGAATCGATAGGCGCCGGCCCAAAGCGCTGTGTCTGTCAATGTCTCCGCCGGCAGGTCACTGAATAAAAGCATCGTGAATAGCGTCAAGCGCCGGCAATTACGTATCATGCTTCTCAATCGCCGCCATTCGCGACCTGGTGCTGCCGGAACGCCGTGGACACCTGGACAGGGTTACCGATGACGCCCGCGCCGTCGTCTCCGAGCCGTTCTCGAATCTACCGGAGAGGTGGCAGGAAATCCCGGAATCCACTTATCTGACTATTGATGCCGGCAAAGTGGAAACGCGAAAATTTGTACCAACGGCCCCTTAGCCGCCCGCGAATATGAATTTCTTCCAGCTCTTCATTCGCAGCAAGACCTTGCGGATGATCGAAAACGGCTTCCAGTTATCACTGTAAATGGCAACCTCTGCTTTTGCGCCGGCAGGAATAGTGTAGTCCGACAAGTCGTCTTCGACCGTGATCATTACCGCGACCCTGCCCTGTTGAGCACGTTGCACGAAATTATCGAAGTTAATCAGTTCACCACTCGGTTGCAGCTGACCTTGTGCGATCGCACTGCTGATCTTCTCGACCCGACCAGTGAAGGTGCGTCCAGGGAGGGCATCAAAAATAACCTCGGCTTCGTGGCCAACTTTGATGTTCTGCAGGCCGTTCTGCAGAAAGCCCGCCCACAATTCCGGCTCCTCCGAGTGTACAAAGGTCATCGCCGCAATACCCTGTGGCTGAGCGAGCAGCGCCATTCCCGTCCGTACCCGAACTTGCGTTACATAGCCCGGGCCCGCCGCGCGAACCACGACCTCTTCTTCGAGGTCGAACAAGGCCCGATCCAGACGACTCTGACTTGCTTCGACATTCGCAAGTGCGGACTCGTACTGGATTCGCCATCTCGCCGTTTCGCGCTCGGAGCCTGCGCCCCTTTCCAGCAAGGCCAGGCTGCGATCGAACTCAACCTTGACCCGATCGCGCTCCACTTCAGCACCGGCTAGTTCCCCTCGGCGAGTATTTACGTCGTCTTCAAAGGGCCGAGGATCGAATCGAAACAGGACATCGCCCTTCACGAGTTGTGTGTTCGGCTCGACCGGCACCTCCACCACCCGGCCGTTTAAACGCGGATAGACAGGTGTCGTGTAGAAATACAGCCGGGCTTCTTTGCTGTACGGATGGTTGTAGTTCATCGTGATAATGATCCAACCGATGCCGAGAACGCCGACAAGTATAGCCGTCGTGATTGTCCACTTGTTGATCGGGGCCTTGAAGACTTTGAATATGACCCACAGGAGCGCCAGATAGGTCAGCGTGATAAGGTCAATCATGGCTGTTCCTCATCGAGCGGCGATTGCTGTAAAGCGCTTACTTGCTGTTGCAGGTCCTCAACCGTCTTTGCAAGATCTTCAACCGCACGCGCTAGTTCGCTACCCGACTCGCCCCCTCCGGAGCCGAATCCGTAGCCGACCCCGGGCTTGTAAAGCGTGGCCCAGATCCATAAGAACGGCCAAATCGCGTGCAGCGTAAAAAGACTTAGCCAGCCACCGTAGTGAATAGCGTCCTGATGCGGATGATTGCGCTTTACAGCCATCTCATACGGGATGTCGTGGATGTAGATCGCCGCATAAATCAGAATCAGGGAAACGACGATCAGGAGCGTCAAGGCGAAATAATCTAGGAACATCTCGAGACCTGTATATTTGTAACGTCCGGTTTTCCGGACATTATTTTGCACGTACCCGACGATACGCACACGTACTGTATCAAATTGACCCTGTTGGCGAAACGACGTATGTCTTCGTCCGATTTGCTCAAGCCTATCAAAACTTTGACGCAATAAGTACACTACGCCGATGCCTGCTCTCTCCAAATATTTGTTCTTGCTAACGGCACTTTTTGCCGCCGGATGCGCCACCCAGTTACGCGAAGAACCGAAGTCTGATGAGGTTGTCGGCGCCGCATTGCCGGACACGAAAATTGCTCCAGAATGGGTCGCACCGGCCGGTGATTCGGGCATCGTCGACGATGGCTGGCTGAAGACCTTCAATGACCCCGGTCTCGACGCCCTGGTTGCGGAAACCTTACGCCAGCAAAATCCCAATCTGCGCGTGCTTGCGGCACAGGTTGACCGTGCGGCGGCCGCCGTTGACCTCGCAGGTTCCGCACTCAAACCGAATGTCGGTTTGGCGACCGGTATTTCAGAGAATCTCAGCGACAGCGGCCCGGAGTCGACGAGCAGCGGCGCCAGCGTCGTCGTGTCGTGGGAGGCCGATGTCTGGGGTCGTGTGCAGGCCGGCGCGAATGCATCCGAAGAAAATCTTCGGGCGACGATTGCAGACTTCGAGTTTGCCCGCCAGTCGCTGGTCGCAAACGTTGCGAAGACCTGGTTCCTGGCGATCGAATTGCAGGCCCAGGAGCGTCTCGCCGGTGACGTGGTTGATCTGCGTACAGAATTGCTGGGGGTGGTCGAAACCCGTGCTGAACTCGGTGCCGTCTCCGAGCAGGATGTCTACCTCGCGCGAGCCGACCTGAATACAGCGGAGGACGCACTTCGACAGACCGTGGGCGGCCAGAAGGATGCACGGCGTGCGCTTGAGATTCTCGTAGGACGCTACCCGGGTGCTCAAATCGAAGTCGCGCGGGACCTGGTCCCGGTTCCCCCAAACGTTTCGACAGGACTGCCGTCCGAGCTACTCGAACGCAGACCTGACCTGATCGCCGCCGATCGACGTGTCGCGAGAGAATTTTTCCTCACCGAAGAAGCACGCCTGGCACGCTTGCCGCGCTTTTCCCTGACTGCCGGTGCGGGGCTCGGTGACGCCATCAGCGACTTGTCGGCGGGCCTGATTGCACCGCTTTACACAGGCGGTGCGCTGGAGGCACAGCTGGACGGCGCCTCGGCAAGCCAGGAGGCGGCGATCGCCGCCTACGGTGTCGCGGTTCTGAACGCATTCGAGGAAGTGGAGACTGCGTTGACGTACGAAACCCTGCTCATGGAACGGGAGGGTTTTCTCCGGAGCGTAGTGGAAAACGAACAAAAGGCGTACAAGATCCAGCGAGACCGCTACGACCTCGGCGCGACCGATCTGCTTGGTGTGTTGCAGATGCAATCACGCTGGATTGCCGCCCGCATTGCCCTGCTGCGAGTGCAGAACGAACGACTTGCTCGGCGAATCAACCTGCACCTCGCCCTCGGCGGCAGCTTCGACGTAGAGTCGGCACCCTAAACCAAAGCAAAGGAAAATCATGAAGCGATTGAATTCGGTGGCGTTGGCGATCTTCGCCTGCGCAAGCTTCGTAACGGCAGCTTTTGGCCAGGAACAGATAGACAATCCATGGCCTCGCGAGATTCCGACACCCCAGGGTACGGTGGTATTTTACCAGCCGCAGCCGGAGAAACTTGACGGGAACCACCTGGATGGCCGCGCGGCGGTCGCTCTTGAGATTAGTGGTAACGAAAAGCCTGTGTTCGGCGCAGTCTGGTTTTCTGCGAGGCTGGAGACAGATCGTGAAGAACGCACCGCGACTTTGACCGACGTCACAGTCACCCGAACACGATTCCCGGAGCAGGATGAGGCGAAGGCGGCTGAGCTGACCGAGTTGCTGGAGACAGAAATACCGAAATGGGACTTGCTGATTTCACTGGACCGGCTGCTGGCAAGCCTGGACATTCGTGAGCAACGTCTCAATGCAGCGAAACAGATCAGTACTGAGCCGCCGATCATCATATTCATGCCGGAGGCAGCTGTACTTATCACGATCGACGGCGAACCGAAACTGAAAAAAGAAGAGAAAAGCAACCTGATGAGGGTAATCAACACGCCGTTTACGATGCTGCTGGACTCAAAGAAGAAAACCTATTACCTGAATGCCGATGCCGAGACCTGGTACACAGCCTCCGACATCAAGGGTGACTGGACAGTAGCGCCTGCGGTGCCGAAAGAAGTTGCCGCGCTGGCGCCGGAACCCGATCCGGCAGAGATCGAGGACCCGGAAGAGATTGTCGAAGGCGAGGAGCCAGGACCACCGCCTGCGATCGTCGTCGCAACCCACCCGACAGAACTCATTTCCTCAACCGGCGAACCCGAATACACGCCGATTTCCGGGACTGGCCTTCTGTACATGAGCAACACCGACAGCGATGTACTGTTGCACCTCACAACTCAGTTGCATTACGCGTTACTGGCAGGTAGGTGGTATGCCGCGGCCTCGCTGGACGGGCCGTGGGCCTACGTTCCCGGCGATGACCTGCCGGATGGCTTCGCTGAGATTCCCGAGGACAACCAGATGGGCACGGTCTTGTATGCGGTTCCCGGCACAGCGCTGGCGGAGGAAGCGGTGATTAATGCCCAGATACCACAAACGGCAACCATCGACCGCAAGAAGGCCGGCCTCGAAGTGGAATACGATGGCGACCCGGAGTTCGACGATATCGTCGACACATCGATGGATTATGCATTGAATTCGCCAACACCAGTGATCAAGGTGGACAAGGCTTACTATGCCGTCGATGACGCGGTGTGGTTTGTGGCAGGCAGCGCGACCGGTCCGTGGGTTGTTGCGACGTCGGTACCCGATGTCATCTATACGATTCCGCCAACCTCACCGATTTATCACGTTACCTACGTGCGCATTTACAGTCACACGGATGACGTCGTGTACGTAGGCTATCTGCCCGGCTACACCGGCACCTACGTGTACAACACGACCGTCGTCTACGGCACCGGCTACTACTACCCGTACTGGTATGGCACGCGTTATTACCCCCGTTACTCCACCTGGGGTTTTCACGTTCGATACAACCCATGGGGTGGATGGAGTTTCGGCCTGAGCTACTCGACCGGCCCGTTTACTTTTTATATCGGCCGTGGCGGTTGGTATCGGGGTGGCTGGTGGGGCCCCAGCCGTTACCGCGGCTATCGCCGTGGCTACCGGCATGGTCGTCGCTCCGGATACCGGGCGGGATATCGTGCCGGACAGAGGAACGCGAACCGGCAGAATATGTACAACAGTGGCCGCAACCAGGCCCGGTCTACACCGCAGAGCCAGGCGCGTAATCAATCGCAGTCCGCAGCTCGAAGCCAGGCGCAGGGGCAGACGCGGAGTCAGGCCGGTGCGACGGCCGGCGGCAATCGTGCGAACAATGTCTATGCAGACAAGAACGGCAACGTACATCGCAGAAGCGACCAGGGATGGGAACAGCGATCAGGCAACAGCTGGCAGTCTGATAATCAGACGCAACAATCGCGATCCGATGCAGCACAGAACCAACGCTCCTCTGGGCGCAGCAGCAACAACAAGCAGCAAATGGACCGTAGTTACAGCCAGCGGCAACGTGGCAACCAGCGCTCCAGCAGTTACAACCGGTCTCGTGGCGGTTCTCGTGGTGGTCGTCGCAGGCGATAAACACACCAGGACTAAAGTAAGGCCCCTATCTGGGGGCCTTCGCTTGTTGGTGCCGGCACGAGGAATCGAACCACGGACCTACTGATTACAAATCATTCTCGCAAACACCTAGTGACGCGGCATACAGCAAGATTTTCTTAGAATATTGCCGAGATATGGCCACCTATATATGCGGTACACAGTCGAATTCTTAGAAGAAAATCCCTTGGTTCGTAGCACGAGAACCATTGTAAGTTATTGTTCTATAAGGCTCAAAAGACGGCGTTTGTTGCGATTTCGCCTCACAATGCACAACAATGCACAGCTGATGTCGGAAAAGTGTCGGAAGCTCCCTCTCTTAGATGTACGCGGTTGTATCATGTGTGCCTATTGGCTGCTTAACAACACCGACGGAGTTTTTGCGCCCTTCACGCAGCGGATCGCCGCTGCTCAAACAACTCGCCGAAGCGGCTTAAAAAACTTGACGGAATAGCGCAGGGCGTGAAGCGGCCATTCACCATTCGGCGCACTCCTTGCCTCCCTAGACTTAAGAGAATACTGAGAAAATCTCCTGGCCGGACCGGCCGTCACCCGGAGCGATTGAGGGTCCAAGGATGGATTGATTGCAGCTGTCACTCTGGCAGTTCGGACACGTGACCGGATCGAGCTACGATCTGACCGAGGTCGCCACAGCGCAGTTCGTGGCGAACCTGAACGTCGCAGTAAAGTCAGTCGGGAAACTCGATGCCGAGCTCCGCCGCGAATTGCTGCATGCGCGGGTCGTCATGCAGAAACTTCGTCTGCGGGTACCACGACACCGCCCACGGGAACCACGGGATCTTCTGTTCTTTGGCAGCTTGCAACCATTTTATCGACTCGTCCCGGTCGCCCAGTCCACCGTAAATCAGTGCTAGCGTGAAAGGGTTGTGGTTTCCTTCCTCGACAAACCCGAGCACAGCCGCGGCATCTTCGTCTCGATTTGCGGTGGCGAGTGTAGCCGCAAGGAAAAATCCCCAGAACCGGTTGTTTCGCAGGTTTTCGTGAGCTTCGATGGCTTCGTCGATACGACCCATGTCCAGGTAGGTCTGTCCCAACGCAAGCCAGGCAACTGGATAGTTGGGATTCAGGCCGAGCGTGGTCTTCGCTTCTTCAATAGCTTCTTCATACATACCGGCATCGCGATACTGCTCTGCCAGCCAGGACGTGTAGAAAGGGGACAGCGGGTTGAGTTCCTTCGTGTACTCGCCGTATTCGATGGCTTCCTCGTCTCTTAGCAACAACTCCAGTAACCACGCGTAATGGTAGTGCGCGTCGACGAGGCTCGGGTTGAGCTCAAGGGCGCGCAAGAAGGATTCTTCACCGCCCGCGAAGTCCCACTCGTAATAGATCTTGTACATGCCGACGGCGAGGTGCGCCTCGGCAAGATCGGGATCGTATTCGAGCGCGCGCTGTGCTGCTTCTTTCGCGCGCGGATATGCGCCGGCGGCCGGAAACGGGCTGTGACCGAGTTGCGAGTAGCCGATCGCGAGACCTGCATAGGCCAGCGCACTCGTGGGATCGTTCTCGACGGCTTCCGTAAAAATCTCAATTGCGCGCCGATAGCCTCGTCGCGACCCTTTATGAAGCTGAAACATGCCTTTCAAGTACGCCTCGTAGGTGGCCGAATCAGGTCCGTCGGTCAGGGCGAGCTGCCGTTCTTCATCAGGCGTCAGCTGCACCTTGACTTCGCGAGCGACTGCGCTGGCCACCTCATTCTGCATCGATATCAACCCGTCGAACTCACGTGTAAAGCTCTCGGTCCACAGTAGTTGCTCGGTATCAGCGTCAACCAGTGTCACATTGACACGTACCTGTTCACCTTCTCGCATGACCGAGCCGGAGAGTATCTTGTCGACACCCAGCAACTGGCGGATGTCTGGGAGCGACATGTCTCCAGTGACACGTCGCGATGAAAAACGCGAGGTGACCCTCAACCGGGTAATTCGCGACAACGTCGTTATCAGCGCATCGTGCAGACCGGCCGACAGGAATTCCTGGCCGGTGTCACCCGAGAGATTCTCGAGCGGCAGCACAGCAATAGCCGTCGCCAGCTGGTTCGCCGCGTACCATGGTCCCGCGCCCCGCAATGGTCCCTGCCGAATCTCGTTGATCGTACTACCTACAAAGATCACGGCGACAACTGTGAGCGCGACCAGGACGATGTAGTCAGGCTTGCGAAGACTGAGATTTGTGGTGTCGGTGACGCCTGCAGGCGGCGTCCGTACGATTCCTTTCGGCGTGATGTCGTATCGCCAGCCAAATATGAGGGCGAGCGAAAAACCGGCGATGGCCGCCAACCATATGTACTGCAGAGCCGTGTCCGGTATACCAAAAGACTGGAATGCCAGCGCAATGACCTGCAAAAGGACCCACGCGCCGATGATGTAGATGACGGCGGTTCTGAATACGCGGCGGCGCCGCGTTTCTCGCACGAATTGCCATAGTCGACGCATAAAATACTCTCCGATTTGTTATTTTAGCTGGAAATTCGCCCCGGTCGTGCTTGCACCGGGCGGAGATTGCAGCGCATTACCAAGTCAGGTGCTGGACGCCTCGAAATTAGTCGCGATCAATGAGTCGAGTATAGCGTTGAACTCGTCGGCAGACTGTTACCACTTAAGGATGACAAGCTCTATCGGATCGGCTGACACACGGCCGAAATCGGCCACAACCGGACGGTCACGTCTTCGGAGTGATGTTCTGATTACCGCTAAAGAAGTTCGTCGGGTCGTATTTCCTTTTGATGGCGACCAGACGCTCGTAGTTCGATCCGTAAGTAGCCTGAACTCGCTTTGCACCCTCGTCATCAGTCATGTAGTTGACGTAGCCTGCTCCTGTCGCCCAGGACTTCATTGCATCGCCGAGCTCGCGCGTCCACTTGATGTTCTTGTCGTCTTCGCCACTGTCCTTCCAGACACTGAGAACTGTGAAATTGTACTTTGCTGCGCGGTTGGAAAATGCGGTGTGTTGTTCACCCGTCCGCCCAACAGCACCATGCATGTGTTCGAAGTACGGTGTCGAACCAGCACCGCTGGGCAGCCCGTCCGACCTGGCCACAATAATGTCGATGACCTCATCGCTCAGCTCCGTCAGGTAGTTCGACCGCCAGTAGTTGCGATTACCTGGCGGATAGTTCGCATCCATCATAGACTGAAACGCCGTGTAGGGCATCGGTCCGATCATGTCCATGACGGGCGGACCGAACTCCTTTATAGGTCTCAGCAGACGTTCACCCTCGGTCTTGGGCCCGCTATGGCAAACGGCGATCCAAACGGCCTTCTCACCAGCCACAGGGCCGTTCGAAATGCCGGCCATGGTCGTGACAGAATCCGGTGCTGAACTTGTAAACTCTCGGTAAAAGCGAAGAACATCCTTGGCCATCGCGAAGGGGTAGCGCGCCACGCCGGCCGTGATCGGCTCTAGTTCGTGCAAGCGGTACTCGAAGGAAGTGACGACACCGAAATTGCCGCCACCGCCGCGGACCGCCCAAAAGAGATCGGCATTTTCCGCTTCGCTAGCCGTCAGGAATTGACCGTCCGCAGTGACGATATCCACAGAGACGAGATTGTCACAAGCAAGACCGTGTTTACGCATAAGCCAGCCGATCCCGCCGCCAAGAGTCAGGCCAGCGATGCCTACGGTGGAAACGGTACCACCGGTGCTTACAAGATCGAAAGCCACGGTCTCGCGGTCGAACTGGCCCCAGGTAACGCCTCCCTGAGCACGGGCGGTTTTCGCTTTCGGGTCGACGCGAAGCCCTTTCATTAGCGAGAGGTCAATGGCGAGGGCACCGTCACGCAGCGCTTTACCGGCCACGTTATGGCCCCCGCCACGGACAGAGACCGCTAAATCGTTGCTCCGAGCGAACTTGACGGCGCTGATCACGTCAGCAGTGCCGGCGCAGCGTGCGATCGCCGCAGGCCGCTTGTCGAACATTCCGTTCCAGAGCTTTCGCGCCTCGTCGTAGGTTGGCTCGGCGGACGTGAGTAACTCGCCGCGGAGGCTCGCACGAAGATCGCCTAGAGGTTCCGCCGCTGTGGGCAGAAGGGTGCCCTCCGAAAGCGCCTCTTGGCCGAACAGCTTGGTGGACGATCCCACCATTGCCACACCGCCAAACGCAATGCCCCGCGCTAGCAACTCACGTCTCGAGATATCTACCTGTCGTTTAGCCACGTTATTTCTCCCCCATTTGATAATTCGCCAACAGGATCAATCGCCTGCAACATCACATCTGATGCGTCGGCTGTACTGTTTTCTTGGCAGGTTTGGCCTTGTCGGAGTCGTAAATTAAGCGTAGTTCAAAAGTGAGGAGATTGCCCGCATTTGCAGACGGATCACGTCAACAAGGTACGTCCGGTTTGACAGCGGCATCTCGCCATCGTATCACTTGATCGGCGACTCCTGCGGGTATACCGGACGCTCGACAAGAAAATTTCGGGAACCAAAATCTGCACGGCAGCTACTGGGGCCAAGGGCCACATTTATCGTGCATTCAATAGGAACGACCTAGCTCGTCACCGGGTCGTTCTACAAGCAGCCAAAGGCGACGTACATTGTGGTGCGGGAGTTTTGCGGAACAGAATACTCTTAGCAACCGGATTACGACTCAGAACGGCGACCGAATAGCCATAAAAGCACAGGCAAAATATTTGCGTCAATATGTGTCGCGACGTCTCCCCGCCGCACTACCTTTGATGGCCATATCCGGGGGCCGAGTCCCGCCGCCATGGGCCATATGGTTCAGGGCCATTGCGACATGCAACATGCAACATGCCCAATATATCGCGCTCGTTGCAGTTGGAAGTACCCCCCGGCGCGGAGGACCCGCTTAGTCGCGCTAATAGGGGTTCCGAGTGGGCTAGTATTCCGAGGTCGAGACAAGCCTTGTGTAGTTCCTCGAATGTCTGCTTTTCCTGAAAGCGGTCATTCAACTGGGGTAATTTTCCAATATATGAACGTCTGCTTTCGGCCAGAAGCAGACATTGGGACCTAACTCAGGTGTCCGATTTACCCGGGCAAGACCAGTGATGGAAACGGCCCTTTATTCGTCTTATA
>Ga0255058_10001914_pt1 | contig 11613 bp, 7 predicted proteins | sample Cases_109_9_MG_FD_188637 | JGI IMG/M metagenome (GOLD analysis project Ga0255058, IMG submission 188637) | Seawater microbial communities from Amundsen Gulf, Northwest Territories, Canada - Cases_109_9 | ecosystem: Environmental > Aquatic > Marine > Gulf | place: Canada: Northwest Territories... | reverse complement strand
CTGATTTCGATATTTGCACGACTGGGCGGCGGCATCTTCACGAAGGGCGCGGACGTCGGCGCGGATCTCGTCGGCAAAGTGGAAGCCGGCATTCCGGAAGACGACCCACGTAATCCTGGCGTTATCGCAGACAATGTTGGCGACAACGTTGGCGACTGTGCCGGCATGGCGGCCGACCTGTTCGAGACTTACGCTGTAACCATCATTGCGACGATGCTGCTGGGCACTCTCCTTGCGTCAACATTTGGCACCGCGGCAATCATCTACCCACTGGTTCTCGGCGCGATCTCGATCGTTGCGTCGATAGTTGGTACGTTTTTCGTCAAGACATCGGATGGCGGTAAGATAATGGGCGCGCTTTATAAAGGCGTCGTCGTCGCTGGCGTCCTCGCCGCGATCGCTTTCTACCCGATCACGATGAACATGATGGGTGCCAGTGGCAACGCCATGGGTATCTACGGTTCCGCATTGATTGGCCTGGCATTGACCGCCGCGATGGTTGTGATCACCGAGTACTACACGGGTACCGACTTCAAGCCGGTCAGAACGATCGCAGAAGCGTCGCTGACCGGAGACGCGACCAACATCATTGCGGGCTTGGGTGTGTCGATGAAAGCGACGGCGTTACCAGTACTGGCGGTCTGCGCCAGCATCTGGGGAACGTTTGCGCTGGCACCGGAAGGTGACACGCTAGCCGGCCTTTACAACATTGCCATCGCAGCGACATCGATGCTGTCCATGACTGGTGTGATCGTGGCACTGGATGCGTTCGGGCCGATCACCGATAACGCTGGCGGCATCGCCGAAATGGCCGAGCTGCCGTCTGATGTTCGCAAGATCACTGATCAACTCGACGCAGTCGGCAATACGACAAAAGCGGTAACCAAGGGCTACGCCATCGGTTCTGCCGGCCTGGCTGCCCTTGTATTGTTTGCAGACTATACGAATGCACTCAAGGGACAAGGTATCAACGTCACCTTCGACCTTTCCGACTACCGCGTCATCATCGGATTGTTCATCGGTGGTCTCGTGCCCTTCCTGTTCGGTTCGATGGCCATGGAGGCGGTCGGTCGTGCGGCCGGCTCGGTCGTTAACGAAGTGCGACGTCAATTCCGTGAAATCCCCGGCATCATGGAAGGCACCGGCAAACCCGACTACGGACGGGCAGTCGACCTGCTTACCAAGGCTGCAATCAAGGAAATGATTGTTCCCTCGCTCCTGCCAATCGGTGTGCCACTCGTCGTCGGCCTCGTCCTGGGCCCCGTTGCCCTTGGCGGTCTGTTGCTCGGCACGATCGTCACCGGGCTTTTTGTTGCGATCTCGATGACTGCCGGAGGCGGCGCATGGGATAACGCCAAGAAGTACATCGAGGACGGTAACTGTGGCGGCAAGGGTTCCGACGCACACAAGGCAGCGGTAACCGGGGACACGGTCGGCGATCCGTACAAGGATACGGCAGGCCCGGCAATCAACCCGCTGATAAAGATCATCAACATCGTTGCACTGCTGATGGTGCCGTTGCTCTGATCGAAGATAAGGAAAGTAAATCAAAAAGCGGGGCTAATGCCCCGCTTTTTTTACGGGTTCAGGATGCGGGATGTTCCGGTAGTCTGTCCTGACCCCAGCGCCACGGGTGGCTCGACAAAGTTGCCCTGAATAAAGTCGACGCCGACGTCGCGCAACCAATCGAAGTCTTCCTGCTCCTCGACCTGTTCTGCGACGACTCGAAATTCCAGCGTCCTCGCGAGTTTTATCATTGCCGACACCATTTCCTGGTTTATCTGATCGGAACTCAGGTTGCGTGTGTAACTCCCATCGATCTTCAGATAATCGACCGGAAGCATTTTCAGGCTGGCGAACGAACCCAGGCCGCTGCCAAAATCATCCAGAGCGAATTCGCACCCGATACCGTGCAGCACTTCGATAAATCGTTGAGCGTACTGAACGTTGTTGGATATCGCGCTTTCCGTCACTTCGAAACATATGCTCGACGGGGGCACACCAGTGTGGTCCAGCGCATCGACAACGAAGCCTAGAAAGCCTTCGTCTCCAAGCGTCTGTCCCGATAAATTGATCGCGCAGCTGCGATTGCCCGGTATCTTGATTTGACCGGCAGTGATGGCTGCGAGCGATGAATTGACGACCCATCGATCGATCTGCGGCATCAACTGATAGCGTTCGGCGGGACGCAGGAACTCGGCTGTATTGACATACCTTCCCCGTTCATCGGGCATGCGAATCAGGACTTCGACCGCCGGGCCGGTATCGTCACCGCTACCGGTTGCGATGATCGGTTGAATGGCCAGTTCGAAACCGTCTTCGTGCAATGCCGACTGCAGTTGACGCAGCCATTGAATGTCGCCGCGCTCACGGGCGATTGCTTCGTCGCGTGCCGAATACACATGCACCTGACCGCGGCCACGCTGCTTGGCGACGTAACAGGCAGAGTCGGCCGCACTAAGGATGTCCTGCAGGCTGCCGCTCATATGACTGATTTCGACTAAGCCTACGGAAATGCCGATATTGAATATCTTGTCTTTCCAAACGAATCGGTAATCGGCGACTGCATTACAGATGTCGGCTGCAATCTGTCTCGCTTTCTCGATCGGGCAGCCGATCAGTAAAGTTCCAAACTCATCGCCGCCCAGTCGGCCGACATAGTCAGAATCGCGAACCTGATCCTTGATCAGTGTCGCGACCTCTCGCAGCATATTGTCGCCGGCCAGGTGACCGCAGCTGTCATTGACCGCCTTGAAGCGATCGAGATCCATATAGAAGAGTATGTGAACGCCCTCTTCCGCGTGGGCGGAGTCCATTGCTTCCTGAAGTCGCCGCTCGAACTCGCGCCGGTTAATGAGGCCCGTGAGTGGATCGTGAGTGGCCTGGTAGCTCATCTGCTTTGTCAGACCCCGAATCTCGCTGACGTCATGAAAGACGACAACGGTGCCCGATATGCTGTTGCCCGGACCCCTGATCGGCGAAGCGGTTATTTCTATGGAGTGCTCATTTTCACCGTCGCGACTGATCAACAGCGCGCGCCGACCCATGTTCACGCGACGGCGCATGGCGAGACTTCGTTCGACCGGGTCGCCCAGCGGGCGCCTGTCTGCCTCATCGACCAGTGAAAAGAGCTCCCCTATCTTGTGCCCCGACGCTTCATCCCTTTCGGCGCCCGTCATCGCCTCGGCTGCGCGATTCATGTAATCGACACGGCCTTGATTGTCGGTTGTGATGACGCCCTCGGATATGGACTCCAGCGTGTACTGTGCCTGCCGCTTGCTGCGGCTCAAGCTGACCTCCAGGCTCTTTCGATAACTGACGTCCCGGGCGACGGTCAGAATAGCGGGATTGCCGCGGAATTCGATACTCGAACTTTGAGCCTCGACCCAGAGCCCCTGCTCGTTGCCGTTGATCAATTGAATCTCGAGCCGTCTCGGCACGTTCTCCCCGGCCAGCCGCTTGGCCATCGTCTTCCGAAACAGCGCCCTGTATGCCGGTTTGACCAGATCGGCGACGTCCCTGCCCTCCAGCTGGTCGGCGCTGAGTCCAATGAGTCCCGCGGCGCTGTCGTTCGCCAGCAGTATGCGTTCGTCATGTACCAGCACGATTTCGGGCAGGGTCTGGGCAAAGTCCGTGAATAGGCGATCTTTGTCCTGAATTTTCTCGTCTCTCTCGCCGAGTGCATCGAACAGGCGATTGATCGTGTGCGCCAGCTGAACGATATCGCCGTTGCCAGCAACAGGCAGGCGCCGCCCAACCGATGAATCAGCGGACGCGGCAATCAATTCTTCATTGAGTGCCGACAATCGGCGGGCAAGACGACGTTTGTTACGCCACGCCAGCAGGCCTCCGAACATCGCCAGAAGCAATATGACTATCAGCGTGAGAATTATGATTTCCGGTGACATGCATCACTCAATGCGGCACAGACTTCGTGTCCCGCAATGTACTCTAGTCGATCGGTTTCCAGGCTGTCGCGGCAGGAATCTTGCATTAGTTTTCCGGCATGCGGTCAAATGATGCCGTGAAACGATCATTTGTTATTATTAGACGCTCGCGACGTATCTCCGTCGTGGGAGATTCGAGGTGAATTTGAGCATCGATCATGTGCACAGCTAAGGATATCTCAGCTGTGACAGCGCCTTGCTCCGATTCACCATAATTCGACAACCGGGATCGGCAGGCGGACTCGAAAGCTTGCCGCCGTCAAGGCATCGGCACCAATAATGACAATAAATTCAATAAGTTATATGAAAACAAAGCAATGAATATCGATTTCGCCAGGCGACAAATGGTGCAGCAGCAGGTCCGCTCGTGGGATGTCTCTGACCCTGCAGTTCTGGGGGTAATTTCGGCTCTGCAACGCGAACAATTTGTGCCGGCTGGATACGAAGCACTTGCCTATGCTGACACGGAGATTCCCCTGCCACACGGTCAGGCAATGCTGACGCCAAATGTCGAAGGCCGCCTGCTTCAGGCGCTGGAACTCAAGCCTGGACACAATGTCCTCGAAATCGGCAGCGGTACCGGCTTTTTGACGGCATGTCTCGCAAGACTGTCGGCTGCGGTAACCAGCGTCGAGATCTTCAGTGACTTCATCGCCATGGCCAAGTCCAATCTCGCGGACGCGGCTATAGAGAATGTCGAATTCATATGCATGGATGCGACAACTGATCTTCCGAAAGGCCAATTCGATGCAGTTGCGGTAAGCGGGTCATTGCCGGTTTTTGATACACGACTTATCGACGCGGTGAAGCCTGACGGACGATTGTTTGTCATCGTTGGCGATGCGCCGGTAATGGACGCGCGCATTGTGACTCGAACCGGCGAAAACGAATGGACTACAAAGAGCCTGTTTGAAACAGACGTACGACCCTTGCTCAACGCGCCAAGGCCGCCGGCTTTTTCGTTTTGATCAGGGTTTTGGCGTTTCGCGCCCGGACGGCCTGAAACCACTTGCTAATCAGCGGCATCTTAGATGGAGAGGCCTGTACATGATCGAGGACATAACACCATCAGAATTCACTCGTCGACGCGAGTCCGGCGAACTTTGGGCTTTGCTTGACGTCCGAGAAGCATGGGAAATCGACATTGCACGGATCGACCAGACGATAGACATTCCGATGGCCGAGATACCGGTGCGCGTTGCGGAACTCGATGCCTCGCAGCCTGTTGCGGTGTTTTGTCACTCGGGCGGGCGCAGTGCGCAGGTTGCCAATTTCCTGGCGCAGAACGGATTTGATCGCGTCGCCAACATATTAGGCGGCATCGACGCGTGGTCTCTGGACATTGATAGTTCGATAGCCCGCTACTGATACTGCACACCGAAACATCTTAACTGATATAGTGATATAGTTGACCATAACACCTGATTGCAAGCCGATCCGGCCAATCAAACTGGAACTCAAGAAGATGAATAAAGTAATAAGACTCAACTGCCTAGTAATGGCTCTCGCTCTTGCAACGCCGGCACTTGTGAATGCCGCCTCTTTGCTCGAGGTTTATCAACAGGCATTGCAGAGCGACCCGTTGATCCATGAGGCGGAAGCCAGACGGCTTGCGGCACTAGAGGCGCAGCCACAGGCTCGCGGTGCGCTGTTCCCGCAAATCAATGCCAGTGGGTCTTGGAGCTCCAGCGAAGGTGACGGTTCAAACGTCGTGTTTGATAACGACCTCGTTCCGCCAGGGTTTCGCTCGGCACCTACCGAGACCGAATCGGACACCACGCGATGGGATGTCGAGCTCAGGCAAACACTCTTCCGCTGGGACCAGATTGTGAGCCTCAAACAGGCTGGGAAGGTAGTGGCCAAAGCGGAGGCAGATCGTGAGGCAGCACAACAAGATTTGATCATTCGTGTCGCTGCCCGTTATTTCGACGTGCTCGGCGCGGAAGACCGCTTGACATCGATCCACGCCGATCGCCTGGCGATCGCCAGGCAGCTCGAGCAGGCGAAACAGCGTTTCGACGTCGGCCTTATTGCAATCACTGACGTGCAGGAATCGCAGGCGGCCTATGACCAGTCTGTTGCATCGGAAATACAAGCCAAGCGGGAGCTTGCCAATGCGCGAAATTTTCTCAGGGAAATAACAGGCGAATATGTTTCGGCGCTCTCGGCGCCCGGAGAGAATTTTCCATTGCCGAACCCGAATCCGTCCGACGAACAAAGTTGGATCGATATGGCGATGGGCCAAAACCTGGCCCTTGTTTCAAGTCGACTCGATGAAAAAATCGCGCGAGATGAAATCGCCTTTCGGCGCACCGGTCATTATCCATCAATAGATTTTGTCGCCAACGCAAATGGCATCGATTCCAAAGCGCAGCGAAACTTTGACAATAATGGATTTACTTCAGCAGACAGCGATTTCCAAAGTGACTCAATATCGTTGCAGGTGACGTTCCCGATTTTTGCTGGTGGCCGTACATCGTCAAGAGTTCGCGAGGCGGTATATTTGCACCGCGCCTCGAGCGAGCAACTGCAGCGCGTGACTCGGGAAACCGAACGGGCAACGCGCGATGCCTATCTTGGCGTTCTTTCTGAAATTAGCCGCGTAAAGGCCCTGGAGCAGGCAGTTGCATCAAGCAGAACCGCGCTGGAAGCAACTCAGGCGGGTTTCGATGTAGGCACTCGCACCATCGTCGACGTGTTGAACTCACAGCGAGCACTGTATGTCGCGATCACGAACTACTATCAAAGCCGCTACGTCTATATCGGCAATGTTCTGCTTCTGAAACAAGCTACGGGCACACTGCAGATACAGGACCTTGAACAAATTGATCAGTGGCTACAGGACAGAATTCCGCCGGAGAAAGCGATTGCCGACGAAGAGGAAAACGCCAGCTAGCCTTTCTGAACCTTGCTAATTAGCGGCTCCATCAGATCGAGGAGCCGCTGAAGCGCACCCCTGTTGTCAGCCAGTATCTGACGGCCTTTGCCGGCCATTTTCTCCGCCTCATCACTGTCGCCAAACAACTGCTCGAGCGCGGCGGCCAGTTCGGCTGCATTTTGCACCTGGACGAAGGCGCCCAGCTCGCTAAACATATTCGCGATGTCCTGCGTATTGAACAGATGCGGGCCGGTTACGATCGGCAATCCCAGAGACGCAGGCTCGAGCAGGTTGTGCCCGCCGACTGGCACCAGGGTGCCGCCAACAAATGCGATGTCGCTTGCGGCATAGAACATCGGCAATTCACCCATCGTATCGCCCAGAAATACGCTGGTGTCGACAGGACAGGGCGTCTTGTCGGTACGCGATACGAATTTGATCTCTTTCTTTCTGAGCTGCGACTTTACGGTGGCGAATCGTTCAGGGTGTCTGGGCACGAGGATCAGCAGAGCATCCGGTATGTCGTCCAATAGCTGCTGGTGCGCGGAGAGTACCTGTTCCTCTTCCTTATCATGCGTGCTAGCCGCTACCCAGACTGGCCGTCCGGCAAAATATTTTTCTCGCAACGCCACACCGCGTGATTCGAGATCTGCAGGCGTTTCGAAATCGAACTTGATGTTGCCGGTTACCCAGGTTCGCTCCGGCGCCGCGCCGAGTGATCGGAAGCGTTCGGCATCGGTCTCACTTTGTGCTGCGATGACGATGCCATGCGACAAGGTCTCCCGAAATAGGGGCAGAAATCGGCGGTAGCGGTTCACAGACTGAGGTGAGATTCGGGCGCTGACGAGAATCAAGGGAATCTCCCGACTACCACAGGCGTCGTAAAGATTCGGCCAGATTTCTGTTTCCATGACCAGCGCCAGGTCCGGTTTGATGGAATTGAAAAAATTATGAACGGCGAAAGGTATCTCGAATGGGATATAGCAATGCGTAACGCCTTCACCGTACAGGCTGGAAACTCTCGCAGCGCCGGTCGGCGTTACCGTCGTAATGAGCAATTGCCGATTTGGAAAGCGCTCTTGCAGCACTCGAACCAGCGGAACTGTTGCTTGTACTTCACCGACGGAAACAGCATGAAGCCAGATACTGCCCTCAGGCAGCTGGGGATAGCCAAAGCCAACTCGCTGCCCGAGTCTGTCCCAGTATGCGTGGTTGACGAGACCGCGAAATATCCAGTACATCGCATATAGCGGTGACAGCAGATAGCTTAGGAGGACGTAGGCGAATCGCATGAGCAAATCTATGGGCGGGCCCGGTGGGAGCGACCCCGATAGATTAGGATGTTATCGCGATTTCCAGATCGGTTTGCAGAAACCCTTCTAGCCGCACTTGGAATCGCCACAACTCAGGCAGGTCATGCAGCCGTCCAACATGACGACAGCTGCAGTGCTGCACTTCAGGCAGAGCTGGGCGCCTTCCGGATACTCGCTGTTGGAAAATGCATCCTGTTGTTTCTGGCTGGCTTCAAATTCTGCTCTTTTCTGTGCGATCAGCTTTTTCTGCCCTTCATCGAGTTCCGGCGCAGCGAGGAGACCGATCAGGATCAGGTGCTTCTCGACGATGTAGCCCAATTCCGCGATGATCGACGGCATGAACGTGCCGCCCGGCTTCCAGTAACCGCCGCGTGGATCAAATACCGCTTTGAGCTCGTCCACCAGAAAGGTCACATCACCACCTTTACGAAAGACGGCTGAGATAATGCGCGTCAGTGCGACAATCCACTGATAATGATCCAGATTCTTGGTGTTGATGAAGACCTCGAACGGCCGGCGCTTTTCGTACTCCGTGCCTTCGTTGAGAACGATGTCGTTTATCGTAACGTACATCGCATGGTGCGATATCGGTGTCTTAACCTTGTAGGTCGAGCCGATGAGCATCTCCGGTCGTTCGAGCTTTTCGTGCATGCGGATGATTTCGGCGCCGCCTGCGTCGGTTTGCTCCCGTTTAAACTCCGGTTTCTGTCCGGCCGAGGCTTCGCCTTCGGATCCCCTTACCGCGTAGCCAACAATTTTTTTCTCAATTTTCTTTGTGCTCATTTCAAAACTTACCGTAGTAGCCCTCTTTCAAGGCGTCAAATAAATTGGCGGCGGTATGTACCTCGCCGTCGTACTCGATTTCTTCATCGCCCTGCAGCTCAACCTCTGAACCGTCTTCGAGCGTGAATGAATAAACAGTATTCTTCAGATCCTTCTCTTTGACCAAGACACCCTGGAACGCCTCCGGGTTAAAGCGGAATGTCGTGCAACCCTTTAAACCCTGTTCATAGGCATACATATAAATGTCTTTGAAATCCTCATATGGATATTTCGTCGGCACATTGGCCGTCTTGGAGATCGATGAATCGATCCACTTCTGTGCCGCCGCCTGAATATCGACATGTGCTGTTGGCGAAATGTCCTCTGCCGTAATGAAGTACTCCGGCAAACCTTGATCAGCTGCACTCTCTGCCTCTGTTCCTTGCGGCATAGCCAGTGGATTTACCAGACCCCTGTAGGCCAGCACTTCGAAGGAGAATACATCGACCTTTTCCTTCGACTTCTTGCCCGGACGAATCACATTTCTGAAGTAATGATGGGCGAAGCTCGGCTCGATGCCGTTACTCGCATTATTCGCCAGTGACAATGAGATCGTGCCGGTTGGTGCAATCGAAGTGTGATGCGTAAATCTTGCACCGACCTCGGCAAGTTCCTCAACCAGCTGCGGCGCTTCCTGCGCAATCTTCTGCATGTAGCGGCTATAACGGCTGTGCAATACGCGGCCGGGCACCTTGTCGCCAACCTTGTAGCCGTCCTCCGCCATCTCCGGACGCTTGGCCAGCACTTCTCTCGTAACCTCGAACTCTTCGTCCATGATCGGCGCAGGACCTTTTTCCTTCGCTAGCTCGAGCGCTGCCTCCCAACCGGCGAGTGCGAGCTGCCTCGAAACTTCCTCTGTGAAACTGACCGACTCCTCGCTACCGTATTTCATGCGCTGCATCGTAATCGCCGAGCCAAGCCCGAGAAAGCCCATGCCATGTCGACGTTTGCGGTTGATTTCGTTCCGCTGTAACGGAAGCGGCAGACCGTTAATCTCGACAACGTTGTCGAGCATGCGGGTGAATACTTTGACAACCTTTCTGAATTCATCCCAATCGAACCTGGCCTCCTCGGTAAATGGATCCAGCACGAATTTGGTGAGATTGACTGATCCCAGGAGGCATGAGCCGTAAGGCGGCAATGGCTGCTCACCGCAAGGATTCGTCGCGCGAATGTTTTCGACGAACCAGTTGTTGTTCATTTCGTTGACCCTGTCGATCAACACGAAGCCCGGCTCGGCGAAATCATAGGTCGATGCCATGATGACATCCCACACACGCGCCGCCGGCATAGTACGATAAATCTTGCAGGCCACCAGGCCGTCCGGATTGCGCACATAGGCATCCGGCCCCGGCCACTCCCGCCACACGAATTGCTTCTCGTCGCTGACGTCGAGCCCGTCTTGCTCGACCTCTTTCGGCGTGACCGGAAATGCCAGCTTCCAGTCTTCGTCATTGCGAACCGCATGCATGAATTCATCGGTGATCAGAAGCGACAGGTTGAACTGGCGCAAGCGACCGTCTTCCCGTTTTGCGCGTATGAAATCGATGATGTCCGGATGACCAACATCGAAGGTGCCCATTTGCGCACCGCGCCGACCTCCGGCTGACGAGACTGTGAAACACATCTTGTCGTAGATATCCATGAACGACAGAGGACCCGAGGTGTAGGCGCCGGCACCCGTCACGTAGGCACCCTTGGGTCGTAATGTGGAAAACTCGTAGCCGATGCCACAACCGGCCTTCAAGGTAAGGCCCGCCTCGTGGACTTTATTCAGAATGTTGTCCATCGAATCGGCAACCGTGCCGGACACGGTGCAATTGATGGTCGAGGTTGCCGGCTTGTGATCCTGCGCACCGGCATTCGAGATGATCCGTCCCGCCGGAATGGCACCGCTTCGCAGTGCCCAGAGAAATTCTTCGAAACAATTCTCGCGAAGTCCTTCTTCTTCCACCTCGGCGAGCGCTCGCGCAACACGTTTGAAAGTGTCGTCGATCTTCTCGTCTATGGTTGTTCCGTCTTTCGCCGTTAAGCGATATTTTGCTCGCCAAATATCGAGCGACGCTGGCTGAAATGTTATATCGGCGACAGAACTAGCGTCGAGATGAACCGCGGACTTCATGTGGTCCCAAACTCCCCTAAACTCCCTAAGGAGACCCCAAATTGATTGTTTTGCACTCGTCTTCCTAACGTTTTTTAGAGGGAATAGTTCCCGGCTCACCACTATCAATTTCTTGAGCGGCGAGTGCCAAAAATGGCCTCTAATCTTCGTTATGGCAGGCACAAGATGTTGTGCTTGCGAGGGACCAAGATTATGCCTGCTTAGGCTCACTGTCAAGACTTTGTCTGATTTTTCTCCTAGGGCATTAAGCCTTATTATTCAATACGTTATATTAATACTTTCAGTAAGTGCTTTAAAACATTAACGAAAAAAATGACACTTTTGTGAAATTTTTTTTGCACTACATCTAGTGGCATTAAGTGAAATAAAAAACACGATTATTGGCATTTAAACCAGGTCTTTTTTCGCCAATTCCTGGCCCTTGAAATGCCATTCGGCGCCCCTATTTTAGCTCGCAACAATGCATTTTCTCGAGGCCTTTTCAGGGCTTTACAAGCAGAAACTGCACAGCACATAGGAGCAAGAAATGAA
>Ga0255058_10001913_pt1 | contig 11615 bp, 14 predicted proteins | sample Cases_109_9_MG_FD_188637 | JGI IMG/M metagenome (GOLD analysis project Ga0255058, IMG submission 188637) | Seawater microbial communities from Amundsen Gulf, Northwest Territories, Canada - Cases_109_9 | ecosystem: Environmental > Aquatic > Marine > Gulf | place: Canada: Northwest Territories... | reverse complement strand
GAGCTGTTCCAGGAAGTCGGTGTGGAAGAACCTCCTTCGGTATTCGCCATCGGTGATCCCCCGCAGCCCGGTGCTCTCTTCACGCAAGACAAGCTCGCCGATGGCCTCGTCCTCGACCGAACGCAACTCGTCGGCGGAGAGTTGATTCTCGGCGCGAGCCTGCCGGGCCTCTCGCACCGACGCGGGTCGGAGGAAGCTGCCGACATGATCGGCTCGGAACGGAGGCGAGTCACTCATCGTGTGCTGGCTTGGCTCTCTATCCCGGCAACCGTAGTCACCGTCGCTGAAGGCTGCGAAAAGACGAGCGCTCCGCTCGCCTGTGGATAGCGGCTCAGTCGGTTCGAACGACTGCCGTCGCCGCGGTCATGGTGATCCATCGGCGGCAAGCACGAGTGGGCAGTCCCGGAACGGGTGATCGACTACCACCATCCGCTGGGCGTAGACCTCAGAGAGGAGAGCTTCCTGGAGCACCTCGCGTGGCCGTCCGCCCGCCACAACTTCGCTCTGGTTCATGAGCACGATTCGGTCGGCGTGCACGGCCGCCGCGTTGAGGTCGTGGAGAACCACGACGACGGCTCGTTGTTCTCGGGAGAGGCGGACGGTCTCACCCATGATCCGCTCTTGATGGGCGACGTCAAGAGCAGTCGTGGGCTCATCGAGGAACACGATCGGCGTCTTCTGCGCGAACACTCTGGCCAACGAAACGCGGGTGCGCTCTCCCCCGGACAGGGTTGCATACACGCGGCCGGCGAACCGAGATGTGTCGGTGCGGTCCATGGCTTCGGCGACTGCCGCGGAGTCACGCTCGGCGCTGTTGGCTTCGTCTCGGCGGTGCGGAAAACGTCCCATGTTGACGACCTGCGCCGCGGTGTATGGGATGTCGACCGGGGTTCGCTGAGTGAGCATCGAGCGCACCAACGCGAGGTCCCCTGGCAAAGCATCTGCGATGTCGACGCTGTCGAGGACAACCTGTCCCTCGCTGGGTTGCAGGTCCCCTGACAGCAGATTGAGCAGGGTGGATTTTCCGGCTCCGTTTGGCCCGATTACGGCGACCAGCTCGCCTCTTGCTGCTGTGAAGTCAACGCTGGAAACCAGGGTGGCGTCGCCGACGCGGTAAGTGAGCGAGGTCGCCGCGACCGCGGGTTCAGGCATCGTGTCGCCTCGTGAGGAGCCACAAGAACACCGGTCCGCCGATCGCGGCCGTTACCAGGCCAACGGGGATCTCGACCGGTTCAAGGGCCAGGCGAGCGACGAGATCCGCAGCGGCGACGAACAACGCTCCGGTGGCGATGGCCGCCAGCAATAGGTGGCGGTGTGACGGCCCAGTCACGCGGCGGAGGGCGAAGGGCACCAGGAGTCCTACGAACGCGATGACCCCGACAGCGCCCACGGTGGCGCCGACGGCGGCCCCGGCGGCGATGAGGAGGACCGTACGAACCAGATCGACGTCGATACCGAGATGTCTGGCGTCGGCCTCGCCCAGCGCTATGACGTCGAGGAGGCGTGCCGACGCCACCATGGCGATCGCGGTTATGAGCAGGAATCCGATCGCGGTGCCCAGTGCCCGCCAGGTCGACCCGGTCAAGCTCCCGAGCAGCCAGAACTCCATCGGGGGCATGGTCGCTCGGTCAGCCGTAAAGACCACGAAGCCCACCCACGCGAACAGGGCGGCACCGAGCGCGACGCCGGAAAGAATGATCCTCGTCGGGTCGATCGTCGCTCGCCTCGACATTCTCCTTATGGCAAACGCGGTGATGACGCCGGCAGCCACCCCACCGGCGATGGCGCCCTGGATGCCTCCTGCCGCCGATCCGATCGCGGCGCCGATGGCGGCACCGGGGCCGATCCCGAGGAGGTGGGGATCGGCGAGGTCGTTTCGCAGCAGGCCCTGGAGAACACCGCCGACCAGCCCCAGCGAAGCCCCTACTGCGAAGGCGAGGAGTAATCGCGGCATCCGAATGCCCCATACGACTCCCTCGGCCTGGCGCGACGGCTCGGCAAAGGCATCCAGTCCGATCTTGCGGGCCAGCACACCCAACACCTCGTCGAAAGGAACCGAAACGGCCCCGAACGACAGTGCCGCCCAGGCCGTGACCAGGAGACCCATTCCGACCACCGGTGCCACCCAGCGTCGTCGCCAGGCAAACGGGTCGATTGTCTGCGCGGGTTCCTGTTGGTCGGTCAACCGCCGATTTCGGGATATAGGTCGCGGACGAACTCGTCGAGCGCCTGCCCGGCGCGGGGACCGAGGTTGAAGAAGTAAGCCTCGTCGTAATCGAGGAAAGCGTCGTTCTGGGCAGCCGGTGTCTCGGCGACACCGGGCAGCTCGAGGAACGCTTCAATTCCGCCTAGGGCCGCCAGGCCCGCCTCGGGCAGCACGATCAAATCCGGGGCTGCCGCTACCAGCGCCTCCGGGGTCAACGGTGCCGGTCCGAACACCCCCGCCTCGGCTCCTGCATCGATGGCTCCGGCACCTTCGATCATTCCCTGCGTCGGCATTCCCGCTCCGAACAGGAACACGACCTGTGGGCCCCGCACGTACACGTACGCGATCTTGGGGTCGGAGTCGTCGGTTGCGGCCAAGGCGCGAGCGGCGTCGATCTCACCCATCACCCGCTCCGCCAACTCGCCTCCTTCGTCGGGCACCCCGAGGATTTCAGCCACCTCAAGGATCTTGGTCTCGACACCATCGAGCGTGGTCTGGGTCTCCAGGATCACGACGGGTGTCCCCGCGCCGCGCAGCTGCTCGAGCACCTCCGGTGGCGCCACCTGCTGATCGCCGATCACCAGTGTCGGCTCAAACCGGAGCACCGCCTCCGCAGCGAGTTGCTGGGCGAACCCGACCGTTTGACCTTGATCGTTCAAGGCCGCTGCCTCCGGGGGGTACGTCGTGGTGACATCCACGCCGACAACATTTTCCCCGAAGCCGAGCTCGAAGATGATCTCGGTGAGATCGCCGTTGAGCGACACGATCCGTGACACGTCGCCGATCGTGGTCTCAACCCCGTCGGCGCCCACAAACGTTCGTTGATCGGAGGGGATCGTCGTGGTCGTCTGGGGTGTCGTGACGCTGGTGGTCGAAGACGATGTGGTTGGCTGATCGGCAGTGGTCGTCGTGCTTGTTCCGCTGCTGCAGGCAGCAGCCACGACAGTCAAACCAACGGCGAGCGTCATCAAGCTGTTTCTTGGTTTCACGAAGTCACCTCTGGTCGTTGTAGGGGCGCAGCCTTTTGCTTCTGCGACCGGTGGATCGAGATCACCCGATCCCCTGAGATGGCCCGGTAGCCGGCCCAAATCAGCAGCAGCCCTATCAGCTCCATGACATATAGGACCTCGATGGCTCCGGCGCGAGCAAATCCGCCTCCGATGCCGGGCAGGATCGCTCCGACTGCTATCAAAATATTCCCGAGCACCCGCGACGAGGCATCGCCGACGCGCCAGTACCGCCATGCCGACCAGATCGCCCCACCGATCAAGAACACGACGGCATACAGATTGATAAGAGGCGAGAAGAGACGCACCCATTGCCACGCCATCACCTCTCCTGACAACCGGTTCGGTTCTACAAGCTCGGAGATGATCGGAGTCGCCACGACGAATGCCGCGGCGATGGCGACATAGGTGACGAGAGCTACCGCCAGTCGATCGGCGATCCGCCTCGGCAGCAGCAGGTAAACGGTGCCCTGGGCCAGCGGCGCTCCACCGAGCAACGCGCCTGCGATGTACCAAGTACGGAAGATGGGTTCCTGCCAGCCGAAAATGGTGGTCAACGCCTCGGTGAGCGTTCCCAACCCGAACAGGCCAACGCCGATCATCCACCACATCACGTACCTTGCGGATGGATTGCGTCGCCAGTGAAGCCACAAGACGCGAAAGAACGCGGCGGCGACAACCGTCGTGATCACCGGCAAATAGTGGATCAAGTTGGTCGACAAACGGCCCTCCAGCCCTGCTGGTTGGGATAAGTGAAACCGGTCGGCGGCCCGACACAAAGTCGGATATCACCGGACACAAGTCGTTTGTAGGCCGAACGGCTATCCCCGAGCGTCCAACTCTGCGAGCCGCTGTTCGAGGAGGGCTCGGTCTGAGTCGTTCATTTCGGCGGCAAGCGCACGGTGCAGACTTCTGCTGGCCCCTTCGGTCTGGCCAAGACGGTGTTGCAGGTCGGAGCGAGCCACCCACAGGTAGTGCCAATCCGAGTCCACATCATCCAGCAAGATCAGCGCAGCCTCCGGGCCGTACAGTTCCGCCTCTGCGATCGCCCGGTTGACCCGCACCACCACCGTCGGCTGCATTGCCTCCAAGGTGCGGTACAGCTCGCTGATCTCCTGCCAGTTGGTCTCTGCATAGCTGGGAGCCATGCCGTGGAGAACGGCAATCGCCGCCTGTATCTGAAACGGTCCTGCAAGGCGGCGACTCTGCTGCCGATCGATGATCTCGTCGGCTTCGGTGATGGCGGCATGATCCCAGCGGCTGCGGTCCTGATCGGCGAGGAGCACCATGTCGCCCGACTCATCGAGCCGCCCACCGCGGCGGGCGTTGGTCGCCAAGGTCAGCGCCAGCAGTCCCCAGCACTCCGGTTCATCCGGCATGAGCTCGGTGAGCAGCCTGGCCAGGCGAATTCCCTCATCGGCCAGATCCACCCTGGCGTCGAACCTGCCGGTCGGGGCGTGGTGACCCGCGGTGAACACCGCGTACACCGTCACCAACACGGGTACCAGCCGCTCCGGCAGCTCGTGGTCGGCCGGTACTCGGTACGCGATGTGGGCATCGGCGATCTTGGCCTTGGTGCGGCTGATCCGCTGCGCCATGGTCGGGGTCTTCACCAGGAAGACGCGGGCAATCTCGTCGGTGGAGAGGCCACAAATGGTGCGGAGCGCCAGCGCAATCTGCGAGACCGGTGCAATCGCCGGATGACAACAGGTGAACAGCAGTCGGAGACGGTCGTCGCGATCGTCGGGTGGCGGGGGCGCTTCATCCAAGAGCCGCATAGCCTCTTCCTCCTTGGCGGAGCGCTTCGCCTCACGGCGAAGACGGTCGAGTGCCTTGTTCCTTGCGGTAGTCATCAGCCAGGCGCCGGGATTTGGCGGGAGATCGTCGTCGCTCCAGCGTTCCAGCGCTACGACGGTGGCCTCCTGGAGGGCGTCCTCTGCAAGGTGGAAGTCACCGGTGTAACGGATGAGGGTGGCCAGGATTCGGCCACCCTCGATCCGTAACGTCTCGGCGAGGTTCACATCTCCTCGTCGAACTCCATGATGGGTCGCACCTCGATGTGGCCGTACCAGGCGCCGGGGATCTGCGAGGCCCACTTGATGGCGTCGTCGAGATCGGCGGCCTCGAGCAAGTAGAAACCGCCGAGCGCTTCCTTGGTTTCGGCGAATGGACCATCGGTGGTCATGATCTCCCCACCCTTGCCCCCTTCGACATGGACCGTGGTGGCGGTGCTCGTGTCGTGGAGCGCTTCGCCGCCGAGGATGACCTTGGCGGCCTCGCCCTTCTCGCCCCATTCCGTGTAATCGGCAATGACTTGGCCAACCTCCGCGTCGGTGGGCGGTGACGTCGGCTCCTCTCCGTAGATGAGGGCTGCATATCGCGGCATCTGTCTCCCTTTCGCTTGGGATGCCTTACATCAATACGACGAATGGGCAGGGCCCATTTCGACATCGAGCACCAGAAACCTGGCGTTCTCTGCGCACCATTATCACCAGGGTTGGCGCCGTATCACCCGGGCTGGTGTGGTGCCATACCTTCAGGCGTGCCGGGCAGCGAGTCTGCGGAGATTCCCACGCATGAGCGCCCGCAGCATCGGCGCCGCAATACGCTCCCCGATCACGCCGCCCAGCCACCACGGAAACCGGAGGCGCTCATGCCAGACGAGCCGGGTCCGATTCGACGACAACTCCTCCAATGTGAAGCGGCCGTCGCCGATCACGACCCCGACATGTCGCACCCCGATGGCTTCTCCGGGACGCCATTCGGTGATCTCCATCTGGTCGACCAGGTGAATCGGACCCACAACGGTATCTGCCTCGAAAGTCGTGCCGACTCCGAATTCGGCTGTCGATGGGGAGCGGATGGCGGTGGCATCCCGCATCCACTCCACATGGGAGTCGATGTCGGCGAGATCCGACCACACGGCGACGCGTCGCGCATCGATTGCCACCGACGTCCTGATATTGACCACAGCAAGGCCTCCCGGGGACGGGGCGCGCCCATTGTCGTCCGGGTAGGCTCGCTGGGTGACGACACCGCGCCTGTTCCCAGCGTGTTATGCCTCTGTCGCTCATCGTTGGAGAAGCATGGGCGTCGCCGGGCGCGCTCGATCACTTTGTGACTCTCGCCTACCTGGTGGTCGTAGGCACCGTCGCCCTGTTCGGTCTCTATCTCTACGTCCAAGGCCGATGGACGGCTTCGCGTGCCTCGTATCAGTTCGTGATGATCCCTTTCGTTGCCGCACTCGCCGCCGCATGGGTGCTCGACGAATCGATCGGCGGGGGGCTCATCATCGGTGGTGCCATCGTGCTCGCTGGGGTGTATGTGGGGGCGCTGTCCGGGAAGAAGGCTCCGGTGCCCACAGATCCCGAGCACGAAGTTCTCGCCATCCGCTGTTCGACCGTCTGAGCGTCGGTCGAACCGCAGCACGGCGCTTCCTAGCCGTCTGTCGTCCTGTCGGTGCCCCCGATCTCGAGCAGCCGACGTGCGGACGTCTCCCGATCGTCTCGATCCATTGTCGCCAGCAGGTAGTCGGCCGCTACTCGCCGCGCTCCCGAGGTCTCCTCGTCGCTGAGGAGCATGTCGGTGGCGACTTCCAGCGCACGCTCGAGACGACTGCGACGCACTCTGTCCGCCTCTCTCTCCTGACGGAGTGCCGGTGCTACCCACCACCAGCCTCCCGCGGCAAGGACGAGCCAGGGGATGAGAGCCACCGCCATGGCGAGAACCATCGGGGTAGTCGCCACCAACAGCACCGCAGACGCCATCAGCGCACCCGAGGCGTACAGCAGAGCGTTGAGCGGGGCCTCACGGTCGGGATCGGAGGCACGAATCGCTCGTCGGACGGTGTCTACGTCGTATCGCTCATTCGGGAAGAGGTTTGGCATCAGCTGGTTTCGTCGCACCTGGTCGCCAAGATAGTCCAGGGCTCCACTGCGGAAACCATCCTCACCAGAGTCGTTGCCGATTGAGGAGGAACATGAACGAGACCGCGGAGCAACAGGGGACTTCGAGTTGGATCACATTCGCATCCGCATTCATCGTCCTCGGAAGCCTCTCCCACATCTCTGCGTCAGCCAACTAGAGCGATGACCGCTCCCAGCGCCAGCCCGACCCCAAAGAGCTGCAGGCGGGTGGGGCGCTCGCGTAAGACCAACATCGCCATCCCAGCCGTCACCGCCGGGTACAGCGAGACAAGCACGGCCGTTACCCCGGCTGGTCCCCGTTGCAGGGCGAGTGCTCCGGCAATATTCGCCGCCATGTCCAGGTTCCCGGCCACAGCCACGATGCCGAGATCCCTAGACCGAGGTGGAGCGGCGACACCAAGGCTCGCCGCCACTGCAAACGCGATCGGGACCGAGATCGCTCTCGCCGCCACCAGGGGCCACAACCCCGACGCCGGACCGGTTTGGGAGAACGCCACAAAGAACACGCCGAACAGGGCGCCGGCGACGACCGCATACAGCAGCGATCGTCGATCCAGCCGACCGCTGCTGTGCTCTAGTCCAACGAGGAGAATCGCGCCAAGTGCCAGCCCGACACCAAGCCACTGCCGGGTGGTCAGGCCGGTCCCGGCGATGACGTCCACCAACACGGGGATCACTGCGGCCACCGCACCGGAGATAGGAGCGGCGATCGTCATCGACCCTCTGGCGAGAGCCAGATACAGCAGCGCCAGCCCGATCAGACCGGCGAGGCCGGCCCCGGCTCCCCACAGGAGGTCCGCTCGGGTGACCGCCGACGCCGGAACCACCACCACACCCACCGCAAGCAGCCCCAGTCCCAACAACTGAGCCCAAGCGATGACCGTCCATACCGAGAGGCGCCGCGTGGCGTATCCGCCGGCAAAGTCGGCGAATCCGTAGAAGAGGGCGGCGACAATCGCTAGCGAGCTGCTCATCGGGCTGCGAGGCTACCCGGCACGCCGCCACGGTCGTGGCCAACCCCTCACTGCTCGGAATACAGCGTCCGCCGCTACCCTGCCCACACGATGGCCGATCCCCGCTCCGCTCCGGCTCCCGAGACATATGTCCCCCATCTCGGGGAATCCCGACAGTATCTCCGCGACGTCATCCTCGGCGTGAATGACGGGTTGGTGTCCACCTTCCTGCTGGTCGCAGGAGTGGTTGGGGCCGGTCTGAGCGCAACAGCGGTGCTACTCACCGGCATTGCCGGGGCCGTGGCCGGCATGATCTCGATGGGGGCCGGTGAGTACATCGCCACCAAATCCCAGGAGGAGGTGTTCGAGGCCGAGATGGCGCTCGAGGTCGAGCACCTGGCCAACCATCGGGAGTACGAGCGCGCTGAGCTGAGAGAGATGTTCGGTGACATGGGCCTCGACGGCGACGACCTCGACACCTTGGTTGGCATCATCGACGGGAACGACGACGTGATGCTCGGCGTCATGGCAGGCCTCGAGTTCGGCGTGGTCGACACCGAGCGCCGGAGCCCCTGGCTGGCCGCAGCCACCTCCGGGATACTCTTCCTGGTGGGAGCGTTCCCTTCCGTCCTTCCGTTCGCGCTCACCGACGACACCAGAACCGCTCTCTTCGCTGCCGCCGTCCTCAGCGGAATCGGGCTGCTCATCGTGGGCGTCGGCAAGACGGTGATGACCAAGACCAATCCCTTCATATCAGGCGTCGAGAATCTCCTCATCGGGCTTGTCGGCGGCGTCGTCAGCTTCACCATCGGCCGAATCGTCCAGGGATTCATCAGCTCCTAGGCGCGCCCTGATCGGGACCACCACGACCCGTCCTTCGTCCACTTCGACTCGTACCGTTGCGCCGTAATGGCGGTCGATCAGCTCCGGGGTGAGCACGTCGCCTGGAGCGCCGTCTGCAACGACTCGGCCCCCGGACACCAAGACGATCCGTTCGGTGAATTGACCGGCGACGTTCAGGTCGTGCATCGCGCTCAGCACCGTCAACTCCCGCTGGCTTCGGAGCCGGTCGATCAGTTCCATGACCTCCTGCTGGGCGCCGATATCGAGTGCTGTGGTCGGCTCGTCGAGGAGAAGAACTGGTGTGTCCTGAGCGAGGGCGCGGGCAATAACCACCCGTTGCAACTCCCCGCCGGAGAGGGTGGCAACGTCCCGATCGGCGAAACGTTCGAGGTCAAGGGTCTCCAACACCTGCCCGACCAGGAGCAGATCGTGCTCGGACTCAGATGTCATAGAGCCTCGGTGGGGGGTCCGACCGAGAAGCACATAGTCGACCACGCGCATCCCTTCGGGGAGCGTCGGATGCTGCGGAACAATCGCCACCATCCTCGCCACCTCTCTCACTGGCATCCCAGCTACACCAGCGGATCCGATCCGAACCGTCCCCTGGTACGGCACCGCGCCGGTGATACAGCGCAGCACGGTGGTCTTGCCGGCGCCGTTTGGTCCGATCATCGACACCCAGGATCCGGCCGCGACATCCAAGGACAGATGATCGAGGATGGTTGTGCCTCCCAACCGCACCGAGACGCCGTCAAGGGCAACAGGAGCACTCATACCCCGGCTCCCCTGCTGGAGCGGAGAACGAAGGCGAGGAAAGGAGCCCCCAAGAACGCGGTCACCACACCGATAGGCAGCTCGGCGGGCGCCACGATGGTGCGTGCGATGAGATCGGCGATGATGAGGAAGGCGGCTCCGTACAGGATCGAAAGCGGCAGCAGCACCCGATACGACGTTCCAAAGACAATCCTGACTGCGTGAGGGACGATGATGCCGACGAAGCCGATCAGCCCGGCGACCGAAACCGCAGCGGCGGTCCCGAGAGTCGCCGCCAGCACCATCACCAGCCGCACCCTTGGAGCATCGACTCCCAGGGCCAACGCCTCCTCATCACCTACGCTCAAGACGTCGAGCCGCCGCCGTCCTGCAATAACCACGACCCCTGTGACCACGACATAGGGAAGGATCAGCAGCACCTCCGACCACCCGACCGTGCTCAGGCGCCCCAGGATCCACCCGTAGACCTGACGTAGTGTCTCGGCTTCCCGTTGCAGGAGATATGTCTGTGCCGCAGTGAGAAAGGCCGCAACCGCAACCCCACCCAGGATCAGCGTCACCGAGGTCCGGCCCGCCCGCGTCGAGTAGCCGACGAGATACGCGAGCGCAACACCTATCAGCCCTCCGATGAACGCGAACAATGGCAGCGGGTCGATCGGCCACATCGTCGTGCTCGGCGCATAGGCGATCGCCAAGGTGGCGCCGAGCCCGGCGCCGGCGGCGACGCCGAGCAGGTAGGGATCAGCCAGCGGATTGCGAAACGAGCCCTGGTAGGCACCACCGGCAACAGCAAGAGTCGCCCCGACCATCCCGGCGAGAACGACTCGGGGAATGCGGATCTCCCACAGAATCGCCTCTTGCTGTGCAGTGAACCCGGTGTCGATCTCGACGAACGAGAGCCGATCCATGATGGAAGCAGCAACACGCCCAATGTCGAGATCGACAGCGCCGAAGGAGACGGCAACGATCGCGGTGATGAACAGAACCGCGCCAGCGACCACCACCCACCACATCTCCAGCTTGGCAGGACGGACTGTGATCACCCTTCGACCAGCGCTCCGATGGCGGCGGCCACCGTTTCCATGAACTCAACCACCCTCGGGCCCCACCGGGATGCGACGTCGTCGTCGAGCTCGACGATCGTGCCGCGCTGCACCGCACGCATCGTGTTCCATCCGGGACGGTCGGCAACCGTCGCCGTGTTCTGACCGCAGCATTTGGTATCAGCGAGGAAGACGAGATCGGGATCCTCGGACACGATGTGTTCCGGCGACAGCTGCGGATAACCGAAGCCGTCGGGGTCGGGTGCTGCATCGGCGATGTTCACCAAACCAAGCATGCCGTAGAGGGCGCCGGCAAAGGTCCCAGACGTAGCCGAGTACAGAGTCGGGTCCAGCTCGTGGTAGTAGGTGGCACCGCCGGCGTCCGTTTCGGCGGCGATCCGGGCGATGTCCTCCCTCATGCCGGCGACCACTGCGGCTGCCTCGGCGACGTGCCCGGTGGCGGCGCCGAGTTGCTCGATCTGGGTGTAGGCATCGCTGAGGTCGACGGCCGCAGGGTGGACGATGGCGGGTATTCCGACGGCGTCGAGGGCCATTACCACCTCACCCGGATCGAACCCGAGCACCACCAGGTCCGCCCCGAGCGCTGCGATGGCCTCGATGTTGGGTGAGAAGCCGGTCATGTCGGTTACCGGAGCTCCGTCCGGGTAGTTCGACTGGTCATCGACGGCGACAACCTGGTCGCCGGCGTCGACTGCGAACAGGATCTCGGTGGCGGTGGGTGACAGCGACACGATCTTGGTCGGCCGCGCATCAAGCGTTACCGGACCGCCGGGAGCGTCGATGGTGATCGGGAACCCAGCCGACCCGTCGGGTACTGGGGATGTCGAGTCCGAGGCGGTGCA
>Ga0255058_10001912_pt1 | contig 11616 bp, 10 predicted proteins | sample Cases_109_9_MG_FD_188637 | JGI IMG/M metagenome (GOLD analysis project Ga0255058, IMG submission 188637) | Seawater microbial communities from Amundsen Gulf, Northwest Territories, Canada - Cases_109_9 | ecosystem: Environmental > Aquatic > Marine > Gulf | place: Canada: Northwest Territories... | reverse complement strand
AATTCCGCCTGATCCGCCGCCGCTACCACCGCCGGACGTGTCCCCGGAGGAACCGCCCTCTGCGCCACCGGAGGAACCGCCCTCTGCGCCACCGGAGGAACCGCCCTCTGCGCCGCCGGAGGAACCACCTTGCATGCCGCCGGAGGAACCGCCCTGCATGCCGCCGGAGGAACCGCCCTGTTCACCGCCGGAGGAACCGCCCGAGGAACCACCGGACGGCGGCGGCGTGCCACCCGACTGTCCGCCTGAACTGCCACCACCACCCGACATCGGCGGTAGACCGCCGCCAGACGAGCCGCCGGACGAACCGCCGGACGAACCACCACCGATACTGACCGCACAGCCACTGATCATCAGTGCTGCAGTGGTTGCGACCAGCGCAGATATCAAGGAACGGAATTTGCAGATGTTTCGGGTGGAAGAATTCATTGCCTTATCGCCTCACGTGCCTGTTTGCACACCCCAACTAATGTGCACCATCAAGCCACAAACTTGCTTTGCGGCAGTCCTTATCCTTTGATTTGAGAGCCCAAGCTTAGCTTAAGTTCCATCAGAACCGATATAAAGGAAACCCATTAGTCTGTCGCGCAGTGGCTATGACCTTAATACGACCGGTCCAGTGCCGCAACAGCTAACAAATGGTTCGTGGTGTGGCCGCGCGCCATAGCTCGAACCAATCCGACCTTATCATGTATTTAGCTGTTTTTATTACCATTTTTCCTCAGACGATCCGGCACTCAGCCTGGCCGCACGGCGCTCCAGCGCCCCACGCATGCTGCGATTGCCGCCAGATACTTTACATAGGCGGCCGAATCGCGACCGCGAAACGGTCCTACAAGGATGGCCGGCGAGGCGCATCAGTTCGTAACCTCAATTTCTCTTTTCCGGTAGTGCTTGCGGAACAGAATGACGGACAGATCGTCCGGCTTACTCGGCTGGTGTTTGGTGTCCACTATCATACGCCGCATCGCCAGGCTGCCGATCGCATCGATCGCTTTATCCAGCGGCCCCTTGCGCATCAATTCGGTTATTTCATGCAGGTGTACGTTGTCCGTCAGGCCGTCGCTGGCGACAAGGATCGTGTCCCTTGCCTGCAGTTCGACGGCTGCACCGATGTCGATGCGCATATCAACGGTTCCGATGAAATTTGACACCAGGTGCCGCTCCTCATGATGCAGTGCCGCACGCTGATCGAGGAAGCCCGCCTCAACAGCAAAACCGGTTGGCGAATGTGCCATGGTCTGAGCCCGGATCAGACCCCGCTGCCCGACAATCATCGCCTCGGAATCGCCGATCTGATAGGTACGCGCGACGTTGCCCTCGATTGTTACGACAGTCAACGTGGTCGCGGAACCTTTGCCCAGATCCAGTACCGCACAATTCGCCGCTTCGATGCCGTCAAGAATAGCCGTGCGCAGCAGCATCGTCTGCAACATCGCGTTCTCCAAAGCCGCATCGAGTGTCTCGATGGCAGTCCTGGACGCACGGCGGCCCGCCGGCAGACCACCCGCGCCATCGGCAATCGCGAGTATCGCCGCTCCGGGACCGTAGGGAATGAAGGCAACGGAATCTTCATTGGCAGACTCCTTATCCGGCGCCCGGCAGGTGTAGGCAACAACAGAGCCACCGCCGACCTCCGCGCACAGCTTCTGTGGCGATGATTCGCCGTCCAGCAACACCATAGCGTGCGGCACATCCTTCATCGCGTCATTTCCCGACAGATCGCCACTAATCGTGCCCCAGTGGCTCACGGCACCAGGCACAATAGTTCCAGAATTCGCTGACAACGCCCCATTTGCAGGCTCGGCACTTGTTTTTGCTGCCGGAAATTTTCCACGGTTTTCTGACTTTGCAGCGACACCACGGACAATAGCGCATGAAGGCCATCAGCGGCTGCCGGCAACGGCGATTGCTGCAACGGGCGACGTAGCGCTTGTCCGGATAGCGACGGTTGGTTTCGGCTTCGAAGCCGGGGCCATAACACCAGGCACAATAGTCCCAGTCGAGCTTGACGCCGCGCTCGCAACGCGGACAATGCGCCGGCATTGAGATTGCGGCGCCGCGGGCCGGATTATCGATACCGCACCAGGGGCAACCCTGCATCGTTTCCGCGACCGGACCCTCACAGCGACGGCACTGGTGACCGGTATCCAGCGTTTTCCGGTGAATACGCTGGAATTCACGCCAGCGGAGCTTGCGCCACGAACTACCGTTCTTTTGCGCGGCTTTGGAGCGCAAGCTTTTTTGTTTCCGCGCGCGGCTGTGCAGGCGCCGGAAAGCAGCATACATCTGGATCGCATCTTTGTAACGATCCGCCGGGTCCAGTTGAATCGCACGTCGCAAGAATTCTACAAAATCGGGGCGTACGCGATCCTTCAGACGATCGTGGCCGGTCATCGGCCAGCTGTATGGCCACTCGGGAAGTCGGCCGGACAACAGACGGTACAGGACCAGACCGACAGAAAAAACATCGGACTGAAACTTCGGTCGCCCCATCGCCTGCTCGGGAGCAATATAGTCGATGGTCCCCGAGCCCGAGGCCTTCAGGGTCCGCAGGCTGACTTTGGCAAAGCCGTAGTCCGCAAGTTTTAGAATGTTGCCAGGAAACAGAATGTAGTTCTCAGGCTTGATGTCGCAATGGATGATTTTGTGTTCGTGGACATAGGCGAGGGCTGCCAACGCCTGGTCGGCAAGAGCCAGCGCTTTGGCAGTAGAAATTCGGCGCACCATGCGATCCGCCAGAGACTCGTCGCCGAGTTCCATCGCGATGACGAAATGGCCGTCAATAAAGCTGGCGTTTTGCACCACCAGAATATTCGGGTGACTCAACCGGGCGGCAACCTGCACTTCGTGCAGGAAATCTTCGTGCGTGATGTTGCTGCCGGACTTCGGAATCTTCAGCGCAACTTTCACCCTGTGAATAGTATCGAAAGCCCGATAGACATCGGCCAGCGGACCCGACGCAATGCGGCCGAGAATCTTGTATTTGCCCAGCTTTTGTCGTGCTCTCAGCAAGACACGGTGACCCCTGATCCCCGCTTCACGGGAAGCTTCAAAGATCGGCAATCATTGGGGCGACGAGCTGTTTAGTCAAGCCGAAAAAAAAGTCCGATGCGGTGCTTGTTCAGATGACCTCAATTACGTGCTGTTGCTACATTGACAGCTTCTTTCACGCTCTAGTCCAGCTTGATACCAAGCTCCGCAGCCGCTTTGCCCAGAAACTTCATGGTCTGTTCCCCACCGGCCTGCAACTCCTGCTGCCCGGCAGTATCGGCGATCTGCTGCCAGGCGGCAGCGACATGTTCCGCATCACGTGACTCGGGCGGCAGGAACACACCCACCGTCTCCTGGATGACCACCTTCGCAAACACGCCGGCGCCGGCGCCGATGATCTGCCGGGTGGGCGCATCTTCACTCGCCAGAAAGATTACGGCTGGCGTGACCGCTTCCGGTTGCAACAGTGCCAGGACGTTTTCCGGCATCACGTCTTCGGTCATGCGGGTAGCGGCTACCGGTGCCAGCGAGTTGACCCGGATGCCGTACTTCTGACCCTCCAGCGCCAGCGAGTTCATGAAACCAACCAGACCCATCTTGGCGGCGCCGTAGTTGGTCTGGCCGAAATTGCCATAAATCCCACTCGATGACGAAGTCATCATGATGCGTCCGTACTGCTGCTCGCGCATCAATTCCCAGACAGCTTTACTGCAGTTGACCGAGCCCCGCAAATGCACATCCAGTACGATCTGAAAATTGGCGAGATCCATCTTGGCGAAGGTCTTGTCGCGCAAAATTCCGGCGTTGTTGACCAGGACATCGACCCGGCCCCATTGATCGACCGCATCGCTGACCATCGTTTCGACCTGCTGGTAATCGGCAACATTGGCGCCATTCGCCATTGCCTCGCCACCTTCGGATTCGATCTGCGCCACAACCTTGAACGCTGCTTCGCTCGATGCGCCGGATCCATCCCGGGCGCCACCCAGGTCATTGACCACCACGCGCGCGCCACGGCGTGCAAATTCCAGAGCGTGTGATTTCCCGAGACCATTGCCCGAGCCGGTAACGATTACAACCTGATCATCGAATCGTATTGTCACAACGAATGTCCTTGCTGATTGAATGAAGATTATTGAATGACAAAGAGCGACAGGATTTCTGCCACCAGCGCCGGCTTTTCCTTGCCTTTGATATCGATAGTGACGCCGGTCTTCAGCAGTATCTGGCCCGGTGTTTTCTCGGTCACCGACAACAATACCGCTCGCATGCGCACATCACTATCGACAGCCACCGGCTGCAGAAACCTGACTTTGTCCGAACCGTAGTTAATCACCATGGCCGCATTTTCCGGCCCGATGCCACATTCTTCCAATAAATGGGAAATCAGGGACATCGTCAGATAGCCGTGCGCGATCGTCGTGCCGAATGGTGTCTGCGCCGCCAGCTTCTCATCCACATGGATAAACTGATGATCGAGCGTCGCATCGGCGAACGCGTTGATCTGCGCCTGATCGATGTGAATCCAGTCAGATGGCGCAAGCTCCCGATCGACGTATTCGGGCAATTGATCCGCTGGTATGGTCAGCATAAGGGCCGCCTCCGCTTTCAGGGTATTGCTGTGGTTGCGCAAACCGGCATCTCGTTGTCTTGTCGACCGGGTCGGCGCGCGCCAGTGTACCGGGTTTGGCCGGTATTTTCTGCCCTGCGTCATTCTCCGTCGCTGGCGCAGGCGAGAACTCCAAACGGCCAGATCGAACAAACTTTTTCCCCCGCCGACGGTACTACGCAGTAAACGCAATAACAAAGGGTCAGCCAAGTGAATATCTGGTCTCGCAACGTGGATTCCAACCAGTTTCTGGCCGGTGAGAAATTTGTCTATGACCTGCAGGGGCCGATCTGGATCAATGTTGGCCGGGTTGCGCTGGAGAAGAATATTGAACGCTTCCTGCAACTCGACCTGCCCGGCACCAAGGTGATCATCGGCGACGGGCCCGACCGGGCGCGCCTGCAACGCTGTTATCCGGACTGCCGTTTTCTCGGGTACAAGTTCGGCAGCGACCTGCTGGCACACCTGCATGCCGCAGACGTGTTCGTGTTTCCAGGCAGAACCGACACATTCGGCCTCGTCGTGCTCGAAGCGATGGCCTGCGGTCTGCCAATTGCAGCCCTGCCGGTGCAAGGCCCGCTTGGCCTGGTGCAATACGGCCAAACCGACGTCCTCGACCACGACCTGCAACACGCCTGCCTTGAGGCATTACAACTCAATCAAGAAACTTGCCGGAAAAACACGGCGAACCGTGGCTGGCAACGTTCGACCGAACAGCTTGTCGCTACCCTGAGTGCGGCGTGCCGACGTTAGGCATATAACACCCGTCTCAACGGTTTGCACGCACTCTTGAAACCGCATCCTGCCAACCGGCATACAGGCGGTCACGTTGCATCTGTTCCATTGCCGGAGTAAATGTCGCTTCACAGTTCCATAGCTCTGAGATCTGCTCCACAGTATTAATGATCCCGCTTTGATATGCCGCCAGGTATGCCGCGCCAAGCACCGTGGACTCGACGTTCTGCGGCCGCTCGACTTGCAAATCGAGAATGTCGGCGAGGAACTGCAGGAACCAGTCATTGGCAACCATGCCGCCATCAACCCGGATCACAGCCGGCGCAATGCCATCTTCGGACATTGCGCGCAACAAATCGCGCGTTTGATAGGCGATCGCTTGCAGGGTCGCGGTCACGATTTCTGCGCGGCCGCTGTCGCGGCTCAGTCCAAGGACCGCAGCTCGCGCATCGGGGTCCCAATAGGGGGCGCCAAGGCCGGTGAATGCCGGCACCACATGAATGTGTTCGATAACACCGGTTTGCCGTGCGATCCGTTCGGAATCTGATGCTGCGTCAATGATCTTCAGCTGATCGCGCAACCACTGTATCGCTGAACCGGCGACGAAGATGCTGCCCTCCATGCCATAGGTAACCGCCCCGTCCAATCGATACGCAACAGTCGTCAGGAGCTTGTTCTTCGAGCGTATCGCGCGGTCGCCGGTATTCGCGATAAGGAAACAGCCGGTGCCGAAAGTGCTCTTGGTGATGCCCTCTGCGATGCCGGCCTGACCGATGAGCGCCGCCTGCTGGTCACCAGCCATACCGCAGATCGGTATCGCCTCGCCGATTACCGCTGCATCGGTTGCACCAAAATCGGCGGCGCAGTCCCTGACCTCCGGCAACAGCGAGCGCGGGACATTGAAAAGCTGCAGCAGTTCTTCGTCCCAATGCTGCCGGTGGATGTCGAACAGCAGGGTGCGCGAGGCATTGGTGGCATCCGTTGCATGCACCCGCCCACCGCTCAGTCGCCACAACAGAAAACAATCGATCGTCCCGAATGCCAGCCTTCCTTTCCCGGCCAGGTGCTTTGCCTCAGCGACGTTATCCAGTATCCAGGCAATCTTGGTAGCCGAAAAATACGGATCGAGACGGAGGCCGGTTTTCTGAATGACCAGGTCTTCGGCGCCCTCATCCCGCAACCGCCGGCAATAGTCCGCCGTTCGACGGTCCTGCCAGACTATCGCGTTGTACACGCATTCCCCGGTATTTCGGTCCCAAAGCAGTGTGGTTTCCCGTTGATTGGTGATGCCGAGTCCTGCAATCCTTTTAACGTCGACATCATCGTGCGCCAGAGCCCGGCCGCATACATCGAGCACTGACTGCCAGATCTCCTCCGGATCGTGCTCGACCCATCCCGGATTGGGATAGTGCTGCGGAAATTCCCGTTGTGCAGACGTAATTACCTGCATCGACTGGTCAAATACGACCGTACGGCTGCTGCTGGTTCCCTGGTCGATCGCGATAACGTTCTTAGACATCGGCATCGGTCGCTGCGTACAGTGGATCTTTGACGGTCATCCGTTGGCCCACCTCCGGCGGCAACGGCATACCTGCCTGCTGCGCGGAATGATATTCGAGTTTTGCCAGAACGAATTCAGGCCAGGCCGTGACTTTGCGGCTGCCAAGATCTACATGCAGGTTCATCCACTCCGCCGTCGCCGCCAGGAATTTCTGCTCCACATGATACATACGTTGAAACTGGTGAATGCGCTTTTCATCGTAAGCGAGGATCTGCGTCGTCACCAGGTAGGGATCCGACTGGTTCAGTTCGCGTTGCCAGGTGACATGATTTTCGACTGCAAATGTCGAACCTCTGGCGGCTTCAACGTACTCACTCGTGATTCCGAGTTGCTCCCAGAATTCGTCGACGGCCCGATCAAACGCGAGTACGTAGTACGCGACATTCATATGGCCGTTGTAATCGATCCACTCCGGCTGAACGGTGCCGCGGGAGACTTCGATACCTTTGAACTCCGTCATTGCCTGTCACTAATCTTGCAGTTGCGGAAGATCGCGAAAATATTCTAGCGCTTGCGGATTTGCCAGCGCATCGGTATTGCGGACCGGTTCATCATGCACCACCGAGCGTACTGCCAGTTCCACGATCTTGCCACTGATGGTACGGGGAATTTCGGGTACCGCGATGATCCTGGCAGGCACATGTCGCGGCGTTGCGTTGTCACGAATGACTTTACGGATGGCAGCCTCCAGGTTGTCGTCCAATGAAACTCCTTCGCGCAGTACGACGAACAGGATCACCCGGACATCGTCATCCCAGTTCTGACCGATGGCAATGCTTTCCAGCACCTCGTCCAGTTTTTCGACCTGCCGGTAGATTTCCGCTGTGCCGATACGCACGCCGCCGGGATTCAATACCGCGTCGGAACGTCCGTAGATCACCATCCCGCCATGGCGCGTGATCTCCGCATAGTCCCCGTGCGCCCAGACGCCGGCAAAGCGCGCAAAATAAGCGGCATGATACTTTTCGTCATCGGGATCATTCCAGAAACCGATCGGCATCGAGGGAAATGGTTTGCAACAAACAAGCTCGCCATTTTCCTCAAGCAGCGAGTGTCCCTGATCGTCAAAGATTTCCACCGCCATGCCCAGGGCAAGGCACTGTAGTTCGCCACGGCGCACGGGCAGCAGCGGATTACCGGCCGCAAAACAGCTGATAATGTCAGTGCCGCCGGCGATAGACGAGAGTTGTATGTCTGCAGAGATGGCATCGTAAACGAAATCGAAGCTCTCCGGTGCCAACGGCGAACCGGTGGAGAGCACTGTACGCAAACTGGCAAGATCGAATTCGTCGGCCGGGCGAACACCGGCTTTCTCGAGCGCCGCAATGTACTTGGCGCTGGTGCCGAAGACGGTCAACTGTTCCTGCTCCGCCATTTTCCACAATATTCGACCCTCTGCGACAAATGGCGCGCCGTCGAAAAGCACCAGAGTCGCACCGCTTGCCAGCCCGCTTACCAGCCAGTTCCACATCATCCAGCCACAGGTCGTAAAGTAGAACAACCGGTCCCGTCCGCCGATATCGCAGTGCAGGACATGTTCCTTGAGATGTTGCAGCAGGGTGCCACCGACGCCGTGCACGATGCACTTCGGCACGCCCGTGGTTCCCGAGGAATACATAACGTAAAGCGGGTGGTCGAACGGGACTGCTTCGAAAACAAGCGCCACCCCAGGCTCTGCAAATTGTTCCCAGGCGACCGCGCCGCGAATACCCGACGCGGAATATGCTTTACCGGTGAATGGCACTACAACGGTATGGGCAATGCTCGATATCAGTTCGACCACACCTCGTACCGCAGCCAGAGAATCGAAGTGCTTGCCGTTGTAAAAATAGCCATCCGCACAAAACAGCACCTTCGGTTCGATCTGGCCAAATCGGTCCACCACGCCGTTGATGCCAAAGTCGGGCGAACAGGAAGACCAGATTGCGCCAATGCTCGACGTCGCCAGCATCGCAACAATTGCTTCCGGACAATTCGGCAGAAACCCGGCAACCCGATCGCCCTTCATGACGCCGGCAGCTTTCAGCCCGGCAGCAACTGCAGCGACTTCGGCGCGCAAATTATCAAAACTTATCTCTCTTCGCGAACCGTCTTCGCCGTAAAAAATTATCGCTGCCCGCTCACCACGGTGGCGCAACATATGCTCGGCGAAACTGAGTTCACTACCGACAAACCAGCGTGCGCTGGTCATATCGCCTGGCTGCTGCAATACAGTATCGGCCGGTTTGCTGAAGCGCACCTGGCAAAATTCGGCGAACGCTTGCCAGAATGCCGCCAGTTCGTCGATCGACCATTGGTAAAGTTGCGCGTAGGAATCGCAGTTCTGCTGCTGCATGAAGCGATACATGGCAGTTCGTTGCTGCCGCTCTTCAGTCGGCTGCCAGAGGATCGGATTGTCATTCACGGCCTGCTACCAATTGTCGTTTCAAGTGATTATCCCAGCATTTGACACACAGTCCATACCTCTTCAAACCTCGGGCACATGCAATATATAGAGCGGGCAGCGTATGATGATTCCATGAGCACAATGGAAGTTATCGACATCAAAAAACCGGGAGGGCCTGAGGTGCTGATTGCCGAGACGCGACCCGTACCGGTGGTGCTCGAGGGTGAGGTCCTGGTCCGGGTCAGTGCCGCCGGCGTCAACCGGCCAGACGTGCTACAGCGACTCGGCCTGTACGCGGTACCCGCCGACGCCGATCCCCTGCCCGGACTGGAAATAGCGGGCATCGTCACCGAGCTGGGCGACGGCGTCACGCAATGGCAGATTGGCGACAGGATCATGGCCCTCACCCATGGCGGCGGCTACGCAGAATATTGCCGCGTCCACGCGTCGCACTGCCTGCCGATGCCGGAAAATCTCAGCATGATTCAAGCGGCAGCAATTCCGGAAACATTTTTCACGGTCTATTACAACGTCTTTACGCGCGCTTGTTTGGAAAAAGGAGAGACTTTACTGGTACATGGCGGCTCCAGCGGCATTGGCAGCACCGCGATCCAGCTCGCAAAAGCGTTTGGTGCGACGTCGATAACCACTGCAGGCAGTGACGAAAAATGTGCATTTTGCGAGAAGCTCGGGGCGCAGCTTGCGATCAATTACAAGACCACGGACTGGCAACAAGCGGTTCTGGATTTCACCTCGGACAAAGGCGTCGACGTCGTGCTCGATATGGTGGCCGGACCATACATGCAAAAAAATATCGACGTGCTGGCGCATGACGGACGCTACAGCATCATCGCGTTCTTGCAAGGACCGACTGCTGAACTGAATATGCGGTCGATACTTGGCAAGAGACTCACTATCACCGGCTCGACCCTGCGGCCGCAGACAAACAGTGAAAAAGCAGCTATCGCCGCAAATATCAGGGAACAGGTCTTGCCACTGCTTGAAAGTGGCGCGGTCGGTCCTGTTATCGATTCAGTTTTTCCATTGACAGAAGCCGGCAAAGCCCACGAACTCATGGACAGCAGTCAACACATGGGCAAAATTGTGCTCGAGACCAAATACAACATCAAAAACTAATCCGGGAGCAGGATGTGGAAATGTCGATTGTGTGGATAGTCGCGATTGCGGCACTGGTACTGGTCGCGGCCTATGTTGTCATGCGAAAAATGAGCGGACCACGTCCCAGGACTCCTGCCGTTTTGCGGCCGGGTCAACGACTGCCGGCATTCGCTGCGCTCGACGAGCAGGGCAACACTGTTCATTCTTCCGATCTGCGTGGGGCGCCGGCCGTGATCCTGTTTGTACGCGGCACCTGGTGCCCGTTTTGCACCAAACAGGTCGAAAATCTGACGCAGTATTACAAGGAAATTGTCGAGCTCGGAGCGAAACTGATATTTATCACGCCGAAGCCATTGGAAACGACCCGGCGGGTCGCAGACATCTTCGAAGTCGAGTTTGATTTCTGGCTGGACGAATCACTGGCAATCACCAGGGAACTGGGCCTGTTGCATGTGGCCGGTGTGCCGGGCGAGCAATACAAAGAACACGGTGAGGACACCGTTTGGCCGACATCGCTGGTTACGGATGTAGACGGTGTGATCCGTTACAGCAGCCTGTCGAGATTCATTTTTGACCGGCCCAATCCAGAGCGCTTGCTGAAGGTTCTCAGGAACCTGTAGCGACCGATTTTTCCTCGATACCCTGACCAGTGGCATCGGCAGACGCAATGATGTTGCGTGCCTGGTTGTCTGCGATGACGCTGGTCGGCTGTCCGCTGCGTTTTGCTTCTTCGAAAATACCGCTGAGCCGTGGACCGATTTCCGCTACCCGTTGCATGACCTCTTCATCGTCTACATCGCCGTAATATTCACTGGCCACATTGATGATGCCGCCTCCGTTGATCACATAATCCGGCGCGTACAAGATGTCGGCATCCATAAGCCGCTGACCGTCCATGCCAGCAGCCAGCTGGTTATTGGCGCCTCCGGCGACGATGCGGGCCCGCAACCGTGGGATAGAATCTGCATGCAGAATCGCACCGAGCGCACACGGCGCCAAAACCTCGACATCCTGGTACAGAATATCGTCCAGCCCGGCCGTAGTTGCTGAGAATTCATCGCAAACTCGCGCCACCCGGGCCGCGTCAATGTCGGCCACGATCAGGCTGGCACCGGCTTCGCGCAGGTATTTGCACAGATAATATCCAACATGACCTACGCCCTGCACCGCAACCGTGAGACCGGCGACACTGTCGCGGTCCAGCTTGAAGCG
>Ga0255058_10001911_pt1 | contig 11616 bp, 10 predicted proteins | sample Cases_109_9_MG_FD_188637 | JGI IMG/M metagenome (GOLD analysis project Ga0255058, IMG submission 188637) | Seawater microbial communities from Amundsen Gulf, Northwest Territories, Canada - Cases_109_9 | ecosystem: Environmental > Aquatic > Marine > Gulf | place: Canada: Northwest Territories... | reverse complement strand
GGAATCCGTACTGCCCGAGCCGTCGAGCGTCACGTCCTCGTCGCCACCGTCGTCGGCGTCCGTGACCGTCTGGTCCGGGCCCGCATTGGCGGTCGGCGGCTGATTGCCCGGTGGATTGACGCTCTCGTCATCTCCGCATCCGGCCACCGCGAACGCGACGACCAGGACCGGCAGCATGAAGTACTTCAGGATGCGATCAACTGAATGAAACCGGTTCACGGTGTCCTCCTTACCGCACAGGGGGGCATTGCCTCGCTCTCCACCCGGGCTGGGAGCAAGAGTGAGACCAGACGCGTCGCCAGCGATCTGGAGGTGGATCATCGCGTGTATGTAATGCAGTTGTTGAAGTTACAGAAATGACGGTTGTCGACTGAGTTTTCTCATTGAGTTTCTCATATCCGGATAAGCGGGTCATTAAGTCCCATGTGATCTCAAGAACATGCATTACGGACAGAAGCAGCCCGGGCAACAACCCAGAGTGAGAATCCTGGGGGATAGCGGAGGGGCAGGGATTCGAACCCTGAAGCCCGTGAGGGCGCCGGTTTTCGAGACCGATCTGAGCTTTCCCTCTGAGTCCCTGTAAGTCCGTAAGAGTCCTTCTCAGTCGGACTTACCTTTGGGAGCTTTCCTTCTAAGTCCCTCTAAGTACCTCTAAGTACCGATAGTCAGGGTACAGTTTGGGGTACAGTCGCTCAGGCCGCCTCCAAGAGCGTTGTGCTAAGGAACGAGCCGAGACTACCTTCCTCTTGCGCCCCCATACAGTCTAATGAACCCCCACCTGCGCCTTCGAGGCGTAGGTATCCAGTAGGCGTTACACTTGCTGGACCGACACGCGTTAGGCGGCGAGACCCGCAGTCGTGACCCGGTTGGTTGCGCAGTCGATTAAGAGTTAGACCGCGGCAGAAAAGATTGTGCAGAACCTAGCTGTCGTCTTCGACACCAACGCCTACCGGGCTCTCTCGGACCAAGCGTTGGCTGAACTCCGGGAGTACGAGGTCCGTGCAGGTGTGCACCCGTACGCTAGCTATTGGGTCGTGATTGAGCTTCTCGCTCATATGGCCTTGAAGGACGATCCGGACTTTGGCAGCGCCATTGCGTCTCTAAAGAGACTCTGGACTCACTGCTCCGTGAAAAGCGACGATCGCGAGCTACTTCAATTTCTTGCTGATTCTGAGAACCAGCTTTGTAAGGCCATCTTCGGAGAGCCAATCCCGAAACGTGAAGCGGAGGCGGAAGCGTACGCGCAGATCGTCAGCGCAGTTGTTCACAGCAAATCCCCAGAAGCTTGGAGCCATTATCAGCCCGCGCTGGATTATCTCAGAGACCACGTCGAAGACGTCGAGCAACAGTTCGTCGAGGATATGTGGGATCACGTTGTGCGTGGGTTAGATCCGTCCGCGGGATCGTGGCACCCTCTTCATGATGAGCCGGAGCTTCGGAAACATCTGGCTCAGGCAATTACATCGGATATCGGAAGGCGGCTTTGCGCGCGAATGGTCGTTCGGAAAGCAGCCCTCCAGATCGACCGGGATCTCTCCCAAGAAAGCGTTGACGCAAAGGTCGATTTTGTGACGGAGGTCTTCCCAACGCCACTGGCGCTTTATAACGAGATTGTCCGTCGCATCATCCTCGACGGATGTGACCTCCGGAGAAGGAACCGCGCCAACTGGATTTGGGACATGCAGATGGCATTCCAGACGAGCCCAGCAGCAGCATTGCAGGGTGTGCCCGTCTGGCTCATCACTGGGGACGGCGACATCAGACAGGCAGCCGCGGCGGTTGGTGCGGACGACGTCGTCAAGTCAGTGAACGAGTATCGGGATTCTGTTTCGAAGGCCGCGGCCTAGCAGGCATATGCACCTGACGGGCGCGTTCGGTTCAAGAGGTGATTACGTTTGTGCGCCCAGGGAGCATCAGTGAACGTTCAGGATTCGTCTCGCCAGCGGCCGAGTCGCCCGCGGGTGATTTGCGCGGTCGTTAGACGGCGAAGAGAGTGACCATGCCTGACCAAAGCACAGTGGTCTGGTGGATACTCGCCGGGATATCCGTACTCGGTGCCACAGCATCGTGGACAGCGTTTGCCATTTCGCTGCGTCAGCGTCGCAGGGCCGATCGCCTTGCGGTCGACCGAGAGTACGCGCGCATCGCTAGCGCCCGTGACAGCTTTTGGACGCCTCTGCGCACAGCCTACACTATCTTCCGCGCGGAACGAACGGACCTTCCTGAGAACCTCGATACCCTAATCTCAGGTTCAGGTACCCCCCCGAATGTCCCGCGGCCCTCAGGAACACACCTGAGGACGTGGGCGATCGAGAACAAACGCACCCTCGGACCCGACCAACGAGCGCTTTGGGAGTTCTGCTCGATTATCTACCCCCCTCGAAATGGAAAGGCTGGCTCGGTCACCGACCACAGTCTGGTCGATAAAGCTCATGCCGCGTCGTTCCACCAAGCAAGGGGTGAATTAGCCCATTTCTGGAATGCCTGGGTCCCGGCGATCGGCCTACGCTACATGGTCAGGCGCTTTCACGCGGCTCGGCTCCAAGTCATGATTCTATCGTGGCTCGAGTGTGCACTGGTTCTGTGGACGCAAGACGATGGCGAGGGGAAGAAGAACTTGTTTCGACTTGCGGTGCGACTCAGTCGCGCCGTCTAACGAAGCGATGCAGATGGACGGCCGCTTCGCGGCCGCCCCTAATCGCCAGGCCGTGCTGGTTGTGTCAACCGGCGCAATATAATGCAGGTACTACGGTTACGGAGGCCTGTACCCCATAAAGATCCCCGAACCGACGCGGCCTGACCGATGGTTTTTATTATCAGGGGATTGAGGACTCATCATGGGCGAGGGGTCGGGGACCGATTGCCAAGTGGGGTGCCACCCCCGGGGGGGGGGGGGGGGGGGACGGTGCCGGTCATGCTCAGGGTGCATTTTGGGGTGCAGTCGCTCTTAGGCGATCAGTACTGCGGAGCCCGAAGCCTCCATGAATCGCGCTCGCTGAATCCGTCGCTCAAGACGTTCGACGGATGGCTGGCGGAAAACGTGGATCGAATCCCGGAAGGGTAGCGCCGTCAGTTTTGGAGGAATGCGTCGATGCGGCCCCGGAGTCCGGCCACGTCCAGGCCGTGCGCGGCGTCGTGCTCGTCGGCTGATCCGTAGCGACGGAGCTCCACACGGCCCACGCCGATGCCGAGCAGACGGCGCGGCCGATCTTGCAGCAACTCGGCGAGGAGTGGAACCGACGTTCCTTGGAGCGTGGGCTCGACGATCACGATGTCCTCGCTGCGGCACCGACGCAGGGCCTCGCCGGCGAGAGGAACGGCGGTCGCCGCGTACAGCACGGCCACATCACGGTCCGCGGTGGCATGAAGCACTCTGTCCAGCATCGGGCCGATCGCGATCACCGTGGCCGATTCCGCCGAGCCTGATCGCACCACGACCGTCGCCTCCACGGCCTCGAGGTGTGCAGCGGCGTTCGAAGCTTCGCTGAGCCGGATATAGACCGGCTCGTCCACGCTCATCGCCTGGCGCAGCGCCAGCTCCGCCTCATCCGGGTGGCCGGGCACGTGGATCTTCCAACCCGGCAGGGTGGACACGAGAGCCACGTCTGCTGGCGCGTGATGCGTGCGTCCGCCCTTGGCCCAGTCGTGTGAGGCGCCGACCGAGACGAGCACGGCGCCGACCCCCTGGTGACTAAAATCGAGCTTGATCTGCTCGAATGGGCGCTCCACCAGGAAAGGGGCGTACGTGTGCACGATCGGCCGGAACCCCTCCAGCGCCATTCCGGCCGCGACTCCGACCATCGCCTGCTCCCGAATCCCGACATTCACCACCCGGTCGGGATGTCTTTCGATGACGCCTTCCTCCGCGAAACGGGCAACCCCGATATCGGCCAGGACAACGACGGCACGCGGGTCCCTATCCAACAGCTCGCCGACCACAGCGACGAACCGGTCTCGCATCGTCTCGATAGCGATCATCGGATCAGTCCTTTCCTTCCAAGTGGGCAACTACCACCCGCGGACCGCCCGGATGGGGAACCCAGAGCGTGTTCGAGAGCGCCTCGTGATCTCTGCCGTCCACCGTGTCCGCCACCCAACCCTCGGTCTCGAACCTGCGCTCGATCCCACCTGGCCACCCGTGCGATGCCGAGCGATTGTCGATCACGATCACATTCAGGTTATCCAGGCCGAACCACGAGGCGACCGCGATCGCCTCGTGGTTCGAGCCTTCGTCCAGCTCGGCGTCGCCGACGAGACAGAAGACGCGCGGCCACTGGTTCCCCATCGTTCGCAGCGCGAGCGCCATGCCCGCGGCGATCGGTAGACCGTGCCCGAGAGAGCCCGAAGCGATTTCCACGCCGGGCAGGAGCATGCTGTCCGGATGCAGGCCGAGGCGCGATCCGAACTGCCCGAACGTCCTAAGTTCCTCGGTTGCAATGAACCCCCTGGCGGCGAGGACCGCGTAGAACGCCATGGGTCCATGCCCCTTCGAGAGCAGAAAACGATCGCGCAGCGGATCCTCGGGGCGCTCGGGATCGACTCTCAGAATCCTGTCGTACAAGACCCACAGGACATCCAGAGTCGACGTGGCGGCGGACGAGTGCTTCTCATCACCCGTCATGGCGGCCATGAGCGACGGAAGATCGCCAAACCCGAGGCGGTTCGTCCTCTGTCGAAGTACTGCGTACGCGGTATCCATGTCCCAGCATACAAGTTCAAGTTAACTTGAAGTCAAGACTGGCTGGCTGCAGGAGGACTCGATGCTTACGAAGACCGATCTCTTGACCATCGGTGAAGTCGCCGCCCGCAGCGGCGTGGCAACGTCCGCGCTGCGGTTCTACGAGGAAAGACGCCTGATCTCGTCCCAGCGCAACAGCGGCAACCATCGGCGCTATGAGCGAAGCGTTCTCAGGCGCGTTGCTGTGATCCGCGCCGCGCAGGCGCTTGGCATCAGTCTCAGGGCCATCCGGGAGGCGCTCGGGACTCTCCCCAGCGAGAGGACACCGACGAAACGAGACTGGGAGAGGCTCTCTCGTGGCTGGGCGACCGAGCTCAAAGCTCGCATCGAGGCCCTCGAGCGGCTGCAGAACCGGCTCGACTCATGCATCGGATGCGGCTGCCTGTCATTGCGGAAGTGCGCTCTGTTCAATCCCGTCGATGAGGCCGCCGCCCGGGGACCCGGCAGCTCATTGTTGACGGACAGAGCTTCGGTCCATCGTGATGCTCATGCTCAGGTGGCCCTTGCCAGCTGGCGGCGATAAGCAGGTTGAACGATCGCCGGGCCGCCTCCCCAGAGTGTGCACGCATAGCTAGGAAACCTGCGCGGAGGCAATCAACCTATCGATCTCCTGCGCCGGATTTCCCTGCAGCCTGGACAGCAAGAGGTCGGCAATCTCCCCCCGGGGGTCGCCGCGGTAGCGCAGGTCTTCCGCGAAGCGGATATGGGATCCGAGGTCTATCCACTCCGGTTCGTCTCTCAGATGGCGGATCGCGTACATGCACGCGTCCAGGTACCCGAGGTCCACGTTCCCCTCGAGCGCTAGTAGGACGGGATCACAGAATGCCTGGTCTAGATAGCCGGAATTCACAAGCTCTCTCGGGAACAGCCAGGTGGAAATCCAGTGCTCTCCGAACCAGTACGTCACAAGTGCGGGGCTTTCGGGCGACCTGTTCTCGATCTCCACGACCGTGTAAGAAAGCCACACCGGTCGGGAAAGAGCGAGGCACGGCTGCTCTCTGGTCCCCCATCCCCGTATCGCAACACCAATGTTCGTGCGGGGCACGGCTTTCTCCTGGTTCGGCTCGGGCCCTTCCCGGGTCCACGGGCCGCAGCGGAGAAAACGAGGCAGGATTACAAAAAAGGGCCCGTCCGCGATCGCGGGCAGGCCCCCTGCCGCGCTTTTCCGTCTCACTTCTGGAGGTTCGGAGGTTGGCACACTATTGGCACACAAACGCGAAAAACGGGTGGATCGCCAAGATCACACCCGCTCTTCATCTTGATGTAATTACGGCAGTTAACTCAATCGGGGCGGCGAGATTCGAACTCGCGACCTCCTGAACCCCATTCGCGTGGCGGTACGTGCACTCACCTGCATACAGTTGCATTCACGCGCATTTCGACGATTTCACTTGCGTACACTTGCGCTCACTCCTCCTCATTTCGTTACAGCTACGGTTACAGTTCCGCGGCCGGAACCTGTGAGCGCTGTCGCTGACGCTGACACTGTTATGTTCGGCCAGTCGGGTCCGGGGCCTTCCCTGTCCGAGGTGCGACCTTAAGCGACTGCGGCCCGGCCCGGAACAAGTCGTAGAGCCTCCGTTCAGATCCTGATCGACTCGTGGCATCCCTCGCTCATCGGCTCGCAATCTTTTCGCATCCCTGGAACCGAAGGGCATGTGGCGCACTCGCAACAATACTTTGGCAGGCTTCGCAACTTGCTCTGCGATAGTGACTTGCAATCATGACTGCCGTCGGGCGATCCCGGTACACATGTTGCCAGTGAGTACTGCCGGACGAACACACCGCGGGCCGTCGTCACGCAAGAGCAATGAGCGGCGCCCAGCGATGATATGTCGAAAAGACCACGAGAGGTGGCTGTCATGCGACGACGTTCGATCGTAGGTCTCGGACTGATAGCGGTCTCGCTTTCTGCCTGTGATAGCGGGCCGACGGCGATCGACCACACGCAGTCAGCGCAGCTCAGTGCTGCCATACTCGGGGGAACACCGCTGGTCTGGAGTGGCAACGGACACGCGTATGACGCGATCGCCGCGTCGGACGGAATCAGTTGGACCGACGCCCGGGACGCGGCGGCCGCAACGACACTGGACGGCTGTTCAGGATTCCTGGCCACGCTGACGACGATGGCAGAGAACGACTTCATCGTGGACAACCTCCCGGAGGCGCTCCCACCCGGCCGCAGGGGCTATTGGATAGGCGGTTGGCAGCCGCCCGGAAGCGCCGAGCCCGCAGGAGGATGGACTTGGATCACAGGTGAGCCGTTCGAGTTCACGAATTGGAACGCCCCGGCTGAGCCCAACGATTGGCTCGGGGGGGAAGACGCCATTCATCTGTGGGACGACGGTCTTGGACGGTGGAACGATCTGGCGAGCGACGAAACCACCCCGGGCTACGTGATCGAGTACGACGCCGCCTGCGCAGCTTCTATCACGGAGATAATGATCGGAGTCAAGCCGGGAAGGCGGGACACGCCGCGACCGATCAATCCGCGCAGCTGGGGTGTGGTCACGGTAGTCGTGTTCTCGACCTCGGTCGCGGACGGTGAGGCGTCCGATTTTGCCGCGTCCGACGTGGACGTTCAGACCGTGACACTCGGTGACGGACAGGTGCCTGAAGCAGCGGTGGCGCTCAGGCAGAACGGCACCGCGATGGCGCGACTGCGAGACGTGGACGGAGACGGAGACGAGGATCTGGTCCTCCAGTTCCGTATCCGAGAGCTCCAAGAGAACGGAGACATCGAACCGGGGACCACGCAACTCACGCTCGCCGGTGAGACCGAAGACGCTCAGGCGTTCAGCGGTACGAGTACGATTCGACTGGTGCCGTAGCCCCGAGGATCGCGTGGCGCCGTGGCAAGCAGGCGTGGTACCGGCTCTCCGGTCACGAAGGGAGGGTGGGGGCAGAAGGTAACCATCGGAGTAGCGACCATGGGCAGCCTGAGTCCGGGCTTGAATCCATCGGCTTGGTCGCATCTCCAAGGGACCCGGGTGAGACACATGAATGTCAGCAAAAGCAAGGATTGCAGAGTCGGCATCCGAGTCGACACCTGGGACATCGAGCGACTTGTCCAACTACTCGGAGGCGACGAACTCGTCACCGGCATCGCCGTAGAGATGGGGGACGGTTCCAACTGCCGGCTCGAGCATGTGGGCGAGCTCCAGGGTATCGACAACGCTCCTGAGCGACGTATCCGGGCCATCACGATTGAGAGCACGCCCCCCGCTTTTCTGTTTGGCGAGGACAATCCGTCGCGACTCGCGCTCGTCACGGTCCGGGAAGGACCGAGCGACACGGTCAGGTATCACGTTTCGGGGTCATTGCGGGCGGTGAACGGCCTGACGCGCGAGCTGGACGACTGGGTGACGTCGCTTCGCCCGTGGTACAGCTCACTTGCCGTTATGGACCGTTCTCGCTTCATCGGGTGGTCCGCAGCCGTCGTCGGAGCCCTCGCGCTGCTCGTCCACGCCCTTTACCTGATTCTGGGCGTTGGCACTGATATCACAGCTGCCTGGACGCCCGGCCGACTCATCTGGCTTGCGGCGGCCGCGGGACTTCTGACCGTGGCCGCCCTTGCCGTGGTCTTGAACGTTCGTCGTCATCGGCTCCTGCCCGCCGCGCAGTTTCGAATCGGAAAGGCCGCCGAGACTTCCAAGCGGCTCGATCGGCAACGCGCGTGGCTCCTTCGAGCAAGCGTCGGGGCGGCGATCGTGGCCGTTGGCGGCTCGATCCTGGGGGCGTTTCTCGCTTGACTCAAACCGAACCCTCCGTGTTGGGCAAGAGAGGGGTCCGGCTAGAAAGGCTAAGATGCACTAAAGCCAGCCTTTTGACGGGCTTCCGTCAATCGGGGCGGCGAGATTCGCTGTCGAGGCATAGCCGAGACATTCGAGCAGGTGAAGCCTGCGAGACTACTCGCGACCTCCTGCTGTCGAGCCGGAGGCGAGACATTGAGCAGGCGTAGACTGCGAACCACCCCATTCGCCTGGTGGTACGTGCACTCACCTGCATACAGTTGCATTCACGCGCATTTCGGTGATTTCACCTGCGTACACTTGGGCTCATTCCTCCTCATTTCGTTACAGCTACGGTTACAGTTCTGAGATCTCCCTCTACTCCCTTCCGTCGCCTCCTATGGAGCAGCACTACAAACAATTTGCTCCGCCGTGTACCGCTTGTGTCCCATGTCTGACCTCCTTCGATCGGATCCGACCGACCACAATACTAACTCCGCGGTCGGGCTCGTTTGAGGGGGTCAGGTCAGAAGGATGCCCGCTTCGTGTCTCGTAACGAACACGGTTAGCCGGACCTAGCCGCGATCACTTGACCTCCTCGTGCCGATGCGTAGCTTACCGTCCAGCGAAACGAGTGCCCTACATGTTCTTGCCGAGAGTGTTCTCCACGACAACCTCGCGCAATGATCCGGTCGACCGCTTCTGTATCTGCCGAGAAAGGCAGCTGCAGAAGTAGCGCTGGAGAGACAATGATCGTCTTGATCCGCGACCGTTACTACTCAAGGACGACCGCAATTACTCTCGGTCTCGGTCTCGTTCTCGCCTTGCTGCTCGCTCTGCCTCGCGCCCTCGGTGCACAAGAAGCTCGCTCAAAGTTGGCGGATGTCGACATCTGGGGCTCAGTCGGACCCCACGGTCGTTCGGTCGCGTTTGTGGATTGGAGCACCGGAAATCTTGTGATTCGCGACCTAGAGTCTGGTGAGGATCGGGCGCTCACCGACAAGGGGTCGTGGGCGGAATCGTCTGAGTTCGGGATGTTCCCCGTGTTTTCTCCGCAGGAGAATAGGATCGCCTTTACCTGGTTCAATGAGCAGGGGTTCTGGGACCTTAGGTTGCTTGGACTCGAGGATAAAGCGTCGACGGTGCTCTTTTCCGACCCCGACCGGCCTTACGTCCAACCGCATGCGTGGTCGCCCGACGGGGAATCAATCCTAGCTACCATCTCGCAGAGCGATTCCTCGAACGAGTTGGCATTGGTATCGGTTTGGGACGGTTCCTTGCGGACACTCAAGCTGCTGGATTGGCGAGTGCCGTCCACGGCATGCTTTGTCTCGGGAGGCGCCTTTGTCGTCTACGACAGGCTTCCCACCACCGACGAGACGACGCGCGATCTTCAGATCCTGGCCATCGATGAGGGCCGCGAGCATACCCTGTTCGAGGATTCTGCCGACTATCTGCTACTGGGCTGCTCTCCTGGGGGCGATCAGCTGTTCTTTGCGAGCGATAGAAGTGGCTGGTGGGATGTATGGAGCGCAACGGTCCGTGGCGAAGGGGTTTTGGGCGACACCGAACTGCTAATGGAGGCCATCGGCCCTATTGTCCGTGGATTGGGAGTAACTCGCGAAGGGGTTCTTCACTACGGGCTTTATACCGGAAGCACCGATCTGTTTGTCACATCACTCGACCCGGTGAACCCTCTCGTACCGGAGCGAACAGCAGGGATGGTTGCCTTCAATTCCACACCGACATGGTCTCCTTCGGGAGATCGGTTGGCTTACCTGAAAGAGCGTGGTGGCATCCGCCCGGGACTGGTCTACTCTCTCGCCTTCGCTGTACGATCTGCAGAGGGCGACGATGAGTGGAGTTGGCCGCTGAAGATGACGAGCTTCGGCGGGCATAGGTTTGCCCTCGATTGGTCGACAGATGGCAGCTTCGTACTCGTCCAGGGTAGGGACCACACGGGTCGCGAGGGCTACTACAAGATCGATCCGACCAGCGGCGATATCCAGAGCGCTGTCCAGAGTGAGCGGTGTCCCCCGGCCTGCCTCGAGTGGCCGACGCTCGGAGACGATGGCGTCCTCTTCTTCACGCGTCAGACAGACGACGGTCAGCTGCTCGTGGCCAGAGACCTGCGCCGAGGAGAGGAGCTGGCGTTGCTTGACGTTAAGCGTCCCGTCGCACTGGGACCGCTCAGTATCTCCCGGGACGGCGAGTGGCTTGCAATCGTCCGACGGGATATGCGTAGCTGGACGTCGACACTGACGGTCATGTCGGCGGACGGCGGCAAGTTACGGAAGCTCGTAGATATCGAGTCGCTGCGTCAGCTATCCGCGCTCGACTGGGCGCCGGACTCGCGGCATATCGTGTACGCAACTACTGCGGGAAACGGCAGATCGGAGCTCTGGCGCGTACGCATCGAGGACGGTGAAACTGAGAGTCTCGGCGTGTTGTTCGAGGGTCTGCGTCTGTACGGCCTGAGTCTGCATCCCGACGGCCGACGAATAGCCCTGACTGCGGGCACACCCAGACGCTCCGAAGTCTGGGTCGCGGAATGAGCCCTATCCCTCCTTGGCGAGACACCGCGCGCGGCTAGTTGATTGACCGGTATCTGGATCTATAAGGACTGGAACCCTCCTGCCCGCTGTCGCCCCGGACCCTCAGATCTACCCTATCTACAACGCTTTACGCAATCTGGGCGGCGGGATTCGCTGTCGAGGCGAAGCCGAGACATTCGAGCAGGTGAAGCCTGCGAGACTACTCGCGACCTCCTGAACCCCATTCGTCCTGAAGCTGTTTCCCTGAGTTTGGCTCCGTTTGCGTCAGTTCTCTTAGTGTATTTTGAACAACAAGTTACGAGAACATGCTCGTCGCTGTCGTTGTCTTGAGTTTGCCTGAGTTTGGCGCAGTTGGCACACAATTGGCACACAGGATTCATCGCTTCGGCCGCAGTAGTTAGGGCACCGCCGCGATCAGTTTCTCGATCTCCCTCCCCGGATTCCCCTGCAGCCTCGACAGCAACAGTGACCTGACCCCCTCAAACGAGACCGACCGCAGAGTTAGTATTGTGGTTGGTTGGGACTCGAGGAAAGGGGTTAGAGATGGGACAGAAGCGGTACACGGCGGAGCAGATCATCGGCAAGCTGCGGC
>Ga0255058_10001910_pt1 | contig 11616 bp, 10 predicted proteins | sample Cases_109_9_MG_FD_188637 | JGI IMG/M metagenome (GOLD analysis project Ga0255058, IMG submission 188637) | Seawater microbial communities from Amundsen Gulf, Northwest Territories, Canada - Cases_109_9 | ecosystem: Environmental > Aquatic > Marine > Gulf | place: Canada: Northwest Territories... | reverse complement strand
GGGGCGTGCCTTTGAAGCAGAAGCTGAAGTCCTATTTCAGCGATGCGCGTTACCTGCGATTCGAGGCCTTTTGCGACTGGCTGCCCAATGACGATTGCAAGGTATCGCTCGACGAAACCTTCAAAGATAAATGGAATTCTCCAGTCGCGCGAATCAAGATCGGCGATCATCCGCACAACCTGAAGGTCAGCCGCTACCTCGCCAAAAAGGGCTACCGGATGCTCAAGGCGATGGGCGCCGACAGTGCAAGCTGGGGTGTCAGCAGCAAACCGCCAGTCAATTTGATGGCCGGCGGATGCCGTTTCGGTTCCGATCCGAAACTATCTGTACTCGATCGCAATTGCCGTGCCCACGATGTTGAGAATCTGTATGTGACCGATGGCAGCTTTATGCCCACCGGTGGCAGTGTTCCTTACACGTGGACGATTTATGCAAATGCCTTTCGTGTAGCGGACAGGATACTCGCTGAACTGGGTTGTCCGTCCTGAAAAAACAATCATTACATTTCAGGCGGCCAGGCGTGAGAGCATGGGGGTGGAATTGAAAATCAAGCTGATGTTGGCAGCGGTTTTAGTAGCGTTCGGCTGTACGAGCCTTGGTTTTGGAATTCGCGAACGGGCCGAAACCGCTTTTCGCCTTCAGAACCATTTATCTTCCGAATTTATGCTTGCTGCCCTCGAAATTGAAAGTAAAGAGCCGACAACATTCGAGTCACTCCTGGTCATGGAGGCGTTAATGTTGGATGCGTGCCGGCCACTTAATATCCTGGCATCGAAGCGTTACGACAATGAATCTGCTGACTATGGCGAAAAGAGAGCTATCAAAGGCAGTCTTGAAGGGTGTGAACAGGCAACTTCGAATTTTGGCGAATCTTTGCAGCAGACTCAGCAGCGGATGCCCGAGCTGTAACCTTTCCCGTTTGTACGGCAACTTACTTGATAGCGGCTTGTCCTGCCTTGGACAAGTTGACAGGGAGGCTTGTGAGGAAAACATGGGCGGTGTTTGGAGATCGAAAGAATTTGAAACTCATGTTACGTACACTTTGTTTTCTGCTGATCGCAGTCGGTTTATTGGATGTTGCGATAGCACAGAAACCTGCGACTTCCCGGTCTGTGGGCGAGACACCATTTGCCTTTGCAGTTGAGCCGGAACCCTTCAGCACAGGATGGCAGATCGTCCTCGACAATGACGCGCTGGTTTCGCACTCCAGGGACAGAGACTACACAGGCGGCTTTGCAGTCGCCCTAGGTGGCAGCAGGGTGGCGAATTATCGTGTGTCTTTGGATCCCGCGCTGACGTGGATCAACAAAAAGTTGCATTTGGATGATGGGTGGCAACGAGTGAGCCGTGATCATCTAATGCAAATCGGATTAACTCTCTTCACGCCGGAGATCGATTCGGTAAATGGTCCTGCGTTCGACGACCGTCCATTCGCCAATCTGCTGTTCGTTGAAAACTCTCAATACATGATTGACGAGATCTTTGAGCGCACCTTTCAATCCACACTTACAGTGGGAATTCTCGGATCCAACGCGGGTGAGGCCGCCCAGGACGCCGTTCATGGCCTCGGACGCTTGCCCGGCAAAGGCGATTATGGCAGACAAATTTCTGATGGCGGCGAGCTTACTGCACGTTACGCAGTTTCCCGGCAGTCACTGTTGCTATCCAGCTTCACCAGGCTGGGGAATACATTCGAGCTAAAGTATCGTGTTGGAGGCGATATCGGCTATATAACGGAGGGCAGCGCCACTCTCGCATTCCGCTGGGGTCGGGTCGCGAGCCCGTGGTGGAGCTACGCGCCGACGCGAAGCAATTACCTGCCGCAGGCCGTTCCCAACTCACGGCATGATTTCCGGGGGTTCGGCGGGCGCGATTTCTATCTGTGGAGTGCAATTACATTGCGTGCGAGAGCCTACAACGCTTTGTTGCAAGGGCAATTCCGCGACAGTGAACTGACGTTCTCAGGCGGGGAACTCAATCACATTCTCGGTGAACTGTCGGTCGGAGTGAACAGGAGGTTCGGTAACGCCGTTGACGTAAGCTTTGCGCTGCACTTCCAGACCAATGAGATCAAATACGGCACCGGCGCAAGGACTGTTCGGTGGGGCGGCCTGACGATTCGCAAATCGTTCTGAAGTGTCCTGGATAACGTTGACGTGGTGCATGCAGTCGGGCTAGCTGCCTTCGGCCTTTGTTTCGAGATGTTCCATGACGCCTTGAAGGCCCTTATCGCCATAGATCCTGGTGAGTTCGGCTCTCTGCAATGCAAGGTCACTGACGCCATCGACATGGATCGTAATGATGCGCCATTGACCATGCGTGTCTTGCAAAAAGTATTCAAACGTCACCAGGCTGCCGTCGGCACGAATCAAATGGCTGCGCACCCTGGCGCGAGCACCAGGATTATCCTGTAGCGTCGCCTTTTCGAATTTCACCCCTTCCGCCGAGGTGAAGCGAGTGGCATAGGCAGCTATGCTGGCGCGACGGAATGCTTCAGTAAAAACGGTTCGATCGTGGTCGTTCAAGTTCATCCAGAATCGGCCACCGACAAGACGGGCAATGGTGGCGAAATCGTGGCTGGTGTCGATCGCGGGTTCCAGTTTCGCGAATCGTGACTCGTAGCTCAGCGAATCACCGCGACTGACAACGTCACTCAAAGCATCATGCAGCGCATCGACGATCAAGGTGGGGTCTCCTTTCCCCGGTGTTTCAGCGTACGCACAGTTCCAGGAACTCAAAATGGCCAATACCATGATTAATGGGGAGGCCTGGCTGAGGATATTGTGCCCGTCATGGGCAGACTGCGTCACTGGATGTGCTCCCGCTGCGGTCGCTTGCGGCCCCAATTGTATGCCCGCCCTTTCCAGCGCGCTCCCGTGCCTCGCCAGTGCCGCCATGCAGAACTCCAGGTCATGAGAAGAAAGAGTGCGGCAACGAGGGGCAGCGCAAGCGCCCGGAGAGGGCTACAGTCGTAAAACACGAGTACCGGCACTTGCGTCAGCGCCATGGCGAGGAGCGCGGCAGCGGCAGCCCATTGCAGACCCTGAGCGCCGGCAAATAACGCAAGCAACGGTGCGATGAAAAGTGCGAGCATGATAAGTGTGCAGAGAATGAGGTAAATGGGAGAGTGCGCTAACTGCGAGTATGCCGTGCGGGAGACGAGCCGCCATAAGTCGGCAAGACGCGGGTACGAACGTATGCTGGATACATCGTGGCTCAGGGCGATATGTATGGGCCATCCCGCACGTTTCACCCTCGCGGCGAGTGTACAGTCATCGATCAGCGCATCCCGAAGCGGGGCGAAGCCGCCTAAGTCCGCAAGCACTTCGGTGCGAATCAGCACACAACCGCCAGCCGCCGCCGCGATGCCGTGACGCATCGAATTGACGAGAGCGAATGGGTACAGCAATTTGAAAAAGTACACATATGTCGGCAACAGTAAGCGTTCCCAGAAGCCCTCCGTCTGTAGGCGCGCCATTATCGAAACCAGACCGAGCTCCTTATCGACCAAACGCTGTCTCAAAGTCGCCAATATTCCCGGCGCAAGCACGATGTCCGCATCCACCAACAATACGTTTGGCGTATCTACCTGGGACATCCCTTGATGCAAGGCCCACAGCTTGCCGGTCCAACCCTCGGGCAAGGGCTTGCCTGCTATGAGATTGACTCGCTTTGAGCCGATCGCGGCAACCCGCCGAGCAGTGCCATCTTCGGAACCGTCATCGATAACGACAACGCTTACGTCCTGACCCTGATCCAGAACGGATCGTAAGCACCGTTCAATGGTATGCGCCTCGTTCCGGGCGGGAACTAATGCGGTAAGGCTGCCCGAATCTGCAGGCGGGTGTTTGGCCGGGATATTCTGTCTGGCACCCCAGGGACGCACGGGCCAGATGAGCAGGCCGATCCAGATGGCGACCGAAAGGTAGACGGCTACTGTAAGCACACCACTCACGGCCCAAACATGCTAGTCCATAGCAGACGCGGACCGCCCGCCCACTTGATCCACGGGTATGCGTACGCCAGCGTCCACTTTGTCGTCCGTTTCGTCGCGGTACAGAATGCGTAATTCGGGAACCATTGGGCCGGTTGTTCGCGGCCCTTTCAGGCTGACACGCAATGCTTTCAGCGGTCGGGAGAACGTGTCGTCAACTGCCGTACCCTCATATCCGCAGTGAGCCATACAGTCTTGGCATTTTTCGTTACGACCAAAGCCATAAGTCTCCCAGGATGTATCGTCCATGAGTTCCTGAAAACTGGATGCATAACCTTCGTCAACCAAAAGGTAGCATGGTCGCTGCCAGCCGAAATTGTTATAGGTCGGGTTGCTCCACGGTGTGCACTGATACTGTTGATTGCCCGCCAGAAAATCCAAATACAGTGGAGAATGGTTTAATGGCCACTTTTGTTGCCTGCGCTTGCCCAGTGAAAACAGCTCTCTAAACAGTCGCTTGCTTCTTTGACGTGAAAGAAAAACATCTTGCCTGGGCGCATGGTCATAGCCGAAACCCGGCGACATCGTGATGCCCTCTACATCCATCGCCGTGACCTGATCCAGGAACTCCGCAATTTCGTCGGCTTCCTCGCCCTGAAACAGCGTGTAATTAATCGTTACCCGGAACCCCCGCTCTCGCGCAAGTTCGATTGCTGCAACCGCTTTGTCGTACACACCGGGTTGGCAGACCGAGGCATCATGCCGCTGACGATTGCCATCGAGGTGAATCGAAAAGCTCAGGTAGGGCGATGGACGATAGTCATCGATTTTCCTGGGTAACAGGATCGCGTTAGTGCAAAGGTAAACAAATCTCTCGAGCTCCGTGATCGCATCGACCATTGCCGGCATTTCTTTGTGTACCAGTGGTTCGCCGCCCGCGATGGATACAATGGGCGCGCCGCTTTGGTGCACGGCCGACACTGCGTCGACAACGCTCATACGCTTCCGCAAGATGTCATCCGGGTAATCGATCTTGCCGCAGCCGGCACAGGCGAGGTTGCACTGAAACAGGGGCTCAAGCATCAGCACCAGGGGATAGCGTGACACGCCAGCAATTTTGCGGTCGATGATGTAACGCGCAACGCGATATTTTTGTATCCAGGGTACGGTCACCCGGCCAACCTCGCCGGTTCGTCCGCTCGCGATCCGGCATCGTCTGTCAGGGCATCGAACTCCTCACGATGATGCGACATGATGCGGCGCCATTCCATCCGGAACCAGGGCGTAAACCATTGCGGATGCTCAATCAGCATGCGATCCAGCGTAGCGGGCATAATGAAGCACCACGAAGCAATTTCGTTACGATTGCAGCGCACAGGATCGTCCGATCGGCCGACGTATACCCAGCAGAATTCATGCTCCGAGCCCTCGTCACCATATTCTTCCTGGTAGCGAAACTTGAACAGGTATTTGAAATTGCAACTAATACCAAGCTCTTCCTCAAGCCTGCGCTGAGTTGCCGTGTCCATCGTTTCGCCTTCACGTGGGTGACTGCAGCAGCTATTTGACCAGTACATAGGCCAAAGGCGTTTTTGCGAACTCCGTTGCTGCATCAGAACCTGTCCCTTGCTATCGACAACAAACAAAGAGAACGCGCGATGCAGCTGCCCTTCACCGTCATGGCATTCCGCCTTGCTGGCGTAACCGACAGGCTTGTCACGCTCATCTACAAGGATCAACCTTTCGCCTTCGTCCGATACGATGGCATCGTTGATCTTCAGTCGTTGTTTAGCCAATTTGCACCTCCACTGCCTGGTATCCGGCATCGTCAAACGCGTCAATGAGTTCGTCGCCGATCTTTTCGCACAGCGCAATAATCGAACCGCCACCTCCGCCGCCTGTCAGCTTTGCACCAAACGCGCCGTTGTCCCGCGCGATCTGCACCATTTCCTCGAGTTCCCAAGTGGAGACCCGCAGCGCGTTCAGCAAGCCATGACAGACATTCATGTAATCTCCGAGTTGCTCGAGGTCATAGTTCGCCAACGCCGTCATGCTCTGGAGTGTGAGCGTATCTATCTGATCGAAGATATTCTCGTACGGACCTGGGTTTCGCTCCCACATGCGCCGCACGCGCGCAACGGTCTCCGCAGTCAGGCTTTCCACGCTGCTCATCGCGACAACAAGTGTAAGCGGCTTCGGCAGCGACAGTGGCGTGACCTCAGGCGGCTCGCCGCGCTTGTACAACATCATTTGACCGTGAGTCGCTATCGCGTTGTCGACGCCCGAGGGATTACCGTGGGCGATTTTTTCTCCCTCCAACGCCAGGTCATTGATTTCCGAATCAGTGAGATCAAGAGAGAAATGTGCGTCCAGAGCACGAATGATGGCGACGGCGACTGCAGCCGACGCACCGAGGCCCATCGCCCTCGGTACCTTGGGATACACTTCGATGTCGATGTCCTTGTTCACAAGTCCAAGCGTATCCAGCAACTTACCGGCAGGACGTTCGAAGCTCCGGCGGCGCTCGGGGTCCGGTTCGAGCGTATGCTCAACACCCCATTTTGGAATGGCAATGCGCACACCAGTGCCACCGTCACTGACCCGGGCAGTAATGGCAAGAGGGATTGGCGCCGCGATGGCGTGACGACCGTAAACAACAGCATGCTCACCAAGAAGGATTATTTTGCCGTGTCCAGTGCCCTCTGCGTGGTTTTCCGTGACGTCTTTACCGTTACCGCGGACATTCGATGCTTGTGCCTTCCGCACCAGTTCGCGCGCCTTCCAAATCTTGATTTCACCATCCTCAATCAGGTCGCTTACAACCGAATTGAAGATCTCCGGTGGTGCGCCGGCAGCCATCGCCACGCTACGGGCATGCAAGCTCATGTGCCCTTTCTGAATACCGTCGGTCGCGAGTGCCCGAAGCGCGGAAAAATTCTGGCCCAGTCCAACCGCAGCCATAACCTCAGCCAGTTCACGTGCACTTTTTACGTCAAGCAGTCGGAGATTGAGTGCGACTGTCGGATTCGACTGCAGTGGTCCTCCAACCGTCCCGACTTTTATCGGAATCTCCAGTTCGCCGACAAGATCGCCGTCATTATTTTGGTAAAAGCGTGACAGGGACGTATAACGGGAACCGCGGGCCGCATAGGCATGGGCGCCGGCTTCGATGGCTCGCCAGTCGTTCCCGGTCGCCAACGTCACTGCGTCGATACCGTTCATGATGCCTTTATTGTGAGTTGCTGCACGATAGGGATCGATCGCGGCAAACTCACTGGCGATGATTATGCCGTCTCGTACCTGCTCGCCATCGTAACGGCCATTACCTAACAGGTTGAGCGGAATCACGGCTTTGGCACGAACCAGCGAGTGGTCCGTAAGATTCGACAGAATACGCAGGAAGACCTTGCCACCACTGTATTTTTCCACAAGGCGTGCAATTCCCTCGCACATTGTATTGACGAGGTTCGCACCCATTGCGTCACAGGTGTCAACAAGCAGGTGCACGACTAACATGTCGCCGCCGCTGCCCTGACGCGGGTGCAGAAAGACTTCGATATCTCTTGCACCACCACCGCGGGCGACCATTTTGGGGTGAAGGCTGTTCGCCAGATTCAGTATCTGACTTTTGTGTTGCAGCAACAGATTACGTGCTTTCGCCGGATGCGGCACATCCATTACCTGCACCTGCCCGATGAGGATTGCCTCGCTACTGGTGGCTGTAAAACCGCCAGCCCTGCGGACCAGTTTGGCAGCCGAACTTAGTGCCGCAACTATGCTCGGTTCCTCCACCACCAGCGGAACCACATAATCGTGGCTGTTGATCAAGAAATTGAGGCCGAGTCCCACCGGCAATCCCATCACGCCGATGACGTTTTCAATCATCTTGTCGGCACCGCTTATTGTCAGCGTATGCTCACCGCTGCTGAGCGCTTCCCTGTCCTCTCCGGACAACATGCCGCGTTCGTGAATTACGCGGACACGATCGTCAACTGACAATTGATAAAAATTCGGTATTCTGGACGTCGGTCTGGTGGATTCCTGCGGCATGTCGATACTCCGTGTTAGTCGAGTCGCGCTGGATGATCTTCAACCATCACGATCACGATTGCGCTCCAGTCATGTAAGATTGCACCGGGGACTCCTGGAGCCGCGGCAATCCGTGCGCGGAAAAAGTAAAGGCAAGCGATAACGCCAAATTGCTTTTGGCCAATGCACTGCTGGTCGCGATGACGCCGCGAAGGGCACGCCGCGACACTTTGATCTCCTGGCCGCTGGCAAAAGTCGGTTGCTTATGGATATTGCGCAGCGTCATAATTGCAAGGCCTATCGCCCACAAACAGAAATTGCGGATGCCCGACTCCCGCTTGGGCAGGAGCTTCGTATATTCCAGGGCCTCACGCAAAAACTCGTGTGTGACGCCGATGAGAATATCGATGCATCTGGCGAGCGCGGGATTGTGTCGATCGGCAGGCAGATTGCTGAGGTCAAGTCCGTGTTCCGCAAATACATCACGTGGTAGCCAACATGCGTTGTGTTGCCGATCGTCCCATACGTCTTTAAGTATGTTGGTCATCTGCAGCCCCTGCCCGAATGATTTGGCAAGCGGCATCATGTGCGATTTTTGCGCCGCTATTGCGGGTGAATACGCGCAAAAGAGTTCAGTCAACATTTCACCGACGCAGCCGGCCACGACATAGCAGTACCGGTCGAGCTCCGTCATGGTCGGCAAGCCATGCAGGCTTCGACGACGAGCAAAGTCGCTCATCCCGGCACACATGATTTTCAGGCACCGCTGAATGGCGTTACGCTGCGGTTTGCCGAATTTGTGCGTCAACGACACCAGCTGAGATGTATGTTGAATCAGGTCTCGCTCCACGTCCGGCGCTCGCGAACTCAATTGCTGCAGGCATGGATAGGTGAACTCGTCGGGATCGGCCGAGCCGCGTATTACGCCTAAAAGGACGGACTGAAGTCGATTCTTTTCGTCGTAGTCAATGGCGTCGTCATCTTCGACGGTATCTGCAATTCGACACAACAGGTATGCATTGGTCACGGCGATGCGTAACGGCCGCGGCAGTTGCGGAATGGTCAAGGCAAACGTGCGGGACACTCCGGGCAACAATCGATCCTGAAAAGTTACACAGCTCCAATCCGGTGAATCGACACTGGACGTTCGCGCAGACGCTGTTAGGCTGGACATCGGTGTTGCTCCTGAACAGGACAAAAAGGCTGTCGCTGCTGTATAAGCAAGCAAGGTCCGTGCCAATCAGGTCGGGCAGGGCGTTTAGCGGTACGGGAAAGGCCGCCAGGTGCTTTTGGTCAGGATGAATGACGGCGCCGATCATCAAAAGCTGCGAAATCGGCCGCCAAAAACGGCGATCCGCGATATTTCATGCGCCTTGAAGGTCGCCGGCTTACACGCGCTCTAGTGTTCAGGCCATGAAGCATTGGCATGCAAAATGCAATCGCCACCATTGGCATGCACAACAATGACCTGAACACTCGGCATTCGCGACAAACGGTATTGGAAAAGGCCCGCAAGTTTTTCGGCTACCCGCCGAATCTCGTCGTAGAAATGTCCCACAACGTGGCAACCGCGGAAGCGTACCTGGATGTGCTGTCCGTACTGCAGAAAAACGGTACGCTGACGCGAAAAGAGCAACAGATTGTTATGTTGTCGATTTCTGCCTGGAACCGTTGCGAGTATTGCATGGCGTCTCATCGGGCGGCGGCTAAAAGGTCTGGTGTATCACAATCCGAACTCGATCGCATATGCCGGATTGAGATACCCGCCGACCGCCGGCTTCAAGGTTTGGCAACGGCGACCTGGGCGGTGATGGATAAGGAGGGTTGGTTGGTCCGGGAGGATCTGGCGGTATTTGAGGAACTCGGCATCGAAAAGGCCCAGTTCTACGAGATCATCGCCCTGGTCGCTGTGGAGCTCATTGCAAACTATGTCGACCATATTGAGAAAACACCGCTGGATGCGGCGATCGTCTCGCAGCGATTTCGTGCGTTACCCGACAGCGACAGGTAAACCGGCACCAGGCCTGGCTACGCGCCAGGGCGGTGAATGTTCAATGATTTCATGCGCCCGGCAAGCGTTGATGGGTTGATGCCGAGCAACTCGGCCGCACCGTCGGACCCGGAGATTTGCCAATCTGCTTTTTGCAGAGCCGCAATCGTGTTCGCGCGCTGCAATTGCCGCATTTCGTCTTCCTTCAAACAACGTTGTTGACCAGTCGCGTTCTCGACCGCATCTCTGGGGTCAAGATCCTCGTTGCCCTGCTGAGCCGGAGCAGGGCGCAGGCGGATTTCAGTGCCACGTGACAGAATAAGCGCTCGCTCCACAACATTTTGCAGCTCTCTTACATTACCCGGCCAATCGTAATCCTGCATGGTCACTACGTCCGCTTTTCTCACGCTTGGAAGCGGTCGGCCAAGCTCTTTCGATGCCTTGCGCAGGAAGTGTTGGATGAGCATCGGTATGTCGCCACGACGCTCCCGTAGCGGCGGAACCTCGATAGGAAATACCGTCAATCGATAGTACAGGTCTTCACGGAAGCGCTGCTCTTTTACTTCCTGCAGCAAATTGCGGTTCGTCGCGGCGATAATGCGAACATCGACGCAACGGGTCCGATCCTCGCCGACTCTGCAAAACTGTCTGTCCTGCAATACCTGCAACAATTTCGCTTGCAGGTCGATCGGTATCTCCGCGACCTCGTCCAGGAAAAGACTACCCTGATCGGCAAGTTCACAGCGCCCGATTCGGTCCCGATGGGCACCGGTAAACGCGCCTTTCAAGTGGCCGAAAAACTCGCTCTCGAACAATTCCCTTGGAATCGAGGGACAATTGACTTTCACCAGCGTTTGATCTCCGCGTGCACTGCGTTCGTGAATAGCACGCGCTACGAGTTCCTTGCCAACCCCGGACTCACCAAGTACGAGCACATTGGCGTTGGTCCTGGCCACTGCTTCGACGCGGCTCAAGACCTGCATCAGCGCAGGGCTCGAGCCGACAATCTCGCCGAAATTCAGCCGTTCCTTGACTTCCTCACGCAAATAATCGCGCTCGAACTTCAGTTCGTCGCGATGCCGGGTTACACGGTCCAGAGCCGCGCGGTGTTGGCGTTCGGTATGAATACGTTTTTGAATCGAGCGGGCGACAATCAGGAGGTATGCGTTGCCATCAAGTTTAATCACAGAGGAGGACATTTCGACCGGCACGCGATTGCCGGATCGTGTGTAACAACTGAGTTCGTCAGTCAAACCACGACCGAAGCGCCGGGTGCTGTCAGCAAACGCGAGTAAGCGATCCATTTCGTCCGGGTGAACGGCAGAAATAGGTGTTCGTCGGATCTCCTGCGGCGAGTACCCAAGCATCTGGCAGGCGGCCGGGTTGGCATCCACGATCCGGTCATTTGCTGGATCGATAACGAAAATGCCGTCGCTGGCGTTGTCAAACACAGCGTCAAAGGGTACCTGCCGCCCTCTGACACTCATACTGCGCTCGCTTTGTGGAGTTGCTTCGCTCAGCATCGCTCCCCCTAGGGCCCACCCGTAGAAATGGCATAAATATCAAGGCGATATGTATGCCTGGCCAACAAACCTATTAGGATATTTGACTTACTCTCAGGGTATAGTTCCATACGCAGTGGCCAGCCGTACGACGTAAGTCA
>Ga0255058_10001909_pt1 | contig 11618 bp, 9 predicted proteins | sample Cases_109_9_MG_FD_188637 | JGI IMG/M metagenome (GOLD analysis project Ga0255058, IMG submission 188637) | Seawater microbial communities from Amundsen Gulf, Northwest Territories, Canada - Cases_109_9 | ecosystem: Environmental > Aquatic > Marine > Gulf | place: Canada: Northwest Territories... | reverse complement strand
ACTGCCAGTTCACCTCCAACCCGGACCAGTCCGACGTCGACGGCGACGGTGACGGCGACGCCTGCGACAGCCGCGATGGCCGGGACTCCGATGGTGATGGGTTTCAGAATTGGGAGGAGGCGTGCCCGTCCGAGGCGGAGAACCTCAACGGCTATCTGGACGGAGACGGATGCCCAGAAGTTCCGGAAGTCGCCGTTTCGATCGAGCAGGGCGATGGCTCCGTCTTTGCCCCCGGCGAAGTCGTGACCATCTGCTACTCGGCCGGTGGACCGATGTTCGTGGATATCGATCTCCTTGCGCCCTCCGGCTCGCGGAGCGACTTACTATCCGCCTTCGACGTTGCAGGCACCGGCGGCTGCTTCGGATGGGAGCCTGGCTCGGACGCGGAACCCGGTACATACGTCGTCCAGATCACCGGGTCCGGCGCTGACGACTCAGCATCCTTTGTGATCACCTAGTGCAAGACGCTTTCGCACATGAGTCATGGCCTGCTCGCGAGCATCGCGCATCAGGTCGCATCCCGCGATACGGCAGCCTGACTCGGCCGGCCCAGGGCCTGGCGCCGTTCGGCCTAAGCGCCGTCTGGCTGCCCGCGGCCGGTCGCCTGCCGGACGAGCAAGCGTCCGGCGCATACAAGGAAGAAGCGGGGCCCCATCCGGAGCCCCGCTTTTAGCGTCTCTAGTGTGGAGGTTTAAGCGCCTTCACGCCGTCGCATCATCATAACGCCGCCGCCGCCGATGATCGCGATCGCGGCGATGACCGCGACGATGATGCCGATGATAACGCCGCTGTTCGAACCGCCGTCGTCGTCTCCGCCGCTGGGGCCGTCGTCGCCCAGCACGAAGCAGTCGGGACAGGACTCGGCGCTCGGCGGGCCGCCCGGGCCGGTGCCGTCGCCGATCGTGATCACTTTTTCGAGCCTGATCAACGTTAGTTCGCCGTTCTCAACCGAAGGGTCGGGATCGCAGGCGTCGCCAATCTGGTCCTCGTCTTCGTCGGCCTGGTTGTCTTCCCGCTCGCCGTTCGGGTGGAGCGGGCAGTTGTCCTGGCGGTTTGGGTAGCCGTCGGCGTCCTCGTCGGAGTCGGTTCCCTGCGCCGCCGGATCGTCGTTCGGGTCGCACGCTGCGTCCAGGCCGTCACCGTCCAGGTCTCCGTCCAGCGTCACGCGCGGGTTGCCGACGTTGACATCCTGCGCGCAGGTGTCCAGAGTGTTTTCGTACCCGTCTCCGTCCGTGTCCCTCTGCCCCACCGCGATCGTAGTGAACGTATAGGTGCCGTCCTGTGGGTTGACCATGATCTGGTCACCGTCGGCCGTTACACCGAACGTGTCGTTAGCGGTGACGAGCGGCGTGCAGAAGTCGGTGATGATGCCGGGCTCCGGTATATTGTCGGGGTCACCGGCGTCCTGGAGGAACGTCACCGTCGGATAGCCTAGCTCTTCGTCGTTGGGGATGATCTCGTCGATCAGTGTTCCAGGTTCGAAGATCAGGAATTGCAGCAAGACCGGTGTGCCGGCGACGATCGTCATGCCGGCGGACCGCCGGATCGGCTGCTCATCGACGATTCGATCGATGAACTCGGGGTAGTAATCGACGAAGTCGAGGTTTCCGTTACCATCACCGTCCTCCGCGAAATCCTCGGTCAAGCTGTCGTCTGTATCTTCAAAGGAAACGGTGTCGCTTCGGTCGAGGCTGGCGTTCATCATATCGAAGTCGACCGGAAGCTCCTGGTTGCACGCCGAGTTGATGAGGCCCAGGGTCGCAGCGGACGCGAGGTGGCCTACGGATGCTCCCAACGGGATCTTGTCGCCGGGGACGATTCCCCACTCTCGTGGGATGAAGGAGACGAGTCCGCCGAATTGCAAGTCGCCCTTGGGCAAGTCAAATGAGGCTGAGATGTCAGAAGCCACTCCGGCGTCCGGATCTACGATCTCGATTGTGAGGTCAGGGTTGAAGGTCTGCGCACCGATCGGGTCGGCTTTGCTGGCCACAACCACGAATGCAAGCACAGCCGCTACGGCCCCCCAACGCATCAGCGCCTTGAGTATCACGTCCCTAGCTCCTTTCGCCCGCCTAACAGGCTTCCGTTGCTCGTCCGTGGCGTCTAGCCTGCCAGGCCCTCTCCGAAGGGGCGTCCGAGCACGCGTTCAGCATTGCTATACTTTTATAGACGCACGTATGCTGGGTGTCAAGGGAGATTCTCCCGCACCCTGACCCGTGGCAGCTCCATGAGGAAACAGCTGGCCCGCGTGATAGAATAGATAAACAGCGTAGGTGGCCTAAAGGTTCTCTCGCTGCCCCTGACACGATGGCTATTGCACGCGTTCTGGTAATAGAGGACGAGGAAGACATCGCCAGCTTCATCAAGCGCGGCCTCGTCCTCAAAGGGTACGACGTCGACGTCGCCTCAACCGGCTCCGAGGGGCTGGACTTCCTTCGCGACCGCCCTCCGGACGTTGTTCTTCTGGACCTCATGCTCCCGGAGGTCGACGGCGTCGAGGTCTGCCGCCGCGTTCGAGCCGTCAGCGACGTGCCCGTGATCATGCTCACGGCCCTCGATTCGGTAAAGGACAAGGTGCGGGGACTTGAAGCCGGCGCCGACGACTACATCACGAAGCCCTTCTCGTTCGATGAGCTGACGGCACGTCTTGGGGCCGCGCTGCGCAGGCGCGAACCCGCCTCGGCGACGATCCAGGTCGGCGATCTCGTGATCAGGCCGGCCAGCCGCGAGGTCGAGCGGTCGGGCCGGCCCGTTGCGCTCACGAAGCGCGAGTACGACCTGCTCGAGTACCTGGCGCGGAACGCGGGCAAGATCGTCGATAAGCCGACGCTGTTCGAGCGTGTCTGGGGCTATGAGCTGGACATCGACTCGGACCCGATCAAGGTCTACATCCGCTATCTGCGGCGCAAACTCAACGAGAGCGGCGAGAAGGACCTCATTCACTCCGTCCGCGGCGTTGGCTACATGCTGAAGGCCTAACTGCCCTCAGCACGCTCACAGGCCGGGAAATCGAAAGCCCCGGTGGCCCCTTGAAGGGGATTCCACCGGGGCTTCTGTCTTGCTGCGTCTGTCGCTAGTCTTCGCGGCGCTGGCCGCGGATCGTGCGCGTCGTCAGGCCAAGGCCGGCCAGCAGGCCGATAGTGCTCACCGCCAGGACCACGAACGCCCACAGGGGTGCGCCGCTGCCCACAGGCGAGAGGGAGCCGACGCCGCTGTCCGGGCCGCCGTTGACGCCGCCGACACCGCCTGGGTCACCGGTTGGAGCCGGAGTCGGCGTAGCGCCGGTGCCGTTGCCATCGCTCGGAGCGGCCGTCGGAAGCGGGGCATCCCTGTCGCACGGGGCGAGGGTTAGCGGGTCATAGGCCGGCGTGCCGCCGGCGCCCACCTGCACCACAGAGACCTTGCAGACGAAGGTCAGCTCGCCATCCCGCACCGTCGGGTTCCGGTCGCAAGCGTCGCCAATGCCGTCCGGCTCCGCGTCTTCCTGGTCCAGGTTTGACACGAGCGGGCAGTTGTCGGCGCCGTTCATCCAGCCGTCGAGGTCCTCATCGACGAACGAAATGCCGCACGCGCAAAGCCCCTCGCTGTCTACTAACGGGAACGGGTCGCAGCTGTCAGGCAGCCTGTCCCCGTCCTTGTCCCCCGGGTCCTGTACTATCTCGCCTCGAGGGTCCCAGTCAGGATCGGGGTCGTAGGGGCACGGGTCGAGGCTGTTCTCGATGCCGTCGCCATCTGCATCAACCTGCGAGGAGGTGAAGACCACAAAGGGGTACGCCCCGTCAGTGGTGGGCGTAGTTCGGAAGGCCGCGCCGCCGTCCGCTGTCCCCTGGAGTGTCGTGCGCGCCGCCAGCGGAGCGCAGAAGTCGTTGATCGGGTCCTCATTAGAAGCCGCCTCGGTCGGGTCCTGAAGGACCGTTACCGTGGGGTAACCGAGTCTTGGGTCGATTAGGACGATGTCGGACACCTGAGTGCCGGGCTCGAAGACCAGGAAGTTGAGAACGATGGTGAGACCCGGCACGGCGTTGGCGTTAAAGCCGAAGAGCCTGGCGTGAACCTTCGAGAAGTCAGGGTCGGCATCTTCGAAGACCTCCTCCAGGTAGGAGGGCCACTTATCCGCACCGTCCGGCACCCCGTTACTGTCCGCGTCATCAGCGAGCGGGCTGAGGCGGTCTTTCGCGCCGGAGGGCTTGGCGTCGATCCTGTTCGTACGGTCCGTGGTGCCGTCGACGAGCTCGAAGTTGACGCCCAGCTCGGTGCGACAGGGGTTGTTGAACAGGCCGAGGACGGCGTCAGACATAAGAGTGCCGACGTTCGCGCCGTCAGGGACATCCGCGTCGGCGGCCACGCCCCAGGCTTCCGGCGTGAAGTTGATAACGCCGCCGAAGTTCGACCTGTTGCGGTCGTCATCAGCAGTGCGGAAGAGACAGTCCGGGCCGATGCCGATGCCGAACTCGCTGTTGATGGTTGAGGGCGCGCCCAGCGCTGTCGTGCTGACGCTAGTACTGCCGCAGGGGTCGAAGAATACCTGGGCGCCAACATCTTTAGCCGCGAAAATCAATAGGAACGCCACAGCGGCCGGGGCCAGCAGCAGCCACGCTCCTCGCGTGAACACGTTCGTCATTCGGGTCCCTCCCATATTCGGCAAATTTGTAACCGCTTGCCGTATTATTCCAGTTGAGCACGCCCTATGATGGCGTTCCACCGTTTGTTAGTCAAGCACGTTTCAGATACGCTACCGAATATATGAAACCTCGGCCAAATGGTGGGTGCACGCTCATCGTCGCCGTACGGCTGCACGCTACTCCGGTCGTCACGCTCCTGGCGGCTCTCGTCGTGCTTGCAGCGGTCGCCTGCTCGGGTGGCGGCGGCGACTCGGACGGGCCTACACCCACCGCTGCACCTTCATTCACAATCTGCGGCACGCCGGACGCCCCGCTCGATGAGACCGCGAATCCGCAGGACATCGAGGCACAGCTCGCAGCAGCTGTACTACGGGAGGGTGACCTGCCTGACGACCTCCAGCGGTCCTCGCTCATCTTCTCGACCAACGAGGAGCTGTCGCAGGGTGCGCCGGACGAGGCGGCGGAGCTGGCGCGGCTGGAAGAACTGGGCCGGCAGCTCGGAGTGGAGGTGGCGTTTGTCCCGCTCGATCCGGGGTCGGCCTCGTCACCGGTGCGGGGCGGCATTCAGAACAGCGTGAGCGCCTACATGGCGGCCGACGGCGCAGGCCAGTCTCTGCAGCAGGGCGTCGCCGAGGCGCGACAGAACGATTGGGAAGCGCTCTACGGCGACCTCACGGAAGTCTCCGTTGAGGAGCTGCCGCGAGACGTCGGCGACGAAAGCGTATGGTTCCGCGTGATCGGTCGCGACCAGGGCGACCGGCTTGTCGTTGACGATCAGGTCGTCTTTCGCGTCGGGCGCGCGCGCGTGTTCCTGCGCGTCATCTCCTCCTTCGCCGAGCGCGGACCCGCCGACCAGTTCGCCGAGGAGGTGGACGAATGCGCGGCGATCGTCGTCGGCCGCGCTCGGTCGGTCTTCGGGGAATAAGCGGGGTAGGATGCCCGGCCCGGCGAAGACTCATCGAGGCGATGCTATAATGAGTCCTGCCTACCGCAGTTCTGGGCGCAACTGCGTGGGAAGTGGCTTTAAACCGGCCCATTTCTGATGAAAACGCTGAAAAGCCAGCTGACGTCGCTCGGCATCCGCTGGCGGTTGACGGCACTGATAGCGGTGGCCCTGCTCGTCGTTCTGGCGGCCATGTTCGCCGCCCTGCGCATCACCGTAACCGAGATCCTCGAGTCCGATCTCGACACCGATGTTTCGGAGCGTATGGGCCAGATCTCGGCCCAACTGGCGATCGCCGGCTCTTCCGATCCGGGACAGCTGACTGAGCTCGCTCAGCAGTCCAGTTTCCCTGTAGCTGTCTACGATCTCGACGGCAACGTCGTGGCCGCCAGCCCCACAGCCAACACGCGCCTGCATGCACCGAGCAACGAGGAACTCGCGCGCCTGCTCGGCGGAGACACCGTCACGACGACAGTCGAGCTGGGCGGTGTGGACTACCGACTGCGTTCCGGACGCCTCGTCGTGGGGGAGCAGGTCGTGGGCGTACTGCAGGTGGGCCGCAGCGCTGAGACCATCCAGCGGGTCACCCGCGCCCTTACGTGGATCACGGTCGGTGGCGGCATCGGCGCCGTGGTCATCGTCCTCGTGGTTGCCTATGTTATCTCGCGCTCCGCGCTGCGGCCGATCGAAGAGATGACAGCGCTTGCTGCTGAGATGGAGGCCTCAGATCTGACCAAGCGTATCCGTGCCACCGGCAAGCCGTCCGAGGTCCAGCGCCTGGCCGACACGTTCGACCTGATGCTGGAGCGCCTGGAGAACGCCTTTGACCAGCAGAAGAACTTCGTGCTGGACGTCTCCCACGAGCTCCGGACGCCCCTGACCGCTCTGCGCGGCAATCTGGACGTGCAACTGATGGACAGCACTCTTGACGACAAGGTGCGCGAACAACTGGAGCGGATGTCGTCGGAGGTCGCTCGTCTCATCCGTCTGACTTCCAACCTTCTGTACCTGGCGCACGCCGAGGCGGGCCGCGAGGTCGCCAGCATGCCCGTCGACCTCGACAGCCTCTGCCTGGACGTCCTGCACGAAATGAAGGGCGTCCGCTCCGGCGTGGCTCTTCGCCTCGATCACTCCGACGCCGTCACGGTGCAGGGCGACCCGGATCTCCTCAAGCAACTGCTGTTGAACCTCGTCGACAACGGCCTGAAGCACACGCCGCCTGACGGTGAGGTCAAGGTCTCGCTCTACCAGGAGGGCCCCACGGTGCAGGTGGTCGTGGAAGACACCGGGTCGGGCATACCCACCGACCAGCTCAAGCACATCTTCGAGCGCTTTTATCGGGGGGCCAACAGCCGGAACAGGCCGGGCGGTAGCGGCATCGGCCTGGCGATAAGCCGCTGGATCGCGCAGGTGCACGGAGGCGACATAACAGTCGAGACCGAACTGGGCCGCGGGACGAAGTTCACCGTTCGCCTGGCGACCGATGGCCAGCGCGACGCTACGAGCCCGGCGACCCTGTCATAGGGGACGAGCGGGCGCGCCGATACAAGTAAACGGCGCCGCTCACCGTCGCGACTGCCAGGATCGCCACGGCAGCGGTGATGAAGATCCAGGCGTTGCTCGATCCGCTGCTCCCGCCCCCGGGGATAGTGGCAGAGTTCGACCCGGCAGGACACGACGTCTCCACGGCCACTATGGCTCCCACGGCGGGCCCGTCGAAGAACGTATCTCCGTCCAAATCGCCTATGATCTCGCCGTCGACGTTTCTCAGAAACGGCCCGAAGTCCAGCTGACCGTCGTCATCAATGTCTCTCCGGACGAAGTCCAGAGCGCTCTCACCGCCCGTGAGCGCTCGCAGAGTGAGCCTGGCCAGCGTTCCCGACCCAGAGTCCGGTGTCGGCGGGTCAGACGTGTCAGCGGCGGCCAGGCGGATCATCCCGTCGTCATCAGGCAGCGCCTCTGAGACATCAAAGACGGAGCTGCCTGCGTTGGCCTCCTGGAACAGCTTGACGTCGAGGGCGACGATCTCCACGGACTCCATGTCGTACTCAAGCCTGATCTCCCAGGCCAGCAACTCCTCCACGTCCTCGATGATCAGGTCGACATCGAACTCGTGACCCGCGGGCACCTCGATGCAGTTCTCGATCTCGCCCGGCATCGCAGCCTCGTTGTCGCCGGGGCTCACATCAATTGCGAGCGTCGGCTTGTCGACCTGGCCGGCGGCCGGCGCCGCCAGGCCGGCGAGGAGCGCGATCGTCAGGAGCGAGGCAGCCAGACGCAGGGGGAGTGACTGGAGGAGCTTTCCGGCCTTCATATTCAACGTCACAGACCTATTGTCTGTGGTTGAGGGCGGTTTAGGCTAGCCCGACCGGCGGCGGACGAAGTACGCGGCGCCGCCGCCCAGCACAACTACGGCGGCCAGAACCACCACGATGATCAGAATCAGCGACGTGCCGTCGTCGTCGTCGTCAGCGCCGGTGCTGCCGTTCTGACCAGCGTCAGAGACCAGCTGCACCTTCGCATCCGGCGCCCCCGGGCACTCGCCGCCGACGCGGACTTCCGCGCCCTCGGTCGGCCCGTCGAATAATGTATCGGCGCCCTCATCGTCGCCGATGATGTCGCCGTCGATGTTTCGCATGAACACGCCCTGGTCGAAGTCACCGTCGTCGTCCAGGTCCAGCTTCTCCATTGTCACCGGGCTGGTCCCCTCGCCGATCGCCATCATTGTGACGTGGGCCAGCACGCCGCTGCCGCTGTCGCGGGTCGGCGGGTCCGCGGAGTCCACGGACCCGAGCACGTAGCGGCCGCTGGTGTCCGGTGTCGCAGAGGACAGGTCGATGACGCTGCTTCCGGAGTTGGCGTCCTGGAACACCATCACGTCCCGGCTCGCTACCGATAGCACCTCGGGGTCGTAGCTAAGCGCGATCTCCCAGGCCAGCAAGTCCTCCACGTCCTCGATCACGATGTCAACCAGGAAGATGTCGCCAACGTCGGCCGCTGCGCAGTCCTCGACGGAGTCGATCTCTGTCGCCTTGTTGCCGGCTGGCAGAACGTCGATCGCCAGTTGTGTCGATCCCGCTGGGGCGCCGCTCGTCGGCGTGGGTTCATCGTCGCTTGAGGGGGCCAGAGTCGGCACGCCGGGCAGGTCGCCGATTGTCCCCGGGCCACCTCCGTCGGGCGGCACGTAAGGCGTCGGCTCCGCGCCGCATGAGCCGCCGACGACGACAAGAGCGTTGTACACGGTGGCGACCTCGTAGGCGAAGTTCGTCGGCGCGCCGCCCAGAAGAGAGGGGGACGCTCGTTGGTCGAACTGGTCGACGAGTATCAGGTCGGTTTCGCCTGGGCCCGTCGCGAGCAGCTCCAGGCGGGAGAGAACGCCGTTCCCCTCCTCGAAGTCGGTTGAAAGGTCGCCGAAGTCCACGCGCAGGTTGCCGGTAGTAGCGGGAAACGGGTCCTGGGTTGGCCCGTCCATCGCGTCAGCATCGATCATCTCGAAAGGCGCGATCTCGCCCACCGCGGCGAGCATAAGCTTGTTGTCTACGCCGGTGACTTCAACGATCTCCGGGTCGAACAGCAGGTTGTACGAAAAGCCGGCGATTCCGCCGCTCCCGCCATCAGCGTCAAGGCGGGCGGGTACGTTCTGGACGAAGACGTCGATAGAGAAGGCTGATCCCGGTTCAACCGCGACACAGCTGTCGATCTGGCCGACGATGGTCGCACTGTTGCCGGCGACGTCAACGTCGAGGCCGACGCTGGGATCATCCTCCTGTGCTGAAACGCCAGCAGCGGCAGCGATAGCAAGAAGTGCTACCGCCGCCGCTACCAATACTCTATTCAACCGCGTGGCTCTTGATCAGAGGTTAGATTTCCGTTCGGGCCTGGCGGCGTGCGATCACCGCGACACCGAGGCTGATGAAGAGCAGCCCGGCGGCCAGCATCAGCCAGCCAGTCCACGACACGCTCAGGCTGCCGTCGCTGCCTCCCGTCGGCGGCAGGCTCGCCGGGGTCGCCGTGCCAGTTGGCGCGCTTGTCGGCGCTGTTGTCGTTGGCGTGGCCGTGACGACCGCCGTGGCCGTGGGACTGGGCGTGGGGCTGGGCGTGGCCGTTGGCGTGGCCGTTGGCGTGGCCGTCCCGCCGGTCTCCGTCGGCGTGGCCGTCCCGCCGGCCTCCGTCGGCGTCGGTGTCGGCGTTACCGGGTCGCCTTCGCCACAGATGATCGATCCGTCGACTGCGTTGTCGACCGGGATCGGCGCGCCGAAGTTAGCAGCGTCGAGGATCGTTGACGCGCCAATCGGCGCGTTGACGTCGTCGGCCAGGTCGAGCGGGCTCGAGCCGTCATCCAGGCACTCGATCTCGAGGCGGAGCAAGACACCCTCGCCGGCTGCGTTGCCGCCGATCCAGCCCGGGTCGATGCGGAAGTTGCCGCTGGTGTTTGGCACCGGTGCCGGAATGATTTCGAAGGCGCCTGAGAGCATGAAGGTGTTGAAGTCCTTTGTGTTGATCTTGAGGACTGCGGGATTGAACTTCAAGTTGAATCCGAAGCCCGACATACCGTCAGCCGTGGCGACCTCGTCAACGATGATGTCGATGTCCTGCGTGGCCCCGACGGCCAGGGTGGAGGTCGCCTGGATAGTGGAGAGGAGTCCACCGCTGCCGGAAGGGTTGCCGGTCGTGTTCATGTCGACCGCCACCTGGTTGACGGAACCCGCTGACGGGTCGTTAACGCCGGTCACGGCGTCGGTGCTGGACGGAGAGAAGACGCTCGTTGTCACGAGGGCGAGCGCCACGAGGCCAAGGGCGAAAGCGCCAGTTGCCCTTAGAATGATTCGCATCACAGAATCCTCCCTATGATTGAGCAGGTGCGGGTTGTGCGCGGAGTTACTTCAAGGAATCGTACAGATAGTCTTGCTCAGCCGCAAGTGCTAGCGCGCCCGTAGGGACTTCATTGCCAGTCCGAGCACGCCAAGAACGGCCGCGGCGCCGACGACGATCAGCGTGTACCACAGCAAATTTAGCCCGGAACCACCCCTGGCGGCGTCCCCGGCGCTCCCCGGCTCACCGAGGCCGGCATCGTCGGTGTCCGGGCCTTCGTTCGCCGCGGCGACGTCACTGTCCTCCGTATCGACGCCGCTCCCGGCGCCGCTGTCTCCAGCGTCCGCTGAATCTGCGGTGTCGCCGTCCTGACCGCCCCCGCCGGCGATACCGTCCGCCGACCCATCGTCACTGCTGCCGGCACCGTCGTCACTGCTGGCGGCATCGTCGTCAGGGGGGCTGCCGGGGCCCGGATCGCCTCCGTCGCTCACCGGCGGATCCTCGCCGCCGCCGGAGCAGTTCTCGCCTATAGCGGCCATCCCGCTCAGCACGGTCCCGTCAAAGATGCCATCGCCGGTGCCGTCGCCGATCGGCTTGCCCTTGTTGTTCGTCAGCCGCGGGCCGTACACTGCGGGCTCCGTCTGGATGCCGATCTCGCTCACGCCCTCGGTGATCGCCCTCATCTGCAGTCGTGCCAGGACGCCTGAGCCGCTGTCCGCCGTGCCCCTGGTTTCTGCGGCGGCAAGAAAGTAGCTGTCCGCTGTCTCTGCCTCGAAGAGCGAAGGGAAGATCTGGCCGTAGGGCGGCGTGCTCACGAGGAAGTGGTCGAAGTCCGCCTCCTCCAGGAACAGGACGCTGCTGTCATAAGTGACTCGCAGTTCGTAAGCGATCAGGTTGTCGGCGTTCTCCACTCTTAAGTCGACGGGGAATATCTGGCCAACGCTCACCTCGGCGCAGGACACACCCGCCGGCGCCGGCTGGGAGCCTGTGTTCCCCACCTGAACGGTGAGAGCCACGTCGTCGCTCTCCGCGCCGGCCGCCCCTGCGCTTAACGCAATGATCACGGCGAGCGCCGTCGCCAGGGCCGGGAAGACCAGTTTCTTCCCGGCTATTCCCCAGGTCATGAACCAGTGCGCACTGAGCATATCTGCGTTATGGGGTGCAGCTTGTCAGCCAGCCGCCGACTACCAGTCGCAGAACGTCGGTCAAGCTGACCCTCGAGTCCATACTTATATCGTAGC
>Ga0255058_10001908_pt1 | contig 11620 bp, 12 predicted proteins | sample Cases_109_9_MG_FD_188637 | JGI IMG/M metagenome (GOLD analysis project Ga0255058, IMG submission 188637) | Seawater microbial communities from Amundsen Gulf, Northwest Territories, Canada - Cases_109_9 | ecosystem: Environmental > Aquatic > Marine > Gulf | place: Canada: Northwest Territories... | reverse complement strand
GACCCTTGGCCCGGCGAACGGGCAGACCACGGAGGGTCTGCCCCGGGCTTGCAAGCGAGAGCACGGAGAACGGAGTGCCGCAAGCCCGATTAAGAATAAACAGCAGTTACTCCGCGCGGGATTCGCGCTGGAACAGCGCCTCCACCGCCTGCTGCGGTGAGGTGTTCTCGTACAACACGCGGTACACCTGCTCGGTAATGGGCATATCGACATGGATGCGTCGCGCAAGCGTATAAAGCTCTTTCGCAGTAGCGACACCTTCGGCCTCCTGGCCCAGCTCGGCGAGGATATCCGGCAGCTTTCGCCCGCGACCGAGCCCAAGGCCCACCCGGCGATTGCGCGAGGTATCATCGGTGCAGGTCAAAATGAGGTCGCCGGCACCCGCCAACCCCATGAAGGTCTCCCGCTCGCCTCCCATTGCCACCCCGAGGCGTGCCAGCTCCGCCAGGCCGCGCGTGATGAGGCCGGCGCGGGCGTTGGCGCCGAACCCCAAGCCGTCGCTGATGCCCGCAGCGATGGCCATGACGTTCTTGATGGCGCCGCCGAGCTGCACCCCCGGCATGTCGCGACTCGTATACACGCGCGTACGCTCGTTGCGCAGCCAGCCGGCCACAGCGCGAGCGACGTCCTCATGCTCGCTCGCCACCACGAAGGCGGTAGGCAGCCCCTGCGCCACTTCACGCGCGAAAGTAGGCCCGGAGACGACGGCGATGCGGGCGGCACCGTCAAGCACCTCGTGGGCGGCCGTGTGCAGCAGCTTGCCCGTTCCCGGTTCGAATCCCTTGGTGGCCCAAGCGACAATGGCGTCTGCGGGTAGGTGCGGGCGCAGCGCCTGCAGCGTGCTGCGAAAGGCGTGGCTCGGCACGGCCACAAGAGCACCGCCTGTGCCGGTGACCGCGTCCTCGAGACCAGTCGCTATGGTGAGATCTGCGGACAAGGGAACACCCGGCAAATAGCGGGTATTCTCGCGCTCGCGCGCCAGTCGTGCGAGCCTGGCCGCATCATGACCCCACAGCCGCACGGCATGCCTGTTGCGGTCCAACAAGATCGCCAACGCGGTGCCCCAGGAGCCCGCTCCCAGGACGGCAATGGAAGTTTGGGTTTCGCCCGCCATGGGAAGGTCGTCGTCGGTATGGGGCGCTCGATCCGGTGGCAGGCCCATGCACGCGTGCTTTAAACCTTTTTCTTCTGAGCCGCGAGATTATGTTCGTAGCGCGCCTGGAAATTTATCGGATCAATCAGCAGCTGGGGAAAACCGCCCTTGACGATCAGATTACAGATCACCTCGCGCGCGAACGGCATCAGCACATTGGGACAACTCACTTCCAGTATACCGGGCATGTCCTCCTCCGCTACGCCGACGATCTGGAACACACCCCCCTGTTGTACCTCCACGATGAAGCTGGTCATGTCCTCCTGCCGCGCACCGACCTTGACCGTGATCACCACCTCGAAGAAGCGCTTTGCATCATCGATTGGCTTGTGCTCGATGTCGCACTGTACGGTAACCTCCTGGGTCTTCTCCTTACCGAAAATCTTCGGTGCGCTCGGACTTTCGAAGGAAACATCTTTGATGTAGATCTTCTCGAACGTGAATATTGCCTCTTGCTCGACCTGCTGTTCCGCCACGCCTAACCCCCTATGATCAGCCACAAGGATTGCCCCCGGGCTCGTGAGTCGTCCAAGATGCCCAAGCTCGGGAAGACACTATTTCTCCAAAGGCAGATTGTCGCGCTCCCACGCGGAAGTCCCGCCCGTCAGCGTATAGACGTTTTGGAATCCGTGTTTTCGCAAAATGACAGCGCCCCGGCTGGAGCGGTTCCCCGTGCGGCAGCTGAACACAATAGGCTTTTCTTTGTGCTTCTCCAGCTCCTTGACCCTTTTGGCCAGGGCGGCCAACGGCACATTTATCGAGTTCGGGATATGGCCCATTTTGAACTCGTGCTGCTCGGACACGTCCACCACGACTGCAGATTCATGATTAATCAATCTTACCGCGTCCCAGACATTCAAATGCTTGATGCCGTGTATGAGCTCCGAGATCGGGCCCAGCCCCAGCAACGCCAGCACCACAAGCAGCGCCACGAACAGGTACCAGTACTTAATCGCGAAATCCACGTATTCCATAGTTTATCCGACAACAGGTCCGGCGCTGTCCCGGCTCAACAGCGACAAGAAGTTACATTGAAAGGACATCGAGCCGCGCCCTGCTACACGATCGACAATTGGACCGCTGCATCAAGGCGACACGCGCCACCAACACTCCCCGGCGGGCTTCAGCATGCCTGCGTCCGTAAAAACCGGTACCCCACCACCTTCACACGCGGCTCCTGCAAAAAGTATCAAGCAAAGAGTCAATTAATTTTACCACCCTGGCATCGCCCAGGCGGTAGTACACCTTGTTAGCGTCTTTGCGGAAGGCGAGTATTCCTTTCTCGCGCATGATGGAAAGATGCTGGGAGATATTGCTTTGCGAGGTGCCGGCCTGCTCGACGATTTCCTGGACGCATACCTCGGTCCTGCCCCCGACGATACAAAGAATCTTCAGGCGCAGCGGGTGGGCCATGGCCTTCAGGGCACGAGACGCGACGTGAATATCTTCTTCATTTGTGATCAAGGGTTCGGAAGCACCCTCGCCGCGCACACGCATGTGTTCAACATCTCGTTGCATTCGTTCAGATACCGTGCCCACGAATCGGCAGAAATGGGCCCATTCCCACGTATATTAATAAAACATTATACAATAATAATAGGTTTGTGTTATTTGCCCTGCTACACGCGGCGAAACCCGTCGAACAGCGATTTCTCGGGCGTGTGCGCACGCCCCGGGTCGCGTTATCGCAGGCACGGGCCCAGCACGCATGAGGTTGACTCAAGCACAAACCAGCCGGCGCCATGACTGACGCGAGAAAAACCACGACCACTTTGGCAGCCGCGCTGATTGTCGCAGGCATGCTCCTGGTCGCCAACGGACAAGTCGCCGGCGCTGCCCCGGTAGCGGGCACCGCGGAACAGGCCGCACAACTTGAGCGCCTGCGTGCCCGTATCCGGTCTTTGCAAGTACGGCTCAATAAGACTGTCCACAAGCGCGACGCTGAGCGCGAGCAACTGCGCGAGCTTGAGGGTACCATCGGCAGGCTGATTCATGACCTGCGGCAGCTCTACTCACGCCTGACATCGCAGGACCGGGCGCTCACGGGTCTGAAGCGTCGCCGCGCAACCGCGCGCGCTGAGCTGCGCGGCCAACGGGCCGGACTAGGCGACCAGCTGCGCGCAGCCTATCTCATGGGCCGTCAGGAGTACGTCAAAATGCTACTCAACCAGACCGACCCCACCACCTTTAGTCGTGTGCTGACCTATTACCGCTACCTGAACGGGGCGCGTATGCAGCAAATCGACAAGATCGAGTCTGCGTTGGCACGCATTCATACCATGGAGAGCGAAATTATCGAGCGCACTCGGGAACTGGAAGCCCTGCGCGCAGCCCAAGTACAAAGAAAGCAGGCCCTGGAAAATGCACGTGCGCGGCGCACCGAGGTCCTGGCCCTGCTCGATCGCAGGGTACGCGACCAGAGTGATGAAATCGCGCGATTACGCCTCGATGAGGAGCGACTGGAACGCCTGCTGGCGCAGTTACAGGAGTATCTCGCGGGCCTGCCACGGGAGCCGGCAGCCAAAGTGCGCTTCGCAGATCGCAAGGGCAAGCTGTCGTTGCCGACCAAGGGTAAAATTCGAGCCCGCTTCGGTTCCCCCAAGAAAATCGGCAAAATGCGCTGGAAAGGCCTGTTTTTGAGCGGGCGGGCCGGCCAGGACGTGGTTTCCGTAGCCCGCGGGCGGGTTGCTTTTGCCGATTGGTTGCGCGGATTTGGGCTACTCTTGATTCTGGAGCACGGTGATGGCTATATGACGCTATACGGCCACAATCAGAGCCTGTACGCCCAGGTCGGTGAGTGGGTCGAGGCCGGGCAGGTAATCGCCAGCATGGGCAACACCGGTAATGCGCCCGGAGCCGGGGTCTATTTCGAGATCCGGGAAAACGGACGGCCGCGGGATCCTTTACAGTGGTGCCGATTACGTTAAAGCGGGGATACGGTTCCCCGTCCTTGTGCAGGTCCCGCAGTAAGTGGGCCATGATGGAGAGACAGCAATGAAAATCGCGACACGTTATGTTCTTGTCCTGTTACTCGGCGTCTTTATCGGCGCGGGGTTCACACTCGACACGGCTGTGCTGGCCAAGCGCGAAGGCGAGCAAGTCGTGTCAACGACTCTGCCGCTCGATGAGCTCAGGACCTTCACCGAGGTGTTCAGCAAGATCAAATCCGATTACGTCGAAGACGTCGCGGACAAGAAGCTACTGGAGGATGCCATCGGCGGAATGCTGGCCGGCCTTGATCCTCACTCCACTTACCTCGATCCCGAAGGGTACAAGGATGTGCGCATCGGTACCGAAGGCCAGTTTGGCGGGCTCGGTATCGAGGTGACCATGGAGAACGGCTTCGTCAAGGTGGTGTCGCCGATCGAGGACACACCGGCAGCGCGCGCCGGGTTGCAACCCGGGGACTTGATCGTGCGTCTGGACGACCAAGCGGTCAAAGGCATGAGCCTGTCGGACGCGGTCAAGCTCATGCGCGGCAAGCCGGGCTCGGATATTACGCTCACGGTGGTGCGTGAAGGTGAAAACCAGCCGCTGAAGATCACCGTCACACGCGCCGTGATAAAAATTCGCAGCGTAAAGAGTCGCCTACTCGAGCCAGGCTATGGCTACATCCGCATCACGCAGTTTCAGGCTAACACCACCAAGAACATGAAGACTTCGCTGAGCAAGCTCGAAAAAGAGAACGGCGGAAAACTCAAGGGCGTTGTGCTGGACCTGCGCAATAATCCAGGCGGGGTGCTGAACGCCGCAGTATCGGTCAGCGATGCGTTCCTTAAAAAGGGAATCATCGTTTACACCGAGGGTCGGATCGCGGATTCGAAGCTCACGTTTGAGGCACAACCCGACCAAGTACTCGAAGGCGCGCCGCTGGTCGTGCTCGTTAACGGTGGCTCGGCCTCAGCATCCGAAATTGTCGCGGGGGCGCTGCAGGACAACGGCCGCGCCGTTATTATGGGAACCAAGACCTTCGGTAAGGGCTCGGTACAGACGATCATGCCGATGAGCAATGGCGCCGCCTTGAAACTCACGACCGCACGCTATTTCACGCCCCGCGGCCGCTCTATCCAGGCCACCGGCATTGAACCGGACATCGTCACCGAACAGGCAAAGCTGACCAGGAATAAGAGCGATCAGGATCGGTTGAAAGAAGCCAACCTGGCCCGTCACTTGCAAAGCGGTGAACCCGCAGGGTCAGACAAGAAAAAATCGGAGAAAGAACAAACCAGTAAACCGAGCACATCGACGGATGACTTTCAGCTCAGAGAGGCATTGAATCTGCTGAAAGGTATCAATATCTACGCTGAGAAATCCGGCTAATGCACCGCGCGGCCATTGCACTGGCCGCGCTGGTGTTGCTCGGACAGGTGCAAGCCGGTGTAGCGCGTGGCGCAGGCGATGCGCCTATCGCTGTTATCGCGATTATCATCGACGACCTGGGGAATAACCTCGCCGAGGGGCAACGTACCGTACGCCTGCCGGGTCCTGTCGCGTGTGCAATTCTGCCGCAAACCCCCTACGCGCAACGCCTCGCGCGGACTGCCCACAACAATAATAAAGAAGTCATATTGCACCTGCCGATGGAGTCAGTCGAGAGCGATGCGCTCGGCCCGGGAGGTCTCGACTCCAAGATGCGGGCCTTCGACATCATCGTGACCTTAAACAAGGACCTGCAAACCGTCCCTCTCGCGGTGGGTATCAGTAACCACATGGGAAGCCTGTTGACTCAACGGCGCCAGCCCATGGAATGGCTCATGCAGGCGATCACCAACAGGGGTGATCTCTTCTTCGTCGACTCGCGCACCACACCGCAGACCGTCGCCGCGACAGTCGCGCGCGAGGTCGAGCTCCCGCATCTCGAACGGGACGTATTTCTGGACAATGACCAACAGCTTTCCAGCATTCGTACCCAATTCGCAATTTTGCTCGATACCGCGCGCGAATACGGCAGCGCGCTTGCGCTTGGGCACCCCTATCCAGAGACACTCGCTTTTCTGGAACGCAAGTTGCCGGACCTGGAAAACAGCGGCGTGAGGCTCGTTACGCTTTCCAAGTTACTGAGCATGCGCAGCGCCAAACGAGCGTCATTACGAACGTCCGCGATCCTGCGTATTGTGCGCGGAGGCGCCAAGTCCGCGCACTAACACCGGGTCAAGGAGCGACATCACCTGAAACCCGTAAAAAGAAAAAACCTCCTTAAGGAGGCTGTGCTAACGCCGTTGACGGAGGAACTCTACGATCGCGGCTCCGCGTACTCAGCGTTTAACAAACGCCGCAGCGAAGCTGCTACCGGAAATCAAAGCGGGTGCTGAAAAATACCCGTGACTTGTCGTAACGGTAGGGGTTAAGGCTGAGATCATTCGCCAGGTAGTCGGCCTCGGCACGCAGGCGCCAGTTGGGTTGCACCTGCCAGTCCCAACCCGCAATCAAGCGTGAGTACTCCGGCAATGCGAGCGGGTCGTCGGTAACGTCGTTGCCGTAGTCACTGCGCAGCATCTGCAGCGACAAGTAGGGGCTATGCTTCTCGAACAGCGTCAAACGACCACCGAAGCTCAGACCGTAGTAGCGTCGGTCGAGGTACTGATAGGGCTGCTCCGTGGCAGCCTCATCGCCCACAAAGAAACTGCCGGTCAGACGAGGTTGCACCTTACCTGTCAGCTTACTGGTCCAGGAGAACGAAGCCGTTGTGCTCTTGGACTCATACGGCTTGTCCTGCACATCAGGCTCATTGGCGTAACCGGCCGAGAATGCGAAGCTGTGCCCGCGGTTGAGCCGATGTTCCCACTGTACCGCGAGCAATCTTTGCTCGCGCTGGTCCTGATTGTTGAATGAGACCTGCGGCCGGGTGAGCGGCAGACCTAACGGTCCGGCGCCCGGCAGCGCATACGGATCGTTGTAGCGGGAGCGCTCGGCGGCATAAAGCTGCAGCGCACCGTCGCCCGCCGGCGCGGTGGTGGACCACAGACCGATGAACGTAAGCGTCAAGGGCAAGAGTATTTTGGTTTTCATAATCGTGCTGCGCCGCGACATGAAACCGAATGTCTCGCTATTAAAATTATCATAGCGTGTAGATTTGTCGGTTTAAAGTCATAGCAATGTCGCTTTTTTACGAATTTTCCCGTGGCCACGCGCGTAGCAGGCATATTACGCCCAAACCGGCCAACCCCCAGCCGATGAGCGGTCCCGCCGCCCAGTCGGGCGGCGCGTAAGCCTCGATGCCCAATGCAACCACGCTGGAAACAATGAGCCCGCTGCCGACAATAGCAAAAAACATGCGCTGGTAGTTGATCCGTATTTGTCGGCGTAATTGCGCCAATTCTTTGGATTTCCATTCCAGCTCCAGGTTCCCCGCACGCGCCCGTTGCAGCACCTCATGGGCAATGCCCGGGAACTGCGGAGCAATCTCCCACCAGCGCGGAAGCTCTTTGCGCAGGGCGCGCAGCAGGGCACGCGGTCCCAAGTGTTCACGCGTCCACTCTTCCAGAAACGGCTTGGCGGTCTCCCATAAGTCGAGCTCTGGATAAAGGCGCCGCCCCAGACCTTCTATGTTGAACAATGTCTTTTGCAGCAGCACCAGCTGCGGCTGCACCTCCATGTCGAAACGCCGAGCGGTCTGAAAGAGATGCAACAGCAAGCGACCGAAGGATATGTCCTTGATAGGTTTGGCGAAGATGGGTTCACACACGGCGCGAATCGCTGCTTCGAACTCATCGACGCGGGTTCCAGGCGGCACCCATCCCGCACGTATGTGTGCCTCCGCCACGGCCCGGTAGTCTCGATTAAAAAAGGCGAGAAAATTTTCTGCGAGGTATCGTTTGTCCTGCTCGCCCAGCGATCCCATAATGCCGAAGTCGACCGCCCGGTATTGTCCCTCTACCGTGACGAAGATGTTGCCGGGATGCATATCGGCGTGAAAAAACCCGTCGCGAAAGGCCTGGGTGAAGAAAATCTTCACACCGTTATGGGCCAGGCGGCGCATGTCTATACCGGCTGCCTTGAGGGCCACCACATTGCTAATCGGTATCCCGCTGATACGTTCCATGACCATGACTGCACGGCGAGTCTGATCCCAATAGATTCGCGGGACGTAAAGCATGTCTGAATCCAGGAAGTTTGCGCGCAACTGGCTTGCATTCGCCGCCTCGCGCCGCAGATCGAGCTCGTCCTGCAGCGTCTTATTGAACTCATCCACGACCTCGGCTGGCCGCAAACGTCTCGCATCCGAGGAGTAGCGTGTCGCCAACCCGGCCATCGTGTACAGGACCGCCACATCGCGCGCGACCACGCGTTCAATGCCCGGTCGCAAAACCTTGACCGCGACCTCGGACCCATCCGGCAATCGGGCGAAGTGAACCTGTGCGACTGAGGCCGAAGCGATGGGGGCGCGATCGAAATCGGTAAAAACTTCGTTGATTGCTACACCGTACGCCTGCTCGACAACCGCCACCGCCTGCTCGCCCGGGAACGGCGGTACGCGATCCTGGAGCTTGCTCAACTCGTCGGCGATGTCCTCCGGCAACAGGTCCGGCCGCGTCGACACAATCTGGCCGAACTTCACGAAGATGGGGCCGAGCTCCTCCAGCGCCTTGCGCAGTCGTACGCCGCGTGGCACACGCCGCCTGGGCCGCCAGCGCCATGGCATGATGCGCAATAACCAACGGTACGGCCGAAAAAGATGGATCGCGCTGATAAATTCGTCAAGATCGTGCTTGACCAGGATGCGTGTGATCTGCGGCAGCCGCCACAGTTGCCCCCGCCAAATCATCGCGCGCGCTCCTGTAGGTGGCCTAGCCGTGTTGCCAGGCGCTCCACGTCAGAACGCAAGCTATCCACAGCGTTCAAGAATGCATCTATGCGGCTCCGAGTCACCAGGATGCGGCTTTCCTCCTGCAAGTACTCGGTGAGGTCCGCAGCGAGCGAGCGCAACGATTGGGTGCGCCAGGCGCGCGCGCCGCGTAGCAGATTGCCAAGCTTGTGGGCCGCCACGTCGCCGAGGACCCTCGAGGCCTGCTCTTCCCAATCGACATCCAGCTCTTCCATCACGCGCTGGAAGCGCTGTCCAAGCTCCACATCACCGCTGATCTCAAGCTCGCCGGAGGTGAACAGCTCCGGGCGCGCGCCGGCCCCGGCTAGCCGCAACAGCACAGGCAGCGCGCCACTCAGGGTAACGTCGGGTTCGCGATCGTGTTGCCGCCGGAGCCGCAGACCCTCAACCGAGGGCAAGACGTAGATCTCGATCGGCGTAACCGCTTCCTGCAATCGTCCTACAACGACGCGGATCACTTTTCCCTCGAGCTCGCCCAGCCGTAACAGGCTATGGCGATCGAGGCGAAGCATGCCATTAATAACTGGTTCAAGCAGGGTTACAAACATGCCGGCGGGGTCGGTAGTTTTGTGTGCTTCGTGGATCATGTCGGCGTGTGATGTGACCTTGCTCTTGTGTTATTAGACGGAGTAGAAACCAGCGTCCCTACTGGGTCTGCCGGCTGTCAGCGTGCGGCCTCAGGGCGCCGCCTTTTCCCGGCACGCCCCCGCCAGCGCTCCTTGAATTTCCTAGAACTTGAATGCCTTATGCAGCGCCACGATACCACCGCTCAGGTTAAAGCACTTCACACGCTCAAATCCTGCAGCCTCCATCATTCCCGCCAGTGCGCGCTGGTCGGGGTGGCGGCGAATTGACTCGGCGAGGTAACGATAACTCGCCTCGTCCTTGGCAACGACTCGCCCGATCAACGGCAGTACGCCGAATGAATAGGCATCGTAGACCTTGCCAATGCCCGCCAGGGTGGGGCGCGAGAACTCGAGCACCAGTACGCGCCCGCCGGGTTTCAGCACCCGAATCATGGCACTGAGTGCACGGTCCATGTGCGTCACATTGCGCAGTCCGAAGCCGATACTGACACAGTCGAAGTAGTTATCGGAAAATGGCAGCGCCTCCGCGTCGGCTTGCACCCAACGGAGGTTACGCACGAACCCACGGTCCACCAGGCGTCTGCGGCCCACATCGAGCATGGAATTGTTGATATCAGCGATCACCACGCTGCCCTTGGCGCCAACGCGGGGCGCGAACAGCTTGGCGAGATCGCCCGTGCCACCGGCAACATCGAGCACGCGATGCCCCTCACGCACGCCGCTTTGCTGCACCGTAAATTGCTTCCAGAACCGATGCAGTCCTAGCGACATCAGGTCGTTCATCAAATCATATTTTTCCGCCACCGAACGAAACACGTCCGCAACCAGGCCGACCTTTTCGGTCTCCGGCACCTGGCGAAACCCGAAGTGCGTCGTTCTATTCTCTCGATCTGCGGGCATGGTTGCTCGGTGCTCACTCTGCGGGCTTAGGTTCGCGCTTGTATCCGGCCTTTTCCAGACGTTGCAGATAGCTGCTCCAGAGTTCTTCCTGGTGCACGCCGAGATGATGCAGCCATTCCCAGGAGTACAACCCGGTATCGTGGCCGTCGTCGAAGTGAAGACGCACGGCATAGGTCCCGATTGGCTCGATGTTCACGATGTTGACATTCTCCTTGCCAATCTGCAGAACCTCCTGACCAGGTCCGTGGCCCTGGACTTCAGCCGATGGCGAGTAGACCCGCAGATACTCGCATGGGAACTTGAAGCGCCGGTGGTCATCGAACGCGACTTCCAGAACTCGAGACTTTTGATGCAGCTTGATGTCGGTTGGTCTGGGCTTGCTGTCTGCCATGATAATCTCTGCCCCATTGCGTTTCTCGGGCCAAGGTGTTTAGCCTGCATTTCTCGCCAGCTATCTACTGCGACCGCGTGTCTGCCCACAACGCGCTCGGTTGTGTGCTCAACGTAGTGCAAGCTACGTCTGCGCGCATTTTCGCTCGCGCGCCTTGTAGCCACAGCCATCTCCGCGCCCTCGCGACGATACCCGGTGAGAAAGCAGGCTAGGCCTTATCCCGATGCTAGCAGGCTGGTAATGCCCATCAACCTGTGCCTGAGTGAATAGCTTTCACCACCCACAGGGCTGCGCTGAGGTTAGTGGTCGGGAGGAACAAGGCAAAAAACGGCGCTTTTTGCTTTGCATCCTCGGCTTTGGGCGTTGACACCGGCGAGATGCCGTACGCGAGCTGTTTTGTGCTCTGCGTAGTATACCGGCTTAGCGGTGCGTAAATCCTTCAGGCCGCGTTCCGGGTCGTAGCGATATCCGGCAAGCGCCACGGGCGGCCCTCACCGGCAGCCGCGGGCGCTAGCGCAGGAAGGATTGATCAAGGAACATACCCTTGAACATGAAGAAGAACATGATGGCGAGCAAGGCCCCGGCCGGCAATGTAATGATCCATGACATGAAAATGTTGCCCACCACGCGCAGGTTAAGGGCGGCGATACCGCGAGCAAAGCCCACGCCCAGCACGGCGCCGACCAGCGTATGGGTGGTCGAGACCGGCAGCCCGGTAAAGGACGCCAGCACCACGGTGCCGGCGGCGGAGAGGTTTGCCGCGA
>Ga0255058_10001907_pt1 | contig 11623 bp, 10 predicted proteins | sample Cases_109_9_MG_FD_188637 | JGI IMG/M metagenome (GOLD analysis project Ga0255058, IMG submission 188637) | Seawater microbial communities from Amundsen Gulf, Northwest Territories, Canada - Cases_109_9 | ecosystem: Environmental > Aquatic > Marine > Gulf | place: Canada: Northwest Territories... | reverse complement strand
ATGCGCGAATGATCTGCGTAGCGCCTCCGCGGGCATTTCTTGAGGCTATACTCCGCTCGCGAACGACCCTGTTGGGCACGGGAGGGTGTGATGAAAAATAGTTTACTGACGGTCACGATTTTCTCTGGCCTCATTCTGTTTGGTTGTAAGAAACAAGAAGCCGCGGCTCCGGACGCGCCGGTTCCTGCCGCTGAAGAGGTATCCAACGTTCCTCCGCTCAACGAGAACAACATCGTGAGCCTTGCGATCGCGTCGGAGGATCACACGACACTCGTCACAGCGATCAAAGCGGCGGACTACGTAACGTCGGTTGCGGCGTCCGGTCCGTTGACGGTGTTCGCGCCAACGAACGCGGCGTTCGACCAGCTACCCGAAGGCACGGTGGAGAATCTCCTCAAGCCGCAGAACGTCGACCAGCTAAGGAAGCTCCTCCAGTACCATGTCACGCTTTCGGGGCTTGCAGCAGATAGCTTCACCGACGGGCAGACTCTGGGCATGGCCAACGGCAAGAAGGCGACGATGCACGTCGAGGACGGCAAGGTGTCGATCAACGACGCCAACATCACGGCATCGATACCAGCCGAGAACGGCATGCTTCACATCATAGACGCCGTGCTTCTCCCCCCGGAGAGCTGACGCGACAGTAGCAGCGGCAGTGCCAGCGTCAGCGCCCCCGAAAATTCTCCAAAACCCAGGAGATTTGCCAGCTATCTCACCTTTTTAGCCTAAAAAGACTGCGGGTCGCATTTTATCCTTTAGGCTGTAATAAATGAGGTCTGGAACGATCACTCGTGGCTTCGCGGCGCTCGTATTGCTCGGCGCTGCTCCGGCGTCTGGATGCAACGGCGTCATCGGTTCAGGCGGAGACCCCGGCGGTGGGACGGTCAACGACCGAGTGGCGGCGGAGCTCTGCGTCGTTGACACGCCGATCCGTAGGCTGACGCGTTTCGAATACAACAACACGGTTCGCGACCTCCTCGGCGACAACAGCAATCCGGCGGACGTCCTGCCTCCCGAGGAAGAGGTGGCGGGTTTCAACAATCAGGCGGGCGCGTTGACCACGAGCGACCTGCTCGTCGAGCAGTACCTGAAGGTTGCCGAAAGCGTCAGTGCCCGTGCTATCGGAAACATGGATGCCCTGATGGAGGGCTGTGACCCCGCATCACAAGGAAGCGACGCGTGCGCGCTGTCGTTCATCGAACGTTGGGGGCGGCGCGCGTATCGCCGCCCACTCGAACAAGAGGAGGTCGACCGGCTTCAAGACGTGTTCGACTGGGCGCTTACCGATCCCGATCTCGGTACGTTCGAAGACGGTATCCAGATCCTGATCGAGGTCATGCTCCAATCGCCGTCCTTCATCTACCGCCCAGAGTACGGCTCGGACACGCCGGTCGAAGGCGACGTGGTGCCTTTCACCAGTTGGGAGATGGCAACCAAGCTCTCGTACATGCTGTGGAACACCATGCCGGACGATGAGCTCTTCCAAGCAGCCGAAAACGATGTGCTCCTCACAGGAGAGGAGATCGCCGCGCAGGCTGCCCGCATGCTCGAGGACGACCGGGCCAAGGACACGATTCGGAACTTCCACAAGCAGTGGCTTCTCCTCACGCAGTTGGACAGCCTGACCAAGGACACGTCGGTCTACCCCGCATACAATGCTGGGCTCCGTCCTCTATGGGAAGAAGAGATTCAGACCTTCATCGAGGACGTGATTCTAAGGGGTGACGGATCGCTCGAGACGCTTCTGACCGCTGACTACAGCTTCATGAATGAGGAGCTCGCCAACTTCTACGGCGACGATGTCCTCGACCCGGTCACCGGGACCGAGCTCCAACGGGTGCAGCTCGATCCGACGCGGCGCGCGGGCTTCCTGACCAGCGCCGCGCTCATGGCGACGCACGCGAACCTCAACCAAAGCTCCCCGGTCTTCCGCGGAAAGTTCGTACGTGAACAGTTGATGTGCAACACGCTGCCGCTTCCACCGAACGACCTCGTCATCGAGCCACCAGAGCTCGACCCCAACAAGACGACGAAGGAGCAGTTCGAAGAGATCGGCGCCGACCCGAGCTGCGCGTCGTGCCACAGCCTCATGAATCCGATCGGCTTCATCTTCGAACACTACGACGGCGTCGGGCAATGGCGCGATCAGCAGAATGGCAAAGACATCGATGCCGTGGGTGAGGTCGTGCAAACCGAGGACATCGACGGCACCTACGACGGCGCCATCGAACTAGCCCGCGCCCTCGCAGGGAGCACTCAAGTGCAGGAGTGCGTGTCATCTCAGTGGTTCCGGTTCGCCTACAACCGTTCGGTGACGCCTGTAGACACCTGCAGCATCGAACAGATCAACGAGAGATTCGCCGCCTCCAATTTCAACATTCGGGAGCTCTTGGTTGCGCTGACGCAGACCAATGCGTTCCTCTACCGTCGCGCGGTCGACGTCGGGCAAGGGGGTGCACAGTGAAGCGGATCAGTCGTCGCAGGATGCTGAGGGGCACGCTTTTCGGAGGAACGGTCGCGATCGGGCTCCCGATGCTCGATGCGATGATGCCTCGCCGTAGTTCGGCACAGGATGGGGCCGCCCCCAAGCGGATTGTCTTTTGGTTCACGGCGAACGGCACGCGACAAGACGTGTGGTCTCCGCCGGCGAGCATGGACTTGTCGGGCCACCCCATGCACGCCTCGCTAGCGCCATTTTCGCAGAAGCTACTTTTCCTCGACGGTGTCGACCAGGACGTAGCATACGATTCGATCGGCGATGGCCACCAGACGGGAATGGCCTGCTTGCTGACCAACGCCGAGATTCTGCCGGGCGACCTCTTCTGTGAGGGTTCTTGCGACGGCGCCACGCCGCTCTACGTCGGTTGGGGTGGCGGTCAGTCCGTCGACCAGTACCTGGCGGACGAAATCGCCAAAGACGTGGTGACCAAGTTTCGCTCGCTCGAGTTTGGCGTGCAGGTACGAAGCTCTTCCGTGTGGTCGCGGATGTCGTATACCGGGCCGGACCAGCCGGTTCCGCACCGGGAAGACCCCAATCAGAACTTCAACGACCTATTCGGGGATCTCGACACGGACCCGTTCGAGCTCGCGCTCATTCGAAAGCGACGCCGAAGCGTTCTCGATGCGGTCATGGCGGACCACGAAGCGTTCAACAAGACGCTTGGCTCCGAGGACAAACAGATGCTCGACAAGCATCTGCAGTCGATCCGAGACCTAGAAACACGCCTGGACGCAGCAGGCGTGTTGGGTGAGGCCTGTCAGGAGCCGACCGTCGTGCTCCCCGGCAGCAGCTATCAGCAGAACGACCAGTACCCAGTAACTGGCAGGGCTCAGATGGACATGCTCGTGATGGCGCTCGCGTGCGACATGACGCGCGTTGCATCCATTCAGTGGTCGCGCTCGGTGAGCAACGTGCAGCACAATTGGGTGCCGCTGCGCCTTGGCGAGGGCCACCATGACCTTTCGCACTACGACGACAACACCAGCGACGCTCAAGCCGATCTTCTCGAGATCAACAAGTGGTATTCTGAGCAGTTCGCCTACATGCTCGGCCTGATGGACGGCATTCAGGAAGGGGACAACACGCTCCTCGACAACAGCGTGGTGGTGTGGGTCAACGAGCTCGGCAAGGGGAACAGTCACGCCCGACGCGACATCCCCTTCATGCTCGCCGGCGGCGCCCAGGGCTACTTCAATACGGGGCGGCATATCGACTTCGGCGGCGAATCGCACGGTAAGCTCCTGGTATCCCTGACCCACGCGATGGACAAGCCTGTGAGCACCTTTGGGGTCCCCCAGTACAGTCAGGGCCCGCTGAGCGGGCTCACCTGAGGTCGGTCCTGAGAAGCGCCGCCTTCCGCGGACGTCATTTTCGTGAAATACCTCGAAGATGGCCTTTCGGAATGCGGTGTTCGCCGGCGGTGGTAGCCGGTGCTTTTGGCAGCTGGGCTTTTGGGAAGGTGCGATCCAATCGGGGCTCGATCTGCAAAGCTCCGTGAAATTCGTCGGCTCGACCAGCGCGGGATGCGCGATTGCAACCGCTGCGGTGCTGGACCGGTCCAACGCGGCTTTGAAGATCTTCAAAGTCCTCACCGCGAAAAATCCCAGAAACATCCATTGGCAGAATCTCAACCCGCTCCGAAGAGCGCCGTTGCTGCCTCACGCTCGGATGTATCGCGAAGCGCTCGAGTTCTTGCTACGCCCCGACGATTTGTCCAGCCTCAACCGAATCTCGATCCACTTCCTGATGAGCGGCGCACCGAAGTGGTTGAGCGGACCGGCGAGCGTGGCGTTGGGAGCGTCGATCTACGGGCTGGAACAAGCTCTCAACGATCCAATTCATCCAAAGTGGGCCAAGCTCGCCGGCTTCAGGCCGATCGTCGGAACGGCAGCAAACTGCAAGACCGTGACCGAATACGTCGATCTCGTGCTCGCCGCTTCACGCGTGCCGCCCGTCCTACCCGAGGGGCGACACAAAGACGAAGACGTCCTCGACGGAGGTCTCGTCGACAACGTCCCTACCCTCCTCGCCGAAGACGAACCCGGCGAAACCTTGGTACTACTGAGCCGAAGGTACGAATCCGATCTGCCTACTCGCCCCCGCATGACGTACGTTCAGCCCTCGAAACAGATCAAGATCGACAAGTTCGACTATGCCAACCCCGACGGGCTGCAGGAGACCTTCGATATTGGTTTGACGGACGGGATACGATTTGCAGAAGAAAACCGGGCACATCCGGTCACGGGAACGTCGCTGCAATCCCGGCAAACGTAGTTCATCTCAGTTTCCTGGTTAGTGCTTGCAGGACAGGTCCTCGAGGGCGGCGGTCAGCGCATCGGCGATCGAGGGGTTTGGGGCACGGTCTCGCCAGGTCTCGAGTTGCTGCCGAATTTCGGCGCAGGAGACTCCGTCGTCTTTAGAAGCAACGAGAGCATCGATGGCTTGGTGCGCTCTCGGGGCGTCGGAGACCTTGGCCGCCAGCTCGTAGGTCGGAGCAATGATCGGTCTCGGCCACGGGAGTGGTGGCATCTCGGATAGGCGCTCACGAAGGCCGGCCTCATCTCCAGAACGGTCGGCGTCCCGGGCGAAATAGTAGTGGATGCTGGGATCTGCCGGGTGGTCGACCATGAGCGCGCGGTCGTAAGCCTCCTGGCTTGCATAGGCCTTGCTGACCCCGTGCGTCATGAAAGCAGCAAATAGAAGCGCAACGAAGGCGAGGGAGCCGACCGCAAGACGCCTACTAGGATTACGCGACACCGCGCGAGCGACATACGGTGTGACAGCAAGGAGCACGAGGATCGAGGGCATGTAGAGATAGCGATCGAATCCCATCCAAAACGAGCGGGAAACAACCACCACCGGAGCCAGCGTGAGAAGCGCACCGACGACATAGATCAAGCTCGGCCAGTCTCTGCGCCGCGCGAGAAATAGCAGTACAAAGACCGTCACCGCCAACCCCACCCAGTCGGCGAACGACCAAGGACCGAACAACGTCCAGGAAAGAGACTGCATCGCTTCGGCGCGGAAGGTCAGCAGAGCTTCGGTGCCCTTTCCCATCAACTTCGGAAGCGACAACCAAACACCAGTGTCGAGCAATACGTTGCCGGAGGTGCCGAGCTGACCATGAAAAGGCGCGAATACCATTCGAAGAACGAGGTGTGCTCCAACTCCGAGTGCGATCGCTGCACCATATACGCGACGCACTTCCAAACGCTCCCGCACCGCCCAGGCCAACCAGACGGCGCCGGCCGCGATCACGAAAGGCAACTTGGAGCTCGCCCCGAGGAACGCGACGACCCCGACGACGAGCGCGGGTCCGACGCGGGGTGACGACGAAGCTTTCGGTTTGGCAAGGACAAACGCCAGAGCCACCAACCAGAAGCCGCCGAGGAGGTCGGATCTCCCATTGATCCAGACATAGGATTCGACATGGACAGGATGAAGAAAGAAGAGGGCGGCGAGAACCGCTGCGACGGCATCGGTCGTCCGCGTCGGCGCGTCGCCGCTTTGCTCTCGGAGAACCGTGAACAACAGAAACGCGGTCGCGGCATGCAGCAGCCAGCTCACCACATGGTGCAGCCAAGGCTCCGGAACCACGAGGTGGGTCGCGAGAAGGGTCAGCATCGTCGCCGGGCGGTAGGGGCCCACCTTGTCTTCGGTGAACAGATAGTAGGCAGCGTTGCGCTTGAACACGGCCCCGAGCTCCGCCCAATCGCTGTAAAGATAGTTGTTCACCATGTGCCAGTCATCGCCGACCCAACCCCCAGACAGCCCGGCCCAGGTGGCCACCAGCGAAACCACGACCAACGCAAACGCGAATCCTCCTAGGCGAATCCAATGTCCTCGTTCAGTCTGTTCCATCCCCCGGCCCCGCCAACGAAATCGTAGTATACGCGACCACCATGTTCGGCTCGAAGAAGAGACACCGCCACGAGCTCATGCAAAGGCCCCTTCCCCCAGGATGGCTCGAGATCGTGCGCGAGAATGTCCCCTACGCAGCCAAGCTCACGCCGGAAGACCAAACCGAGCTCCAAGGCTTGATTCAAATCTTTCTCGCCGAGAAGCGATTCGAGGGATGTGGTGGTTTGGAGATCACCGACGAGATTCGAGTCACGATCGCGGCGCAGGCGTGTGTGCTGCTGCTTCATCGAGAGACCGACTTCTACCCGAAGCTGCAGTCGATCTTGGTCTATCCGCACGCCTACGTGGCCAAAGGCCTTCACGCCAACGACGAGCACATCATGACCGAGGGGCCTCAAGCACGTCTCGGTGAGTCGTGGGGGCACGGCAGCGTCGTGTTGTCGTGGGACGATGTACGTCGGGGCGCGTTCGACGTCCACGACGGACACAATGTGGTTTTCCATGAGTTCGCCCACCAACTCGACCAAGAGAACTCGGCAGGGCCTGGAGCGCCAACGCTCTCGAAGCGTTCGATGTACTTGGCCTGGGCGCGCGTCCTCGGTCACGAGTATGAATCGCTCCTCGAGGCCCTCGATCATAATCGGAAAACGTTGATCGACCCCTACGGCGCAACGAATCCCGCCGAGTTCTTCGCAGTCGTCAGCGAGCTCTTCTTCGAAAAACCGCACCAACTCGAAAAGCGCCACTCCGAGCTCTACGAGCAGCTCCGAGACTTCTATCAACAAGATCCAGCTCGAACCTAGCCCCGTATCGATGTCAGAGTTGGAAGCCCTTGATGATGCCGACCGCAACGGCGAGCTTGATACGGGAGTTGTTGTACTTCGCCAACGCCCGAACGCGCCGATTCCGCGAGGTTGCGAGCACGGCCTGTGCAGCGACGACCTCGAGATTGTCGCCCACGCCGCTGAAGAAACGGTCGCGCGAAAGCTTCAAGGCAAGTAAGGCGACGCCTACACTTTCTGTGGTCGCGACGACCTCCTGGGATGTGAACTCGATCGCCGCGAGAGCGCTCCGAACTTCTTCGTCCGCGTCTTCCTTGAGCTGCCGGAGGATGTCTTCAGCTTCGTATTGCCTGCTTTTCGTCGCTTTGATGTTGCCTACCGTATCGCCCCCATCGAACAACGGAATCGAGAGAACCCCGCCGATCTGATAGGTGCCTCGCACATTGCTCGAAGGCGTGTTGCCACTGCCTCCATAGTTCGCTGCAAAGGCGATCGCAGGGACCTGCTGGCCGATGGCTGCTCGGTGCTTATGCCTGGCCACTTGTACTGTCTCCTCTGAGAACTTGATGTCCGGCTGTTCCAGGACATCCCTGAGAATGGAATTACGTTCTCGGTGTCCGGGTTCATCGGCGTCAACACTGCATTCGTATCGAGCAGCTTGAAGCCGTGGAAGGATCGAAAGCGTAGCCAACGAGAGATTCGAATGGAGCTGCAGAAGGAGCTCCAAGAAATCACTGGGATGGAGTTCTATACCTTCGTGATCCCACCGCTGCCGGGCAACCAGATCGGCCTACCGGTGCAATTCGTGATCACCAATGAGGGGTCCGGCTACGACCAGCTTTACGACATTATGAAGAAGGTCGAGGCCAAAGCGAAAGAGAGTGGCAAGTTCTTCTTCATCGACCAGACGCTTCGCATGAACAAACCGCAGATCGAGCTGAGGGTGAATTCCGACGTGGCAGGCGACCTTGGCATCACGATGGCGGAGATCGGCCAAGCCCTCGCTCTCGCCTTCGGTGACAACTACATCAACTACTTCACCATGGAGGGTCGAAGCTACCAAGTCATTCCTCAGGTAGCGCGTGGCTTCAGGCTCGACAGCGACACGATCAACCAGATCTATGTCCCGACCCAGCAGGGAAAGCTCGTTCCCCTTGGAACCGTCGTCGAGCTGACGGAGAAGATCGAGCCCAATGCGCTCACGCAATTCAACCAATTGAATTCCGCTACGCTCAACCTGCTCCCCCTCCCTTGGGTGTCGATGGGCGAAGCGGTGAGCTTCTTGGAGAAGCAGGCGAAGGACTTGTTTCCTAAGGGATTTGGGTACGGCTTCACTGGCGAGTCCCGGCAATATGTTCAACAGGGCAACTCGCTAGTCTACGCTTTCATTTTTGCGATCATCCTGATCTTCCTGATGCTCGCGGGGAAGTTCGAATCGTGGCGAGACCCGTTCGTCGTCATACTCAGCGTCCCGATGGCAATTTCCGGTGCCCTGGTGGTCATGAACGCGGGCGCCACCACGATCAACATTTACTCCGAGGTCGGGCTGGTGACGCTGATCGGCTTGATCAGCAAGCACGGTATCTTAATCGTCGAGTTCGCCAATCAGTTGCAGGACGAAGGCTATGACAAGATGAAGGCGATCCGCGAGTCTTGCGCGATTCGGCTTCGTCCGATTCTGATGACCACCTTCGCAATCGTCATCGCCATGATCCCCCTCATGGTCGCGAGCGGCGCCGGCGCATCGTCGCACCACTCACTCGGCTGGGTCATCTTCGCAGGCATGTCGATAGGCACCTGCTTCACCCTCTTCGTGGTCCCGGTGATGTACAGCTACATCTCGAAAGACCGGTCGGCGAGCACAGCTCCTCAGGGTGCGTTGACTACACCGGCGGTTTGAATCTGCGCGCGTGCGATTCGCGTGATGCGCCAGGAAAGCGACGCGACTGCGACGAGGCCGAGGAGCAAGCCAGCGCCCTTGATCTCCCAGTTGCCGTGTCCTTCGCCCGCCATTTTGGTCATGTGTGCGGCGACAGTGCCAAGGTACACGTCGAGAAACATGTGGGGGAACATGCCGAGAGTGCCGATCGCAACGGAACGAAAAGGTACTTGGATTGCCCCGAACGCATAGCTGAAGACCACGGGATTGATCGGGAGAAGGCGGATCCAAAAGACCAGGCTCGTGCCTTCTTTCTCAGCGGCTCCGACGGCGTCTCGAATGCTAGGGCGCCTGTCTAGCGCGCGTAGGACGGGAGCGCGAAGTACACGGCGCCCGATGAAATAGACGACGAGGTTCGCGAAGTACACGCACCAGAAGTAGAGCAGGTAGCCCTCAAAAAGACCAAACACGACGCCGGCGGTCATGCCGAAAAGCGTGTTCGGAAAGAAGGTCGGCTCGAGGACGAAGATCGCTGTAAGGAAGATCACAGGACCCCAAGGGCCGAGGGTCTCGATCCAGTGCTCGGCCCGCGGAAGTAGATGCGCGACGTGGTGCCCTTGGAAGGCGAGCACGACGATGAGAATCGCAGCAAGGACCCACGCAATGCGCTTCCCGTACCTCGTGCGTGGCTTGCCCATGCCCGAATGGTGTTGACGATCTTCACCCCGCTCGCAACGCGCCCCGTGGGGGCTGGACCGACTGCGGTAGGGTTTGGTAGCCTCACGCTCTATGAACCTGCTCCGCCTCCTTAGCCTGGTAGCACTGATCACCTCGGTAGCAGCCTGCTCGGACAGCGCCCCACCCCCGCCAGCTACCGGTGGTAGCAATGGCACGGGCGCAACGGGGGGTACGGGTGCGACAGGCGGCACGGGCGCAACCGGGGGCAGCGGCGCAACCGGAGGTACCGGCGCGACGGGTGGCACCGGAGCAACAGGTGGCACGAGCGGCACGGGCGGTTCCGGTGGCATGTCAGGCGCAGGCGGATCCGGAGGCGCGGGTGGCATGGGTGGCGCGGGCGGCTCCAGCGGCGGCGCATGCCAAAGTCAGTCCGACATCGATGCAATCGTCGCGCTCTTTCCGATAAGCGCTCGACAGATCGCAGCAGAATGCGGCGTACCCTGCGCTAGCATCGTCGCAGAACAGGCGTTTCTAGATTGCACAAACCCGTGTATCGAACAGGGAGTCACCGACCTATCCTCCGCCTGTACGTCGTGCTACGGAGAATACGCGTTCTGCATTCGAACCACTTGTCTAGTCCAGTGCGCGGCGGACGCATGCGCTCCACTCTGCGTATCGTGTTTCGGGAACCCGCTATGCGCCGAGGCTCTCAATCAATGTGCAGGTCCCGAACCAGACAACTGCATTCTGTGATCTCGGACCAATTTCCGTAGGCTCCCACCGACACTGACAGCCCGTCAGAAGGCGTTGACGCCCAAGCCGACCAACACGGAGAAGTAGGGATTGTCGACCATCCATGCCGCCGGGAACGCGTACCCCGCACGCCCGTAGACCTGCCAAATTCCCCAACGCAGGTCGGTGGTGATCGCCACGCCGCCGATGCCGCCAAACTTCTTCAGGTCACCCACGCGGAAAGGATCATTGACCGTCCCGCCAGAGATCAACAGCCCGATCTCTTGGGGCTTGTCCTTCTTGACCCTCACGTTTCCGCTCGCCTGCGCGATGAACAAGCGCTCGGAGAGGATCGCCGACCACGGCAGGCCTGGGACGATGACCACGTATGGGTTCATGCCCGCGACACGCAACCGGGTGATGTCATCTTGGCCCTCGCCCCAGTTTGCAGTGTCCTGCACCTCGAGGCGGAACCGATCGCCAAAACGCCATCCCGCCTTGAGCCACTGGGTGATCGCCAAGATCCCCTTGGATGGGTTGTTGCGGCCGTCGAGAAGTCCCCAAGGCGTCGTGTCCGAACGGACATCGACACCAATCGACACGCCAACCGCCACCCCCTCGATGCGCGGGAACAAGCGCTCGGCGCCCCACTCCTCGGAAGGCGAAGTCACGTTCCAGTAGATGTAGCCAAGACGCGGCTCGAACACCCAGGTGTTGTTGGGGAGCAGATAGATCGGATCGGTGTTGTTGCTTCCGAAAAACCAGTAGCGAACGTTGGTCAGGAGCTCTAGCGTTTGGTGATCGGCAAAGTGCCACTGAATCTTGGGCAAGAGCACCACATAGCTCGCGTTGAAGCCGAACTCATCGACGTTCTTGCCCCCCTGGTAGTATTTGCGAAGCAAGCCTGCGAAAAAGATCTCGCCACGTAGCCCCACCGAAAACTCGAAGTTCTTACCCATCGATAGCCGCTCTAGCGCCACTTCGATGGTGTCCGTGTTGTAGTAGAGGCGAAGGTCCGCATCGCGGGCGATGTCAGCGCGCGTGGCCTGAAAAAGAACCCAACCAAAGCCGCCAACCTCGGGCGTGAGACCGAAGTCAGCTCCCGCAGCCGCTTGCCCATGCCACTTCTCGTCGTCGTCGGCATAGGCAACCGAGGACGCCAACATCGCGGCACAACACAGGGCCAAGATC
>Ga0255058_10001906_pt1 | contig 11630 bp, 7 predicted proteins | sample Cases_109_9_MG_FD_188637 | JGI IMG/M metagenome (GOLD analysis project Ga0255058, IMG submission 188637) | Seawater microbial communities from Amundsen Gulf, Northwest Territories, Canada - Cases_109_9 | ecosystem: Environmental > Aquatic > Marine > Gulf | place: Canada: Northwest Territories... | reverse complement strand
ATTGTGCATGTATATGGCCCTGCTCAGCAGCTTCGCGATACCACCTCATCGCCTCGTCATAATCCTGCTTTACACCCTGACCTCTAGAGTACATAGCGCCCAGATTAGTTTGTGCTTGTTTATGGCCCTGTTCAGCTGCCCTGCGATACCACCAAACCGACTCTTCATAATCTCGCTCTACCCTCTGGCCCTTAGAGTACATTAAACCTAAATTGAATTGAGCATGTGCATGCCCCTGCTCAGCTGCCTTACGATACCACTTGACCGCCTCAACATAATCCTGACCTACACCATGTCCTTTAGAATACATCAAACCTAAATTGAATTGAGCATGTTTATAATCCTGCCCGGCAGCCTTACGATACCACTTGACCGCCTCAGCATAATCCTGCTCTGTACCATGTCCTTTAGAATACATCAAACCCAGATTGAATTGTGCTTGTGTATGATCCTGCTCAGCAGCCTTGCGATACCACTTGACCGTCTCTGCATAATCCTGCTCCACTCCATGTCCTTTAGAATACATCAAACCCAGATTGGCTTGTGCTTGTTTATGACCCCGTTCGGCAGCCTTGCGATACCATTTCGCTGCATCCTTATAGTTTCCTTGCTCATCATAGTTACACCCTTTGGTATATTGCTCAACTATTCCTACTTCACGGTCAGGAACAAGTTTGGGTTTGTCAGGTTCAGGAAGGATAACATTTTTTTGTACTGATAAAAGAGAAGGTTGATGATTTAATATGGATGCCTGAATAGGCACACTTATTTGGCTTGGCAAATCCGGTTTTATTGATAATTTTGACAGAACCATAAAAAGAATACCCGCAATAACAAAAAAAATACACAGTGAGGCCGCAACCTTTTTATACCAGACTTTTTTCTTTTTAGCCAGAGGGTCTGTCATCTGACTAAGCTCAATGCTCTCTTGAAAATTTTGGCGTTCCCGGAGCGTACCATAGATTGTTGAGAACTCTTTCTTTTCCTTTCTTTCAAGATCAGTCTGAGCTTTTTTTAATGCATCATCAATTATACTCATTGATTAAAACCAACTTCCTGAATACATACCTGTAAATTTATGTGTTCACCAATAGTAAATCATACACCCTGCCAGGTGGCATAGAAATATACTTCTATTCTAAACGCTGCAATATCTCCTTTGCATAATCAATTCCCTGTTCAGCAGCCTTGTTATACCACTTAACCGCCTCTTTGTAATCCCGCTCTATCTCATCGCCTTTAGAGTACATAAGACCTAAATTGAATTGTGCTTGCGCATGCCCCTGACCGGCAGCTTCCAGATACCACCTGACCGCTTCTTTATAATCCTGCCCTACCCCCTTGCCTTCCTTGTACATAAGACCCAAATTGAATTGTGCTTGCGCATCCCCCTGACCGGCAGCCTCTCGATACCATCCAACCGACTCTTCAAAATCCTGCTCCACTCCATAGCCATTAGAGTACATAAACCCTAGATTGGTTTGCGCTCGTGCATGCCCCTGCTGAGCAGCTTCGCAATACCACCTCATCGCCTCTTCGTGATTCTGCTTTGCCCCACGGCCTTTAGAATACATCAAACCCAGATTAGTTTGCGCTTGTACATTTCCCTGCCCCGCAGCCTCTCGATACCACCTGACCGCCTCAGTATAATCCTGCTCCACCCCCTGGCCTTTTTCGTACCTTAAACCAAGACTGTTTTGCGCCTGTGCATCCCCCTGCTCAGCGGCCTTGCGATACCATTTAACTGCCTCTTTGTAATCCTGCTCTACCCCCCTGCCTTCCTTGTACATACGGCCCAGATTGAATTGCGCCTGCACATCTCCCTGCTCAGCGTCTTTACGATACTGCTCTATTACCTCCTTATAGCTGTTCTCTTGCTTATCATAGTTATATCCTTTGGCATATTGCAGAACTGTTCCTACTTCACTGTCAGGAATAAGTTTGGACTGGCCGGATTCAGGTATAGTCGCATTTTCTTGTGCCGGCAAAGAAGATACAAATGATAAATCTGACGGAATCGCAAAAATAAGGCCGGCAATAATGAAAATGATGCAACTCAAGACAGCAACGCTTCTGGCTTTTTTCTTTTTAGTCTGAGGAGCTGTCATCTGGCGAGGTCTAGTGCCACCATCTTGACGACTTTGGTTTCCATAAGGCTCACCGTGAGTTTTTATACCGACCTCTTGAATACACTTGTTAACAATGCGTTCATCAATAGTAAATGTTCCTGATGTATACCCTGCCAGCAGGGCTCTATCGCATAGGATATTGACCAGGCGCGGTGTTCCCTCAGAATTTTCATAAATAACATCGATTGCTCTCCTGGTAAAATGTACGTTACATTTCGAATCTTTGAGTGAAGCAATCTCAAGCCTATGTTCAATATAATTTTGTATTTCATCTCGTTTTAAGGGAATAACATGATAGCGTACGGTGATTCTTTGATTCAATTGCCTCAGGGACGGTAATTCAAGTTTTTTGCATAACTCCGGTTGACCGACCAGGACGATTTGAAGAAGCTTCTGCTTTTCTGTCTCAAGATTGGAAAGCAGGCGAATTTGTTCCAGTTGTTCTACTCCCAGATTCTGGGCCTCATCAATGATAAGAACAATATTATGACCCTGGCTGGTCTCCTGAAGAAGAAATTCGTTTAAGGCATTAATCAAGTCAAATTTATTTTTGAAATTTCCCTCGATACCAAAATCTTTAAGTATAAGTTGCAATAGCTGTAAGTCAGAGAAACTTGGATTCAGGATCAAGGCTGTCTTGACATTATCTTCCAGATGATTTCTGTAACTGTGTAAGATGGTTCTGCATAGGGTTGTTTTGCCAGTTCCGATTTCTCCGGTGACGAGCAAAATACCTTTCCTTTGCTGAATACCATAAATAAGATGGGAAAATGCCTCGGTATGACAAGAACTTGAGAAGAAAAAGTCTGGATCGGCTGTTACATTAAATGGATTCTCTTTAAGATGATAAAGTTCTCTGTACATTATATTTTACCTCTATTTAGCAAATCCAATGGGATGGGTATTTTAGAGGATTGTCGTTGCCAAATCCAATAAAATATCAGGTAATTAGTTAAATTTTAAGACCAAAGTGGATTTGTGAACAGATATGAACTCAGAACCTTTGAAGTCTATGGCCGATTCTATGCTTGTGAGGCCTGTAAGATGGTTGCATATATTGGGTTATGACGTAGTATACAAAACTTCCATATCCCCTTAAGAAGCTGGATGAAATTATGAGAAGTTCCAGCCAATGATGGCACTTGAATTCTCAAGCGAGAACGGTAAACTGGCAAATATGATAAGGGATAATTGAAAAGGGGGAAGGTGACGATTATGACTGATTTACCATGGGAAGATAATTTATTAGAGCGAAAAACTGAGTCAGACTTAAAAGATTTACTCAAAACTCTTGTTGCATTTGCCAATTCTGTGAGACCTGGACACACCGCAGTAATCTTAATAGGTGAAAAAGATGATGATACTGTTCAAGGAGTCACAAATCCTGACAAGATTCAGAAAACAATACGTAATACTTGTGACAAAATATATCCTCCTATTCTATGGAAGTCTGAAGTCTACGAAAAGGAAGAGAAACATTGTGTGCGTGTAGAAATTGAATATGATGGAGAAACTCCTCACTTCGGTGGTACAGCTTGGGTCAGAAAAGGGTCAGAAACGATAAAAGCTTCGGATAAGGTTTTTCAAAAGCTGATTGAACTTAGATTAGATAAAGTCCGAGAACTAGAAAAGTGGATTGGTATTGATAAGAGAATTACAGTCGCGCCTGACCCACAGGGTATAGTTTCCTCGAGCGCCTCGAATCCACACCTTCCTGTAAGGGATAAATTTGAGTCAACCTTGTTGAAGGTCAATAACTTTTGGGCAACATTTCTTCAAGCAAATGGAAAGAATATGTCAATGCCTCTTGAGAAAATTATATTGAGTTGGGATGACACTTGTAATTGCTTAAAGTTACTTATTAAGCCCTAACACAAAGTTGAAGCAGTCTGCACAAAACAAGAACTGTAAACTAGCTAACATGTACATGCTTCCACACCGCATTGTCAGAATGGCAATAAGTTTAAATCGTAAACCTAAAAAATTACTTTGATGACCTTCTCATCTCCTTGAAGGCATTTATCAGCCCATTAGTAGAAGAATCATGGGATTCTATCGGTTTATCATCTCCCAGCTCCGGCAGTATCTTCTTTGCCAGTTGTTTGCCAAGCTCAACTCCCCATTGATCAAAACTGAAAATATTCCAAACCACTCCCTGGACAAATATCTTGTGCTCATACATAGCTATCAAACTGCCCAGAACCTTGGGAGTTAATTTTCTGAACAGGATTGAATTCGTTGGCCTGTTGCCTTCAAATACTTTATGGGGGTATAATTTCTGAATCTCACCATCACTCTTGCCCTCCCCCTTCAACTCTTCAATAACCTCATCTTTAGTCTTTCCATTTAAAAGGGCCTCCGTCTGTGCAAAGAAGTTTGATAGTAAAATGTTATGATGTTCACCAATCCGGTTATGGCTGATTGCGGGCGCCAGGAAGTCTGCCGGAATCATCTTTGTCCCCTGATGGATTAATTGATAAAAGGCGTGTTGGCCGTTTGTTCCCGGCTCTCCCCATATAATAGGACCGGTCTGATAATCAACCCTGCCTCCGTTTCTGTCCACTGATTTTCCGTTGCTCTCCATATTCCCCTGCTGAAAATACGCCGGAAACCTGTGCATATACTGGTCGTATGGCAGGATGGCTTCTGTCTGTGCACCAAAGAAATTATTGTACCAGATTCCAATTAATCCCAAAATAACGGGAATGTTTTTCTCAAATGGGGCGTTGCTGAAATGGCTGTCCATATCAAAAGCGCCCTGCAACAATTCGGTAAAGTTTTCATATCCGATGTAGCACGCTATAGACAGGCCGATTGCCGACCAGAGTGAATAGCGCCCACCAACCCAATCCCAAAACACTAACATGTTATCCTTATCAATGCCAAATTCTTCAACTTTTTCTATATTAGTAGAGATTGCCACAAAATGCCTTGAAACATGTGTCTGGTCATTTGCACATTTTAAAAACCATTCTCTTGCTGCAAACGCGTTTGTCATTGTTTCCTGAGTTGTAAAGGTCTTTGACGCAATCAAGAATAAAGTAGTTTCAGGATTCAGTTGTTTCAATGTTTCTATGATATGAGTGCCATCAACATTTGAAACAAAATGCATTGCCAGGCCTTCCTTTGCATAAGGCCGCAAACACTCCGTCGCCATTACGGGCCCCAGGTCAGAACCCCCGATTCCAATATTTACAATATCCGTAATCTTTTTATTGGTAAACCCCTTCCACTCTCCCGAAATGATTTTATCTGAAAAATCTTTCATTTTATTTAAAACTTCATTTATTTCCGGCATTACGTCCTTACCATTAACGTAAACAGGGGTGTTCTCTCTATTTCGTAAAGCAATGTGCAAGACAGATCTATTTTCCGCCTCATTTATAGCATCTCCAGTGAACATCTTATCAATCGCATCTCTCAAACCAACATCATCAGCTAATTCGAGTAATAGCCTTAGTGTTTCCTCTGTTATTATGTTCTTGGCGTAATCGACAAATATATCATTAAATCTAATGGTATATTTGTTAGACCTATCCGGATCACCAGCAAAAAGATCCTTCATGTGAATATTCTTCATTTCTTTGAAATGATCGACAAGATTCTTCCAGCTTTGAGTTTCCGTAGGATTAATTTTCTTTAACATGTCAACTTCCTTAGTTAAGTTTAACAACTTAAATTAATCCCCCTTAGTCCCCCTTTAGTAAAGGGGGACTAAGGGGGATTTGTAAAATTATTGTAAATTCAGTTCACCAGTAAAAACGATTTTCTGGCCAATCTTTTCTTTCAGTTCTTCGGCATCAAGGGCGTAAAGTGGACTAATCTCAATAGTCCCCTCGACATTTCCATTCTCATCTACAGGGATTTCTATCCCTGCTTCTCTCAGCCATCTGCCAAACAGGTTTATCATATGTTGCCTGGCAGTATCCGGTGAATCTTTACCTTCGTCATTCTTTACAGGCGAAAACTCATCTTCACGCACAACTTCCATAATTATGGACTTTCCTGCGTGCTTAAGTGCATCGAAGATAAACATCTCAAATTTAACTGCGTTGTTTTCAACGGATATTACCTTGTTACCCTCTTCATCGATACATGGCGCCTTCTTCACGGCTTCATGATAAGGCAGCGTAAGACTGTCTTCATTAATTTTCTCAACAAAATCTACATCAAGCAAGTAAATCGCAGGATTTCCCATACCAAATTTGAGAGTCCCGTCCGGATTACGTGCGTGCTTTTCTTCGTCACTAAGCTCACTGTACTCTATTGTGTCCAGGTGGCCATCTCTTATCCCAATAATGCCTACCTTTTCCTCCGGATTAGTCTTTTGTACTACCTTAGGGGACATCTTTGCGCCCTCATTTATGTGATATCCTAAATAAATTGGATCAACAATCTCAATCAATACATTGTCTATCTGATGATAAAAGATGTGCTTAATGCCCCGTTCATTCATATTGGATAAAACACCCTTTTCTCTTAAAGCAAACAACGTCCCACCATGGCCATTAGGACTTGTTACTATATTACTTTTTGAATCCATTAACAACTTACCATTAAAATCTATCACAGGAAGAATACCCTGCGTAAAGAAAGAAACGTCATCTTTATTTAGGCCAAAGTAATTATTTTCCTCAAAAAATTTATGCGTCATCTCATCATTATTTAAACTTGTCATAATGTACCACGGAATAACAGTATCGTATCTTTTCATATTAGCCAGAATTTTTTCAGCGTGTAATTGAAATATACTCTTTCCCATAATAGGACTTATGGGAAGCGTACCCTTGGGTCTATCAGCTCCTAATCTGGTCCCCAAACCTCCGGCAACCGTAACAACTGAAGCCTTGCCGTCCCTTATCGCACTTTCTCCGATCTCTTTAGCCTCAGATGCGCGTGTTTCCTGTGAATCATTTTGCGGTATTGGAATTATATCGGGTGGTTTTAAGGTTGCAGTTTTTGGACTTGCAAGTCTGCTTTCTTTAACATGTTTATCAATAAGGTCTTGAAGCAGGTTAAAGTCTATAAGTTTTAACTGGTTTAAGAGGTTCCCCTGTTCATCTACATGAAGTTCATTCCACCACCTGAAGATATGTTCCTGCCTGAAATCAAACACATTTCCCACAAGTAACTTATCAGACTCACGCTCTGTATGAATTTTATCCTGTTTAAGTTTTCCTGCATTCATAATCGAAGAATTTTATCTGACACTCTACAGTAGTTCAAGATAAAACTGGCAATCATGATATTAGAATTTGCTTGACCTGAAGTTGTAAATAACTAAAATTCAGTGATTACACATCCTCAACAAGTCGTATAATATATCTCCCAACGCATACTATAAAATGGCTGAATCACCTGCACCGTCAAAGATTTTGGAGTTTTCAAGAAAGGAACTGATTGCCACGCTATTCCTTATAACCTCACTCTTAATTGGAATAGGAACCAAGTATACGATAGACTATCACTGGTGGCTCCCGGAAACTAAAGTTATAGACACTAACCCGGAATCAATAAGATTAAAGATCAACCTCAACAGGGCCGAATGGTACGAACTCATTATTCTGCCTGGAATCGGTGAGAAAAGGGCAAAGGCAATTGTTGAACATAGAAAAAACAAGGGTGCCTTCAGGACTATAGAACAGTTGTGTGAGATCAATGGTATAGGAACGAAAACAGTAAAAAAGATTAAAGACCTAATTTATCTAGTTCCCACGCTCCAGCGTGGGAACTAGTGGTAAGACAAGAAGCGAAGGGTTCAGAATGACATGTACACTATAATGTACTCTCAGTAGTAATAATTCTCTTCAATCTGGAAAAACAGAAAATCAGGAAAAACAAGAAATGTATAATGCCAGAAGTTTTACCAATACTCCAGCAACGAAAATGAGCTAATTTATGGAAAAACAAAAAATACTAGAAAACGTATGGATAAGATCATTTATAGGGGCTTGCATTCTCGCCTTATTCTTTACCCTATGTTATTACCTGAAAGGTATCCTTATCTCTCTTTTCCTCGCCTTCACGATTGCATATATATTCGATCCGGCAATCGATTTTATTTCAAAGAAAAGGCTCATATTTTTAAAAAAGGGCATACCCCGCGGTCTTGCAATAGCCATATTATTAACCGGTATATTCCTAATTGTGGGAGGATTATTAACATACACGATCCCTAAAACGGTTAATGGTATCCAACGTGTTGGAGTTGCACTAAAGGACCAGTACCCAAAATATCAGCAAGGGGTGGAAAAAATAATTGAGGGATACAGTGATACTGAAATTGGAGCATTCCTTAAATCACAATTAGGAATCCAGGCAACCAAAGAAAAGGAAGAGGAACCACAGAATGAACAACAAAAAGATGAAGAAACAAAAGACATTGCTACTAAAGAAACTGTCGCTGTAAAATCCCCTATCCCTCAACCCATCCTTCAGCTGAAGAAATATATACCACAGGCTTTGAACTTTGTGTTGGAAATCGTAAAAAACATATTCTTCAGCACATTTGGCTTTTTTGGAATAATTATGAATGTTGTCATATTCGGAGTTGTTACTGTATATCTCTTAAAAGATTTTGATGTGATTGTATCAAAAGGTAGAGAACTACTGCCGGGTATGAACAAGGATAAGATATCTGATATAATGGCAAGAATAGATGCAAACCTCAAATCATTTCTCAGGGGCCAGATTACGGTTTGTGTTATCCTGTCAATTATATATGGCATAGGACTCACCATCATAGGGGTTCCCATGTCCTACCTGTTAGCCCTCGTAGGTGGATTTGGAAACATCATACCCTATATCGGTATAGCATTTGGACTGATACCAGCCCTAATCCTCACCTTCATTCAATTTCAAGATATTACCCATCTGCTTTTAGTCGGACTGGTTTTCGGTATAGGACAATTCTTCGAAGGCACTGTGATAACACCAAAGATTGTAGGTACTAAGCTGGGGCTGAATCCGGTTGCCATTATCATTGCAATACTGATTTGCAGTCAACTACTGGGCTTCCTGGGACTCCTGCTTGCAGTGCCCATTGCATCTGTAGTCAAGGTACTAATCGAAGAAGGCATTCTTAAATACAGGAATACAAGATTTTTCAAGGGAAGCTAGAAAATATAAAATGTCAGTTTTCAAATTGTCCGCAGAGTACAAACCTCAGGGTGACCAGCCTGAAGCAATTAAGCAATTAACAAAGGCCTTCAAATCAAGTGAGAAATACCAGACCCTTCTAGGCGTGACCGGTTCCGGAAAGACGTTCACCATGGCAAATGTCATAGAGGCATTAGGCAGACCAACACTCGTTATGTCTCACAATAAAACTCTTGCGGCACAATTATATAGTGAGTTTAAGGAATATTTTCCTGAAAATGCAGTTGGATATTTTGTAAGTTATTATGATTATTATCAACCGGAAGCCTATATACCCCAGAGGGATATTTATATTGAAAAAGAGGCTACAATAAATCAGGAGATAGATCGCCTTCGCCTGGCAGCCACAAGCGCCCTTATGTCGAGGAAAGACGTAATAATTGTGGCAAGTGTTTCGTGTATTTACGGTTTGGGCTCACCGGAAGAATATCAGGAAATGTACGTACACGTAAAGAAAGGACAGGAGATAGAGCGAAATCTACTTCTTATGAAATTTGTAAATATACTTTATGAAAGAAGTGATATAAAATTTGAACGCGGTGTATTCCGTGTCCATGGTGATGTGATTGAAGTGTATCCCGCCTATGAGGAATTTGCCTACCGTATCGAATTATTTGGTGACGAGGTTGACAGGCTTTCAACTATTGATCCATTGACCGGGGATAGATTAGATGAGTTAGAAGAGATTTCCATCTACCCTGCCAAACATTTTGTGATGCCTGAAGATAAGATTGATGGTGTTATAGAATCAATTGAGAGTGAACTTGACTCGTGGTTAAAGGAGTTGCGTTCTCAAAACAAACATTTTGAAGCACAACGCATTGAGGCAAGGACACGTTATGATATGGAGATGTTGTCTGAGATAGGCTATTGCCATGGTATTGAAAACTACTCCCGCCATGTTAGCGGACGCGCTCCAGGAGAGCGCCCGTATACGTTATTTGATTATTTCCCCAAAGACTTATTCTTAATTACCGACGAATCACACGTAGCTATTCCGCAAATCCGTGGAATGTATGAGGGAGACAGGGCAAGAAAAGAAACCCTTGTGAAATACGGTTTCAGACTCCCCTCAGCCCTAGATAACAGACCTTTGCGCTTCGACGAGTGGGAGTCGATGATTAATCAGATCTTGTTTGTCTCAGCAACACCTTCAGAATATGAAATAGATAAATGTAATGGCAAGGTAGTTGAGCAAATAATAAGACCAACAGGTCTTATTGACCCCATAGTGAGGATAATGCCTGCCAAAACACAAGTCAAAGACCTCCTTGAGCAAATCAGGAAAAGAGTAAATAAGAAAGAGCGCGTACTTGTAACTACACTGACTAAACGCCTTGCAGAGGATTTAAATGAATATATCAGAGAAGAAGGTTTCAAGGTAATGTACTTACACTCGGAACTCAATGCAATTGAGCGTGTGAATATACTCAGAGATCTTCGACTTGGCAAGTTTGATATAGTTGTTGGCGTAAACCTGTTACGCGAAGGCCTTGATCTGCCGGAAGTTTCATTAGTGGCAATACTCGATGCTGATAAGGAAGGTTTCCTCCGTTCTGCGACGTCTCTTATACAAACAATCGGACGAACTGCCAGAAATGTTAATGCAGAGGTTATATTATATGCCGATAAGGTTACACGTTCCATGCAGAAGGCAATGGATGAAACTGAAAGGCGGCGCAAGATACAACTTAAACATAATAAACAAAACAACATCACACCCAGGACAATTCAAAAATCAATTAGAAAAAGTATTGACGATGAAGTTGCCTCAAGGAAAGTTGCAAGAGAAATAGTTAGGGAAGAAGAAGCGGAATACATCACTCAGGAATACCTGAGAGAACTCGAAGAAGATATGCTTCAGGCCGCCAATGAATTAAATTTCGAAAAAGCAGCAGAAATTCGAGACAGAATCATCAAGCTGCAAAAAGAGGTTCAAACCGAACATGCAAGCCACACTTGATATTGACAAAATAAGCAACATCGTTCAATCAGCCATAAAGGAAGATATCGGCAAGGGCGATATTACTTCAGAGATATTTATTCCAAGAGATTCAAAATCAGAAGGAACATTTATAGCTAAAGAAGATGGTATAGTTGCAGGCCTACCCGTTGCCAGATACGTATTTTCACAAATAGACAAGAATCTGATTTTTACTTCTAATATCGAAGAGGGTTCGAAGGTCAATAAAGACACAACAATAGCTAATGTTAAAGGCTCCACGTTATCAATATTATCAGCAGAAAGGCTGGTTTTAAATTTCTTACAAAGACTTTCCGGTATTGCAACACTAACAAACCGATTTGTTGAGAGAGCTAAAGGACATAAAACACAGATTATGG
>Ga0255058_10001905_pt1 | contig 11636 bp, 8 predicted proteins | sample Cases_109_9_MG_FD_188637 | JGI IMG/M metagenome (GOLD analysis project Ga0255058, IMG submission 188637) | Seawater microbial communities from Amundsen Gulf, Northwest Territories, Canada - Cases_109_9 | ecosystem: Environmental > Aquatic > Marine > Gulf | place: Canada: Northwest Territories... | reverse complement strand
TCGCCTTTGACGGTGCCGATCACCAACTTGCCAACCGGCTCCGCACCTGTTTCTACGAGTATCGGTTGCAGTATTGCCATGCCGGCTTTCATGGCATTGGCAGCTAGCAGCACTTCCGGCACGAAAAGTATGCCATCGCGGAAATCCTCTCCTACAATGTTCATGCCACCGACCAGAGCCTCGTCGAGCACTTTCTTCGCTTGCCAGCCCCGATCAAGCAAGATCTGCGTGCCCTCCGCAATCTCGTCTGCGAGACCGTCGTAAAGATCGTCGTACATTTGCTCGGTGAGTTCGCTATCGGCAAGATCCGATAGAACAATATCTTCGTTCTCGTCAATTTCCTGCGGCATATGCAAACTCCAATACGAAGTCAAAAACTGCCGGCAAGTTCCGGACGTCGGCGGCGAACCGAAATCCCTTCCCGGCGATTACCAACGCCAACTGCCAGGCTTCATATCGTCCGGTTGCAACCGGATTGGACAACGATCTCGGATGCCTGAATACTTGAATTACCTGAGAACTTTAACGGATCGGACCCTTCGGGAACCAGACAGAAATCCATAATATGAAAATGCCCTATTATATGAAACCAAATGACACCATCCGGGCCGAGGTTTACCAGTGGCTGTTGTCCTTTGCTGATGTAATTGGCGCTTCGGTCAAGATCGACAGTGCAACCTGGTTTGATTTCATCGGGACCGTTCAAGAGGTTTATATCGATGTTGTACGAATGGATTCGCCTCTCAACTCTCAGTATCTGGATTGGCGTACCAGGGCTGACGTTTTCGCCGTGTTGTAATCGCTGGCATTTTTGCTCCGATTCGGTAACCTGATCAAGGCCTGTCTGCCTGTCACAGACAAGGCGAATCGCCGCGTAATCACAGATGGGAACAATAATTGAAAACAAGAACAGCTAACATCGATTGGTTCATATTTGGCACGACCGTGACCCTACTCCTGCTGGTGTGTGGATTTCTCGTCAGTTCCGAACGGGGTGCTCAATGGGTTTCCTGGGCATTCTCCGGCATTACGGGTCAACTCGGCGTCGTCTACCTTTGGGCGGGCATCGTGACCATTATCTTTCTGCTCGTCGTCGCGTTTGGACGCTACGGAGAAACTTTGCTCGGCCCGCTGGCCGAGCCGCCGCAATTTTCATCGTTGAGCTGGGCGTCGATGCTGTTCGCCGCAGGAATCGGGACGGCGGTAATGTATTGGGGTGCAATAGAGTGGGTACATTATTATCAGGCACCGCCATTTGGTGTCGAACCCCGCTCATCGGCCGCCGCCGAATGGGCAGCGAGTTACGGAATTTTTCACTGGAGTTTCGCAGGCTGGGCACTTTACTGTCTGCCGTCGCTTGCAATTGCCTATGTCTATCATGTCAAAGGCTTATCACAACTAAGGCTGAGCATAGCCTGCCAGGGAGTGCTCGGTCCGTGGGCCGAGCGCTGGCCGGGCAGGGTCATCGACCTCCTTTTCATGATCAGCCTTATCGGTGCTGCATCGACCGGAATAGGCCTTAGCGTGCCGCTGATCGCGGAGACGCTTACCCGGCTTACCGCATGGCCGGACAGTTTCGCACTCAAGGTTTGGGTAATGCTTTCCGGTACGGCGTTGTTTGCCATCAGTGTGTATCTGGGTTTGGAAAAGGGTATCAAACGCCTGAGTCTTCTGAACACCTGTCTTGTATTTGTGTTTCTCGCTTTTGTGCTGATCGTCGGGCCGACTTTGTTTATCCTGAAGACTGGTACCAACAGTATCGGCATCGTGCTGCAAAATTATCTTCGAATGATGACGTGGACTGATCCCGTCACAAATTCCGGTTTCGTTGAATCATGGACTGTTTTTTACTGGGCCTGGTGGATCGCATTGGGCCCTTTTGTCGGCATGTTTATCGCCAAAATATCACGAGGCAGGACGATTCGGCACGTTATACTCGGCACGATGGGTTACGGCAGCCTGGGTTGTGTGCTCGTGTTTGTCGTGCTCGGCAATTATGCGCTCGAAATGCAGCTGGCAGGGACGTTGGATATTGTTGACACACTGAATGAATCAGGTGGTGCGGTCGCGGTGATCGATATCGTGATGTCGCTGCCGTTTTCATCTGTTGTACTGCCACTATTCGGGATTATCTGCTTCGTCTTTATGGCGACAACTTATGACTCAGCCTCCTACACCCTGGCCGCTTCGGCGAGCCATCGTCTCGCCGCAACGGAGGAGCCTGCCACAATCCACCGGGTCTTTTGGGCGTTCGCGTTGGGCGCCTTGCCCATCGCGCTTGTTTATCTTGACGGACTCGAGCCCGTAAAAACTGCGGCTGTAGTCGCATCACTGCCATTGTTATTGGTCTATGTGTTGCTTGCGTGGTCGCTAATGCGAATGCTGGGCAACGCCGCTGATCTACCTGCCGACGATTAACTGTCAAAGACGATTTCCTGATATACGGTAGCCGACCCCATGCCCCTGGTTGCACATAACAATCTACCCACGTTTCTACGTTTGCGGGAGCACGGTGAGGTAGTGCTGACGTTGGCGCGGGCACTGCATCAGGATATCCGAGAACTTCATATCGGCCTGCTTAACATGATGCCGGATGCGGCCCTTATTGCCACCGAGCATCAATTCATCAGGCTGATTGGAAACTGCAATCAGATAGCCCAGTTCTATGTATACCCGTTTTCCATACCGCAACTGAACCGGGGGCCGCAGGCCGAGGAACATATCAGGCAATACTATTTTGACTTTGCGGCCTTGCGCGACCAGGGCCTGGATGCGCTGATGATCACCGGCGCCAATGTGGCCAATCCTTCGCTGGATAGGGAACCGTTCTGGGATCCGCTGATCGAGGTGATGCGCTGGGCGGAGCACAACGTCTCTTCCGTACTGTGTTCCTGCCTGGCTTCCCATGCATTACTCCAACATCGTCACGGCATCGAGCGGCAGCCTTTGTCGGCAAAGCGATGGGGTGTGTACAACCATAGGATAAACTGGCCTGAACACCCCTTGATGAGGGATATCAATACGCGTTTTGATGCACCGCACTCGCGTTACAACGAAATCACTAAATCGCAACTGGAGCAGGCCGGATTGACCGTCCTTGTGGAAAGCCAGGAGGCCGGCGTCCACCTGGCAGTCAGCCCCGACCAGTTCCATGTCGTCTACTTCCAGGGGCACCCCGAGTACGATGCGGTCAGCCTGCTCAAGGAATACAAGCGAGAAGTGTTTCGTTTCTTGAGCGGTGAGCTGGAGACCGCACCACCTTACCCGGAGAATTATTTTTCACCCGAGGCAGCCGACATCGCCCATCGATATATCGAACAGGCGATGACCAGCGGGGATGTCATACCGGAATTTCCGGAAACGGAACTCAAGTCGCAAGTCGATAATACCTGGGGCGATACCGGCAAGGCGATTATCAATAACTGGCTCGGGTTGGTTTATCAATTGACCAATCTGGACCGCAGACTGCAATTCATGCCCGGCGTTGATCTGCATGATCCGCTACATCTGAATTCCTAGAGCAGGTCGCTATTCCCTGATGAACCGCGTTCCGTGTATGATTCGCTTCCCCCCCAGCGACAGTTTCACTGTCTGATCAGGCCGAGGAAAAACATACATGGGATTCAGTACCAGGCAAATACATGCAGGCGTCACACCCGATCCTTTAACCGGTTCGATATTGACGCCGATATACCAGACCACGACTTACGTTCAGCCTTCCGTTGATGAATACCTGTCCAAAGGATTTTCTTATTCCCGCTCCGGCAACCCGACGGTCAGGGCGCTCGAATTGAAGCTTGCCGATCTCGAAGGCGGTGTGGACTGCTCATGTTTCGGCACCGGCATGGCAGCAGTGCAGGGAGTGATGCTTGCGTTTCTCAATGCCGGCGACCATGCAGTAGTATCGGATGTCGCCTATGGCGGCACGTACAGGCTGTGTACAAAGGTACTGAGCCGCTTCGGCGTTGATTTTACATTCGCGGATGGGTCGAATCCTGACGAAGTGGCGGCGGCGGTTCGAGACAATACCAGATTGTTCCTGACCGAAACACCGGCGAATCCGACCATGAAGTGCTCGGACATAGCGGCTATCTCCGAAATTGCGAAGGGTACTGGAGCTGTCCACGCGGTGGACAACACTTTTCTCACGCCGTACTACCAGCGGCCATTGGAACTGGGTGCCGACATTTCGATTCACAGCACGACCAAGTACATGGACGGCCACAATGCGACCGTGGGCGGCGCAGCGATCAGCAAGACCATGGAACAGGATGACGCGGTGCGTTTTATCCAGAACAGCACCGGCAGCATCATGTCACCCCAGGTCGCCTGGCTGACCTCTCAGGGTTGCAAGACACTTGCATTGAGAATGGATCAGCAATCGGCAAACGCCATGGAAATTGCCCGATTCCTCGAATCGCATCCGAAAGTTGAACAGGTCAGCTATCCGGGCCTCGAGTCATTCACCCAGCACGAACTGGCCACTCGCCAGGCAAGCGGTTACGGCGCGATGCTGTGGTTCGAAGTGAAGGGTGGTTTGCAAGCGGGCAAGAGCCTGATGGACAACATCGAACTCTGGAGCCTCGCTGAGAACCTCGGTTCGGTGGAATCCCTGATCACGCACCCCGTGACCATGACGCATGCCGATGTCGAGGAAGCAGAGCGCCAGCGGGTCGGCATCATCGACGGCCTGGTGCGCTTGTCAGTGGGCTTGGAAGACGCTGAAGACCTGATAAATGCGCTTGATCAGGCACTTGAACAGGTCTGAATACGCGCCAGAAGCAATCGGTATCTGAAACAATGTCGCAATTCTATTTGTTTGACACGCTCAGCCTGCACGCCGGGCAGACGGTGGACAAGGAGTTTGGCGCGCGTGCGACGCCGATATACCAGACCACGTCCTATGTCTTCCCCGACACCGATACCGCGTCATCCATTTTTAACCTGGAGCGAGGCGGGCATGCCTACAGTCGCATCACCAACCCAACGGTAGGGGTATTGGAGCAACGCGTCGCCGCGCTCGAGGGAGGTTCTGCAGCAGTCTGCACGGCCTCCGGCATGGCCGCCACTTTCTGCGCGATTACGGCGATCCTGGGCCAGGGTGACCACATCGTTGCCTCCACGCAGATGTACGGTGGCAACATCAGCCTGATGAAAAATACCCTGCCGCGCTTCGGCATCACGACCACGTTCGTTGAACCAACAGATATCGAGGGTTTCCGGAACGCAATTCAGGACAACACGCGGCTGATCTACGGAGAACTGATCGGCAACCCCGGTCTCGATATCCTTGATCTTGAAGCTATCGCGACAATAACCGGGGAACACCAGATTCCCTTCATGGTGGATGCGACGTTCAACACACCTTATCTATGCAGGTGCTTCGATTACGGTGTCAACATAAATATCCATTCCGTGACCAAGTGGATGGGTGGTCACGGCCTTGCCATCGGTGGCGTGATAGTGGACGGCGGTAATTTTGACTGGGGCGCGACCGACAAGTACCCGACCATCACCGAGCCCTACGCACCATTTTCCGGGATGAACATCTGGGAGGAATTCGGTCCCAGCGCCTTCGCGATGCGGATACGCGCCGAGGCCATGAGGGATTTTGGTGCAACCATGAGCCCGATGAACGCTTTTCTGTTATTGCAGGGTATTGAAACGCTGTCGCTTCGCATGGACAGGCATTTGTCCAATACCAAAGGAATGCTCGACTATCTATCAGGTCACAAACAGGTCTCGTGGGTCAATCATCCCGACCTGCCTTCGCATTCGAGCCATGCACTGGCGAAGAAGTACCTGCCCAAAGGCGCCGGCTCCATTGTCAGCTTCGGCGTCAAGGGTGGCAGAGACGCCGGCAAAGCCTTTATCGAGAATGTCGAACTGGCGTCGCACCTGGCCAATGTCGGCGATGCCAAAACCCTGATCATCCATCCGGCCACCACGACCCACTCGCGCATCGATGCCGAGGCGCTGGTGGCTGCAGGCATAACCGAGGACATGGTCCGGCTCTCCGTCGGTCTCGAAGACATCGAAGATATCAAGGCCGATTTCGATAACGGATTCCGCGCAGCGAAAAAAATTGCAAACTCCTGACCATGCACTTTGACCTCAATGGAAAGCGGGTATTCGCCACAACCGGCGGCAAGCCGTTGGATAACAGCAAGCCAACCGTCATCTTTTTGCATGGTAGCGGTCTCGACCACACCTTCTGGGGTTTGCATTCACGTTTTTTCGCGTTCAGGAACTACGCCGTGCTGGTGCCTGACCTCCCCGGACATACCCATTCCGAAGGGCCCGATCTGACTTCCATCGAAGCGATGGCGGATTGGCTCAACGACGTTGTTGAAGTACTCGACATCGACAACCTATCCCTCGTGGCGCACTCGCAGGGCTGCCTGGTAGCGCTCGAATTCGCTTCGCGTTATCCAAAAAAACTGCGTTCCGTGTCATTCATCGCCAGCGGCCTGGCTACACCGGTAAATCCTGCATTGATAGACAATGCCGAGAAAAAACCCGAAGCTGCAATCGCGATGATGTTGTCGTGGGGGTTCGGCTCTGCCGGCCACCTGCACCAGGGCCCGATTCCCGGTAACTCGATGGTGGCCGGCGGCTTGAAAGTAATGCGGGGTAATGTGCCGAATGAGTTGGCAAGCGACCTGAAGGCCTGTGATGCTTACCAGAACGGCAAAGCGGCAGCCGCGAAAATTACCGGTCCTATCCAGGTCATCCTTGGCGGACATGATCGCATGGCGCCCCGCAAGGCCACCACGGAACTGGTTGAACACCTGAGAGATCCTGAAGTCCATATCATTCCGCAGAGCGGTCACATGGTGCCTCAGGAAGCGCCTGATGCTTGCCGACAGTTGTTGAAGACGTTCATATTCGCCAATAATCCGTCGCTGTAGACGGCAAAACCACTCAATATGTATAAGATCAACCGAGCCGCCGTGATTGGCGCAGGAACCATGGGTTTGGGAATCGCCGGTCAGCTCGCGAATGCCGATGTCGATGTGTTGTTACTGGATATTCCGGCCGAAGGTGAGAACCGCAATGCGATAGGCGAACGGGCGCTCGAGCGTTTGCTGGACAAAAAACAGCCGGGTCTGTTACACCGGGATAATCTACAGCGAATCACCATCGGCAACATCGAAGATGATCTGCACAGGTTGTCGGACGTCGACTGGATCACAGAAGCGGTTGTAGAACGGCTGGATGTCAAGAGGGCGCTGTATAGGCAGATCGATGTGGTTCGCAAATCCGGGTCGATTGTTTCGTCGAACACGTCCACGATACCCATCGCGCTGTTGGTGAAGGACATGCCCGAGGAATTTTGCGCTGAATTCGCCATTACCCATTTTTTCAACCCGGTACGCTACATGCGTTTGCTGGAAATCGTGCGCGGCGAGAAAACCCGCCAGGCAGTCATTGATTGCCTGGAACAGTTCAATGAGTCGCGCATGGGTAAGGGCATCGTCGTGTGCAATGACACGCCCGGCTTCCTCGGAAACCGGGTTGGGGTTTTCGCCATTCAAACGGCTCTGCATGCGGCGTTCAGACTGGGCCTGACCCCGGAGGAGGCGGACGCCATTTTCGGACGGCCCATGGGTATTCCGAAGACCGGTGTGTTCGGCCTGTACGACCTGATCGGCATCGATCTGATGAGTGATGTGGCACGGAGCCTTGTGACTATCCTTCCTGACAACGACCTGTTTCACGGCGTAGCGGTAGAAATTCCGCTGATGAAACGGATGATCAGCGAGGGACACCTCGGCAACAAGGGAAACAAGGGTGGTTTCTACCGCTTGAAAGATCCCGGCGATGGCACCAGCAGGCAAACGCTGGATTTCGACAGCTTCAGCTACCGGGACTTTGATCCTGGTAAGCCACAAATTGCGGTCGATGCCGAGCAGGCGGGTGATTTCACGCGGTTGCTCGGGCAGGACGACAAGTATGGCCGGTACGCCTGGGAAATTCTTTCGAACACGTTGAGTTATGCGGCTGCACTGGTGCCCGAGGTCAACGAATCCCTGGTTGCGGTCGATGATGCGATGAAACTCGGTTACAACTGGCTGCAGGGACCGTTCGAGATGATCGATGCCATAGGAGTCGACCGTTTTATGACGCGCCTGGAGCGTGAAAACCGTGATGTTCCGGTATTTCTCAATTCTGCAGCCGGCAAGTCGTTTTATCGTGTGCGGAACGGCGCCCTGCAGTACCTGCGCGCCGACGGCAGTTACCCGGAGTTGAAGAGGGCCGCCGGTGTAATCCGCTTCGGCGAAGAGCGGCGCAAGCTCACACCGTTACTGGAAAACAGCGTGGCCAGTTATTTCCGCCTGCCCCGGGACGTTGGCCTGGTTGAATTTCACAGCAAGGCGAACACTCTCGATGCCGATTCAATGCGTCTGCTTGCCGATGCCGTTCAACACGCTGTTGATAATTTCAAAGGACTCGTCATTCACAACGATGCCGCGCATTTTTCCTGCGGGGTCAACCTGGATAACGTACTGGACTTTATCGCGCGCGCAGACTGGCCCGGGCTCGACAAGTTCCTCGACGATTTTCAGCAAACGGTGTTAGCGATGAAGTATGCACCGATTCCCGTCGTTGCGGCGCCTTCGGGTCTTTCCCTGGGCGGTGGATTCGAGGTCGTGCTGCACGCGGATAAGGTAATCTATCATGCCAACTCGGTCACAGGGCTGGTGGAAACATTGGTAGGTCTGGTGCCGGGAGGCGGAGGTGTCAAGGAAATCCTGTATCGCTGGTACGAGCGAAAAGGGGATGTCACGAAAGCAGCATGGGAAGCGTTCACGAATATTGGCTATGGCAAGACCGCAAGGTCGCCTTTGGAAGCCAGGCCGCTGGCGATGTTCCGGGATGGGATCGATGAATATGTAATGAACCGGGATCGATTGCTGGACAGGGCCGTAAGTGTAGCGCTGGACCTGTCTGCTGATTATTCAGTCGAGCAGCAAAGGCCCTTACCAATGCCCGGCAGGCAGATCTGGACAGAAATGATTGATTGGCTTGAGAAGGCTTATGAGAAAGGCCACCTGACACCCCACGATGTCACCACCGGAACACAGATTGCAATGATTGTCACTGGTGGCGATGTAGAGGCAGGCACCTTGTTGAACGAAAACGAAGTTTGTGCGTTGGAACGCAAGGGATTCCTGACGCTGGCCAGGTCGGAAGAGACCAGGGCACGGATCGAATTCATGCTCGAAACTGGAAGCCCGTTGCGTAATTGAGGTTCGATCGTGATCTATGTCGCGCCCGTGAAAGACATGATGTTTCTGGTCGATGAATGGATTGGCCTGGACAAAATTTGTGCCCTGCCCGGATATGAGGATCTGGAGAAGGAAGTGCTTGAAGCAATCCTCGAGGAAGCAGGAAAGTTCTGCAGCAGCGAGCTACTGCCCATCAATCGCCTGGGTGACGAGCATGGCGCCACATTTGAAGACGGCATCGTTAAAACGCCTCCAGGCTTCAAAGCGGCCTATCAGAAGTATATAGACAACGGCTGGACCGGCATCGACGCCGAACCCGGGCATGGTGGGCAGGGCTTGCCCAAGCTGGTCCAGTACCTGGTCGATGAAATGCTCAGTGCCTGCAATCTCTCTTTCAAGCTGTATTCCGAGCTGACCCATGGCGCTTACCACCTGCTGGCCACCTGTGCATCAGAGGAAATCCGCGAACGGTTCCTGCCGAAAATGGTGGAGGGGACCTGGTCCGGCACCATGTGCCTCACCGAAGCTCACTGTGGCACTGACCTGGGGCTTCTCACGACGAAAGCGTCAGCCAATGAGGACGGTTCCTACAGGATCAGCGGAACGAAGATATTCATAACCTCGGGTGACCATGATCTAACAGAGAACATTTTGCACCTGGTCCTGGCACGGATCGAGGGTGCGCCGGAGGGAGCCCGGGGCATCAGTTTGTTCCTGGTTCCGCGAACCCTGGTTCACGATGATGGTTCGCTGGGTGAGCGCAATCATGTCCGCACCGGTTCGATCGAACACAAGATGGGAATCCGGGCCTCTGCGACCTGCGTACTGAACTTTGACAACGCCACGGGTTTCCTTGTCGGTGAAAAACACAAGGGCCTTGCCGCCATGTTCAATATGATGAATATGGAGCGCATTACGGTGGGTTTACAAGGACTCGGCCTCGCGGAGATTGCCTACCAGAATGCACTTGCTTACGCAGTGGAGCGGCTTCAAAGCAAAGCGCCGCCGCCACGGCCGAATGAAGGAAGCGCTGCAGACCCCATCATTTACCAGCCGGAAATCAAACGTATGTTACTTGTCATTCGCTCGCAGGTAGAAGGTGCCAGGGCGTTAGCGGTTTATGCCGGGCACCAGGTGGATGTCATGGAGAAGTCGGCTGATGACGACTCAAGAGAAAGCGCCGAAAACACCGTTGCACTGTTAACGCCTGTTATCAAGTCATTCCTGGCGGACCTGGGTGTGAGCAGTACACTGTGCGCGCAGCAGATATTCGGCGGCCATGGCTATGTCCGTGAACATGGAATGGAACAATTGGTGAGAGACAGCCGTATCACCCCTATATACGAAGGTACCAATGAGATACAAGCCCTTGACCTGGTCACGCGCAAACTGACCGGCCGGAGCGGCCATTTTGCCGATCATTTTTTGCGTGAATGGGAGCAATTCCTCGATGCGCAAAAAGGCGCCGAAGCGCTCAGCGCTTACGTTGAACCGGCGTCAGATGCGCTCACCAGGCTTAAAAACGCAACGCAGTGGATACGAGACAAAGTCGAATCCGATGGCGCAGCCGCGAGAGGTGCGGCGACGGATTATCAACGTCTTTTTGCGTTAACCACGATAGCCTGTATGTGGGCGCATATTGTCGTTTCGATCCGCGACAGGAACGATGTATTTTACCAGACGAAGCGCAAGACAGCGCTGTTTTACATGCGACATGTATTACCGGAAACTGCCGCCATCCATGAGGTTATTACGCGGGGAGCCGAGTCAATTACTTCGTTTGAAGTGGGGGACTTCGCCCAGTAAGCGTCCCGAACTGGTTCACGTCCCTTCAGGTATGGTCTTTTGCGCCGGAAACCAGGGTGTTGCGCACACTGTCGCCAGCCTTTCTCCACAGTGTGTTGCCAGCATAAGTTTGGTACCGATGTCAGCATGGCCGGTCGGGACATTGGCGAAACCGATGTTCTTTTCCAATCGTGGCGAATATACGCAACGTGAAATGTGGCCGACTTCCTGATCACCATCGAAGACCTGCCAGAATTCTCCATTCGGCTGCGCAAACGGCTCGCCATGAATCTCGACGCCGACCAGCCGCCGTTTCACGCCTTCCGCCTTTATTTTCTCGAGCGCCTTCCTGCCGATAAAATCGTCAGGCTGATCGAGATCGACCAGTCGGTCCAGGCCCAGGACATACGGATTATCCTCGCGCCTGATGTCGGAAATATAGGAGAACAGGCAACCTTCGATGCTGCGAATCGTTGATGGTGCAATGGGAGCGATACCGTAATTCTTGCCCGCTTCCATGACACGCTCCCATAAGAGGTCCCCGTAACGGCCATCGCGCAAATAGATCTCATAGCCCAGTTCACCGCTCCAGCCTGTGCGCGCGAGTACCAGTGGAAT
>Ga0255058_10001904_pt1 | contig 11638 bp, 10 predicted proteins | sample Cases_109_9_MG_FD_188637 | JGI IMG/M metagenome (GOLD analysis project Ga0255058, IMG submission 188637) | Seawater microbial communities from Amundsen Gulf, Northwest Territories, Canada - Cases_109_9 | ecosystem: Environmental > Aquatic > Marine > Gulf | place: Canada: Northwest Territories... | reverse complement strand
GGATCACGCCATGGCGGTGGAGGGATTACTCCACCGTGATGGCGCCTTGGAGCTGGATCCCGCGACCGGGCATTACCCTGCGCATTTTCCACCGGCGCGGGTGTAATCAAACAGGTGTTTCTGCTTTCAGGTACCGCGGCGATCGAAGTTGCCGCTGGCATAACCGGGTTGCACGGTCCGAGCACGTGGTCCTGCGCCGTGCTCCAGAGAGCATACGGAGATCGGTTCCTGAATTCCGCGCACGTTGATTAATCGGCGATCGATGAAATTCAGCGTCATGTCTGTGCTCGCCGCGGTGGCGACCGCGTCTGAGACGAGGATGGACATCGGCCGAGCCGATCCGCAGAGTCGCGCAGCCAGATTGACCATCTCGCCAATGGCCGAGTAGTCGAGATGTTCCTCGGAGCCGATATTACCGATGAGCACCGGGCCCATGTTCAAACCGATCCCCAGTGGAAGATTCGGCGGCCCCTCGTGGCTACGGCCGTGTCTGGTGGTCTCCATGATCTCTAGGGCACAGTGACAGGCCTCTGTGACCCGGTCATCGCTATCGAAAATCGCCATGATGCCGTCCCCGCCGAACTTGTCCACGTAGCCGCCACGACGGTATACGCAGTCCACCTGCATGGCGAGATGGCGGCCGAGCATGCGAAATAGTGCATTGGGCGCCATCTCCTGGCTGAGCGTGGTGAAACCACGTACGTCGGAGAAGAGGATACACACGGCTCGCTCTTCCGGCACGATCAGTGTGCCCGTAGCGGCGTGATCTTCTGCAACCTGCTGCGTTCGGGACGAGACATAGCGATTGAGGTTGGCCCGCACCCGCTCCATCTCGCGTAGATAGGTCATCCTTTGAAGGTGTCCTCGCAGACGTGCAGTGGCAATCACGGGATTTATCGGCTTTTCCAGGAAATCATCCGCGCCGGCATCGAACGCGCTCTGCAAGGGGCGCGACGTCGACGAGGCGGCCGTAAAAATGATCGGCGTGAGCTTGTAGCGATCGATGTCACGCAGGCGAGCACAAAGCTGCACGGGATCGCCACCGGGCAAGTCCAGATCCAGGAGGAAAGCGTCGATGTCCTTCTGCAAGGCCAGAAACAGGCACCGCTCGGCGTCGCCGGCCTGCAGGGTTTTGAATCCCTGCTCCCGAAGGATGTCCTCGAGGAGCGTTCTCGTCGATGCCTCCTGCTCCGCCAGAAGCACGGTCTTTGCGGTTTTCCTCGTGCGAGCACCAGGTTTCGACACGGGAATCAGCCTCCGTTTTCAGGCATCTTGCTATTGACCCCCGGCAGCTGCCCGTCGCCGCGACATCCGCGATAGAGCTTCACTCGCCAGCGGCCCGTTCTCGCTCCTCGAACGTCGGGACTTGGCCTTTCGCAGTTTCCCAAGCCCTGGGCCAGAGGCGTCCTCGGATTCATCGATAAAACGCGCGGAAATCATGCCGACGATAGAGTATCGGAGAGCGCCTGGTCGAAAACGTGACTCCGGTCTCGGACCTGCTATTTAGGCCCGATGGGACCACTGATACGGAGTGATTTCGGGTGTTTTCCCGGTATCTTTCCCCCGCGCGGGATCAATCGACCCTTGTGCGCGCCATCAGCCGCCACACCAACGCGACGGCTGTGACGATGAGACCCAGCGCCAGTCCCCACCATAGACCGCGCGCGCCGTAGCCCAGGGGGAAGCACAGCGCCCATCCGCCGGTTGCGCCCAGCAGCCAGTATCCGATGGACGCGATCCACATGGGCACGATGGTGTCCTTCATGCCCCGCAGTGCACGGGTCGCTACGGCCTGCAGGCCGTCGAAAACCTGGAATAGCGCGGCGATGCCGGCGAGGATGACGGCATATGCCACTACGTCGGTGTTGCCCGCGTCGCCGAGGTTGAGGAAAACGGACACGATTTGGCGTGGGAAAAGCCAAAGCAGTCCGGCAAAAAGGATCATGACAACGGTGCCGAGGCCGACGCCGACGACCGCCGATCTCCGCACATCGTGAGGCTTGCCGGCGCCGGCGCCTTGGGAAACGCGCACGCCGCACGCCTCCCCTATCGCCAGCGCGACAACGAAGCCCACACCCAGAACATTGATCATGATCTGATTGGCCGCCAGCCATGACGCGCCGAGAATTCCCATGAAGATCGAAATGGCGGCGAACAATCCGCCTTCCAGCAGCGTGATGCCGGCAATCGGTGCGCCCAGGCGAAAAACTTCCTTGAATACCGACGGATCGAACGACAAGCCGGCGGCGTAAAGACGAAAGGGCCGGAAGTACCGTGACGTGCCGGTGTGAAGCACGAGTGCAGCCAGCATCAGCCATACGGTGATCGTGGTCGCCCAGCCGGCGCCCGCGACACCCAGCGCGGGCATACCCAGATTTCCGAACACCAGCCCGTATGTCAACAAGGCGTTGACGCCGATGGCGGTCACGGTAACGACCATGACGGAGCCGGCCCGGGACAGTGCCGCGACGAAGCTGCGCAATACGACGAACAACAGATACGGGATGATGGCCCAGGCGGCGGCGTGCAGATACGCGTCCGCGAAAACGATGACCCGTGGATCCTGACCGGTCATTGCCAGCAGCGGCGCGAGATTCCACCCGACGATGGTGCCGGGCACCCCGAGAACCAGAGCGACCAGGAAGCCCTGGCGGACGGCGCGGCGAACGCCCTCGGAGCTACCCGCGCCCCGGGCCTCGGCGGCGAGAACGGCGACGATGGAGACCACGCTCACCGCGACAATCAGAAGCTCGAACAAGACGCTGGAGGCAAGCCCCACCGCCGCCAGCTCGACGCTGCCCAGCCGACCTACGAACAGCATGTCCGTGATGCCCATGGCGATCTCCGCCAGGTAGGCGGCCGCGAGGGGTCCGCTGATGCGCAAGATCGCCTGCAGCTCGAGCAGAGACTTCTCTTTTTCGCCACATTTCATACCCGATCCTTGCAGCACCCGCACCCGGGTTCGACCCATCACGATACTTGAATAGAACACCAAGGCGCGCGCGATCGCGACGCCGCGGATGAGTGTAAACGCAACGGAGAACTGAAATGATCAGATTCATGATTGTGCCGTGTCTTATCCTGATGCTGGGCATACGCATGCCGATGGCGTCGGAAGCGGAGATCGACGAAGGGACCATAAACGGCGCCAAGGGGTTCGGCATCGGAGCTCTGGTGGGCGGATTGATCGGTGGCCCGGTGGGCGCTCTGGTGGGTGCGGCCGGCGGGGCGTTCTTTGCGGAGCAGGATGCCGGCAAGGACAGGACCATCGGTGATCTGGAGGTCAAACTGGATGAACGCGATTCGGAGCTGGCCACGTTGAAGAGCGACTTCGAACAGACGCAGGTCGCGATGACGGGCGACGTGCAAATACTGCAACGGGATCCGGACGCTCCCATCAGCCTGCCCGTTTACTTTCGCACCAACACCGCAGCCATCGAGGTGTCACTGGGCCCGCACCTGGCACAGCTGGGCGCCTATCTGAGAGCCTATCCCGATTTGGAAATACGGCTGGAAGGCTACAGCGACCGGCGCGGCGGCAGCGACTACAACCTGGCGCTCAGTGAGCGTCGCATAGCCGCGATCCGAAAGATCCTCGAAGATGAGGGAATTGCACCGGATCGTATTCGCGAGCACGCATATGGTGAAGCCAGGGCGGCTGCCGAGCCCGGCGATGCCGACGCCATGGTCTTCGACCGTAGTGTCATCATCAGCATCGGCGCCTCCGGACCCGCCCGCGCCTGAGCAATAAGGGGACAGATCTATTCTGTCCCCTTATTGCCGCGAACGGCGAGGCCGTACTCCCTGGCGGCGTCCGATAGCCAGTTCCATGCGTAGACGGCGAAGCTGCGGTGTATATAGATGTCGTAACCGGGTTCGTCGTCGAGCTGATGAAGCAACATGTGACATCTGCTCAAGCGCGCCTGAACGCAATTGTCGGGTCCGAATTGGCGGGGATGCACATCGACGTTCGTGCCTTTCATGAGCACGTCCCTGGCGTTGGGACCCTGGAGTCCGATGACGACACGGCTGTGGCTGACATCGGCGATTGCGTGATGAACGTCAGCCAGAGTCTCGGCGAGATTTGCGCCCAGCTTGCCGTCGTACTCCATCGCCATTACCGCCAGCCACTCGTCGGGGCCCAGCCACAACAACGCTCGCCCGCTTTTGCGATGTGCCGTTTTCGGCGTAACGGGCAATTCCAGGCCGAGAACTTCCGCGACGCTGGAGCTGAAATCGGCATTCGACGCATCGCCGCGGATGGCGAGCTGCGTGCCGACCTGGCGCTCGGACAGCACGACGCCAGCATCCGCCCCGGGCGCGGACACCCGCGCTTCGAGGCCCAGGGTCGCCAGAGCGCTCTGCCACTGATAGCGTTCAGGCATTCATTCTTTCCCCGCCCGGGTCGAAAAAACGCGGGGCCGTAATGGTGGCGTTCACGGTGCGATTTTCGAGGGGCACGAAGATGCGCTCTCCATGACGCTGCCGTCCGCCTTTGATCAGCGCGAGCGCGATGGAATGTCCCAGGTTGGCGCTGTAGTAGCTGGACGTCACGTGACCGATCATCTTCATGGGCGGCGCGGATGTCGCGGTATCGACGATCTGGCCGCCCTCTGGTAACACTTCCCTGGCGTCCTCCGTCAGCAGGCCCACCAGTTGCTTGCGATCGGTACGCACGCTATCGGGACGGGACATGGAACGCTTGCCGATGAAATCCTTGCTCTTGCCGAGCGCCCACGACATGCCCAGATCCGCCGGTATCACGGTGCCGTCACTGTCCTGCCCGGCGATGATGAAGCCCTTCTCGGCGCGCAGCACGTGCATCGCCTCGGTGCCGAACGGCGTGATGCCATATCTCTGTCCGGCTGTCATCAATGTCGTCCACAATGACATGCCGTAGTTCGCCGCGACGCTTATCTCGTAAGACAATTCGCCGGTGAACGATACGCGCATGACACGCGCAGGCAATCCCACCACGTTGCCCGGTCGACAGGACATGAAGGGGAACGCGTCGTTGCTGAGAACAATGTCGGTGGTGAGCTCGCCCAGCAGGTCCCGCGCAAGCGGCCCGGCGATTCCCACGGTGCACCACTGCTCGGTGACGGAATTGCAATAAACCTCCAGCTCCGGCCACTCTGTCTGGAGCCACTCTTCGAGCCACGACAATACACGCGCCGCGTTGCCGCTGGTGGTGGTCATCAGGTAGTGCTGCTCACCCAGCCGCGTAGTGACACCGTCGTCGAAAAGCATCCCGTCTTCGCTGCACATGAGTCCGTAGCGGCAACGTCCTAGTTCCAAGGACTTCCAGTTGTTGGTGTAGATGCGATCCAGGAGCTCGGCGGCGTCGGGGCCCTGGATATCGATTTTTCCCAGGGTCGATGCGTCGAGTATGCCGATGGCGTTGCGCGTCGCCAGGCATTCGCGGTTCACGGCATCGTGCATGGTCTCCCCGGCACGCGGGTAGTACCAGGGTCGTTTCCACTGGCCGACGTCTTCGAACTTCGCGCCGCGTTCCACATGCCATGCGTGCATCGGCGTCTTTCGCACCGGATCTGCCAACTCGCCGATATCCCGGCCTGCCAGCACACCGAAAGTGACGGGTGTATAGGGCGGTCTGAAGGTGGTCGTGCCGACGGCGGACATCTCCACGCCGAGCTGACTGCCCAGAATCGCCAGTGCGTTGACATTGGCGGTCTTGCCTTGATCGGTGCCCATGCCGGTTGTCGTGTAGCGTTTGAGGTGCTCCACCGAACGATAGCCTTCGCGCGCCGCGAGCCCGATATCAGCAGCCGTCACGTCGTTTTGAAAGTCGACGAAGTGCTTGGACAGCGGCGTGCCTCGCGCACGCTGCGGCAGTACCCACACGGGCTCGATGGGTGCTTCCTCCTCCAGCTCCACGCGCGGCGAAACGGCGCTTCCGCGTTTGCGGAATCCGGCCTGCGCGGCGGCCACCTTTCCGGCCTCACGGCCCTCCGAAAGTACGTACGCAAGCTCGAAGGCGCCGCTCGCCGATCCGGCGGAACGCTCGGCCTGGAAAGATTCCCCGGGCACGAAGCAGGCCTTCTGCGCGTCGTAGGCGAGCCGGCCCCGGGATTGAGAGAACAGGTGCACGGCGGGATTCCAGCCGCCGGACATGCACACGAGATCGCAAGCGACGGTGCGCGTCGCACCATCGACACCGTCGCCGGCGGCATCGAGCGCCGCCACTTCCACCGCCGTCACCCGTTCGCGACCAGACGTTCCCAGAATCACGGATCCGACCAGTAGCTCGACGCCGCGTTTTGCCAACAGGCCGCGGCATGCGTCCGATGGCTCGCGGCGGAGATCCACCATCGTCACCTGACTGCCGGCATCGGACAAATCGCAGGCAACGCCATAGGCGCTGTCGTTGTTGGTAACGACAACCGCGGTATTGCCGGGACGAACGGCAAAGCGATTCACATAGGCTTGAGCCGCCGATGCAAGCATGATGCCCGGGCGATCGTTGTCACGGAACACCAACGGGCGCTCGTGAGCGCCGGTTGCCAGCACCACCTGCGCGGCGCGTACTTTCCACAAACGTTGCCGGGCTCGATGGGTGGCCGTGCCCGGCGGCAGATGATCGGTCACGCGCTCGGCGATGGTGAGGTAATTCTGGTCGTAGTATCCGGCGACGGTGCTGCGCGGCAACAAGCGAACGTCGTCGAAGGAGGCGAGTTCCTGCACGGTGTCGGCGACCCACTCGGTGGCGGGCCTGTCACCGATGCGGTCGTTGCGCCCGAGCAACGCACCGCCGAACTCGGCCTGCTCATCGGCGAGTATCACCCTCGCTCCGGAGCGCGCGGCGGCAAGCGCGGCCGCGAGCCCGGCGGGTCCTCCACCCGCCACAAGCACGTCGCAGTGGGCGTGCATCTTGTCGTAGTAGTCCGGGTCCGGGCCGCGCGGAGCCCGGCCGAGGCCGGCGGCCCTGCGGATGAGATACTCGTAAGCCATCCAGGCACGTCTCGGCCACATGAACGTCTTGTAGTAAAAACCCGAAGGCAGAAACCGTGACAACAGGTCGTTGATCTCGCCGACGTCGAAGCGAACGCTCGGCCAGCGATTCTGGCTGAAGGCTTCCAGCCCCGCGTAGAGCTCGATTTGCGTCGCCCGCAGATTGGGTTGCGTGCCCGCGCCCGTTCCCAGCTGAATGAGGGCATTGGGTTCCTCGGCGCCGCAGGAAAGAATGCCGCGCGGCCGATGATATTTGAAGCTGCGCCCTACAAGATGAACGCCATTGGCGAGCAACGCCGAGGCAAGGGTATCCCCGGCATGGCCCGTGAGCTGCCTGCCGTCGAAGTAGAAGGTCAACGGCTGATCGCGATCGATGCGGCCGCCGGTTGGCAATCGACAGGACTGCTCACTCACGATTCGCGCCTGGCCTTTTTCTTCACCGCGGGTGGTTTCTCACCCATTTTGTAAACGGCCGTGATCTCGTCGCTGACGGTATCGCGGCGCGCGTTGAACCAACGGCGACAACCGCCACACACCCATCGCTCCAGGTGTGCCCCCCTGGGATTCTTGCGCATGAAGAGATAGTCACCCCATTGCTCATCGCTGAGCTTTTCGGGGTTCTTCGGCCGCACGATGTGCGCCTCTCCCCCGTAGCTGAAATCCTGCTCGTCCCGCGGACCGCACCACGGACATTCGATCAGTAACATGTCACTGCCCGCCTGTTCAGTGCGCGACGGCAGCCGCGCCGTGCTCGTCGATAAGGAAGCCCGTATTGAAGCGCTCCAGGGTAAACGGTGCATTCAGCGTATGGGGCTCGTCGTGGGCAATGGTGTGGGCGAATACCCAACCCGAGCCCGGCGTCGCCTTGAATCCCCCTGTGCCCCAACCGCAATTGAAATAGAGATTTTCCACCGGCGTCTTGCCGACGATAGGGCTCGCGTCAGGACACACATCCACGATGCCGCCCCATTGGCGCATCATGCGCAGCCTGGAAAAAATTGGAAACAGCTCCATCAACGCCCCTATCTGGCCCTCCACCACGGCGAGGCTGCCTCGCTGGGAGTACGAATTGTAGGCGTCGATTCCCGCACCGATGACCAGCTCCCCTTTGTCGGATTGACTCACGTACACGTGAACGGCGTTGGACATGACGACGCAGTGGATTACCGGCTTGATGGGTTCCGAAACCAGCGCCTGCAAAGGGTGGCTCTCTATGGGCAGGCGAAATCCAGCCATATCCGCCAGCACACTGCAGTGGCCCGCCACCACCACCCCGACCTTACCCGCGCCGATGGTGCCGCGACTCGTTTCGACACCTTCGACTTTGCCTCGGCTTCGGCGGATCCCCGTTACTTCGCAGTTCTGGATTATATCGACGCCGCGCGCGTCGGCGCCGCGCGCGAATCCCCAGGCGACCGCATCGTGGCGCGCTGTTCCGCCGCGCGGCTGCAGGGACGCGCCCAGCACCGGGTAGCGCGAATCGGGCGATGCATTGAGAATGGGCACCCTCTCCTTGATCTCCCCCGGCGTCAGAATTTCGGAGTCGAGACCGTTCAAGCGATTGGCATTGACGCGCCGGGAAAGCTCGCGCATGTCGTGAAGATTGTGGGCCAGATTGAGCACGCCACGCTGACTGAACATGATGTTGTAATTGAAATCCTGACTGAGCCCCTCGTAGAGCTTCAACGAATGCTCATACAGTGCCGCGCTCTCGTCCCACAGGTAGTTCGAGCGAATGATGGTGGTGTTGCGTCCCGTGTTGCCGCCGCCAATCCAACTTTTCTCGAGCACCGCGACATTTCTGATGCCGTGCTCCTTGGCAAGATAATAAGCGGTGGCGAGCCCGTGACCGCCACCACCGACGATGACGACGTCGTACGCGGCTTTCGGCTCGGGACTGCGCCACGCCAGCGGCCAGTTTTCGTGGTAGCTGAAGGCGTTGCGAATGAGGCTGAATATCGAGTACTTGCTCATGTCGTCGCTATCGATATACCGGGTGGCGGGCACACAACTCCGCCACCTGAGCGCGGACACGGGCGACGACGTCGCCGTTTCCCAGATCATCCATGATGTCGCACATCCAGCAGGTGAGATCGCGGACATCGTTCTGGTCGAATCCCCGCGTGCTGATGGCCGGCGTGCCCACACGGATGCCGCTGGTGACGAAGGGCGACTGGGAATCGTCCGGCACGGTGTTCTTGTTGACGGTAATCGCCGCCTCGCCCAAGGCCGCCTCCACGTCTTTGCCGGTCAGACCTTTCTCCACCAGACTTACCAGCATCAGGTGGTTGTCGGTGCCCCCGGACACCACGGCGTAGCCGCGCTGCATGAAAACCTCTGCCATGGCCCGGGCATTGTCCAGCACACGCTGTTGATAGATTTTGAAATCCGGCAGCATGGCTTCCTTGAACGCCACCGCCTTGGCGGCGATGACGTGCATCAACGGCCCACCCTGCATACCGGGAAAAACCATGGACGCGAGACGTTTTCGAATCCCGGCGTTCTCCCGCGCCAGAATCAGGCCCCCGCGGGGACCGCGCAACGTCTTGTGGGTGGTGGTGGTCACCACATCGACGATGGGGATGGGATTGGGGTACAAGCCGGTGACGATCAACCCCGCCACGTGGGCCACGTCGGCCAGCAGAAAGGCCCCGACGGAATCCGCAATCTCGCGAAAGCGTTCGAAGTCGAGAACCCGTGAGTAGGCGGAAAAGCCAGCAATGATGAGCTTGGGCTTGTGCTCCCTGGCAAGCGCCTCCACCTCGTCGTGGTCGATTCGACCGCTCAGCTTGTCGATGCCGTACTGCACGGCTTTGAATATTTTGCCGGAGAAATTCGGACCGGCGCCATGGGTCAGGTGGCCGCCGTCGGACAGCCTCATGCCCAGCAGCGTGTCACCGGGTTCGAGCAGCGCCAGGTACGCCGCCATGTTGGCCGAGGAGCCGGAGTGTGGTTGCACATTGGCGTAGTCGGCGCCAAACAAGATCTTGGCCCGTTCCACGGCCAGTCGCTCGGCTTCGTCCACGTGCTCGCAGCCGCCATAGTAACGGCGTCCCGGATAGCCCTCTGCGTACTTGTTGGTGAGCACCGAGCCCTGGGCCGCCAACACCCGTGGGCTGGCATAGTTCTCCGACGCGATGAGCTCGACGTGATCCTCCTGGCGCTGCTGCTCGGCCGCGATCGCAGCCCACAGATCGCCATCGAAGTTCGCGATATCACCACTCTCGAACATGAACCCTCCCGCGCATGGACTGGTATCTCGAATTTCCGCGAATGCCCGCGAATGCCCGGGCGGAGAGTACTGTGCCGGAGTCGAACGTCTTTTTCCACTGACGACGCGGGCAGTCGCGGCAGCGACCAGGGTCGCTTGTTGCCGTCCGGTGATTACCTTAAGCTCCGGCCTCCCCGCGTGGCCACGAAATCATGAGCAGTCTGGAACAGGTACTGGCTTCGGAAAAGTTCGTCGTAACCTGCGAGCTGAATCCGCCCAAGGGTACCGATGTCGCGCCGTTGCTGGAAAAGGCGGATCGACTCAGAAACGTCGTCGATGCCTTCAATTTGACGGATTCCCATGCGGCGCGCATGGCCATGACGCCGCTGGCAGTGGCTCATCTACTGGTGGATCGGGGACTGGAACCGATCCTTCAGATCACCACCCGTGACCGCAATCGCATCGCGCTGCAGGGTGATCTTCTGGGCGCCGATGCCCTGGGCGTGCACAACGTGGTGTTCATGGGCGGCGATCCCCCTTCCACTGGAGACCACCCGGATGCCAAACCGGTCTTCGATGTCTACTCCTCGGCGATGCTGAAAGCCGCCACCTCCCTCGAGGCCGGCACCGACATGGCCGGCAACCCGCTCTCGGGAAGGCCGCGCTTCTGCATCGGCGCGGTGGTCAATCCGGGCGCGACGGATCTGGACGAGGAAATCATGCGCATGGGTGAGAAGATCGACGCCGGCGCGACCTTCTTTCAAACGCAAGCAGTCTACGAGCCCGCGATCTTCGAGCGCTTCGCGATCGCCGCCACGCGCTTTTCGGTCCCGCTCCTGGCCGGCATCATCCCCCTGAAATCCGTCAAGCAGGCGGACTACATGAACGCCCACGTGCCCGGGATCCATGTGCCCGACGCCGTCATCCGGGAAATCGCCGGCGCCCACGACCCTGTGACCGCCAGCCTCGCATTTGCGGCGCGCACCATCACGGCGCTGGCCGGCACCTGCCAGGGCCTGCACATCATGGCCATCGGATGGGAGGCGCACATACCGGCGTTGCTGGAGCTGGCCGGCATCGAACGATAGACAAAAATAAGGGGCCTGGCGGCCCCTTCAACACATGGGATGTATTCAGTCCCCGGGGGGGAGGGAAATCAATCCTTCCAGAAGGGCTTGGCAGCCTCCTGTCTGGCCTTTGCATAGCTGAACCCCATGTCATCCAGCAGGCGACCGTCCATCTCCAGGAGGTGGCGGCGCAGCTCGTAGCGCTGCTGCCAGGTCACTATGGTGGCCCAAAGGCGCTTGGCCGGATTGCCCCGGTTGATATGCCAAACGGGCCGGTTCAGGGTCTGGACATGATAGTTGCTCATCACCATACTCCTCAAGTAATGTTAATCCGAAGCACGATCTCACTCGTGCTACCTATGTCTTTAACTTGTGGACAAATATAGGG
>Ga0255058_10001903_pt1 | contig 11650 bp, 5 predicted proteins | sample Cases_109_9_MG_FD_188637 | JGI IMG/M metagenome (GOLD analysis project Ga0255058, IMG submission 188637) | Seawater microbial communities from Amundsen Gulf, Northwest Territories, Canada - Cases_109_9 | ecosystem: Environmental > Aquatic > Marine > Gulf | place: Canada: Northwest Territories... | reverse complement strand
TACGCCACCTATATTCTGCAGCCTGATTTGAAAGTTCCGCTTCTCGGGGCATCGCTTGAAAGAACGGTGGGCAGAAATGGAGCTTTGAAAGAAATAGCCAAAGAAAATCCGGAGTTTTTGTATGTATTAACTCAAGGCAAAAAGGGAAAACAGCCGCAAGAATTAAACAAGTATTATCCAACAGCCGGGCGGGTCATTATGCGTTCCGGATGGAAAAGGAAAACAAAGTTTAAAAATAAATTTAAAGATCAGACACAGGTTGTGTTTGATGTTGGGCCGTATCGCACGGACCACAGCGATTTAGACGCGTTAAGTTTTACGCTTTACAGCAATGGAAAAACTCTGATTACTGATTCAGGTCTTTATACTTATGATCCGAATGATGATTTAAAAGCATATTTTCATGGAACGCGCGGGCACAATACAGTTTTGGTTGACGGCAAAGATCAACGGGTTGGCGCGCCAACTCATGGAGAATTCAAACAGAATAACGGATATGTTTCGTTTTCCGCGCAGCATAATTTGTATCAGCATGTTGTTCATCAGAGGGCAATTGCCCTTTTTGGACATGATTTGGTTTTAATTATAGACAGACTGATTTCAAGCCAGGAACATGATTATGAGCAGCTTTTTCATCTTTTTCCGGAAGCAAAAATTAAAGTTGATGGTACGACTGTGGTTGCCAACGGCAATAATAAAAAAGAAAATTTGATCATTACCCAACTTTTGCCGGAGAATATTGAATTAACTTCAGCAAAAGGGGATGAAGGCGCCGGCGAAGGTTTTTGTTCTTTTGAATATGAAAAAAAAGTCCCTTGCTATAGGCTTTCTTATAAAAAACGCGCAAAAACAGCTTCATTTATAACTCTCTTGCAAGTTGGAGATAATATGGATATTTCAGCGAATGCTGAAGATAATAACAAAATAATTATAAAAACCAAGAATAAAACATACAAAATAGATACGAATGAACTTGATATTGATTTTGCAAAGAAATCTAAGTTGCGGGAAGAGATTGTAAAAAACTATTCTTTAGATCTTGCTTTAGAAAATAATGAATGGATTTTGAAAGGCAATGGAAATGATAAATTCTTAATAGAAGATGAAAATGGGAAAATGGCAATTATTCCAAAAAATCGTGATGAAAACCCCATTTTTTCTGAAAGGCCTTATTATATAGCGGAATTTGATAACATTGATTCGTATTACTCCATAGATCAAGATATTTATACGGATATTCCATCAGAAAGAAGAGAAGGGTATTTTAGAATATACGAGCAAGAGGATTTTTTACCTATCCTGGGCTATCATCACATTCGCCCAGATGATTATGTTATAGAACATCCCAAATTGGAAATGCGCGTATCTGATTTTGAAAAACAAATTGATTATACAACCAATAAAATGGGCTTTAGGTGGTTCACCTTCGGTGATATAATGGAAAATTATGTTCTTAAAGAGAAAAAAATACCAAAAAGAGCTTGTATAATGAATTTTGACGATGGGCGCAAAAATCATTTTACGAATGGTTACCGGATTTTCAAAAAATATGGCGCGGTAGCGACCTTTTACATCATTACGAAAAGAGTCCTGAAGAATTCTGATGACATGAAGAGTTCTGATTACATGAATCGTTTTGACTTGGAAGAATTACATAATAACGGAAATGAAATAGGATCGCACACGGTAAGCGCCGGCAGCTTGCTAACTGATGGTTATGATAAAAATGGACTCATTTATCAATTAGAGAAATCAAAGCAAGATCTTGAAAATGAAGGCCACAACATTACCACATTTGCCTACCCGCGAGGAGATCAAAATCAAGAGATTGTAGATTTAGCAAAAGAGTTTTATGCCGCCGGAAGAGACACCAGTAAAGACAATGTCTGGAGAGAAAGAAGGCCTGCTGCCATCAGTTTTGACGAAGATTATATGTGGCACATGCATTACCATAAACCGGAGCTTGAAACACCGAAGGAGTTGGAAAAATCTATAGGATATAATAATTGGTGGCAATTTGAAGAAGGATATCGCGTTGATAATGATAGCAACAATAGCATAAGAACACTTTCGTCTGTTCATCCAACGGATAATTCTTACGCCGTTGTCAACATGGAAGACGTTGGCGATAAAATTTCAAATAAATTTATCGTCTCAAAAAAAGCGGAGTATGTCATTGAAATTTTTGGCACGATAAACACTGAAGAATCGCCGGAATACTCTAATGCGAATACAATGAATGTTTATATTGACGGTGTTTCGCGGAAAATTAAAAGAGGAGACGGGGGCGAGTGTGTTTTATATCAAAAAAATTATTACGGTTTCTATAATGTGTTTGTCAATCTTAAAGAAGGTCCGCACACAATTTCAATTGAAGCGGCGCAAAGAAATGTCAATGTTGATAAATTCAGAATGTATAGGCCAATAAAAATACAAAATTCTTACAATTTGACAATAACAGAACTAAAAAGAGTCCCTCCAAGAGAAAAACCTTATCAAATCAAGACTGATATTACGATAAAAAATCGTATATCTGCATGGGTTTTCTTAGCGTTGCCTGTTGCGATCCTACTTATATTATTTCTATTTTTTAAATTTAAGAAATCACAAATAAAATGAAGAAATATTTTATAATTTTTATATTGCCATAGACTATTGAGAAAGCTCCTTCTTGAGAAGAAGGTAAACGGTCCCTTTGCGTTGAGCTTCTGTTGTTATGTTTTTGACGGCACGCATTCCGAGTCTGTCAGCCAATTGTCTAAGGTAGAGGCTTCGGGGATTTACGTGTTCTTCGTACGATTCATAGTGCCCTGGTTCGCGGTCCTTGAAACGGCCCTCGGAGATCTTTCCCGTGCATCCGATGGCATAGTTTTGTGCCGTTGGCGGCTTCTGGACGCAGATCGAGGACGCTTTGCAATTCCAGAATACGTGCTGTGCCCCTGCCCAGCCGTGCCCCGTGCCCCAGTTGCCGCGGTCTTGGGCAATGAAAGGGCCACCCTTGAGATTGTCCCACAGGATTCCGACAGACCAGCGATGGTGCGGTCCAGCGTCGTCATGTGTGCGTTCTGCCAGGCAGTCCAGGAACACATTGGGGCCACAGACTCGTGAACCGGTTGTCTCTGCATGACGGGCGTGATCGCTGTAACAGCGCTGGACAAGGCAGTATTGGCCATTGATGGCAAAGGAATAACGCCGGCCTCCGGTAATTCGTGATACCGGTTTCAGATAGGCACAATCTTGCACCGTTACGAAAATAGCCCCGCGTCCAAGGTTTACAGCATGGCTGAAGTGCACGGTGGTAACATTCCGGACCCAGGCGTTGGCGGCATGATCGAGGGCCACGCCTGTCAAGGCATGGTCTTCATCCGCATTCTCCTTCCCCTGCTGATACTCGGAAACCAAGCGAAGATGCTCCAAGCCTGATTGATACAGTCGACCCTCTTCACTACAGCGATACACGAATCCGCCGCCATACTTTTTCTCCATTGCGTTGACAATGGGGGCATCTATTGTGATTCGGTCCCCCTCGATCGACGTAATGGTGCGCTCAAAGCGAAGGTCATAGTCACCGGCGCCCCACTGTTTAGTACCCTTGCGCTCAACGATTCGGTCCATCTTGATGTCATGAATCCATTCCGGCGTGCTTGGGCGGTAGACAATGACGGAATCCCCGATGGAAAGGCCCTTCGTTGATTCCAGGGAAAACGACCTGTCTCCCCAGGGAACGTAATCATCAGTGATTCTGCTTCGGCTGCCCTTGATCTCGCGAATTATTGATTCACCGGCGAGCGTGATAAGGGTGCGCTTTTCCTTGCCTGTGGCCAGAAGAGTAGTGCCATTTGCTTTTTGACCCTCTCCCCGGATAACCACACCGGAAGCCTTGATCTGAAGGGCGCCAGAGACGCGGTACAGACCTCGCTTCAGCAAGAGGACGCCGCGTAAGCCTTGCTTATCAGGCTTACAGCCAGACAAATCGTCGATTGCTTCCTGAATGCGAGCTGTATCGTCCGCATTGCCCTGTCGTGGTTCCAGCACCTTGCGTACGGGGAGATCAGGAATTAACACCCCGCCTCCCATGTATCCTGAGCGAGAGAAATCCGGGATGCGGTTTCCATTGCTGTCTGGTGTATAGACAAGTGTGCCGTCCGGCCCTACATAGACCAGAGGCACCGTATCGGCAGCTACGGCTGTTTGCCCGGCAACAACAAGGAGTGTAAGTAGAGTTACTATTATGGACTTCATCATTATCTTCCAACAGTGAGAATAAAAGGGAAGTTTTCTATGTATTACCTTTATAGGGCGGAAATATTTCCATTTATTTTTATATTAAATCATGGAAATTTAACTATCGAATTTTCCATTTTCTTATGTTAGTAAAGTATTTCATGGAAATCAAGAAATAATTCAGGCCCGGTTCCAATTTAAAACTTATGGACGAATAACCAAGGCCAAACAAATTACCTATCTCTTGATTACTATACAATCCTATACTCCATAAAAAATAGATTAATTCACTAATTCCGCGGTAGGAATGTCAGTTACCCGACACCCCCCGCACTGTCCCGGGCGTGCAGTTTTCCCGCATCCGGTTCCTCGGTTGTACTCGCTTTTGCGGTGCATGGCATTATCAACAAACAAACAGACAAAATTGTCTGCATATCGGAATAATTCTGCCTTACCTCGACAATGGGTTTTTACTACCTTCTGCTTATCAGGTCATCTTAAAGCTGTACCTACACTTCAGGATACGCAATTACCCCTACGGCCTGCAGAATACTCTGTCTACGCTTCGCCCATTTATTTGTTCGCACTCTCGTGCTCCGCAATGGACGCAAGACTCGATACGGGTGGGTAGCTAAACCTTACCCGACAGGGACTTTCACCCTGCAAGAAGTGCCAGGCTTTCCTTGGCGCGACAAGGAAAGCCCCCTTTTTTTTAAGCGATTTATTATATTTTACCTGTCTGCATGCGTAGCACAGGCAGGCAAGGGCAAAAAGGCATCCCAGCATCTTGCTAACACAAGAATGGTCATTATCTTAATATCGTGTTTAAGCCAAATTAATTTTACTCTGTTATGGTCACTGCAACACTATCATAATATATACTTTCCATATCCAGTAAACCGTTCATAACCATATCGACACCAAAATAGAATGTATAAATACCTGGAGGTAATCCGGACATACTTAATACCGTAAATGGAGAAGTTCGATTAAACAAGAGGCCTTGAAAGGTAACGGTCAAACTTGGAATCCATAAATCACTCAACACATCATAATGATACCAGCCAAAAGGTGTTTCTCCTACCAACCACCAGTCTGCATCTTCTCCTGTTCTGTCACCGGGATTAAGTTTTACCGTTACAGAAAGATTAAGGCCTGTATTTATGTCGATAGGCCCGTCTGAGCCATTGGCCTTTATGCCGGGTGTAGGAGGAGCAGTAATCTCACTAGTGTGTGGTGAGAACATTGCATTATCATGGAACAGTTCATCAAACTGATAGAAAACCTGCCCTGCATATCTTGGCGCCTCAATATCAGCATTCAAAGATGTTCCTGCTTTAACAGGGGTTCCATGTGAATATGTAAGATCGGACCAAAAGCCTTTTGAATGATCAGCCGGATCTATAAACAGTGTTCCATTATTCGGATTGATCCATAAAAATGGTTTCCAGACCGGAGTTGGAGGAATAATATCTCCGCCATTTGCGTTCGGATTACGTAAAAATGGTGGAAATCTTAGCATTGTCGCCTCCATTCCGGATGGTGGTGGTGGAAAGTTGAGTTCTCCGAACGGATTAAATTCCACTGGTATCGGTCCGCAGAAATCTCCCATAGGATTATCCTGATTTGAACACATTTTAGCTACCCCATAACCTTCTGTAAGTTGTCCTATAACAAGCCCGTTACTTCCGTCAGACTCTTGCAGACTTTGTGCACTCGGTTCAGCCAGTGACTTTCCAATTATAAATGTTGGCGGATTGAACCTGAAGTCACCCTGGCGATATTCGGTAGAGAACTGATAACCTGTGCGGGGTATACCAAAGCCGTCAAAAAATGTACTTAACAGGTCATTTTCCACTTCCGGAAAAAAGACTTCTTTCTGTTGAATCACATTAAAGTGAGGTCTGAACCCCCATCCGGCTCTCCACTGCATCTCTGCAACTTTGGGAACACCATAAATCGGCTTGAAATTAAAAGTTTCAAAACTAAAATTTGATCCATTGCCTGCATTTTCTGCTATATCATCGTTTAGCTTTTGACCAAAATCAACATTTCGATAATAGTGAGTGATATTGTCAAGATTGATAACTTTGACCTTTACTGTATCTCCTTGTCCGAATGAGGCAATTGAAGAGGCTCCGCGTGGACCATCTCCATACATTTCATTGTTCATATAAACAGTAACGAACTGATATGGGCCAAATTTACCTTTTGTTATCCCTTCTGCAGCAAGAATATCCCAGGCTTCCTGGGGCAACATCAGCTTGTTTGATAAAAGTTCCAATGATTCAGAGGCACTTTCAAGCATATCGATAACATTGCCGGGAGTTGCACCATCCAGAACTGCTTTTGCCACATTGTAGATCTTTTTGCCAGGAGCTGCATCTCCAATAGATTCAATACTCAACTGCCTGTTGCGGTAAGCATAGCTTTTTCCCTGAGGATCAAGTTCCACTATCCCTGTATGAGCATTTGTGATTTCAAAAATTGGCTGAAGAAAATGAATTCTGGGTGGATGTTTGTGCCAACCCCAGGTGTAAACACCACGAAGCATTTGAAGCGGTGGGTGATCAAGCGTAATCTCTGTTACAGAGTCAGAATCTACCGGAATCCAGGCGGAGTCGAACCCTTTAAACGGAAAACCTACACTTGTTTCTTTATCCACCATGACTGTAGTCGGTGAAAACTCTTCACTAACCAGTGAGTAAATCTTATAATTTACCCTCAGAGTGTCCAGTCCATGAGCTTCCACTGGAATACGAACCAAAATGTATCTGCATCAAACTCGTCCCCATACCAAAGCATGTTGACGTCCACCTCCCAGATTTTTCTTTCACCCCCGTCAATTCCCAGAGCAGTCAGTCCGGTATCTCTTGCCTTTTTCATTTTATATTCATCAACCAGATGATCCGATACAAATGCTCCCCTGTTGTAATTGAGAAGCGAAAATCCATCATATATCCTTCCACTTGTGTTACCCTTGAGAATATCCATAATCTCATTGGCAGCACTATTCATTCCGTTACTATCTCCTTCACTAACAGCAATTTCCAACAGCTTCAGAGCTGTTTCAAGATCTTCGTCAGGACTGCTGTTAGATGTAATCACATTACCTAAAAGACTGGTCGAACCAAGAGACGAGTTTGAAACTATATTACCTACAACATTTAACTGAATATCTCCATCCATCTGATCTGTATTGGGGATTCTTACTTCCATACCTGTTAACTCTGTTAAAACCGGTTCCAGGATTCCCGGGTTATTAAAATCTGTTGCTTTGACAATTCCAGGCACAAGGTAGGCAAAAGCCAACAGTAGCGATATAAAAAATATTTTTTTCATAATACTCTCCTTAGGAGAACGTAATGTTTAAACATTTAAGGCAATATTAACTTTGCCAATAATAAATTATTGCTGACACATTATTTTTTTGAACTTCATATATACAATATACATTAGGAGCTTCTTTTTATAAATACTTCAGCATATCTTTTGCCATTCTCCCCGGCACAGCCGGGGGTTTAGCTCTGTAATTAAAGGAATTACAGCAATTATATGTACAAAATTGACTGGGTTTCTCTTATTTTTGAGACAGGTCTGTCGAAGTTGGGTTAACAATCTTTTCAATATCCTGAAGGATGCCTTTGGTAAAGACGATATCCTCTTCTGACAGGGACACCAACGTTCCCGCTGACAGGGACACCAACGTTCCCGGGTCGGGTTCAATACTCACCTGGTTAAGGTCACTTCTACTGGCTATGAGGGCTATGAGGAGGTTTTCGTGCACGAGCTTTTTCCCCAGCCGTATATTCATTGTTTCTATTGTCTTTTTGAAACCTTGAGAGTTATTTTTAAGCCATTGAAAAAGAGGAAGTAAGCGAATACTGTCTGCTTCTTTAAGAAAATCCTCTATAGAATCCTCGCTGCCAAATATCGGTCGCAGCGCCACAATATAATTGGAATTATCCCCGCTTGCGCCAAGCGCCTTATTTCCTCCAAGCAAAATCTCTCCAGTCGGTCCCAACGGAAAATATTTCGCGTATACATTGAGGCTGCCATCCGTCGTCCCTATGCTTGTGCCCGTATTTGTGAAAGGTGCCAGCCAATTTGGAAGGCTGGACGCCCGGCTATCATAGGCCACATACACTATTAAGGCCTTATTATTCGAAAAATACAGGAAATTCTGACTCGTTTCATACTTATCTCTGTCGGCTGTTTTTATCCAGGTAAGTCCCTCCATTCCAGCTGGAAGACTGGTTATCTTATGCGGACTGTCAATGTAATAGACGGATCCCGCCTCCAACCGGGCCGCCACCTGGTAATCAAAAGGCGCAAGGTCGCTTACGAAGAGTCTGGGAAATACGAGCGGCACAGTGTCGTGGCAGGCCAAACACGTTTTCGTCCCCGCAACTTCCACCTCAAGCATGGCCAGCGCCGTCTCCATGTCCCCATCGTCCCCTATGCAAAACTCATTCATGAAGTTGCCCTGATTGTCACGGATGGCGATGGCGCCGCCGTTGAGGAGATTGGCATTAGGGGGCAGCGATTCGTCTATTTCCGTGTCGGTAGCACCATAACCTCTGCATTCCCCCTCCTCCTCTACCGGATGGCCGAAGTCGTCACGAAAATCATCGATATCGAGCGTCAGCGGAACGGGACAATTGACCACAAGCGAAGGAGATTGATCAATGGGGCTAAAAGGGACCTTATAACCCGGGGGGTACTTGTAGACATTTATGAACCCGGCAAGCCAGAGCGACTCCGCATCTTGCGTAAACCTGATGATTTCTTGCTGAGGGACGTTCCAACTAATATATCCAATATTCAACATGGGGTTATAGTCCTCCCCGGGCTTGAAGTAGGGCACAACGCCTGTCTGGCCGCCCAGAGGCCCTCCTCCCGGCAGGTTGTTCGGGTTCATGGATGGCGAAAGGGATTGATAGAGGGGCAGGGCCATTTCGCCAAGTTTAGCGTCTTTCGGCACAAATGGCACACCCATCTCATTGGCCGGGACCTCCGGATATGCATCCGTCACAATATGATAGGGTGTCCAATCATTCATAAACCAGCTCTTATGGAGTTTGAACGTGACGGATGGTGAGGGGAACTCTGTGTCAATCTCTAAGACCTGTCCACTCAATAGAGGGTCGCCCGGTACCTCACCTACGTATTTGCAGCCAGAGTTAGCTGGGCCATCGGGAAGCTGATTACACGAATAGTCGATTCTCAGTTGTTCAAAATCAGCATCACCCCACTTCACGAAGATGGCGTTCACGACAACCGGCACACCTATCGTTACTGATCGCAGGGGTGAGTAACCGTTATTTGGGTCCTGGAAGGGCGTTGGGTTCGAAGCGCTGGGGATGGGGTTTGGAAGGTCACCATGAAACGTCCACTCGCCGCCTACCAACGGTATTCGGGGATATCTATTTATTATGTTGCCCGTCCAGGTTGCTGAAGACAAGGCTGCAGGCGGTGTTTGCCCGAGGAGTCCTGAGTAGGAAAGGCCCATCCCCTTGAAGCTGCGGGCCAACTTCTTGTCACTTATATCGGTAATGATAAACCAAACCGTGGTCCGGTTTCCCTGGTTATCGATGTTCGTTCCTTCCAGAAGAGGAAAGGTTATGGTTGCTCTCTCGTCGTTGCCTTGTGTCACATCCAGATTGTCAACTATCGCATTCGACACGCTCTTTTGATATGGCGGTGTTGCCATGGCCGGTGTAAAAAAGAAGAATATAATGGCCGTGAAGAAATAGTAGTGAAACTGTTTTTTGATCATTTCAAACTCCTTTTAAAAAACCTGTCTTTCATTTCAGCGCCAGATCGAGCAAGTCCAGCGCCGTCACTACGTCCCCCTCGTCCCCTATGTGCAACACAGTGATGAAGTTGCCCTGATTGTCACTGATGGAGATAGTGCCGCCGTTGAAGAGATCGGCATTGGGGGGCAGCAGTTCGTCTATGTCGATGTCGGTATCACCACAAACGCTGAAGCCCTCCTCTTCCGGACGGTCGAAGTCGTCACGAAAATCGCCGATATCGAGCGTCAGCGGAACGGGGCAATTGACCACAAGCGAAGGAGATTGATCAATGGGGCTAAAAGGGACCTTAGAACCCGGGGGGAACTTATAGACATTTATGAGCCCCGCAAACCAGAGCGACTCCACCTCTTGCGCAAACCTGATGACTTCTTGCTGAGGGACGTTCCAACTAATATATCCAATATTCAACATGGGGGTATAGTCCTCCCCGGGCCTGAAGTAGGGTAGTATGCCTATCTGGCCGCCCTGAGGCCCTCCTCCCGGCAGGTTGTTCGGGTTCAAGGTTGGCGAAAGGGATTGATAGAGGGGCGGGGCCATGTCGCCAAGTTTAGCGTGTTTCGGCACAAAGGGCACACCCCTCGAATTGGCCGGCGCCTCCGGGTATGCATCCGTCACGATATTATAGGGTGTAAAATTCATAAACCAGCTTTTATGGAGTTTGAACGTGACAGATGGTGAGGGGAACTCAGTATCAATCTCTAAGACCTGGCCGCTCAATAGAGGGTCGCCCGGTGCCTCACCTACGTATTTGCAGACAGAATTAGGCGGGTTGTCGGGAAGCTGATTACACGAATGGTCGATTCTCAGTTGTTCAAAATCATTATCGCCCCACTTCACGAAGATAGCGTTCACGACAACCGGCACACCTATCGTCACTGATCGCAGTGGTGAGTAATCGTTATTTGGGTCCTGGAAGGGCGTTGGGTTCGAAGCGCTGGGGATGGGGTTTGGAAGGTCGCCATTGAACGTCCACTCGCCGCCTACCAACGGTATTCGGGGATATCTATCTATTATGTTGCCCGTCCAGGTAGCTGAAGACAAAGCTGCAGGCGGTGTTTGCCCGAGAAGTCCTGAGTAGGCAAGGCCCATCCCCTTGAAGCTGCGGGCCAAATTTTTGTCACTTATGTCGGTAATGATAAACCAAACCGTGGTTGCATTCCCCTCGTTATTGATGTTCGTTCCTTTCAAAAGAGGAAAGGTTATGGTTGCTCTCTCATCGTTTCCTTGTGTCACATCTAAGTTGTCAACTCTAGCATTCGACACGTGCTTTTGATACGGCGGGGCTGCCATGACGGGTGTAAAAAAGAAAAATATAATGGCCGTGAAGAAATAATAGCGAAACAGTTTTTCGATCATTTCAAACTCCTTTCCGGTTTAGGCTCTAAGTCGACAATTTCTTGCTTTTTTTGCACGGAAATTGCCGACTTAGAGTGTTTTTTGGATCTGGCTTGTCCAGGTTAGGATCTCAAAATTCTTATTCAATGCTTCGGGATAAATTTTCGAAACATTATCCTCTCGCATGTGCCAAATATGTAAATATGTACATTCCCACGCATGCAATGTCATTGAATTAAGCGATTTATTGCACATTATTGCAAATCCGCATC
>Ga0255058_10001902_pt1 | contig 11651 bp, 4 predicted proteins | sample Cases_109_9_MG_FD_188637 | JGI IMG/M metagenome (GOLD analysis project Ga0255058, IMG submission 188637) | Seawater microbial communities from Amundsen Gulf, Northwest Territories, Canada - Cases_109_9 | ecosystem: Environmental > Aquatic > Marine > Gulf | place: Canada: Northwest Territories... | reverse complement strand
GGACGGCCCTTCGGCGGGCCCCCTGAGTCAAGCGAGTGGGCGAGGGCAGCCGCGGGGTGTGCGGCCGCCGACCCGGGGGGAGCGTTTCTTTGGGTACTTTCTTGTCGCGACAAGAAAGTACCTCGCCTTCGGGTGCGAGAACCCGATTAGAATACTCGTCAGTAGGCAACACCCGATATGACTTATTTAATCAACTTTAATAACTGCTTCTCACCCAGCATCGTGACACCCAGCTCGGCCGCACGCGTCGCCTTCGCGCCTGGATCGACACCCACCACCACATAGTCCGTCTGCTTAGACACGCTGCCGGCGACGTTGGCGCCGAGAGCCTGCAACCGAGCCTTGGCCTCATCGCGAGTCATGGACGATAGCGTTCCGGTCACCACAAATGTCTTGTCCTCGAGTGGTTGTTTGCCGCTTGGCTCCACCGCTACATCCATCGGCGTAACACCTGTTTTCTTCAGCTTCGAAATGACGTCGCGGTTGTGTTTCTCGCGAAAAAAGGCATGGATGCTTTGGGCCACAACCGGCCCCACATCGGATACCTGCTGGAGCTGATCGACGCTCGCCTGCGTGACATTGCGAAGCGTGCGAAAATGCTTGGCCAGGGTCTGCGCCGTTGCCTCGCCGACATCTTTGATCCCGAGAGCGTAAAGAAAACGAGCCAGGTTCACTTTCTTGCTTTTTTCCAGCTGCCGCATCAAGTTTTCGGCGGATTTTTCTCCCATGCGCTCCAACCCCGCTACCGCTGTTGTATCAAGGCGATAGAGGTCCGCAATATCCCGCACCAGTCCCTGCTCGTCGAGCTGCTGCACCAACTTGTCGCCCAGGCCATCGATATCCATGGCGCGCCGGGACGCAAAATGCCTGATCGCCTCGCGCCGCTGCGCCGGACAGAACAACCCGCCGGTACAACGCGTCGCCGCCTCGCCGGACAAGCGCACCACGTCAGATCCACACACCGGACACATGTCTGGCATCTTGAAACGACGGGCGCGTTTCGGGCGTTTTAACCGTACTACACTGACGACCTCCGGGATAACGTCGCCGGCACGGCGTACGACCACAGTGTCACCAATGCGCACGTCCTTGCGTTGGAGCTCGTCCTCGTTGTGCAACGTCGCGCGGCTAACCGTGACGCCGCCGACCTGAACCGGCCGAAGAATCGCGACCGGCGTGATCGCCCCGGTGCGTCCGACGGACGCGATTATTTCCTCGACCTGTGTCGTTTCCTCGTGTGCCGGCAACTTATGTGCCAATGCCCAGCGCGGGGCGCGGGCGGTGAAACCCAGTTGCTCGCGCGCGGCAAGGTCATCCACTTTGTAAACGACGCCATCGATCTCAAACGGCAAGGCGTTACGCCCGCTTAGCATGTCTTGATAGTACGTGAAACAAGCGTCGATACCGTGCACAACTTCAAGAAACTTGCTCACGCGAAAGCCCCACTGCTTCAGGCGCCGTGCGACCTGCGAGTAACGCGGTGCCACGGGCACCAACAGCTCACCCAGCCCCCATGGGAAAAAGGTCAGGGGGCGGGTGGCGGTGACCTGGGGGTCGAGCTGGCGCAGGCTGCCGGCAGCGGCGTTCCGCGGGTTAGCGAATGCGCTTTCCCCGTGTTCGAGGCGGTCGGCATTCAAGCGTTCAAAATCCTCTTTCGGGATTACGACCTCGCCGCGTACCTCCAGCACCCCAGGCCAGCCCGTGCCCCGTAAACGCAGTGGAACGGTGTTGATGGTGCGCACGTTGCTGGTCACGTCTTCTCCGGTCGTGCCATCGCCGCGGGTACCGGCCCGCGCCAAGCTCCCGTTCTCATAGCGCAGGCTCACGGAAACCCCATCGAACTTGGGCTCCACCGTATAGCTCACGCTTGCAGCCGACGCCAGACCTTGGCGCACCCGCCGGTCCCAATCACGCACCTCCGACTCCTCGAAGGCATCGTCCATGGACATCATCGGAACGCTGTGCCGTACCTGGCCGAAGGCTTCGAGCGGTTCCGCACCTACACGCTGGGTAGGTGAATCGGGGGTGACCAGCTCGGGATGGTTTTCCTCCAGCGCCTGTAGCTCACGAAACAGGCGATCGTACTCGGCATCCGAGATCTCCGGGCTGTCGAGCACATAATAACGATAGTTATGATGGTTCAGAAGATCGCACAGCTCCCTGGCGCGCTTTTTGGCCTGCCCGGTCTTCATGCGCTGAAAAAACGCAGTGCTGCCTCACTGCCAGGAACAATGCCTTGCGCATTGATATCCGCCGCGATGCGTTTGATCTGCTGTTGAATCGCTGTTATTCCTTCGTCCGTAAGAAGTTTCCCGTTCTGGTCGGTCAATCTCCCCCCAAGCGTGTCACACAGCGCCTTGGCAGTTTCCACCATCGTTTCAAAGACGCGGGTTGGTTCACACACACACGGTATGGTCATGAAAAAAGTGAGGCCGCCCGTTCGCCACCGATCCATTGTTTCCGAGTCGAATGTGCCCGGCTGGTAAAGATTCGCCATGCTGAACAAGTGCCGGCAACCTGCGGAGTTCTCGTTCTTTATGTGAAAGATATTCATGGCACCGAAGTGCATGCCCTGAGCTCTCGCCGTCTGCGCGATCTCGCGGCCGCTAAATCCCTGGGCGTCATCGGCCAAAACATTGACGCTCGCGATCACGTCGTACGTCTCCGCGAACTGCTGGAGCTCTTTTGCACGTATCAGCGCCTGCTCGATAGTCATCGCCAGCATTGTCGGGCGATTGAACGCATCGGCGAGTTTCAACGCCACCTGCACAAAGGCGCTTAACTCAGACTCGGCGATCGGCCCGGTAGCATCCACCATCTGGATTGCCAAGGCGAGATCGCTGTACTGGGCATCATCGGGGTCGCGCCCGAGCGGCGACCACCGCCTGACCAGATAGCGCAGGCCATACAGCTGGCGCGGTTTCTCGAGCACGTATTCATTCTGCTTAAAAATTCCGAGCGCCTGGTCACGCAACACAGGGCCGCGCCCCGGCAGGTGCACGATGAAATCAATTTTCGGGTTCGGTGCGTCCTCGCGTCCGCGGGGAAAGACGCGTTCCATGTCTTCGGGCGCCGTGCGCTGCGAAGAAGCGGATGGTCTCCTCATATCAGGACCGAGGTCCAGCGGTTTCGCAGCTACTTGCTCAAAACTTTCGAGCTCCTCAAAAAACGCTGGGTCTCCCCCCGCCGCTGGACCGGAAACGGGTGCGTCGGATGTCAAGGATCTTTTCTGAAGATCAACGGGAGGACCGGGGTTGATATCGAGAAAGGGTTCGGAAGCGGTCTTCCCGGCTTTGGCATCACCCGCTACGTCGTCGAGACCGCTGCTGCGCGCCACCGCTTGCCTTGCCTTTCGCCGCCGCTCGCGCATGTTCAGGCGCGCCTTGTCGTAGGTGGTAATGGCGACAGCCACAATGATTACCGCACCTATGAGCAATAGAGCATTTTGCAGATCCATTACCGCGCGGCCATTTCCAACGCCTCGTCGATGTCAACGGCGACAAGGCGCGAGACACCGGGCTCCGTCATGGTCACACCGATCAGCACCTTCGCGGTTTCCATACTGATCTTGTTGTGCGTGACGTAGATCAGCTGAGTCTTGTCCGACAGTGTCATCAATGTTTCACAGTAGCGTTCTACATTCGCATCATCCAATGGCGCATCGACCTCATCAAGCAAGCAAAACGGCGCCGGGGTCAGCTCGAACAGCGAAAATAACAGCGCCACAGCAGTCAGCGCTTTCTCCCCGCCCGACAAAAGGTGGATGGTGCTGGTTCGTTTGCCCGGCGGGTGCGCCATCACGGTCACACCGGTGCTGAGCAGATCGTTTTCCGTAAGATCGAGGTAAGCACTGCCGCCCCCGAACAGGCGCGGGAAAAACGACTGAAAACCCGCGTTAACCTTGTCGAATGTCTCCTTGAAGCGGATTCGTGATTCGCGGTCCATCTTGCGGATCGCCTCTTCCAGAGTCTCCAGCGCATCGGACAGGTCCTTGTCCTGTTTATCCAGGTAGTGCTTGCGTTCGGATTGCTCTTCGTACTCTTCGACCGCAACCAGGTTGATGGCACCGAGGCGCTCGATCTTGACCTGCAGCTCCTCGATTCGCGCCTGCCAGGCTTGCTCTGAAGCTTCTTCGGGCAGCTCCTCGATGATCTCCTTCAAGTCGAAGTTTGCTTCTGCCACCTGTTCGCCCAAGCCGTCGCGCCGCACTACGAGCTCCTGGCGATACACTCTTGCTTCTTCATGAATTTTCCGGATCTCTTCGATTTTCTGCGCCTGCTGGCTGCGGGCCTGCTCCTGTTCCCGTATTGCCGCGTCAAGATCGCCAACCTTCTTGCGCGCATCGTGCAAGCGTTGCTCCACCTGTAGACGCCTTTGCAGGAACTCCTCCAATCGTTGCTTAAGCTCGGCGTCCGGCTCGCGCTCACCGACGACCATACGATCGAGCTCCTCGCGTCGCACCGCCAGCTGTTTTATCTGGCTGTCCAGGCGCGTCACGCTCTGGCGGATCGACTCGCATGCCGTGTGCATCCGCTGTTGCTCGACCTCGAGCTGATGTGATACCTCCTGCGCCTGAACCGCCGCTGCCCGTGCTTGTTCGAGCTCGGCCTGTAGCTGATCGCGCCTCGTGCGCAGGATCTGACGCTGCTCCTCGTGGGTATCGGTCTCGCCCTCGGCTGTGTGCAGCAGTCGTTGTGCCTCGCTCAGGTCGTTGTTGTCACGTTCCAGTTGCAGCTTGACCTCGTTACGCTCCTTTCCGATCCGCCGTGCCCGCAGTTGCAGCTGCGTCAGGGTCGCCTCTTTATGCGCCCGTTGCGCCTGGATCGCGGCACGCTCGCGTAGCTGTTCGTTCAAATCGCTGCGGCGACGCTCGCGTTCACTCTCCAGGCCCTGTAGCCGTTCCTGCACCCGCGCGCGCTTCTCGGTGGCCCCATCTAACTTCTGATGCAGCTCACCTGATTGCGCCTCGAGTTTTTCTATTTCCTGCTCGCGCGCCAGCATGCCCGCCCGGCTGCCTTGACCGTGTGCCAGCGTCAGCCAGTTGCGCCCCAGCCATACCCCGGAACGCGTCACGATCGACTCATGCGAGGCCAGCTCGGCGCGCTTGCGCAGGGCCTCACCCAGCCCCTCGGCGACATAAACTCCGCCCAGCAACGGCCCCAGATCGGCCTCGGCCCGTACCTTGTCTAATAACATTGAGGAAGCGCTGGGGGCTGCCTGACCAGGGGCTTGCTCCAGATCAAACACCGCCAGCTCGAGCTGCTCATCGTCGCGCAGACTTGCGGCCACGCGGTCAAGGCCGTTGACACAAACAGCCGCCAGATTAACTCCCAGAACGCGTTCGACCGCCCGCTCCCAACCAGGCTCGACCGACAACACCCCCGCCAGCCGGGGCGCCTGCTCCAGGTTTCTTTGCGACAGCCACGCATTGAGCGCGGTGTTGTCCCGGCCCTCGGCAGCCGCTTGCAACTCCCGCAGCGATGTCAGGCGTGCATCACAGGTGTGTTGCTCGCCACGCAACTCCTCGAGGCTTCGGGCGAGGTTGATGTCAAGCTCGCGCGCTTGCTTGATGCCGCGCTCGACAGTCTCGAGTTGCTGTTCGGCGTTGCCGCAAGCCTGCTCCAGCTCCGCCGCGCGCTGGCGCAGGCCCTCCAGCTCGATACCGTGCTGGGCCGAGACGATCTCCTCGTTTTCGGCCCCCAGCCGTGCCGCGCGCTCCTCAAGCTGTTTCAGATGCCGGCGCAGTTGCTCGATACGGGCATGCTGGATCTCGCGTGCCTGGGCAGGTTCCGCCGCCGCTTCGGCAAACGAATTCCAATCGCCTTGCCAACCGCGCATCGCCAGCTCGGCTCGTTGTAACGCAGCATTCGTGTCCTCTCGCCGCGTCAGCGCCTCATTTATGCGCGGCGCACCTTGCTCGAGCCCAGAGCTAAGTTCCTTGAGCTGAGCAAGATCCGACTGCAAGTGCTGGCTTGCCTCTTGCCACGATAGGTTGACTTGCTCCAGCTCGCGTGCGCGCTCATGGTGAGTGTCACGCGCGTGCTGGGTGGCCTGCTCGACCCCGGCGATTTCAGCGCCGATGGAGTAGAACTCAGCTTGAACCGTGTTGAAGTGATCGGTCGCCTCCGTCTGCTGGGTGCGAATCTTTTCGATCCTGGCCTCTATGGCGCGCTGGTCTGCCACGGCACTCTCCAGCGCAATGTCCTGCGCCGCCGTAGCCCGCGCCGCCTCTTGCGCCTGCTCGTCCAACGCGCGCCAGCGTAAAGCCAGCCACTGCGCGCGCGTCAGGCGTTCCTGCTGTTTTAAGTCCTTATACCGCGCCGCCGCGTTCGACTGCCTGCGCAAGCGCCTTAGCTGCGTGGCCAGCTCACTGCGGATGTCCTCAACGCGCGCCAGATTTTCCCGCGTGTGGCGGATGCGAGTCTCCGTTTCGCGTCGGCGCTCCTTGTACTTGGAAATTCCCGCTGCTTCCTCAAAGAATGCCCTCAAATCCTCGGGCTTGGCTTCGACCACGCGAGAGACCATGTCCTGCTCGATGATGGAGTAGGCGCGCGGACCGAGTCCCGTGCCAAGGAACAGTCCGATAATGTCCTTGCGCCGGCATCGCGTTTTGTTGAGAAAATAATCGGAGTAACCGTTGCGCGAGGCTTCGCGCCGAATAGATATTTCCGCGTATCGTGCATACTCCCCTGGCGCAGTCCCATCACTGTTATCGAACAGCAACTCGACCGAAGCTCTGCCGATCGGCTTGCGCGCGCTGGAGCCATTGAAGATCACATCCGCCATCGAGTCTCCGCGCAGATGTTTCGCGGAGGTCTCGCCCATCACCCAGCGTATGGCGTCAATAATGTTAGACTTGCCGCAGCCGTTCGGACCAACGATGCCGATTAGATTACCGGAGACGGGGACAGAGGTGGGATCGACAAAGGACTTAAATCCGGCGAGCTTTATTGTCTTGAGACGCATTAACCGTCGATTCTGATCCCTGCTTTCCCCAGGAGGGATAAGCTACAATTCAAGGTAACATATGGAAGCGTAAATGCCCACCAAACCAAGCAAGACATTACAGACCTTCGATAATCCCCAACCAAAACGGGATTATATAATTGCAATCGAGATTCCGGAATTCACCTGTCTGTGTCCTAAGACCGGCCAGCCCGATTTCGCCACCCTTTATTTGCAATACGTTCCGGATCGCACATGCATCGAGCTCAAGTCGCTGAAGCTCTATTTCTGGTCATACCGCGATGAAGGCGCTTTTCACGAGGATGTGACAAACGCCATTTTAGACGATCTGGTGGCAGCAACCCAGCCACGCTATATGCGGCTGCGTGCCAAGTTTCATGTGCGCGGGGGACTGTATACCACCGTGTTCGCGGAACACCGTGCACCCGGATGGACGCCGCCGCCCCCGCCCCCGGACTATCTGCCCCACTGGTCGCCGTCGCCCGGATCCATGGGCCCGAGCGAGGCCGCGGCGCCGGCCGCTGCCGCCCCCGGGGCGCAACCGGCAGGCCCGCAGCACGTGCATGGCACGGCCGATTCTCAGACCGCGGCGCCCGCACCAGCGCATAGGGCAGCAGACGAACCGGTGGACCACGCAGTATTTGTCGGCGTGGATCTGGGGACCACCGGCTGTCGCACCGTTGCGGTAAACCGCAAGGGCGATCTCCTGGCACATGCCGAGGCCATCACTCCGGCCCCGCTGCGAAACCAAGACCAGGTCACCCAGGATCCGACCCAGTGGTGGCGCGCATTGAATACCAGCCTCAGCGCCCTTTTGACCAAGATCGATGCGGGCCGGGTGCGCGCCATCGCGGTCGACGGCACGTCGGGAACCCTGCTGTTATGCGACGAGACCGGCCGTCCTATAACACCGGCTTTGATGTACAACGACGGTCGCGCGCTGGCGCAGGCGGAGCTCATTGCCGAGCACGCCGGGCCGCATTGCGGCGCCCAGGGCCCAAGCAGCAGTCTGGCCAAGCTCCTGTGGCTGCAAGAGAAGCACATGGACACCAAGGCGCGCTACGCCCTGCATCAGGCGGACTGGATTGTCGGGCGCCTGACGGGGCTGTGGGGATACAGTGATTACAACAATTGCCTGAAGCTCGGCTTCGACCCGCAGGCATTGCAATGGCCGCAGTGGCTGGTGCAATTGGGGGCCAACACGCGGCTCATGCCCACCGTCTACGCGCCGGGACAGGAGATTGGCCGCATACGCCGCAAGGTGGCCGAGTCCTTCGGCCTGCCAGCGGACACTTGGGTGGTGGCAGGCACGACCGACGGCGTGGCCGCCTTTATGGCTGCCGGTGCGCACTCGCCGGGCCAGGCGGTTACGTCGCTGGGCACCACGCTGGGACTCAAGCTGGTGTCAAACACGCCGGTATTCTCACCGCAGCACGGTGTTTACAGTCACCGCTTGGGAAGACTGTGGCTCGCCGGCGGCAACTCCAACGCCGGTGGGGCCACGCTGTTGCAATATTTCGACACCGCGCAGATGCGGGAGCTCACCCCTCAGCTTGATCCGGAAAACTTCACGAGGCTCGACTACTATCCGTTACCCCAGATTGGCGAGCGCTTTCCCGTTAATGATCCCAAGATGGCGCCGCGGCTCGAGCCACTGCCTGCTGACAGTGTAACTTTTTTTCAGGGTATGCTCGAGGGCATTGCACACATCGAAGCGAAAGGCTATCAGCTGCTGGCGCAGCTTGGGGCCCCCGCGCTCACCCAGGTGCTCACTACCGGCGGTGGCAGCGTCAACCCCGCCTGGCTGCGCATCCGTGAGCGCATTCTTGGTGTCGAGACAAAAACGGCTCGCTTCGGGATGGCCGCGTACGGCACGGCGCTGCTTGCCGCGGGCGTGGTCGCCAAGGCATTCGCCACCCACGAGCGCACCGGGACCGGTGGATAGTAGCGAGTGGCGAGTAGCAAGGAAAGGCTTTAGCAGGCCGTTGAAAAACTATTTTCAGCGGCCTACTAGCGCGGTGCATGGAGGCACCGCACATTTTTCGAGCACGTAAGTGCTTGAAAGATGGCGCAAAACAAAAACCGCGCTTTTTGTTCTGCGAGCAGAGAAAGACCAAGGGCGAAGCGGATTCAGAGGAAGGTCCGGTGGACCTTCCTCCCGCTGAACGGGTTCGCCACGGACGACGAACCCCGGACTTGCCAGCGCAGCGGGGTGAGCCGCAAACAGACAACCGTCCAATGGACTGTTGTCCCGGCGAACGCCCGAGCCAGGAGGGCTCGGGCCGGTTCCCAAGCGCCGCAGGGATAGCGAAGCGCAGGGGCCGAGCGCAGCAAGGACTTTTTCAGCATCCTGTTGGACGAGCCGGCACCGTTGTAGAAGCCTCGTAACTCGCTACTCGTTACTAATACTTACGGCACCTTCGCCGCAGCAGTTACTGCGACATCGCGTCGATGGAGCATGACATACATTGCCGGCACCAAAATCAGGCTGACCAGCATCGAGAACGACAGTCCGGCGACGATGGTCACTGCCAGCGGTTGCAGCATCTCCGAGCCCTCGCCTAATCCCAGTGCAAGCGGAAGCATGCCCACGACGGTCGTGATCGTGGTCATAAGTATCGGCCGCAGCCGCAGCTGCGCGCCGTCGAGGATCGCCTGCCCGACAGCGCGGCCGCGCGCGCGCATGAGCTCGATAAACTCTACCAGCACTATGGCGTTGTTCACGACAATGCCGATCAACATAATCACACCCAACCATACCGCCATAGATAACGGCAGCCCGGTGGCGAACAATCCCAGCGTCACGCCGACCAAGGCGAATGGAACCGACAACAGGATCACGGCGGGATTGCGCAGCGACTCGTACTGCACGGCCATCACGACGTATACCAGAAACAGTGCGAGCCCCAGCAGCAGATTGACGGTCTCGCGCCCGCGCTTCAGGGACTCCTCGGCGCCGGCGTAGTAAAGACCATACCCGGGAGGAAGCTGCTCGTGCGCAAGGATTTTTTTCACATCTTTCATAACCTCGCCAAGGGTGCGCTCACCAGTGAGCGAACCGCTCACCTCGATGATGCGGCTCTGGCTGTCGCGCCGGATCTCTGTCGGCGTCGGCACCAGCGCGATACTTGCCACATCGCGCAGGTACACCGCCGGGCGCGCGCTCGATTCCCCGAAGAGCAGAATCCCTCGCATGGCGGCGGGGCTGTCCACCTCCCCCTGAGGCAGCCGCACGCGGATATCGTAGCTGCGATCACCGTCGACAAAATCGCTAACCACTACACCCGCCAGTGCGATCCGTAGCGCGCGCCCGACGTCCGCAATATCGATACCGAACTCGGGCGCTCGCCGGCGATCTACGGTGACTGCGAGCTCCTGATGGATATCTTCGGCGGAGTGGCGCACGTTACGCAGCCCTGCGACACCCTCAAGGCGTGAAACCAGATCGGCACCAAGGCCTGCGAGAGTGGCCAGATCCGGGCCCCGCACCCGCACACTTACTTCCTCACCGGAGCGACTGGTGCGCAGACCACGAATGCCCGATGTGCGCGGACGCACCTTCACGCCGGCAAGCGGCGCCTGTTCTACCGCGCGCGTGAATTGCTTAACCCAGGCATTACTGTCCATGTCACGCCGAGACCGCGCCGCAAGCTGGACAGTGATGGAGCTCTTGTTGCTGCGCTCGTACTGGGTACGGCCAAAGATCCAGCCCCCGACAACCGTGTAGATGCTGTCCACGTAGGGTTGCGCGCGGATCAGATTCTCGATCGTGCGAACCTGCTGGTTCATGGCCTCGAGCGACATGCCCGGATCCGAGAGCACGCGGATGCGAACCTGCCCGTCATCCATGCCAGGCAGGAACTCCTGCTTGCTCGACAAAAAGGTGGCGACAAACGCCGACACCAGCAGCACGAGCGCTCCGGCCATGACCCACCCGGGGACCCGCAAGACACGCTCGAGCAATCGACCATATCCCGTCTGGGCGCGCACCATCAGGCGATCGACTGCGCTGTGCAATCTTCCGCGCGCCGCTCCCGACATGCGTGCCGCGAGACTCGGCACCAGCGTGAGTGCCACGACTAATGAACCCACTATGGCCGCTGAAATGGTGAAAATGAGCTCGCGGAAAAGCAGCCCGATGAGCCCGCCAATAAAAAGGAACGGCAACACTGCGGCCAGGTTCGTTGTCGTCGAGGCGACGATGGCGCTGTTCACCTCGGCCGCGGCCTGGGTTGCGGTCTCTAGCCCGTTGTGCAAATCCGGCCCTGCGTCGCCGTCAACTGACGCCGATCGCGCGCCGGACTTGTGCGTGCCTAACCGGGCCACACCCATGTGCTCCTGTTTGTGGCGCGAGATGTTCTCGAGCATCACAATGGTGTTGTCGATAAGCATCCCCACGCCGAGGGCGAGGCCGCCCAGGGTCATCACGTTTAGCGTGAGGCCGCCGAGCGCCATGACGATAAAGGTGACCATAATCGAGATTGGTATGGCGCTACCGATGATCAGTGTGCCGCGCACGTTGCCCAGAAACAGGTAAACCACCAGCATCGCCAGTACTGCCCCGCTCACGGCGGCCAGCGTCGCGTTGTTCAGAGACCGCCGGATGAAGACCGACTGGTCGCTCACCTGGTTCACGCGAATGTCCTCGGGGATGAGGCCGTTGACCCGGAGCCATGCAAGACGTG
>Ga0255058_10001901_pt1 | contig 11655 bp, 12 predicted proteins | sample Cases_109_9_MG_FD_188637 | JGI IMG/M metagenome (GOLD analysis project Ga0255058, IMG submission 188637) | Seawater microbial communities from Amundsen Gulf, Northwest Territories, Canada - Cases_109_9 | ecosystem: Environmental > Aquatic > Marine > Gulf | place: Canada: Northwest Territories... | reverse complement strand
AATTTTGTCGAACGTGACCTGGGTACGAGTCTCGCCGAACCTGCAGTATCCCATTTGCCGCGCACGCTTAGTTAATCGCGGCGGGCTCGATGATCCCTTGCAAGCAAAGCCTAAGGGCATGCAGGGGAAGACCTACAACCGGCTCGTGGCAGAATTCGATCGTCCGCACGACGCATGGGCCTTCGGCGTCATGGGATGGTTGAAATCGAGCGGCTACCGGCCACCAATTACCGTTACGCACCTGCCTCTTTCGGCATGCGATAGACTGACATTCGGGACACCTTGACGGCACGGGCAAAGGCGGCAGGTCCTTGTCCGCTGCTGACGGGTTCGAGCTCCCTCCTACGATCAATGCCCGCCTTCCTTCCGGTGTAGACGCCAGCTATTTTGGCCTTGGCAATACCTTCAGGCTGCCTCTCTCGGCAAACGTCAATTTCGAACTGCGCGATACTGCGGACAGATCGAAACGTGTCGAAGTCGATCTCCAGGATCGAGATTTCGAAGCCGAATTCCTGCTCAAGAATGTAAAGCACTTCGACGAGGTGCAAAGAAATCAGCAGGCCTTTCTCGATCAAATCCTGATCGATGCTGTCGAATTCGAGATCAAGTTCCTCGTGAAACAACTGGGTCAGCTTTTCGATCAATCCATTGACGAAACGCTCTGGCACTTTAGAAGCGCCTCCGCTCTTCACATTGATCCCATACGACCCGCAACCACTAAAGAATGTCTAATAGAGTTTGAAGTCATCGGCCTATAAGCGATGTTCTATGGTAAACCGCTCCAAGGTCAGAGACTTGGCGGTAGCGACGTAATGAGAATGTCCGTAGACGGATGGACAACCCGGTACGGTGCGGTGCAGCCGAGTCAGAACCAGACAGATGCCGTCTTGGAAATCAAGCCGACTGCCATGCGGCTTCGCGATAGGCTCGGGTCGCTCGGAAAGGCCACCCTGCGCACACCATACGAATCAATCGAGCCAAACCTGTTCGTGCCACCGTAGAATGAGAAGGCGGCACGGAAGCCCTGACGACAAACGACCTTCGTCAGGCGGTGGTTCACGTCCGCCAGAAGCTCGACACATCGGAACGACGCACATGCCAGATTATCGGTCTTGCGCGCAGCACGCTGCAATACAAAGCAGCTCCCAAGTATGATGAGGACGCTCTACGTCTTGCACTGATCCGGTTGGCGAAGCAGGACGGTCGCTATGGCTATCGCAAGGTCGCCAAGCTGTTGCGTATCGAAGGCTGGCACGTAAACCACAAGAAAGTGGAACGCCTTTGGAGGAGGAGGGCTTGCAGCTACCTCATCGCCACAAGAGGCGCAAGCGGCTCTATCACAAGGACAGCTCGGTCATCCGCCTGCGCCCGACGCATCCCAATCACATCTGGAGCATCGACTTCGTCCACGATAAGCTAAGCAATGGCCGAAGCTACAAGATGCTGACCGTTCTGGATGAATACGCCCGCCAGGCATTGTGCGTTGAGGTCAGGCACAGGATGGGCTCGGCAGATATTTTGGAAGCGCTTTACCCGCTGCTATTGCAGCACGGGAAACCCGAATACATCCGATCAGACAACGGCCCGGAGTTTATTGCTGCGCCATTGCAGGAGTGGCTGACACGGGTTGAGATCAAGCCCATTCAGATCTATCCAGGATCACCCTGGGAGAATGGATACAACGAGCGCTTCAACGGAACGCTACGCAAAGAGATCCTCAACGTCGAGTGGTTCGCGACGACGCAACAGGCGCAAATCATCATCAACCAATGGCTCAAACAATACAATAACATCCGCCCGCATCAGGCGCTCGGCATGCGACCACCCGTGCCGGAAACCATACACAGAGGTGGCCAATAGCGAGGGGGCTTTACACAATAACGTCTAATAAGTCTAGCTTTCTTTGAGAGGCGGTGGACCCAGTCTGGTTTAGTTCATTTCCGTCCTACGACAATAACAACCCAAGGACCCTCCAGTGGCAAGTTCGGACACTTGCGTGTGTGTATTACCTCTTTTACCGCGAATCCGTTGCGCTGAATTGCCAGTCTCAAGCTTCTGGTGGTGTACTTGTTCTGTATCGGTTGCTTCACGGAACTCAGCTCTCTCCTTCGGGGCCTAATGGTTTGCAGCAGCCAGGTGGCGAACTGGACAGGTCTTGGACTTGGGAAGACATACTCGGAGATCTTCCGTCGCAACCGGTCTAAGACTGTCAGATAGACGTGGGTCAGATTGATAAAGTAACCTCCGGGTCTTAGAACCCTTCTTATTTCTCTCAGGGCTTCTTGATCATCAAGGAAATGCTCCATGATGCCAACCGCCACGACAAGATCGAAGTAGTCTGTCGGGAACGGAAGCCGCTCCGCGAGTGCGAGAGAAAATTCTGCGTCAGCTCTACTCCGCGCCGCCTGAATGGCCTCAACAGACAGTTCCGTCGCAAATTTTTCCCGAGCGTGCAGCTTACTCAGCAGAAAGCCCTCCCCGCATCCAATTTCTAGCAATCGCCCATCACTCCACTTCTGCACGAGGGCGGAAAAATAATTGATGAATTCCTCAGTTCGCCCAGTTTGCTCCTTCCATACCTCGTCATGTTCGCGGTAGATAGTGTCGTAAACGCTGGCAATGTCGTTCGCACTACGGAATTTCGGACTTCGCGATAGCAACACTGGCGCACCATCCACCTGCGCGTACCGATTTTGACAACTCTCACAGTAAAGTCGCGCAAGCGGCGTCTTACAATCGGGACAAACGTACATGGTTCAAGGTACCCTATCCGGCACGTCTTCATTGCATCTTACGCCAGCATCTTGTGTACGACTGGAAGCCCTATCTAGTGAGACCTTCGAGTCGCGCGCGAAACCCTAGCATCGAGAAGTTACAGTTAACACTCGTCCTCGGGATGTCGTAGCGATAAAGATCCCTGGCTATAAAGCCGCCATAGCCCGACAGACAGGCAACATACCCAACTCTCTTGACGAGTTCCAGCACTCGCGGAGTCATGTCTGACCGACCCCCAAATGGATATGCGAACATCACTTTCGTCAAACGCAACTTTCGCATGAGCATATCCCTCGACTCGCCGAGCTCGCACAAAACCAAGTCCGGATCGGATTTAGCACAGTTCAGATGTGTCACCGTATGGGAACCGATCGTGAAGCCCAGCGCCTTCATTTCGCTGAGTTGTTCCCAGCTCATGTTCGGCAGGCAGCGCCCCAACTTGTCCAGATCGTGCTGAAAGGCGTTGTTCGTTCCAATCATCCCTGTACATACAAAAAAAGTGGCTGGAATCTTATGCTTCAAGAGGATTGGCACAGCGTTTTCGTAATTGTCCAAGTACCCGTCGTCGAAGCTGACGGCTACCAATGGCCGCGCCGCATCGCGTGCAACATTCCCACCGACAATGTCTTCGAGTCTCACGACGTTATAGTGGCGTGCGAGATATGCCATTTGCTGATCAAACTGCTCAATTCCTACGGTAAGGGGATCTCGCAATTGATCGTTAACCCGATGATAAAGTAGCACCACGATTCGCTGGCGATTATGCAGCGGCCCCAAATAGCGCCGCGGAATCGGTCGATAGAGGTTTATATAAGACCAGAACAGCGCCTCCTTTAACAGGTTACGCACTCTGAGCATGATGGACATTGCAGCAAGAAGCCTCCGGTCCCAAATACAATCGGAAAACCACGCTCCGATTTCTTTAATCAATTGTTCGCTGATGATTCGCCTGTTTCCCAAATTATTATTTTTTTCGCTGTCTAGCTAGTGATTTAAGCAGATAGGTAAAGACGAATACTGCGTTCAGTAACGACTAGCTCTCCGCTTATACCAGTATCGAGGCCATTGACCTTCGAAAGCAAATGTCAATCAGCAAAAATCAGCCACCTGTTTTTGGGTCGCAACATTTCTTTCCCTGGGAAAGGTCATTTTCTACAACTTGGTTAATTGGGGGTCGAGCGCGGAGCTAGTATAGTCGGTTCGGTTTTCGAAATCTTCTCCAAGTGCATACTTTCTACCGAGACTGCGGAATTGAACTCCTGGCACTTCTCCCCTCAGGGGTATGTCTAGGATTAGAAAAACCTTTCCACGCCTTAGTAGGAAGTAACAGACCGCGCCCAGATTGCGCAACATTGAAGTGTTATCTTCGCAATACAAAATGTGCGCCCTTGGAACGCCAAAACGTGAGTGTTGTGAAAATAAGAGTGGATGCCACTTATTGTTTTCGAAATATGCTCCTGCAATTGCACCAAATTCAACATGGTGGGCGAGCATTCTGTTCGTGAACGTGGGAAGTGCGCCATCGGGAATATCTCGAAATTCAACAATGCCTGCACCTTTCTAACCGATTCCCGCATGGTATGGCAGACAGACAAGCGAGACGCCGTTGTTCAGTAACTGAAAGCCAAACGACTTCATAATTTTTGCCACAGCCGGTGTGGGTGTCACATTCGTAAAAATCGCATCATCACGCGTTGACAACACCGCTTTCATCATCAGCGGCGCGCATCGACCAAATTCTGGCTCAATGTAGCAACTGGATAAGTTGATAATTGGCGTGGTCCGATCTTTTGAAATCAAACGCTTGTATTGTGGAGTCAAAATAATTCCAACCGGCCGACCATAAGCTTTGAGGAAATACCCAACAGATTCACTGTCACAAAACCGAAGTATCCGATTAATGCCCGTTTCCCAGAAATGTCGATTTTGCCTTGGAAATCCTTTGCACAAGAAATCGATTGCAGTCCCTAAATTTGCCTCATCAATAGGTTCGAACATTAGCTACGCGTCTCCCTATCCGATGACTTATGCATTTTACCACGTCCTTTAGGAGGTACCTCGCCACCATATACCGCCACGTTCCACCGAAAGCTCTACTCACACGTAACGTCTCCACACCAAGACCCGGTCCGAAGGATCACACGCTGCGCTCGTGTTTGAGTCACGCCTTGACTCGCTCTCCCATCTGGCACCTCAGCTTAGACTCCCCACCTGGAAGCCACGTACCTAGCCGCCACCTTTGGCAGCCAGATCAAGAAATCAAGAAACGCCATCACAAACGGCAGCGGGTCGTTCCTGCACCAGTATGCGAACGATCTGGTTCGCGGGAGAGCCTTGAGAAGGTGCAAGAAGCCGTCCCCTCGCGCCGACTGCCGTCTCGTCCAGCACCCCGCCAGTTCGTTTCGTAGGTACATCCACTGCACATCCTCACGTTGCCGTGCCCTGCTCCGGCCCGCACGGTCCGGGCACGACAATTCTTCAAACGCAAGCAATGGGAGGTTGACCTGGCATACGGTGAAGAGAGCATTGTACCATGGGAGCCTCGGATTCACCTCAATCAGATAGTAGTTTCCGTTCTCTGAATGCCGCTTGAACTCCACGGAAGCGAACCCGGTACACCCCAGGTTTGTCAGGAGGTATACTGACATCTCCATCAGATCTTCCCGTAACACACTCCGACCAAGTGTGGTGATGCCAAAACCAGGGGGGAACTGGTGAATCTTCTGCATAGTGAAAAGCTGCAGCGGTTCACCTTTTGAGGAGAAGTAACCGGTACACTGGTAAATGTTGCTTTCGTCCCCTGGAATGATTTCCTGAAACAGTAGCCAATCAATGAGCTGAGGATGAGCATCTGCAAACTTCAACAGTTCAGCCGCATAAGTGGCAACAAAGCTCTTCCCCGGGAAATCCACTGTGAACGAGTCCTTGGGCTTGATGAGACAGGGGTATTGAATGGAGCGCGCCACGGCAGAGACGTCGTCACGTGATGACGCAACAAGCGTCCTCGGCGCGCGAAGGCCAATCCTGTTCGCAGCCCTACACAGAGCTTCCTTATTCGTCATTGCATATAGAGTGTTTTCGTCGGGTATGTTGAACAGGAAATGGCTTGCCAGAACTTCCCGATGCCTCGAGATCAAATCCACGTAGTAGTCGCTCGTCGCGAAGAGAACCGGCTTGCTACCCATGCCGTTGCCAAGCGAAACAATCCTCTGGATCAGCGCCGCCTCAAAATCACCCTCCGATGGGACGCAAAGCGGCGTACAGAAGCGTGAGTAGCGCCCGAGGCTGTCAGAGTTACCCTCAGGATAAACACCAATCACACGGATCCCCCTCGAACCCAGGCTTCGGATATGGCCTAGCCCGTTGACGTCTGTTCCCAGCACAACGGCGCACCGCACCCCCGTGCTACTGGAGAGCCTCTTCATACACCTCTGCGTATCGCTCCATCATCAAGCGATGATCGAACCGTTCGAGCACAACTTATCCACTCTTCTCACCAAAGGCGTCACGCAATCCTGCGTCGCGGGTAACCTGGTCAATCGCGTGTGCTAACTCGCCTTCAGCCTATTTCTTGACCAGGTAGCCGTTCACACCATGCTTGACAAGGTAAACATTGTCGCCCACATCCGTTGCCACCGCAGGAAAAAACTTAAATGAAGGTTAGCGCGGGAACCACCGAGGTGAATTCTATTATATCTTGTTCAAGCCTTGCATTCGCTTCTATTACGATCGAGAGGTTGGTGTGTCTTTCCCCCTAAAACTGGGCCACTATTTTTTGCTGCCGGTGAGAGGTGCGTGTGATGGCCCGGAAGCGCTATTGCGACGAAGATGTCCTGAAGCTGCTGCGTGAGATCGAGCTCAACTTGGCATTTGGCAGTGATGTGCCGACCGCGTGTCGTGCTGTCGGTATCAGCGATGCGACATATTACAACTGGCACAAGAGGTTTGGTGGCATGGCGAAGTCGCAGTTGTCGGAGCTCAAGTCTCTTGAGAAAGAGAACAACCACCTGAAGAAGATCGTGGCAGAGCTTGAACTGGACAAGCTCATACTCAAGGAGAGCCTCGATTTTTTAAAACCAAAAGCCTGACGACAACCGACCTTCGTCAGGCGGTGGTTCACGTCTGCCAGAAGCTCGACACATCGGAACAATGCACATGCGATATTATCGGTCTTGCGCGCAGCACGCTACAATAGCGTGCGCTTTATGAAAGCGCAATATGATTTATTCACCGAGCGATAAGCGTCTCTGACGCCTAATAAAGATTCTTGATTTTTCGTCAATGAATGTTGACAACATAAAGCACCATTCTAAAACATTGTATGCGCGGACCAAATGGCATCGGTTGTCAGAGAAGGGCGACGTCCCATTATTCAATTCTTCCTAAATTTTAATACGGTATTTGGTTATTGAGTTGTTGGTCTAACGCGAATTTGTGCAAGTACGCTCAAGGCCGCGAGGAACGGTTATCATAGAGGTAGAGGAGATGAGAGTCGGCCGATTGCGAGTTGTCCTGGCAGCTGAAGAAGCCGCGGGCGTTCAGACGTTGAAGTTACTCGCGAACCTCAACCATGAAGTTTTCATGGTGCTTACGACGTCAAACGTGAATGGGTTCGCCACCGCTTCGGTCGCCGGGCTGGCGAAACGTATCGGCTGTCTAGTCAAGCCCGCCGCTCTCGTCAAAGACCCCGAATTCGCGCAAATACTTCGCGCCGAGGGAGTGGATCTATTGCTCAACGTTCACTCGCTGCATCGGATGAACAAAGCGGTCGTTGATGCGCCAGCCATAGGCAGCTTCAATCTTCACCCCGGACCGCTGCCCTCGTACGCTGGCCTCAACTGTCCGAGCTGGGCGATTTACAATGGCGAAACCCAATATGGCGTCAGCCTTCACTGGATGAATAGCGGTATCGACACCGGCGACGTGGCTTATACGTTGTCATTCCCGTTGTCGCCCGCAGATACCGGTCTGACCGTGAGCGGGCGTTGCGTTAGCGAGGGCCAGAAGCTAATCCGGCGCCTGCTGGACGATGCTGCGGCCGGTGTCGTACCAAGGGTGCCTCAAAATCTCAAGTCGCGCCGCGTTTACCTGAGTGGTGTCATTCCGAATCATGGAAAAATCGACTGGAGCCTGCCGGCCCAAAGGATTTACGCGTTGGTCCGCGCCGCCGATTATCACCCGCTGCCGTCGCCCTGGGGTTACCCGTTATCGGAAATTGGCGGGTGCGCTATCGGCGTCATCAAGGTTCAACCAACCGGCCGCCTTTGCAAGGCGCCGCCTGGCACTATTTGCCATTTAGATCAGGACGTGGCGGTGGCGACGGCGGATCGATTTCTTGTGCTTCGCTTGATCGCCTACGAAGGTCGATTTGTCAAACCGGTAAATTTTCCGAGGGAAGGTATGCAATTTGAGGCTTGACCTGGGATATCGTGAGGTGCCTCAGACGTCAATCGCTACGATAACCATTTCGTTGCCGATGTATCTCGGCACATCCAAACTGTCGCTGCCATCGTTTGGATTGAGATTTTGAAGCCAAGTTTCTGCTAAAGGATGTCAAACCTCTCGACTACGTGCAAAGAATAGAATAGGCGCCGCTCGTTCAATCCTTATAGATGCCGACAAGTTATTTGCGAGGCAGGTCGATCGGCGTGTCGATTTACCGATTAGCGAAACGCTCCGAAGGTTGAGAAGTGCCTAAGGTAGTCACGCGCTACCTTAGTGGCACGCAACAGCTGAAAAACGTCCAATAAATATTAAAAGTCGTCGACCTGGATACGATGCTCGATGGTAAGCAGGGTCAATTCAAAGATTTGGTACTGGAAACGTAGTTAGAGTAAGCGGCGTCAGATTGACAGCTGAATGCAATCCGGCGCAGCCAGATCACAACCAGACAGTTGCCGTCTTGGAAATCAAACCGACCGCCGCGCGGCATCGCGATAGCGTAGGGTCGCGGGGAAAAGCGACCCTACGGACATCATAGGGATCAATCCCGCCAGCCCTATTGGTGCCACCGTAGAATGAGAACGCGGCGCGGAAGCCCGCTTCACGCGCCAAGTCTTTGCTCTCGTCGGAAAAACTGTCTCGGGTACCCACTGGATAGGCCAGCAAGTCTGCCGTATAGCCGAGTTTCTCGGCAAGAAGCCTTCGACAGGTCTGCAGTTCTGCTGCTTGTGTTTCAACGTCAAGTGCGGCCAAAATTTGATGCGAGTGCGTATGAAGACCTATTTCCATGCCTTGCGCGAGCAGACTTGCCGCATCATTCCAGTCCATGAAAATGCCGGTGCCTCGCGCGGGACACAACCCGCCGCCGCATTCTTCGAGTTCTTCGAAGAATCGCTGGCGATCGACAGCCGGTTGTCTGAAGCGCTGCAGGACGTTCTCAATCACCCAGTCCACGTTCTCGATCGTCACTTGCGCGGACCATCGTTCCGGTTGAGAAATGGTAAGGGTGCCCCCTACGTATTGCCTTACCATCCAGGCAATTTGATCCCACCACGGGATGGTGTCTGGATTGTCGAGAAAACCTGTCACCAGGAAAAACAAGCCTGAGACATCAGCTTTCTTCAGCACCGGAGCAGCCAGGGTGAGATTGTCCTTGTATCCGTCGTCGAAGGTCAACAGAACCTCGGTGCCCTTCGGGCGAGCCTTTCCCTCTACAACCTCAAGGGCGCGCTGGGCATCAATCACCTGGTAGCTGCGTTTCAGGAATTCTATCTGTTGCGACAGGCCTTCCTGATTTATCGAAAAGACCTCGCGGTCGAAGTCGCACTCATGCCTGTTACCTATCCGGTGATAGTTAATGACCAGCAGCTGCGGTAAATTGGGAAGTCGTTCGATTAAATCTAGAATATGAAGACTGCTCAGCGCTTCGGCCACCCAGTCACGTTTTCCTTTCATGCCTTACTTCCCTTTAAAATGACCTTCCGAATTAAGCCGATCAGCAAAGGAAGCTACTCTGCTCGGCTACCTGCGTCGAGAACGCCACACAAGAATTGGATCTAGAGGTAAACAGTTGAGAACTTGCATGGTTGGGGGAATAATCCTCCCCGCTGAATCGGTCCACCCTGTTATCCTGTAATGAGGAGAAACGATTAGGAGGAAGCGTTACAAGCCCGAGGGTATCGTCGCGAAGCTGTGGCAGGTTGAGGTGCGAACGGCGCAGGGCGGGCCTGTGGCGGAAGTGATCCGATCGATCGGTGTGACTGAGGTCACGTACTACCGTTGGCGGTCGGAATACGGCGGGCTCGCGCTCCTCGTCCACCACACCGACGGCGAATGCGAAGAGAAGTACGACAGCAACGCCGACAGCGTCGCGCCGCCGCCCAATGAAGAGGGCTGAACCGTAATCAACATGAAGATCGACATGAAGAATGAATGGGAGGTGGTGTTTCCGGCCCCCGAAAGAGCGATACCCATCAAGTGGTCCAGTTGGAATGTCCGCTTTACCCCCGAAAGCGGACATCAGTGTACTCCGGCCGACCACCCCCACAACCGTCTCATTTGCCATCCCCCGACGCACGAGAGATCCAGCATGAGAGACTCGACCGAATTGACGGTGAACCTGGACCGTTCCGTGCAAGCTGCCTAACGCAATGGCCAGTAGGTGTCGTACTTTAACTAATTTCTTAGGATTTATTGGTTGTAGAGCAACGTCGCGCTAACAATGTTTGCATCGTCCAAATGCTGCCCCGCCCAACTAGTCATTCAATTCTCTGACAGGGGTTGCAGGCTTAAAACCCGACCGCTGGTAATGCCACAGAATTTCCACGAGAGCTTTGTTAGCGCCAAAGTTAAACCGCCTTCGGAGCGTGCCACGGGGCTGGTGTTTTCGGCTGTGGCGGTGATCATCGCAATTCTTTGGCGCGACAGCTCAGCGGTGCTGTGGTCGGCGCTTGCCATCGCAGTGATTCTGGCGGCAGTTAGCCAACTCGCACCAGCTCTCCTGAAGCCACTCAATAGGCTCTGGTTCCGGTTCGGGCTTCTGTTGCATCGGGTTGTGAACCCCATCGTGATGTTTGCCGTGTTCGCTCTGGTGTTTGTCCCCGCCGGCGCCATCATGCGTCTTTGGCATGATCCGTTGAGAGTGCGGCGCGCGCCGGAGGCGTCGAGTTATTGGATTGAGCGCGATAGGAGCATGCACCCGGAAGGGTCCATGACAAATCAGTTCTAGGCCGCATCGTCCCCTTAGGGGGTGGCGGGCAGTATGGTGATAGTCGAACGTTGAGGAAGAGCTCCAATGACGACACTGGCTCGCGAATTGATCGCCTATATGGGCGCACGCAAGAAGTGGTGGCTGGCTCCGATCCTGCTCGTATTGCTGATTTTCGGCGGCCTCCTCATCCTGGCACAGGGATCGGCCGTGGCGCCGTTCATCTACACGGTATTCTAAGCATCAAGCGAGGGTAGCTTCTATGCGACTGCTCGGGATCTCCGCGTTTTACCACGATAGTGCGGCTGCCCTCGTCGAGGATGGCCGCGTCGTCGCGGCAGCTCAGGAGGAACGCTTTAGCCGCAAGAAGCATGACGCGGGCTTTCCGGCCCAGGCCATCCAGTACTGTCTGGACGAAGGCAAGGTCGATCTGGACGGCATCGACCACGTCGTCTTCTTTGAAAAGCCGCTCATCAAATTCGAGCGCCTATTGGAGACCTACCTCGCCAATGCCCCGCGCGGTTTCCAGTCGTTCCGCATGGCCATCCCTCTTTGGATCAAGGACATGCTGTTTCAAAAGCCGAACCTGGAAAAGGCGCTCAAGGTCTATGCGCCAAGCGGCAAGGTCGATGGCAAGCTTCTCTTCGCCGAGCACCACCAGAGCCACGCGGCCTCCGCCTTCTTTCCTTCGCCATTTGAGGAAGCGGTCGTCCTCACCATGGATGGGATCG
>Ga0255058_10001899_pt1 | contig 11658 bp, 7 predicted proteins | sample Cases_109_9_MG_FD_188637 | JGI IMG/M metagenome (GOLD analysis project Ga0255058, IMG submission 188637) | Seawater microbial communities from Amundsen Gulf, Northwest Territories, Canada - Cases_109_9 | ecosystem: Environmental > Aquatic > Marine > Gulf | place: Canada: Northwest Territories... | reverse complement strand
GGAGATATCACTAAAAGGGTAAAAGAGGTTTTCGAAGAAATTAGCAATCATTTTGATTTTGAGATAGATCGCTGTGAAGTTGCAGAGGAGCATATCCATATATTGATATCTTTTCCTGCCCGGTATTCGGTAGCTAAAGGTGTGTGGATTTTGAAGAGCATTTCTGGGAGTAAGATTTTGAAAGAATTTCCCTTGGTCAAAAAGAAGTTGTGGGGAGGTCATTTGTGGGAACAAGGATATTTTTTTAGAACAGTTGGCGAGCAGGTAACAGATGATGTTATAAGGAAATATATTGAACGACATAGCTTTTCTCATGAACAGTTAGAAATGTTTGATTGAGTGTCTTATAGAAAACCCGACCTTTGGTCGGGGAGCTTCACTCCTATTAATTTGAAATTTATGTTAAATATTTTTAAATTGTAATTCCAAATTCGGTAGCGCTATCTGCGCAGCAAATCTGTAAAATTGTGTTTTTTTAGCAAAATTTTTCTTGGGCAACGGGCGGAAGCCTTTTTAGTTGTGGTCCTGGCCACTCTGTGTTTTTCGTTTTTTTTAAACTGGATTTAACATTCTTTTTAATTTTTCTCAAGCATACTCTGATCAAAAAATTCCCAATATTGATTTGCAAGGACTATAAAATAATCTTAGCCCATAGAAAAAACTTTCTAATAAACCACACAAGGAGTTGTTAGCGATATTGAGCAGGGAACGCATTTATTTAGATTAGCAAATAGAGGGAAGTTTCTTATGCCTGCTGCGCTATTTTAATTAAATACCCTCTTTTCATCACAGGGGAATAAATGGTAGCAGGCAGGCCAACAAAAAGAAAAATCCGGTTATCACGCCAGTTGCCAAAAATATGGAATGGTATGTTCCAGAAGCAATCTTGTTTGAACATAAGGTTTCCACCGCAACGCCTATGATTAAAAACAAAAGGAATGCAATAATTCTAAAACTTTTATGATCAGTAAAAAATAGAGTATATTGAGTTGGCGCTGGCAGGCCCATTTTGTGCCCTTTGCCAGCATCTTCCCATAAATCCCTTATTGTGGAAATTTTAATCTCATGACCAGTGTCCTTTTCTAAAACCATCGGAAATACGATGAACACAAACAGAGATACTATAAGACCAAGTATTAATTGAAGTCGGGATAAATATTTTTCTGGTTTCATATCATGTTCAATTTGCCGACAAACGGGCGCCATTAATGTTTACACAAAACCCAATATTACGGCCGCTTCAAAGCAAAATAGAGATTCTCCGCCGGATCAACGTCATAAATTATAAATGATCTTAACTAATGAAAACAGCATTGATTTTTTTTTTATTGTAAAGTATATTTAACCATCGCCTAATTTTGCGGGAGTAACTCAGTGGTAGAGTGCAACCTTGCCAAGGTTGAAGTCGCGGGTCCGAATCCCGTCTCCCGCTCCAATTATACAGTTTCGGGCAGTCCGGATAAGGATTTCCATTTTAAGGTTTATACCGCAAAATCGCTTCTTTATGTAAACATGCCAGAATACCCTGCTTGGAAGAGCGGGGATGAATGGCATCTTTATTTCCTTATTTCAGAGCCAAATCCCTATCTAAAGATATAACTTTTCTCTATTTTGCCAGAGTAATACAGACCAATTAGGATTTTAGAAAAACCCCCATTTAATTTGCAATGGTTTTTAAATTAAATTTTCGACGCTATGTCCTGCCTTGATAAAATCCCTAACCTCTGATAAAATCAATTTGTTTTTAATTGTGGGTCCCCCGATTGCAGGCAAGCATTTTTTAATGATTACCTTAAATCTTCTTAGTGTCTTTTGATCTCTGGTTTTAAATTTTGTGGGAATGATTTTTATTGCGCTATTCATTAGCAAAAAATAAAGATTTTTTGTTCTATTATGGCGCTTTCTTAAGTGTTGAAGTCTTATGTTAAAATAATTTTTTATACGCCCGTTAACCCAGCATTAATTTAGGAGGGTTGCCGTCTTTATACATTTTTAGCGTTTCACAAACAAATTATCCAAAACATCATTTCATTAAGTGAATCCTACAAAAATTGGTATTTATATTTTATTTAATTGACAATGGACTTTGAAATTTATAAAAAATTTGCTAACAAACTAGGAGAATTGCAATGCTAGACGTCGGTATACCTGTACCTCAACTCAACATGAAAGATCCCTACATAGCCCAAATGGCTCTTAACCGATTAAAAAATCTTTCAGAAATCGATAAATCAAAAACTGAAGAATTAAGCTCTCAATTATTTAACGATATTTCTCTAAAATACCTTTTAAATAACTCAGATGAAGAATATTTGAGCTCTCTTTTTCAACAGTTGCCAGCAAAAATATTTTTAAATAACCTTAATACCTTAATTGCCAGATGGCCTGATTGGACCAGCTCCGTGGCTTCCTGGTCAGCTCCCATTATTGCCGAGTTAAATCCTAAACAGGCAAATGAATTATTTATTGACCACCTTGATTTAAACTCCAATCCCTTTGCTGATCCCAATAAAATCTTTGGCATTGTTGAGAGTCTAAATTACTTGCCGGCTGAAGACACAAAAACTATCTCTAATAAATTAATAGATGGTTATCTCTCTCTTACCGAAGAAGAAGAGAAATTATTTTTTGCTATAGAAATATTAGAACTGGCATGGAAATATAATCATCCTGAATTTCATAATATCTTGCGAGAATTCTTAAAAAATTCTTCCACAAAACAAGAAGTTCATTTTATGCAAGGTTTATCGGCCATTTCTCACCTTTTTGCTAAATCAAACGTAGATTTTAATTTAATAGCTGACCAATATGATAACTTTTCAACACTAAAATACACTTCTATTTCTTTGTTTTTTAAAGAAACTTTCCCATTATCCGATATTGACAAGGCGGTAGATTCTTTAAAACAAAAGGATTTTGAAAAGGTTCAAAAATTATTTCAAGAACACAGTTCTTCCATAACAGATTCAAAATTAAAGGACTTGCTTGAAAATCTCCTTGCTGACAAAAATATCTTAGACAACCTTGAGGATAAGAAAAAAGCATATTTTTTCTCCTTCATCCTGGGATGTTTAGTGGCATCTTTAAGAACAAAAGAAATTGCTATGGAAAATTTGTCTCTAAAGGAAGTCATAGAGATTATTTCAGCGGACATTGAAGAAATTCCATCATTTAATACGTTTGTTTCCTATTTGAAGGAAAAAAATAAAGAGGAAGTAGCAAATCTTTTAATTGAGGCCCTAAATGGTAATTTAAAAAATTATGGAGGAAGCCATATTATTGATGCAATGGGGGACCTAGGATACGATCAATTCAAGACCCCTTTGACGGAGGCCCTCTTAGAAGAACAGGATTATATTTTTCTTGGCGCGGAAAGAGCTTTGTTGCGTTATGGAGAGAAAGCTTTGGATAGCATAAGAGATATTTTTAAAAATAAAAAAAAGGGAGACCGAAAATCAGTTTTTTCTGTCATCACCAAAATAGGCGGCAACAAAGCAATAGAATTTATTGATGAGATTTTTGAAAGTCTCTGGTTGGAGGACAAGGAAAATCTATTAACAGTAATTCAGTCCCTTCCGGATAAACGATTTATCAAACGGCTGGAACCATTTATAAACAAAGGGCAAAATAAAATTGACCTCACCTATGTTATTGTCAATAAACTCCATAAACGAGAAACTCCTGAGATTAATTCCTTAATAGAAAAACTGGCCCAGCAAGAAAAAGAACAGAAGGAATACAACAAAACAGAGAAGAATGGCAGCATAGTGGACAGTGTAAAGCCACACATTGACTTAGAGCTCAAGTGTAAAAAATGCGGGGACAAAACCGTTTATAGAATTAAGGAAATAATAGTCAGTCAGGCTGAAATGAGCAAGCCAATTATTTTAGATACGATTGATTGCGTCAACTGCAATGAGACTTCAGAATTTGATTTAGCCCCCAAAGGTTTCGAAACACTTTCTGCTGAAATTATGCGTTTTAATATGTCCTCTTCTCAAGAAGAAAGCATAGAAATGGCGAAAAAAAGCCCCATAAAATTCAGGGATACAATTGTCAAAGGGAAAGAAATGGGCCTGGACGAAGGAATAAAGGTCCTCTTAAAGGAAATAGAAAAAAAACCAAGGGACCCTGAAAATTATATAGATTTAGGTTATGCCTATAATAATATTAAAAAATATTCTGAGGCTGAAGAAAATTATAAAAAGGCTATTGAAATTGACAGGTTATATATTGAGCCCTACTATTTTCTTGGAGCTATGGCCTATGAGAATAATGACTCTCAACAGGCATTTGAATGGTTAAATAAGGGATCCGAATTTATAGAGAAAGCCAAGTATCGGAAAAATTTTGAATTGGAAAAGACTGATTTTGGAAAAATTTACGCGGATTTATTTAACGATTTGCAAAGGCAAACGAGATTAGAAGTTCCTATGCCTGCCATGCATCCCGGCGTTTTCGGCCCTAAAACCGGGAGAAACGATCCATGTATTTGTGGCAGTGGGAAGAAATACAAAAAATGTTGCATGAAATGATATTTCCGCTAACCTCGAAACGCATATTCTGAGGAGTTATCGAAACTGCTCAGATGAAACTCCCTAATTGACAGAAAAAGATGAAACTTGCCATCACATTTCGCAATCATAATTATATAAGCTCCGCAATCAACTAGGAGCTAACGTTCCGGTGAGCTAAGAGAAAAAACTTGCTCAAAAAACAAGTTGTTACAGAGTAATAGCATAAAACCTTAAGAGGGAGTTCTGCATTATGATGAGCGAATTAGCAAAAAAAGAGTGCGTCCCATGCAAAGGCGGAATACCTCCTTTAAAAGGAGACGAGCTACAATCTTTATTAGAAAAGCTGGGCAGTCATTGGAAAGTCATTCAAGAGCATCATCTTGAAAAAGGATATAAATTCGATAATTTCAAACAAGCCCTGAATTTTACTAATAAGGTTGGGGAGTTTGCGGAAACTATAGGACATCATCCTGACATTTATTTAGCCTGGGGAAAAGTCAATTTGACCATTTGGACACATAAAGTTGATGGTTTAACAGAAAATGATTTTATCTTTGCGGCCAAAGCGGATCAGTTGTTATAATTTTCCTCTTTTATAGTTTTCCGGCATTTGCAATTATTTATGTTCCATAGCCTTATTTCCTTGCGAAATGGAGGCGGATTTCATCCTCGAAAAATAGTCAGCAGAGGCTGTAACAACTTTTTTCGCAAGAAAAGTCATTCCAATAAGATTTGGAATGGCCATTAAACCCGCCATAGCATCAGAAAAATCGAGCACTGCGCCTAATTCCCAAACAGCGCCGATAAAAGTAAAAGTGACAAAAACAGCCTTGAAGGTGAGTATTGATTTTTCCCCAAACAAATATTCGCTGCATTTTTCTCCATAATAAGACCAGCTAATCATAGTGGAAAAAGCAAAAAGAAACACTCCAATGGAAACAAAGTATTTTCCAAAACCTTCTAAGGCGGAATCGAAAGCAAAAACAGCCAGTGTAATCCCATTTAAATCTTGAGTCCATGCTTCCGTAATTAGGATAACAAGGGCCGTCATTGTGCATATAACAATGGTGTCAATAAAAGGGCCTATCATGGCTACTGTCCCCTCGCGTATTGGCTCCTTTGTTTTTGCGGCCCCATGAACCATAGGGGCCGAGCCCAAACCCGCTTCGTTGGAAAAACATGCGCGGCGAACACCTTGAATAACAACATCTTTAAAAGCTATGCCGACTATGCCCCCTATGGCGGCAGTTCCAGTAAAAGCATCATGCAATATAGTGAAAAAAAGTCCGGGTATTTTTGTGGCGTTGATAACCAGAACGTACAGAGCTCCCAACATATATATCAAACACATTCCAGGGACCATTTTTGCCGCTACCTTTCCTATCCTTTTAATGCCGCCTATAATGACAAAAGAAACCAGGGCGGCAAGAACCATCCCGGTAAGCGGTTTTGGAACTAAGAAACTATCAGAAAGAATCGCCGCGGCTTGATTAGATTGAAACATGTTTCCCACCCCGAAACTTGCGGCAATCCCAAAAAGAGCGAAAGCTATAGCAAGGGGTTTCCATTTCTTGCCCAGCCCTAATTCAATGTAATGCATGGGCCCACCACTCACGCTTCCATCTTTATGATGTTGCCGAAACATAACCGCTAAAGAGCAGGACACAAATTTTGTGGCCATTCCTACCAGGCCTGTAACCCACATCCAGAAAACCGCCCCTGGACCTCCCGTGTGTATTGCGATGGCGACACCGGCTATGTTTCCAAGACCTATTGTGGCGGAAAGAGCGGCTGAAAGGGCCTGGAAATGACTAATTTCTCCGGGATCAGAGGCTTTATCAAATCGACCGGATAAACATTGCAAACTGTGGCGAAATTGTGAAAATTGGATCCCTGATGTGTAATAAGTAAAAAAAATGCCCGCCCCTACCAACAGTAAAACAAGCGGAAGACCCCACACCAAACCAGCAAATTGATTGAGTAAAGCTGCAATATTCATAATATCAATAGGGAAATTAATGAATCGGATTAATATAAACTTGATCGTATAGGAATTCCCATATTTACTTCAAATAAATCAAACCTGTTTGCGTAAGGATCCGCACAGGCAGATAAATAGTCACAACCCACCCAATAAATTGTGGTAAATAAAACCATACCCCGTCTCCTCCGGAGCCACCCCCTCTTTATAGGGAAATAATCGGAGCAAACTTTAAATAAATAATCTTCCATCCAATCCCCTCTAAAAAGAGGGGATTTAGGGGTGTGTTGCCTCAACTTATTGGGTAATTACGGGTGCTTAAGTTCAAAAGACTTTAAGATAAGACGTCATTTGGAAAAATAGTTAGTCCATTTCTATATAATATTACAGTGTAAAAACTTGTTTTTTGGGCAAGTTTATTTTTGTTAGTTCACCGGAGCGGTAGCTCCTTTTGGTTGCGGCCCTCTGGCCGCTTTATAATTTTTAAAACAATTGCCAACAAATAGATATAGTTCAAAAAAGCAATTTCGAATCAAAATGTAAATAGTACTCCCCCCCTAAATTTATATCAACGGATTTTTATCCCATCACTATTGCGTTTATTTTTTTGAACTTCTCCCTATTATTTTTTGCTTTTGATTATTCTTGTTTCTTCTCTCTGGTTGCTGTATTCCAATTAAATGCTGCTTGTTCATTTGCAATAGGGAATTAAAAAGATATAAAATTGACAGAGACATGGACGCCTTGCTTTTGATTTTCGGTCCTAGCTTTGTTTCTTCGTTCCCAGTCTATAGCCAGAATGACAAGAGAATATCAGTCACATGAAATCTCATTCTCCAGAAAAAGTTAAAATAATAGGCCATAGAGGTTGTGCCTCAGCTTTTCCAGAAAATACTTTGGAGGCCATTTTACATGGCATACAATCGGGAGCAACAATGATTGAGATTGACCTTCGTTTGAGTAAAGACAAAGAGGTTATCCTCTCTCACAACGAAAATCTTCTACAGGTTTTCGGAATAAATCAAAATGTTTCTGAAAAAACCTGGCAAGAATTATCCCAACTAACCATTAGAAAAGAAGGAAAAATATTTCATCTTTTGCGATTAAGAGATCTGTTTCAATTCATGCCTCAAGATATACATTTTTATCTTGAATTAAAGGCTATGAAATCTTCATATCCTTTGGAATGGAATAAAAAGCTGGTTGATAAAGTAATTTCTATCTTAAAAAAAGAGAAAATAAAAAAAAGGTGTCTTCTAATGTCCTTTGATCAAGACCTTATAAAATATCTGAAAAAAAACTACCCTTCCTATTCCGCAGGATTAGTTGTTAAATCTGCAGCAATATTAAATGCTATATTGAAAGACAAAGAGATTAAATATAATTGTCTGGCCTTAAACCAAAAATTGTTTAAACATTCCAATTTTAAAATGGTGCAGAACTCAGGAATCCCTTTTATAGCATGGACTGTTAATGACAAAAGAGTCTGGGAAAAGATAGCCGCCTGCGGTCCTTTGGGTATCGTTACAGATTATCCGGGTAAGTTCAGGAAATTTCAGAAAAAATGTTATTTATAAAATCAAATTACTGTAAGACAACCGCAATACAATAGATAAAAAAATGCTGAAAATTCCATTTTCATTAAGCCCTAAAATATTCCCTCAACAATCTTTATGGAGGAAAAATGAAAAAAACAATTTATAGAATAGAAACAGACACGATGGGAAAAGTTAAGGTGCCCAAAGACTCCTATTATGGAGCTCAAACGCAAAGGGCCGTTGAAAACTTTCCTATCAGCAATCTCAGATTTCCAGAGTCCTTTATTAAGGCCCTTGGCATTATAAAATATGCCGCCGCAAAAGCTAATGGGGAATTGAAACTGGTGGATGCAAAAATATCCAAAGCAATTGAAAAAGCGGCGCGGGAGGTAATTAATGGCCGATTTGGCTCCCAATTTGTTGTGGATATTTTCCAAACGGGATCGGGAACTTCCACAAATATGAATGCAAACGAGATAATATCCAACAGAGCCATAGAGATATTAAGAGGGAAAATTGGGGACAAAACCGTGCATCCCAACGACCATGTGAACAAATGCCAATCCAGCAATGATGTTATTCCATCAGCAATACATATCGCGGCGGTGGTTGAATGCAAAAAATCATTGATCCCCGCTTTAAAAGCTTTAGCCCATGCTTTCAACCGAAAAGTCAAAGAATTTCATTCTATCCTAAAGATAGGGAGGACCCATTTGCAGGATGCCACACCCATACGTCTGGGACAGGAATTTTCGGGTTATTCAAGACAAATAGAGCTGGCAATAGAACGGCTAAAAAGCGTTCTCCCGCGTGTGTCCGAACTAGCGCTGGGTGGTTCCGCTGTGGGAACAGGAATAAATGTCAGCAAAGGGTTTGCTAAAAGATGCATCCAAATTATAAATAAAGAAACAGGCCATAATTTTAAAGAGGCAAAAAATCATTTTGAGGCTCAGGGGTCGAGGGATTCTTTAGTAGAACTCTCGGGTGTTCTTAAAACCATAGCTGTTGGACTCATTAAAATAGCCAATGATATTCGCTGGTTGGGTTCTGGACCAAGGTGCGGATTGGGAGAACTGGTTTTGCCGCACACTCAGCCTGGATCCTCTATAATGCCGGGCAAGGTTAATCCTGTTATTGCGGAATCGCTAATTCAGGCTTGTGCTCAAATTATTGGAAATGACGCGACAATAACCTACTCTGGGCAGGGAGGCAATTTTGAGTTGAATGTCATGATGCCCGTAATGGCCTATAATCTTTTACAATCCATACAGATTCTCACCAATTCCACAATAAATTTTAGAAAGCGCTTGATAGAAGGATTAAAAGCCAATGAAGGTAATTGTAAAAATTCCATAGAAAAAAGCCTTGCCCTGGTTACATCTCTTGTCCCGGAGATCGGCTACGAAAAAGCGGCAATTTTGGCGAAAAAGGCATATAGGGAAGAAAAAACCATCCGCGAAGTTGTTTTGTCTGAGAAAATTTTGCCTGATAAGAAGTTAGCAAAATTATTGGATCCAGAAAAAATGGTTTAATTTGCATTTCATAATAGAAAAATAATAAAATGTAAGTTAGCCATGAAAAACCAATGAAAAATTTCCCGCCTAAAAAATACTTTTAGTCAAATATTCCAGGTTTCACCGATTTTTCTATTTCCCAAATCCAGATATAATTTCAATATAGAATTGAGGTAATTGAACAAGGGAGACTAACCAGGCGAGCTAAACATTTCTTGACATATTAAGTTAAATATGTATTTTATTAAGTATGGCTAAATTGAAATTAATTACTTTTTTCGCCGGTTTTTTCTTAATATCCTTTTTTTCGTGTTTCGAAGGGTGTTTTGCGGAGGAAAACCTCAAATTAACAGCCCGAATCGCTTATAATTTGAAAAATATAACCGGAGACCCTGCTTTTGCTCCCACACAATTATCAGTGGACAGGAAACACAATGAAATTTATGTGGTGGCTGGGAAAACCATCGTCATTTTTGATAACCAGGGAAGCCAGCTTTTCTGGTTTAGGATAAAAAATCCCTTTCATAGTCTTCAAATAAGCTCTAATGGAGATATTTATATAGCGGACAACTTTGGTATTTCAATATTTAATTACAGAGGAGTATTTAAAAAAAAACTTGATTTATCTACCATTCCAAACTTTGAATCCATGAATATTGCGGCCATCCATATTGGTCAGGACGATCAAATATACATTGGAGATGGTAATAATGGGCGCATAATAACCCTGGACCTTAAGGGAAAATTCTTGCATCAGTTTGGAAAAAAAGGAAAAGGAGAAGGAGAACTCTTCAATTTCAAGAAAATTGCCACAGGAAAAGAAAGGATTTACATCCTTGATCCAATTTTATTTAAAATTTCTGTTTTCGACAAAAGTGGAAAGTATTTGTTTAGGTTTGGAATAATTTCTGGTCTGGCAGGGGGATTTAGCATGCCTGCGGGGATGGTAGTTCACGGGGGTATGATTTACGTAATTGATGCAAACCGGATGGTGGCAATTGCCTTTGATAAGGATGGTAAATTTCAATTTGAGTTTGGGGGCGAGGAATTCGGCCAACAGTTTCTTTGGCCTGGAGATATTAATGTGGACAACGATGGAAAAATTTATGTGGCGGACGGAGGGAATAAAATGGTTCAGGTCTACAAGGTTGAGCCAAAAGAAAAAAAATAAGAAGACCTTACAAAAATGATCCCATTTTTCTTAAAACGTCCCAAGACTTCTTTTAAGATATCCTTGGTTTTTGTGGGAACAAGGCTTCATAAATAATTGAAAAATTCACCACAAAAACAAACTTTCCGAGTATTCTACTTTTCCATTAACCTTTTTCCTTTTTTTTGGGGAGAAAAACTTTCTCTTTCGAAAATTAGCTCCATCTCATTCTTTGAATTCTATAAATTCCGCCATATAAAAACAAGGTTTTGGCTTTTGCATTGACATTATACTATTACCCTGTAAAAACTTCTTTTTTGGGAAAGTTTTTTCGTTTGTCCTCCAGGGCGGAAGCCCTATTTGATTGCGGCCCCTTGGCCGCTTTATGCGTTTTACAAGAGTCGTAGGGGAGATATTATGATTAAGGGAAGACGAAGCGGTTTTATCCTTTATTTTGCAGCGATCCAGATTATTTTCTTTGCCCTATTAATTTCCTGCAGTAATGATTCCCAGAAGGAAGAGAAAGTCGAGGAAACCCAGATTGAGGCTCCAACTACAACAACTCCACTGGCTCCCCAAAAGAAAAGGTTGAAAGTAACAACCTATGAGCTTCAGAATACCATGGTTAAAACTCTCTTCTTTGACAAAACCGATCTCTGGATAGGCACTACAACCCGGGGTTTGGTGAAATTCGATACCGCATCTAAAGATTCCATAACCCATTTCAACAATACCAATGCCTTAATCAGCAATGGGGTGTATTCCATTGCCAAGGGTCCAGAGGGGAGTTTGTGGGTTGGAACTTACGGTGGAGGCATGAGCCGCTTCCAAAAGGGGAAGTGGACAAACTTTAATATCCAACATGGGCTGTGCGATTCCTTTGTCTATGATATCCAATTTGACAAAAAAGGGGTGATGTGGGTGGCCACATGGAGCGGAATTAACCGGATCGAAGGAG
>Ga0255058_10001898_pt1 | contig 11662 bp, 10 predicted proteins | sample Cases_109_9_MG_FD_188637 | JGI IMG/M metagenome (GOLD analysis project Ga0255058, IMG submission 188637) | Seawater microbial communities from Amundsen Gulf, Northwest Territories, Canada - Cases_109_9 | ecosystem: Environmental > Aquatic > Marine > Gulf | place: Canada: Northwest Territories... | reverse complement strand
CGTGCGACTTTCGCGCATAGTTCAGCGGGTTGTAAACGTAGGCGACCGGGTCACCGAAATCGATCCTCGACACCGCGCGCGACAGAGCACGCGAGATTTTGGTCAGATCGGACATGGCCGGTCAGCAGAGATAGCGCTCGCCGCCATCGGAAAGGATCGTGACGACTCGTTGCCCACTCTGCATGCGGCGTGAAACCTCGAGTGCGGCGTGTACGTTGGCACCCGATGACGGTCCGAGAAGGAGGCCTTCCTCGCGCGCGAGGCGTTTGGTCATCCGCTCGGCCGCGAGGTCCGTGACGGTGATGACTTCGTCGACCAGGTCGGTATCCAAGACCTGGGGAATGAAGCCCGCACCGAGGCCCTGAATCCCGTGAAGCCCAGGTTTGCCTCCGGACAACACCGCGCTAGCGCGGGGCTCGACCGCGATGATTCGAATCGTGGGGTTTCGCTTTTTGAAAACACGGCCCACGCCGGTCAGCGTCCCGCCGGTACCGACACCTACGACGAACGCGTCGACCTTGCCTCCGGTAGCCTCCCAGATCTCCTCAGCGGTCGTACTCTCGTGGATGTCCGGATTGGCCGGATTGTCGAATTGACCGCACATCATGGAGCCAGGCGTGGTCTTCAAGAGCTGCTCAGCCTGTTCGACCGCGCCCGCCATTCCATCTTCCGCAGGGGTGAGAATGACGTCAGCACCGTACGACTTGAGAATATGGCGTCGTGCCGAGCTCATGTCCTCGGGCAAGACGATCACGCAGCGATAGCCGCGCACTGCGCAGATCATTGCGAGGCTGATTCCGGTGTTACCGCTCGTGGCTTCTACGATGGTCGATCCCGGACCTAGCTCGCCCGACTCTTCGGCCGCGAGGACCATCGACAGCGCCGGGCGGTCTTTGACGGACCCCGCGACATTGTTCGATTCTAGCTTGCCGCAAATCTCGGCTCCTTTTTCGCCAGCAATGTGTTTGAGACGGATCAGGGGTGTGTGGCCGATCAGATCCAGTGCCCCGTCGTAGATTCGCTCGGTCATGTGGCGGCTAGCATACCAGGGAGCGCTTAGATGTCATCGTCCGAAGAATTTCCGCCTGACTCGTGTACGTCATAGGCCTGGACGATCTGCTGCACTAGTGGATGGCGCACGACATCGGCGTGCGAGAAATAGACGAAGTCGATACCTGGGATGGAGCGAAGGACGCTTTCGGCATGCCTGAGACCGCTCCGTGCACCTCCCGGCAGATCGACCTGGGTAACATCACCGGTGATGACTGCCCTGGCGTCGAAACCGAGGCGTGTGAGGAACATCTTCATCTGCTCGGCAGTCGTGTTCTGAGCTTCATCGAGGACCACGAAGCAATTGTTGAGCGTCCGACCGCGCATGAATGCCAGCGGCGCCACTTCGATCGTGCCTCGCTCGACCAAGGCGGTGATCCTGCCAGGTTCCATCATGTCATGTAGCGCATCATGCAGGGGGCGAAGGTAGGGGTTGATCTTCTCAGCCAGGTCGCCGGGTAAGAATCCCAATCGCTCGCCGGCTTCGACAGCCGGACGCGTCAAGATGATGCGTTTCACTTGCCGCTCCTGAAGCGCGCGAATCGCCATCGCCATCGCCAAATACGTCTTGCCCGTACCGGCGGGGCCTATCCCGAATACGATGTCGTGTGTGCGCATCGCCTGAATGTAGTTTTGCTGCATCACGCCTTTGGGCGAGACGATCCGGCGGCTCGACGTAGTCAGCACCACATCGTCCAGCAGCGCCCGAAGTCGGAGTTGCGGATGGGCCCGCAGGGTGCGCGCCGCGCGCGCCATCTCGACTGGGCTGAGGTCTCGAAGCTGCAGCGCGTCGATGAGTTCGTGGAGAACGCGTTCTACCATTTCGACAACTCGATTCCGGCCCTGGATGTGGATCGTCGAACCGCGCAAACCCATCGACACCCCGAGCTCGTCTTCGAGCACGCGCAAGTTCGAGCCACCCGGGCCGCTCAGCTTGAGCAAGAGATCCGGATCGGCGACTTCGATGTCGGCGGCTACGTCAGCCTCGGTTGGACCAGTACGCACGCCGCTACCGCCAAACCAACGAGTCCGGCCCTCGCTCGAGCGCGGTTTCGAGGCGCTCGTGCGCCGCCAAAATCAGCGCACGCGTCGTGTCGCCATCAAGAGGGTAAGACGCCAGCCCGGCGGCAACGTTGAGAAACGAAAGCTCGTCCGGGTGCCGCTCACGTTGCGCGGCGAGCTCCTCCTGAAGCCTGCGCACGACCTCGACCACAGCACGGGCGCTCGCGCCATCGAACCCAACGACGAATACGTCTTCGTCCCAGCGCCCTCGCACATCCTCGCGACGAAACCGGCCGGAGATCAACCGGCCAAGGTGCGTGCGCAGCCTGCGCGCCCGAACGTGATCGAGCCCATCGAGACCGAGGACGCTGATCAGCCCGATCGAATACGTGCGGCCATGACGTTGACCGGATGACAGGTCGCTCTCGAGTGCGGCCACCGCGGCCGACCGAAAGAAGAGCCCTGTCTGGCTGCAGCGCAACTGCTGGCGACGCATACGTGCGATCCGTTCGGCCTCTCGATGAAGCTCCACCAACCAACCCCCGTCGGGGTCCAGCCGATCGGTAATGACCGGGCTATCGACTAGCGGAGAGTCGTCGAAGCAGAGGAACGCGCATTCCGCATCCCAGCTCGACATTTGAATGATCGCGGGAACCTGCGGGCCAGTCACCGTGGAACCGATCAGCACGACATCGGGACACTGGACGTCGAGCTCGCGGAGAAGCTCTTCCAGACTGAAGTAGAGGAAACACTCGATGCCGGCTTCTTCGATCTGTCTCGCGGCATCGGAATCCCTAAGCACGGCGATCCTGGGCCGCGGAGTCATCGCTCTGTCCACCGCCGTGTGCACTGCATGGTGCAGGCGAACGAGCTCGATCGGATGAGGCAGAAATATATCCACGTCGAGCTGCGCGGCGAGGGCCCGCGTGTGAGGGTCGTCGTCGATGGAGAGCAGAATCACTGGAGCTTCGGCGCACCCGTGTAGCCCTCTAAACATCCGAAGAAATCGCGGCAGAGCGTCTCGATCTTCGAGTGGCCAACCGATAATCGCTGCAGTTGGCGGATTTCGACCCGCGATTTTCAAGGCTTCCTCGACGGTGCCAACTGGACGGAGGTGGACCAGCACCTCGTCGAACGCGGAGCGGAGGTACGCGATCATCGCAGGATCGTCTTCGAGGACGAGGAGGGTCGGCACGAAGTCGCGCGGAACCGCCCGGTGCAGAAAAAAAGACGCCGCGGGCGTCACCGAAGGAGGTGCCGCCGCCGCGGGCTTCATGGACTCGACCGGACGACCCACCGCTGCTGCCGCATGTGCACGTACGTCGTCGATCGACTCGAACATGGCCGACCAGTCGAGTCGCCCCGATTTCTGCAGTTGGCGAAGCTCACCCTCGATTCGTGCGGCTGCCAGCGAGATCTCGGAGTATCCATGCGTATCTGCAACGCCATGGAGGTCGTGTGCCTGACGAAGGGCTTCGGCGACGACGCTCGTGCGCTCAGCCTCCGCGTGGACGCGCCGAATCGCGCCGGTCAGATTGTCGGCTGCGATCGGCAGGAAGCTCGGATAGGACTCTGTGTCTGCAACGTCTTGTGGCTCGGAAGGCTCGTCGGGAAAGAGCACAGCGTCGGCTTGGGGTTCCACCGGTCGCCGCTCAGCCGGTGTAAGACTGATGGGCGCAGAAATCGAGCTTGCGACCTCACGAGCAAACCGATCGATCGCGACCGGTTTGTGAAAGACCCTCAGCACCTGGAGCCCATGCGTGAGGTGTTTGAAGGTAGCCAGATCGCGATAGAAGGCGGAGACGAAAATGATCGGCGTCCGGTAACCGGCCCTGCGCAGGTCCTCGATCCAAACGATCCCGTTGGTGTCCGGAAGAAGCCCATCGACCACCAGCAGCGAGGGCTCTTCGTCCTCGATCAGCGTCCGCGCGATGGTCCCCTTGGTGGCGTGGATGACCCGCAGTCCAAAGGCCTCGAGCGCTGGGGTAACGCTCGATCGGAACTGGGCATCGTCGTCGAGAAGAAGGACCGTTTGGGGCACGTCCCCACAATATTGCACCGTTTGCGGAGGTCATAAAGCCGCTTCCCGCGAATAGGCTCAGGAGGCCTGCCGATAGTCCGAGTCGGCGTGCTGGAGGTAGGCCTTTGCGACCGGATGGTCGGCACAATGGTCGATTACGTCGCGTAGATGCTGGAGCCCCTGCTTGCGATCGCCGGTCTCGATCTCGATCACTCCGAGCAGCGTCCGAGCATCGTGGTGACCGGGCTCGAGCTGCAAAACCAACGTGAGCTCTTCGCGGGCGCCGTGGATATTGCCACGAAGCCGTAGAAGTCGAGCCAGCTCGAGGCGAATATCGTGAAAGTTCGGACAGAGCCGAAGCGCGCGGCCAAACTCGTGCATCGCGTCCTCGGGGCGCTCGAGCTCCATGTAGGCCTGAGCCAGCTCCCGGTGAAGATTGGCAACCTTGCCGCGCCGATAGGCATCGTTAGAAGAGTCCGAGTGGCGTTGGGCCCGCTTCAGCGAATGGACCCCGGAGCCGTACTCCCCGAGCTCATTGCAGGTGACCGTGAGGTTGAGAGCGGCTTCGAGATAGCCCGAGTTCACTTCCAAGGCTTGCTCGAAACACCATCGGGCCTCCGGGAGACGTCCGCCTAGGTGGTAGATGACGCCGAGTCGATTGAGAACGTCGGGGTACCGCAGGCCCTGCTGTACGAGCTTCTCATAATACGGTTGCGCGAGTGGGTAGTCGGCACGCACGTAGTGTTCGTTTGCCGCGTCCAAGATCTGTTGAGCCCAAGGAGCCATGAGCCCGAAGGTAGCGATCGGCCGGATCGGAGGCCAGAAATCAGCCGGGATCAGCCCTGGGCGAGCTTGCCGAGAATGCCTCGGGCTCTTTTGGCTTCGCCCGTTTTGGGGAAGCGTTGGACGAGCTCGTTCAATGTCTGGCGGGCGGCCTCGACCTCATGGAGCTTCAAGTAAACCTCGCCGAGCAGGAGAAGCGCCTCGGGTTCCACCTCGCTCCCTGGATAGCTGGCGAGTAAGCCCCGGAGCCGCGAAATGGTGCCGCGATAGGCATCTCGCTTCAAGTAGAAGCGAGCCACATAGAACTCGTGCGCGGCCAGTAGACTCATGCACTTCTCCATGAGCTTGTTGGCTTCGGGTACGCGTTGATCGTCGGGGTAGTCCACCACGAACCGCCGAAGCTGAATCAGCGCATCCCTGGCAGCACTCTGATCGCGTTCGGAGCGCGGCGGCGTCATGAACCAGCCACCGGGGATCTGATTGTAATAGGCTTCGGCGATCCGAAATCGCGCGTACGGAATTTCCTTGTGAGAGGGGCGTATCCGAACGAACTGGCGATAGGTCTGAATCGCCTCCGGATAGGCTTCGTTTTTGAACTGGCAATCCCCTACGCGAAGCTCCGAGAGCGCCGCGAAGCGACTGTAAGGAAACTCCGTCCGGATCTCGCGAAACACAGGCTCCGCACCTAGGCAGTCTCCCCGCCGGAAGTCGAGGAGCGCCCTTTCATATGCGGTCCTCGCATCGTCGTCGCGCCTGAGCACGCTGCCCTTGCTCTTGCTCTTCGTGATGCCACCACCGCTGCCGCAAGCAAAAACGAGCGCCAAAGACAGGAACAAGGCAGGCTTAGCGAAACGTACCCACATCGCCCGGGGGGGGTAGCCCAGGGTCAGGGTCAGCGCCAGTGCCAGCGCGGAGTAGGAGCACAACTCCCCCTAGGACTACAACTCCTCCTAGGGCTACAACTCTTCCTAGGACTTGTCGCTCGCCGGGGACGAGCTCAGGCGATTGCTATTTGGCTGTCGACTACGCGCGCCGGGTCGATTCCGAGGCTTGCCAGGGCGGCGTCCCAGCGTGCTTCGACCGGGGTTTCGAAAACGAGCTCGTAGTCGAGGTCTACCGGGATCCAGGAACCCTCTTTCATCTCGCTCTCGAGCTGCCCCACGCCCCAGCCCGAATAGCCCAGCATCATCGCACAAGTGTCGGGACCGTCGCCGCGCGCGATCCGTTGCAGAAGCTCCAGCGATGCGCTGCATGCAATGCGGGCGCCAACCGCGATGGTGCTCCCCGAGCTCGGCAGCGGCACGCCCTCTGCATCATAGAGGATCCACCCCGACTCCGGAGAGACCGGCCCCCCGAGAAGAACGGGCGCGTCGATCCTCGAGGCCGCTTGGCTATCGACGCCGACCTCCTGAAACACGTCGCTCATCTCGAGGTCAGTCAGCCGATTGACGACGAACCCGAAAGAGCCTTCGTCGCCGTGATCGATGAGCAACACCAGCGTATGATTGAAAAATGGACATTTCATCGACGGGGACGCAACGAGAAACCCTGGTGCCAATGACACGGTCACAAATCGAGACTGCCACCAAAAGACAAAGGTCGCGAGCACAAAGTGGGGGGGTTCGCAGATGAGCGCAATACGTGCCGCGTATCGGTCGGGGGCGTTCGTCTCGCTTTCCGCAGGGATCCTGGCCGCCTACGAAATGAACCGGCTTTTCGTCCCCAAAGAGCGACACGAACCGCTTGCCGAATCGTACTGCAACTACCTGGTCAGACGGCTTCTCGATGTGTTTGGCGCAAGGGTTGCGGTCACCGGTGCGTTTGCGCCCGAGTCAGGGGTACTCGTCGTAGCGAACCACCAAAGTGCGCTCGACATCGCCGTGATGCTCTCCGTGTTCCGGCCTGTGATGGTCAGCCGACACGACGTCGCGGACTGGCCCGTCTTGGGAAGGATGGCCCGGCACGGTGCTACTATCTTCGTCGATCGAGACGACGGTCACAGCGGCGCCGCGGCCGTGCGGGCGATGCGGAGACGATTGCACGACGGGAGAACCGTCGTGGCATTCCCCGAGGGAGGAACGTTTCCCGAAGACGCGGTTCATGAGTTTCAGCCGGGTGCGTTCGCGGCTGTGGGGCCCCTGGGCGTGCCGATCGTGCCCGTTGGGCTCGCGTACTCGCCCTCAGTACCGTATGGAAGTGAATCGTTTGCTCGGCACCTGGGCAGGATAGCCAAGCGGCCAGGTACTCGAGTTTCAGTAAACGTCGGTGAGCCACTGCCCCCGAACCTCGATCCCCGAACTGCAGCGGTCACGGCACGCGAGCGTGTCCAGAAGCTCGTGATCGAAGCACGCGGGGGGCTGGACGGGACCTGACGTGGTTCCATCTCGGTATCGACAACGATGGCAGGCCAGCCATTTCTTTGGGGACATCGCCGATCGGTACGCCAACTTTTACACGCGATCCGACCCGGTTGCCGATCGACTCGCACACTGGCTGCAAACAGAAGGAAAGGCCGGCAAATCCCTTTTCGAACAGGCCCTTCGCCGAGGGATCGCAACCGTCCACGAGCCGTCGCCCGAGCTCCGGGACTTTTTCGAGGCGGTTGAAGCGACTCCGCCGTGGGTCGACTTCGGGCAAATCAACCGAGGAGCCCTTGCATATCAACGCTTCGGGTTGGTTGGGATGATCATCCTCAGTGCTTGGTCGTTGCTAAACGGGTACCACTCGAGCGCCGCGGTGAAGCCCCTCGCCATGACTGGGCAGTTGCGAAACAACGCGCAACGGCGACTTGCGGAGACAGCGCGGTTCGTGAGCGAAGCCACACAGGTGAATGGTCTGCGCCACGGGGGCCTCGGCCGTGAGATCACTGTGCGCGTGCGCTTGATTCATGCGTACGTTCGTCAAGACTGTCTGGCGTCCGAACGGTGGAGGAACGATGAATGGGGACTCCCGATCAACCAAGCGGACATGTTCGGCACCCTTCTCGAGTTCTCGCTGTTGATGATGGACGGGGCACGCCGACTCGGGTTCGAGCTCACCGAGTCGGAAGTCGACGCGGTCCTGGCGCTATGGCGCTACTGCGGCCATCTGAGCGGCGTCGATCCTTGGTTGCTCTCGCAGCTCCAAAGCGAAACGAAAACGAGGCGGATTGCCGACTTGATCCATCTCGTACAGCCGGGTCCGGACGAAGACTCGGTGATGCTCGCAGAGGCACTGCTGGAAGTGCCTGGGAAGAATGCGCCTGGGAAGACGCGTAGTTGGATCGCGCGCTTCGTCACCGGTTTTCATCATGGCTTGGCACGGGCGCTCAACGGACCGGAGATCGCCGACGACCTTGGCCTCCCCGATGACCTTTGGCAGTACGCGGAGTACCCAGCTCGAGCGATCATCAGGCCTCTCGAGAGGCTGCGGCGCCGCGTGCCTGGCGGGAACCGGATGGCGGCGCGTATCGGCAATGAGGCCATTCGCCGGGACCTCCGCCGCCTCCTGCGGGCCGTCGAGCCGAGCTTCGGTGCAGAGCCCTGACTCTGCGAGCTTTTGGGAGCGACGGCGCCTGTTCGCTACGATCCGGAATCGAGCAAGCCAATGGTTCGCCTTCTACGTCAGTCCAAAAACCCGCCCACACCGCGTGACGACGATGTGTGGGCGCTGCTCCCGAGCGCGGTCTGGGATCTCGACTTTTCGGAAGTCCTCTCGTGGATCGATGCACAAGGGTGCCATGATGCGGCCGAGTTCAAGCAGTTGGTGAGAAACGACCCGAATGCTCTCTCGGTGTGCTTGAAACGAACTCGCGTTCGAAGAGTGAGTGCCGGCGCCATCGCGCTCGTCGGCGCCTCGAGCGAGGAAGAGTGCGTACGTCGCATGCCCGAGCTGCTCACCGCAGAGTCGAAGGCTGATTTCCTTCGCGTGCTTCTCGCTGCATTTCGAAACGAGACAGATGTGCATCTCGAAACCGCGATCACGACATGCGCCCTAGAACCGCGCGACATCCGTGTACATTGGCGCTTCGTGCCCACCGAGGCGGGCAAGTTCGAGCGAGCGATCGTGTCCGTCGTCGATATGACCGGCGAGCGCGAGCTCCAACAGCGACTTCTTCTTTCGGAGCGAATGTCGGCGATCGGAACGCTGACCGCGAGCATCATTCACGAGATCAAAAACCCCCTGACTTTCGTGTGGAACCATCTTCGCTCGCTGCGCGACGCGAGCACGGGGCTCTCCGAAGAGGCAGCCGAGCTGGTTCGCGAGGCGTACGAAGGCGCGGATCGAATTCGCGTAATTGCAAATGAAATTACGGAGTTATCACATGGATGGGATGCCGCAGAAACCGAGGTCGTCGATCTGAAACGGATCCTCGATGGCGCGATCCGGATGTCGCAGCCCGAGGTGCAACATCGCGCGACGATCGTACGTGAGTACGAGGAGGGGACACTCTACACGCGGGGGTCGAAGACACGGATCGGCCAAGTTTTCCTCAATTTGATCGTAAACGCGGCGCAGGCTATCGAGACCGGCGATCTTTCGCGGAATACGATCACCGTCCGCGCACGTAGCATCGAGAACGACCGCGTCTGCATCGAAGTGCAGGACACCGGGCCTGGAATCTCCGCACAGCTCTTGCGGCGCGTGTTCGACCCATTCGTGACGACCAAGCCAGCTGGCCGCGGTACGGGTCTCGGGCTTTCGATTTGCAGGCGAATCGTGCACTCGCTCGAAGGAACGATCGAGATTCAGAGTCATCCCGGGCAGGGCGCAGTCGTGCGCGTAGTCTTGAAGCGAACCGCGCGGTCACCACGACCGCTCTCAGCTCCGGCGCCATCGATCACCGCCATTCGACGCGCTTCGGGTCGAAGCCTGAATGTGTTGGTGGTCGATGACGAGCCGGTTATCGCGAGATTGATCCAAAAGGCACTTGTGGAGCACGAGGTCACGATCGCGCACGACGGTCGACAGGCGGTCGCGCTGATGGGCGAGCACGCGTACGACGTGATCCTCTGCGACCTGATCATGCCAGAGATGACCGGAATGGACGTCTATCGGGCGGCCCTGCAACGGGCCACTCCAATGCACGAGCGGATCGTGTTCATGACCGGCGGCGCCTTCACACAGCGCGCCCGAGACTTTCTTCAACGGGTCCCAAACCTGCGAATTGAAAAGCCTTTTGAGCTCACCCACCTAGAGCGCACCATCTACGAGGCCGCCGACGCGACGGCAGCCCCCTCCAAGCGCGAATCCGTGCACCCCTAAAAAGGGGGACCGCAACCTCTCGGTAGGGGCTAAGTGCGCGGTTGATGGGCAAGCCACGGATGATCGTCGTTGGGCTCGACTGTGCAGCGCCGACATTGGTGTTCGATCGTTATCGAGACGCGATGCCGAATCTGTGGGCGTTGATCGAAGGGGGCACTTGGGGGCCGCTCCGGAGCTCGGAGCCTCCGATCACGGTGCCAGCGTGGACGTGCATGATGTCCGGGAGAGATCCGGGAGAGCTCGGGCTCTATGGCTTCCGAAATCGGATCGTCGGAGAGACTGGCTTGCGACTCGCCAACGGCGGGGATGTACACGTGAAACGAGTATGGGACTGGCTGGGCGACCATGGTTTCCGGGTGGCTCCGTTGTTCGTTCCCATGACGTCACCGCCGAGCCCGGTCCGGGGAGAGATGATCTCCGGCTTCATGTGGCCGGGCGAGAAAGCCCCCTGGTGCTTTCCGCAGTCCTTGGCTACGGAGATCGAGGAACGTTTTGGCCCGTACAGGCCGGACGTCGAGAACTTCCGAGCGGACGACCTCGAGCGCATCCATGAGGAGATCTACGCGGTGACCCAACAACACTTCGGCATCGCCGAATACATATGGGTCGAGAAGAACCCAGACTTCATGATGATGGTCGAGATAGGGGTCGACCGCTTCCATCACGCCTTCTGGCGCCACATCGATCCGCAGCACCCAAGGCACGAGCCGGGCAACCGATGGGCCGATTCGGGACGCAGGTACTACTCCCTGCTCGACGCGCAGATCGGAAAGCTGCGAGAGATCGCAGGCAACGACACGACTTTCCTCGTGGTGAGCGACCACGGCGCGCGGGCGATGCACGGCGGCTTTTGCATCAATGAATGGTTGATCCGGCGAGGGTACCTGGTGCTGAAGGACGCTCCGTCCGCCGCGTCCGCACTCACCCACGACCGAATCGACTGGCCTCAGACGGTGGCATGGGCAGAGGGCGGCTACTATGGGCGAATCTTTTTGAACGTGGCTGGCCGTGAGCCGGTAGGACGAGTGTCACCCCGCGAGGCAACAGCCCTCAAGAAGCAGTTGCAGCGCGAGCTAGGAGCTCTGCACGACGATGAGAGCAACGAAGTTCCCACCCGGGTCCACGATCCCGAGGAGCACTACCGGCGGACGCGCGGTTTCCCCCCCGACCTGATGGTCTACTTCGATGACCTTGCGCTTCGCGCGATCGGATCGGTCGGGCACGGTCGCTTGACCCTCACGGAAAACGACACGGGAGCTGATACCTGCAATCACGACTGGAATGGGATCTTCATCATGAGCGGCGGAGGAGTGCCGGCCCGTGGGCGAGTCGAGGACGCGGAGATCTACGATGTCACGCCGACGATCCTGAGCGTATTCGGCATAGAGAGACCCCCCGGCATCCTGGGAAGAGACTGGACCCGGCGCGGGCGCTGACGCTGGCACTGGCGCTGGCACTGGCGCTGGCGCTGGCGCTGGCGCTGGCGCTGGCGCTGGCGCTGACGCTGCTAGACTCCGCTCGTGTCTGCTCGGGCGCTCGTGATTGGTCTCGATGGGCTCGACC
>Ga0255058_10001897_pt1 | contig 11663 bp, 14 predicted proteins | sample Cases_109_9_MG_FD_188637 | JGI IMG/M metagenome (GOLD analysis project Ga0255058, IMG submission 188637) | Seawater microbial communities from Amundsen Gulf, Northwest Territories, Canada - Cases_109_9 | ecosystem: Environmental > Aquatic > Marine > Gulf | place: Canada: Northwest Territories... | reverse complement strand
CCAAATACACAAGCATTCCGGAAGCAGTGCGCAAGCGGGCGCGAACGCAAGGAGGACATCGTCAGGAGCCGGCCAGGATCTTGCTGGGATTTGTGCTTCGCCCTTCGCTCAGCGATTTGGGGCGGTCGGTTGACGCAGCTCAATGAGTCGCTCACGGTGCGCAACTAGCATAACAACCGGCGTCCAACCGCAAAGGGGACAAAGCGGTACCGGCTTTCGTTGAGGTAAGAATCGTCGATGGTGTGGTTTTGCGATATTGGCGGCCAGCGATTTCTCGCCAATACTCGCTTGGAAACACCGGCCGATCGGGACCCTTGATGTTGGGTGAAGAGCAGGTATGAAGCGGGCTGTGGCATCCATAGGCTCGCGAAGGGCGGGCGTCCCTGTCGGTGCTCCGATCCGGATCGACGAGGGGGTCGACATTCCGCTCGAGGGCGCGCCCGAGCAGGTCGTCTCGGATGCGGCGAAAGTGCGATCGGTCGCCCTGGTCGGCAGCGACTACATCGGGCTGCGGCCCTTGATGAAGGTCGAAGAGGGCGATCGCGTCAAGCTCGGCCAGCCGCTTTTCGCCGACAGGGGCAATCCCGAGATCCTCTTCACGTCGCCTGGAAGCGGCATTGTCACGCGCATCAACCGGGGCCCGAGGCGGGCCTTGCATTCCGTCGTGGTCGACCTCGCCGGCGATGAGGAAATAACTTTCGATGCCTTCGACATAGACCAGCTGGGCGACCTGGGGCGCGATCGGATCGCCGCCAGGCTGCTCGCCTCCGGGCTATGGACGGCGCTGCGCAGCCGCCCCTTCGGCCGGGTCGCCGATCCGCGAACCATGCCGCGGTCGATTTTCATAACGGCAACCGACAGCAATCCGCTTGCGGCGAGGCCGGAGGTGGTCATCGCCCGCCACCGCGACGATTTCCTCCATGGCGTGGCGGTGGTAGCCGGACTGACGGAGGGCCCCACCTTTCTTTGCCAAGCCCCTGGCGCGGAGACGCCGACGGGCGGGCCGGCGTCGGTCGAGACGGTCGAATTCTCCGGACCTCATCCCTCCGGGCTCGTCGGAACCCATATTCATTTCCTGGATCCGGTCAGTGCCGAAAGGACGGTCTGGCATCTCGGCTATCAAGATGTGATCGCGATCGGCAAGCTCTTCACCACAGGACGGCTGTGGGTCGAGCGGACCGTCGCTCTCGCCGGGCCGGGCGTGGAAAGGCCACGGCTGATCTCCTCCCGCCTCGGGGCGAGCATCGACGAGCTGACGCGCGGCGAGTTGCGTGAGGGCCAGCGCCGGGTCATCTCCGGCTCGATCCTGTCGGGGCGGCAGACCACCGGACCGCTGGCCTTTCTCGGGAGGTTCCACAACCAGATTTCGGTAATTGCCGAGGCCGCGCCCCGCGCGGATAGCGGCTGGTTCGTCCCGCGCCGCTCGAAGGCCTTTTCGACCTATAGGCTTGGCCTTCCGATCGGCCAGACCCGTTACGCCATGACGACCGCGTTGCACGGCCAGCCTTGCGCCATGTTTCCCCTCGGCGGTTTCGAGCGGGTCATGCCGCTCGATATCCTTGCGACCCCGCTGCTCAAGGCCCTGCTCGTCGAAGACCACGCGATGAGCCAAGCCTTGGGCTGTCTCGAACTGGATGAGGAGGACCTGGCGCTCTGCACGTTCGTCTGCCCCAGCAAATTCGATTACGGTGGGCTGCTGCGGACCTGTCTCACGGCGATCGAGAAGGAAGGATGAGTAAGGCCTTCCGCAATCTCCTGGCGAAGGGCCGCCGGCGCTCGGAGGCAGCGGGCGCGGTGACCACGGGCGCCACGCATGTGCGCGACGTCATGAACGTCGCCCGTGCGATGAATTGCCTGATCGTCGCGCTGGTCCCTTGCTTTCTCATGGCCCTCTTCAACACCGGTTATCAGGCCAATCTCGCGATGGCGTCGCTCGGCATCGCCGAGGCGCCTGGCTGGCGTGGCACCATTATAGGGACCCTGGGCATCGGGTACGATCCGGCGAGCCTCTGGGCCAGCTTGTGGCACGGCGCGGTCCACTACCTTCCAGTGCTCGCTGTGACGCTGGCCGTCGGGGCCTTTTGGGAGTGGCTCTTCGCCACGCTGCGCAAGCGCGATCGGGCCCCGGGCCTGGCGGTGATCGCGCTGCTCTTTTCGCTCAGCCTGCCACCATCGGTGCCGCTGTGGCAGGTCGCTTTGGGCATGACCTTCGCCATCGTCGTGGCCAAGGAGGTCTTCGGCGGCACCGGTAAGAACTTCTTGAACCCCGCGCTCGCGGGCCTGGCCTTTCTCTATGCGACCTATCCCAAGGAAATGCTGGGCGGCGCATCCTGGACCGTGGTCGAGGGCTTCACCGGCGCGACCAGCATGCGGGTCATCGCCGGCGGCGGTCTCGAAGCCGCTCACTGGGCCGGCACCAATTGGATGCAGGCCTTCCTGGGCGTCGTCCCCGGCGCCTTTGGCGCGACCTCGAGCCTGGCCTGCCTGCTCGGTGCCGCCTACCTGATCGCCACGCGGGTCGCTTCGGTCAGGATCATGGCCGGCGCCCTTGCCGGCATGATCTTCGCGGCCATTCTGTTCAACCAATTCGTCGGCGATGCTCTGCCCTTCGGCAACCTGTCCTGGCACTGGCACCTGACCCTCGGCAGCTTCGTCTTCGGGACGGTATTTCTCGCCACCGACCCGGTGACCTCGCCGATGACCGATGCCGGCCGCTGGATCTATGGCCTGCTCATCGGCGCCCTGGTGGTCGTTATTCGCGTGGCGAATGTGGCGCATCCGGACGGCGTCATGTTCGCCATCCTTTTCGGCAACATCGCAGCCCCCCTGATCGACCACCTCGTGGTGCGCGCCAACATCAGAAGAAGGGCGAGGCGCTGTGGCTAGTCCGAAACGCGATCCGGGCACCTCGGGCGTCCCCTGGCTGAGAAGGCTGCGGGCGCTGCCGAACGATAATCCGGTGAAGACGTTGCTGGTCGTTCTCCTGGTCTGCTTGTGCGCCTCGCTGCTGGTTACCGGCTCGGCCGTCCTCTTGCGGCCGGCGCAACTCGCCAACCAGGAACGCGAGCGGCAAGCGCGCCTCGCCGAGATTATCGCGCAATTGCCGGGAGGCGAGGCGGGTCCCCAGGTTGAGGCGCGCGTCGTGGATTTGGCGAGCGGCGAATACGCCGAGGGGATCGACCCAACGGATTTCGATCAGCGCGAGGCGGTCAAAGACCCGGCGCGAAGCCTGGCCCTCGCGCCGGAGCGTGACATCGCCCGGATCACGCGCCGCGCTCACCACGCGGTGGTCTACCTGGTCCATAGCGGCGATCGGCTGGATCTGGTCATCTTGCCGGTCTACGGGCGAGGGTTCGGCTCGGTCCTCCGCGGCTTTCTCGGCCTGTCGGGCGATACCCGCGAGGTCGTCGGGCTGGTTTTCCACGAGCACAACGAAGCGCCCGGGCTGGGGGCCCTGATCGACGACCGCCGGTGGCTTGCCCAATGGCGGGGCAAACGGGTCTGGGACGCCAGGGGGCAGCCGGCGCTCGGCGTTGCCGCGGGCGAGGTCGCGCCCGGCTCACCCGAGCAAGCCCATCTGGTGGATGGCCTGACCGGGGCCACCTGGACGGGCCAAGGGGTGACCGGTCTGTTGCGATTCTGGCTCGGCGACGACGGTTTCGGACCCTATCTGCGCAATCTTCGCGACCGAAGAGGCTTACGATGAAAACCTCGCTCAAGCAGGTGTTTTTCAATCCGCTGGTCAACGACAATCCGATCACGCTACAGATCCTGGGCCTCTGCTCGGCACTCGCGGTGACCAAGACCCTGGCGACCGCGCTCATCATGTCGTTGGCGGTGACCTCGGTAATCACGCTCTCCAACGCTTCGATCAGCCTGATCCGCCATCACATGCCGCGGCAGGTTCGGCTCATCGTGCAGATCACCATCATCGCCTCGCTGGTGATCGTCGTCGATCAACTGCTGAAGGCCTATGCCTTCGAGATCAGCAAACAGCTTTCCGTCTTCGTCGGGTTGATCGTGACCAACTGTATCGTCATGGGACGGGCCGAGGCCTTCGCCATGCGCAACGGGGTCTGGCGGAGCGTCCTGGACGGTTTCGGCAATGGCCTGGGTTACAGTTGGATCCTGATCCTGGTCGGCTCGATACGAGAACTTTTCGGGGCCGGGACACTGCTCTCCATCGAGATCTTGCCAACCCTCTCGTCCGGCGGCTGGTACCAACCCGCCGCTCTCATGCACCTGCCGCCCAGCGCGTTCTTGATCATCGGCTTTCTGATCTGGGGCATCCGCGCCTGGAAGAGCGAACAGGCCGAGAGCAGCGAGTTTCAGGCCCGGCCCACGAGCAGTTCGGAGGTCGCGCGATGAGCGGCTATGCAACCCTCTTCGTCCAGGCCGCCTTGGTCGAGAACCTGGCCCTCTCTTTCTTTCTCGGCATGTGCATGTTCTTGGCCGTTTCCGCTCGGGTGGAGACGGCCCTCGGCATGGGATTGGCGGTGCTGGTCGTTCAGTCGATTACACTGCCGGTCAACAATCTGATCCACCGCTACCTGCTGGCCGAAGGGGCCCTGTCCTGGGCCGGGCTGCCCGACGTCGACCTCAGTTTCCTGGCGCTGATCTGCTTTATCGGCGTGATCGCCGCCATGGTGCAGATACTCGAAATGGTCCTCGAGCGGTACTTCCCGGCGATCCACCAGGGGCTCGGCATCTATCTGCCCTTGGTGACGGTCAACTGCGCCATTCTCGGCGGTTCGCTGTTCATGGTCGAGCGCCACTACAGCTTCGGTGAGAGCGTCGTCTATGGCGTCGGCTCCGGCTTCGGCTGGGCTTTGGCGATCGCCGTCCTGGCCGGCGTCCGCGAGAAATTGAAGTACAGCGACGTCCCGGCGGGACTTCAGGGAACGGGTATCACCTTCATCGCCGTCGGGCTGATCGCGCTCAGCTTCATGGCTTTTTCCGGGCTCCAGATCGGTTAGGACGGACAGCGGGAGTTCAATTGAGAGCAATGCTTGAGATCGTCCTCGGAGTTGCGAGCTTCACCGGGATCGTTTTGTTCCTGACCCTGGTGATCCTTGCCGTGCGTGCCAAGCTTGTGGCAACGGGCGACGTGACCATCACGGTCAACGAAGCACGCACGTTGAAGGGCCGGGTAGGGGACAAGCTGCTCCGCGCGCTGGAGGAGGCCGATCTCCATCTCCCCTCGGCCTGCGGCGGCCGGGGCACTTGCGGTCAATGCCGAGTGACGGTCCTGCAAGGAGGCGGTGCCCCGCTGCCGACCGAAACGGCACTGATGACCAGGCGCGAGGCGGCGCGGGGGACCCGTCTTGCCTGCCAGGTCACGGTCAAGCGGGAAATGCTGGTGCAGGTCCCCGATGAGGTTTTCGGTGCCCGGCAGTGGACGTGTAGGGTGCGGTCGAACGCGAATGTCGGGACCCTGATCAAGGAGATGGTTCTCGAGTTGCCGGCGGGGGAGGCGATCGAGTTCCGTGCCGGGGCCTATGTCCTGGTGCACTGCCCGCCCTATCGCGCGGCCTTTTCCGACTTCGATGTGGGCACCGAATTTCATGACGAGTGGGAGCGCCTGGATCTCCGGCGCTTGCGCATCGAAAACCGCGACGCGACGACCCGGGCCTACTCTTTGGCCAATCATCCCGGCGAGAGCGACGTCATCTTGCTGCTGATCCGGATCGCCATTCCACCTCCCGGCGCGCCGACGAGCATACCCCCCGGTGTGGTCTCATCATACCTGTTCGGCCGCAAACCCGGCGATGAGGTCACGGCATCGGGGCCGTTCGGCAATTTCTTCGCGACCGACGGCGACAGCGAGATGATCTTCATCGGCGGCGGTGTCGGCATGGCGCCCATGCGCTCGCATATCCTCGACCAGTTGAAGCGTCTGAAATCGAAGCGCGAGATCTCATTTTGGTACGGCGCACGAAACCGTGGGGAACTGTTCTACGGCGAGACTTTCGACCAGTTGCAAGCGGAGCACGAAAACTTCCGCTGGGTAACTGTCTTATCGGAGCCGAGGCCCGAGGATCGATGGCAAGGCGAAACGGGCTTCATCCACGAGGTGCTCCTAGAGAGCTATCTCAAAGACCACCCGGCGCCGGAGGACTGCGAGTACTACCTTTGCGGGCCGCCGATGATGGTCAAGGCGGTCCGCGCCATGCTGGATAATCTCGGTGTCGACCCCGGCAACATCTTCTATGATGACTTTGGAGGCTAGATGATGAGCTCCGCCCTTTCCCGCAGGACCTTGTTCCAACTGGCTGGCAAGCTCGCGTTGGCCGCGCCGGCGTTGAGCGTCGTCGCCTGTGAGGAGGCAGGCGGTTTGCGCAAGGCGCCGGGTTTCGCCGGCGCCACGATGGGAACCAGCTACAACATCACGGTGAGCGCTTTTCCGGGCACTCTCGACCGCCGGGTCTTCAAGGCCTCGATCGAGGGCATCCTCGAGACGGTCAATCGCCAGATGTCGAACTGGCGCTCGGGGTCCGAGATCTCCCTGTTCAACGCCGGTCGAACGACCGGGTGGTCGCGGATCTCGCACGATACGCTCGCGGTCGTGGACGAGGCGCTCAGCATCGGCAAGATGACGGGTGGCGCGTTCGACCCGACGGTCGGCCCATTGGTCGATCTCTGGGGGTTCGGCCCCGCCACGGGTGGGCAAACCATCCCATCCGACAGCAGGATCGAAACCCTACTGGCGAGGACCGGCTACCGGCATCTCCAGCTTGTCGACTCGCCGCCCGCCATCGGCAAAGGCCGCGCCGGGCTGGAGGTCAACCTTTCGGGTATCGCCAAGGGGTTCGGCGTCGACAAGTTGGCGGCCTTTATCGAAAGCCAAGGCATCGAGGACTATCTGGTCGAGATCGGCGGCGAGTTGCGGGCAAGGGGCCGCAGCCCCCGTCGGGCGCCTTGGCACATCGGCATTGAAAAGCCGATCGCCTGGTATAGGGGCCTGCAGCGCGTCATCGCTCTCGAAGGCGGCGCCGTCGCGACGTCCGGCAACTACCGCAACTACTTCGAAAACGACGGCGTGCTTTATTCTCACATCATCGATCCGCGCAGCGGTACACCGGTTGACCACAAATTGGCCTCGGTCACGGTGGTCGCCGGCTCGGCCATGCGAGCCGACGCGCTGTCCACGGCCCTCATGGTTCTGGGGCCCGACGACGGGTTCGCGCTTGCCCGGCGCGAAGGTCTTGCGGCGTTCTTCATCGTGCAGGACGGCCGGGGTTTCGTGGAGATCGCGACGCCGGCTTTCGACGTTTATGCGCTGGGTTGAGGGAGGGGTGATGCAACTTTTGGCTGTCAGTTTTCTGATCTTCACCCTGTCGGCCCTCGGCATGGCGATCGGCCTGATCCTTCGCGGCCGGCCGATCCGCTCGGGTTGCGCCAGCCTCAACGGGAGCGAGGGAGGGCAGGCGGGTTGCCGGATCTGCCAGGGCCCTTGCGAGCGAAAGCGGCGGGAGAACCCATGACGAGCTCACCCAAGGTAAAGGACTATATGTCGCGCGATTTGGTCACGGTCACGCCAGATATGGACTTGCACCGGGCGATCAAGCTGCTTTTGCAGCGCCGCGTGTCCGGTGTTCCGGTACTCGACGGCGAGGGCCGGCTGGTCGGCATTCTCAGCAAGAAGGACTGCCTCGAGGTCGCCTTCGGTGCCAGTTACCATCAGGACTGGGCGGGCCCGGTCTCGCGCTACATGAGCGTCGATGTGGAGACGGTGGACGCGGATGCCGATCTTATCGAGGTCGCCGATCTATTCCGCAAGGGCCGGTTCCGACGCTACCCCGTGATGCGCGGCGGCCGCATCGTCGGGATCATCGCCCGCCACGACATCCTGCGCGGGCTCGATGAGCTTTGGTAGCGGCATTGCCATTGGTCAAATGAAAGCCACCTGATTTCTAACAGTTTTTTTTAACTAAAGTGCTGAATGCTATTTCCATAGCCCAAATATTGGATGGAACTATCAACCCCTTCGACCTCGGGTGATACAATTTACCAAATGAAAACCACTCTTTCTCCTAAGGACATCGTTAAGGCGATCAAAAGCCACCAGCGCTGGCTGGATGGCAAGCCCGGTGGCGTGCGGGCGAATTTGCGGAATATCGATGCAAGCAGGCTGACGCTCGAGGGGATCAATCTCCGAAAGGCGGCGCTTTCGGGAATCGATCTACATTCCAGCACGCTACGTGGGGCCGACCTATCGTCGGCGGATCTTTTTACCGCCAACTTGACGATGTCGAACCTCGAAGACGCCGACCTTTCGAACGCCGATCTGAGGGGGGCCGAACTTTTCAAGGCGAAGCTGACCAGAGCGAAAATGACCGGCGCGGACCTTCGCGGCGGCGCGATGATCAAGATCGGCGCGTTCGAGGATTTCCAAAGAGCGGATCTTCGCGAGGCCGAGATGGGAAATTTGTCCGCGCCGAATGCGAATTTCGATGGCGCGAACCTCAGTGGAGCGCAGCTCACGCAGGCCGATCTCTTCAGCGCCAAGTTGCGCGGGACCAACTTTGAAAATGCGAACCTGAGAGGTGCCAACCTCGGCAACGCGAAAATGGGTGGGTCAAATCTAAAAGGGGCCGATCTCGAGGGAGCGAATTTGGAATCGGCGGACCTGACCGATGCAACGGTTGATGGGGCCAGGTTCGACGATGCATGCTTGATCGATGCCGCAACGCGGGGTGTCGATCTTTCAAGCGCATCGCTGAACAATGCGACCCTTCAAGCTCCGACTTGTGTGCCGCGCCCGGACATGCCGCGAATTCTCGAAGAGCATAAAAAATGGGTGTCCTCGCAGGGGCGCTCGGGATGCCAGGCCGTTCTGGACGGCATGGACCTCAGCTACCTCGACCTGAGTAATGTCGACCTCAGCGGCGCGTCGCTCAAGGGAGCGAAGCTTCTGGGTGCAACGCTGGTCAACGCGGACCTGACCATGGCGGACCTCTCCAATTCCACGCTCGAGGACGCACAGCTCAGCGGATGCAACCTCGAAGGGTCGCGGTTGGTGAAGGCCGACTTGACGCGGGCCGACTTGCGTGAAGCGAGGTTGGGGCCCGTCGATCTGAGAGATGCCGACGGACAACCGCTGGGCAAGAAGTGGCCCTCAAGTCTGAGTGGAGCGAACTTGTGCGAGACCAATCTTGAAGGCGCCGACCTGACGATGGCCAACCTATCCGATGTCGATCTTTCCTCGGCGATACTCAGCGGCGCGTGCCTCGATAGCGCCACCACCGGAGCCGGATAACCGCACGGCGGTGCAACTCCCAATCAGGCGATCACTCTTCGGACTATTCAGATCTTATGAGGGTCTTGAGTTGGGCTCTGTCCTCGGCGGTCCATGCGGCTGGGTTCTCTTCGTGAGCGAGCGCGGCATGGAGTTCGATGAGCTTCAGTAGCTCGCCTTCGGTCTGCGCGGTGAACTGTCCCGGGCAGGCCTCCATTCCCGGATAATCCTTGCAGGCATAGGAGTAGGTCGTCGTCATTTCATTGTCCTTTCACGTGCCGTCAACTCGCAAATTTTCAGAACTGCTCGCGTTTAGGTAGGCCGTCGTCAAGCTTCACCCAGGCGAGCTGGTCCTCGACATTGACATGGGCCGCAGGAGCCGCGATGCCGGGATCGTCGAGCGTTGGGGCCAGGACGGCGATCTCCCCCGGCCAGCCCGCCTCGGCCGCGTAGGTCAGAGAGGTCCCGCACTTGGCGCAGAACCCGCGTTCCACGCCGGGCGATGTGTTGCAGATTTGAACCTGGCCTGCGGTAACCTCGAACTTTTCCTTTTTCAGGCCGGCCCAGGTAGTGAACGCGGCCCCAGTGGCCCTTTGGCAGGAGCGGCAATGGCAATGTGCCGACCAGTCCGGCGCGCCGTGGAGCGTGTAGCGCACCGCGCCGCAGATACAGCCGCCGTGATGGTCTTCGGATTGGTCGGTCATGTCATGGGCTCCCAAGGCAAACCATAGGTCCGGTGATGCTGAATACCTACCCCGTGACCCTGTTTCCTGTGCAAATATGAAAGATTGCGTGCTGGCTTCGGGCGGTCGGAAATACCGCTGACCGTCCCGTCACAACGGCATCATTGACCAAACCCTGACAAAATGCGATCTAAAAAAAATGGCGACATGTAAGAAAATCTGACAAATGGACTGGTCCGACCTTCCATCCCTCAACGCCCTACGGGCCTTCGCCGCCGTGGCGCAAGCGGGAAGCTTTTCACAGGCTGGCACCGCCTTGAATGTCAGCCATGCGGCGGTCAGCCAGCAGGTCAAGGCGCTGGAGGTCCGGCTTGGTGTGATCCTCGTCGTGCGCGAGGGGCGCGGTATCGCCCTCACCGCGGAAGGTGAGGCGCTGGCGCGGGACCTGGCGAGGGGATTTGCCGCCATCCGTGAAGGAGTTGAAGCTCTAACAGGCGTCGACACCACGCGCCCCGTTCAGGTCACCATGTCTCCCGCCTTCGCTGTAAGCTGGCTGATGCTGCGGATCATGGATTTTCAGCACCAGCATCCCGGGGTCACACTGATGCTGAACCCGACGGGAGAGGTGATGGACCTGACCCCGGGCGGGATCGACATGGCTATCCGCTTTGGCGATGGCCGCTGGCCGGGCATGGATGTCACGCCACTTCTGCTGCCCGATATGGTTGTGGTCGCCGCGCGTGAGCTGATCGGCCCGCAGGAAATTGCCGATCCGGCAATGCTCGTCGACCTACCTTGGCTGCAGGAATTGGGTACCGATGAGGTTGCGCAGTGGATGGAGCGTCGGGGCATCACGCCGAAAGGGCCGTTGATGATCACTCATATGCCGGGGAACCTGATCATGGAGGCGGTGCGGCGGGGCGACGGACTTACCTACACCGCGCGTTGTTTTGTCGATAAGGAAATCCGGTCGGGGCAACTGGTGGAACTGTCTTCTGAAAATGATACCGGCGGCTACTACATCGTCACGCGCCCCGGCGTGCTGCGGGCACCCGTTCGTGCCTTTGTAAGCTGGCTGAAGCGTGAAGCGGCAAGCGAAACGGCTACCCGCGTTTGACGTCGGCAACCCGGAAACATTTCGATGTGAGGCCGATAATGGCTCAGCCGTAGTAGGGGACGACGCTAGTTGAGAAAGGGGAAGTCCGATGCCGTAAGATAGGCGGATCGTGGAAACGCCTTTAAGTAAAAAAACGCCCGGCGACTCGCGCTAAAAATGTTAGTCGAGCCGCCGGGTCGTCAAACTCACGCAACTCAGCAGGGGGTCATATTCTTCGCGCCGCTGATGCAAGTCGCAGCATCGGAAACGGCAGAACTAATAGTCTGCCCAAGGAAGATGGTCGCGCCAGCAATACCCGTTGTCACGATGGCCAGAATCAAAGCATATTCTGCAGCAGACGCTCCATTTTCGTCTTGGGCGAAACCAACCAAGTGACGAAGAATGCTATTCATTACCTTGTCTCCTATAAAATTGATCAATTTTATTGTTAAAAACACATCGCGGAAGATCAGCTTCGAGATACTTAGACTATTTTCGACAAATGTAAAGAAATTTTTTCATTTATCTAAGAAAATTAGCTATATTTATTTACTTTTCCAGTAAAATTGATCATATTTTTATAAAAACGCATAGTATTGTATGCGCAATGCAGGAATCATTTCCGGTTCGGAGTCCCCGGCCTATT
>Ga0255058_10001895_pt1 | contig 11670 bp, 10 predicted proteins | sample Cases_109_9_MG_FD_188637 | JGI IMG/M metagenome (GOLD analysis project Ga0255058, IMG submission 188637) | Seawater microbial communities from Amundsen Gulf, Northwest Territories, Canada - Cases_109_9 | ecosystem: Environmental > Aquatic > Marine > Gulf | place: Canada: Northwest Territories... | reverse complement strand
TCCGGAGCTTCGGCATTCGGCCCCACCGCGCCAAAATCGCCACCCGTGGCGGCCGAGGAATCGATGTATTTTCGGTGTCACTGGATGGACGCAAACTGAACTTCCCGCCGCTGATCCAGCGGGTGAAAGAACGCCTCATTAACACCCTCCTGGTCAAAAAACTGGAGGATTTGGAGTGAGCGGCCTGGAAAATGAAAAACCAGGCCGATTTTAAGAGCCCGTTTCCTGTAGAGGGCTAAAAATTTGATGAGTTTTGCTTTCATTTGAGCTATATTATGCGCAATTTAGAAAACTAAATTTCCCTTCTGGCTATGAATTCGACTGCAAGTAGGGCGCTCTTTATGGGGGTTCTGAGCTATCCATTGAACTCAGGAAACTGTGTCCCGCAAGACTTTGTCATGAGGCAGTCTGACTGATTGATAAAATCTATATTCTTAAGTAATTTTTCACTTATATATGAGGAAAAAACCATGTCAGAACAACCAGATATCATTTACACGAAAGTTGATGAAGCGCCTGAGCTTGCCAGCGGATCTTTTCTTCCGATCATCCAATCGTTTACGCAAGCGGCAGATATTAATGTAGGCACCAAAGATATTTCGCTTGCAGGCAGAATTATTGCGCAATTTCCCGACAGGCTGACGAAAGAACAACAGCAACCGGATGACCTGGCTTTGCTGGGTGAAATCGTTATGCAGCCGGATGCCAATATCATCAAGCTCCCGAATATCAGTGCATCCCTTCCTCAAATACAAGCGGCTGTCGCGGAATTACAATCCCAGGGCTACAATATTCCCGACTACCCTGAAAATCCGCAAAATGACGAGGAAAAGGAAATCAAAGCCCGGTTCGACAAGGTTAAGGGAAGCGCGGTCAACCCCGTTTTGCGTCAAGGCAACTCCGATCGCCGGGCGGCTGTTTCAGTCAAAAATTACGCCAAGAGTAATCCACATAAAATGGGCAAATGGTCCAAAGATTCCAAAACAAATGTAGCCACCATGAAAAGCGGTGATTTTCGCTCCAATGAAAAATCCGCGACCATTTCTGACCAGCAGGCTGGTTCCGGCAAAATAGAATTTGTCGGCGCGGACGGAAGCACTAAGGTACTCAAGGACGGTATCAAACTTGACAAAGGCGATGTGTTCGATGCCACCAAGATGAGCCGCAGCGCATTGCGCCACTTCATCAAGGAGCAGATGCCGGAAGCCAAAAAGCAGGGCGTGTTGCTGTCTTTGCACATGAAAGCCACCATGATGAAAGTCTCCGATCCGATCATCTTTGGTCATGGCGTGACGGTCTATTTCGAAGACGTATTCAAGAAACATGAGAAGGTGTTTAAAGAATTAGGCGTCAATGCCAACAATGGTTTGGGTGACGTCTATGCAAAAATTGGAAGTCTGCCAGCCGCTCAACAAGATGAGATCAAAGCCGATATTGAAGCCTGCCTGAAAAATGGGCCGGAACTCGCGATGGTGGATTCTGATAAAGGCATTACCAATCTACACGTTCCCAGCGATATCATTATTGATGCCTCCATGGCGGCCTCCATTCGTACCTCCGGTAAAATGTGGGGCACGGACGGTAAAGAACATGACACCCTGGCGATGATCCCGGACAGCAGTTATGCCGGTATTTATCAGTCGGCCATCGATTTTTGCCGGGAGAACGGTGAATTCGATCCGACCACCATGGGCACGGTTCCCAACGTCGGCCTGATGGCCCAAAAGGCGGAGGAATACGGTTCCCACGACAAAACCTTCGAAGCGCCCGGCAAAGGTTCTATCCGGGTGATTGATGGCGCCGGAAATGTCCTGCATGAACTCGATGTGGAAGAAGGGGATATTTTCCGCGGCTGTCAGGTCAAGGACATCCCAATCCAGGATTGGGTGAAGCTGGCGGTGAACCGGGCCCGGTTATCCTCAACCCCGGTTGTTTTCTGGTTGGATAAAAATCGGGCGCATGACTCGCAGATTATCGCGAAAGTGAACCTCTATTTAAAGGATCACGATACCAACGGTCTCGACATCCAAATCATGGCGCCTGTGGATGCCATGAATCACGCGCTGAAACGCGCCAAGGCAGGTCAGGACACTATCTCCGCGACTGGCAACGTTCTGCGTGACTATCTGACCGATCTGTTCCCGATCCTGGAACTGGGCACCAGCGCCAAAATGCTGTCCATCGTGCCGTTGATCAAAGGCGGAGGTCTTTTTGAAACCGGTGCAGGTGGTTCGGCGCCCAAGCATGTTCAGCAGTTTGTCAAAGAAGGACATTTGCGATGGGAATCTCTGGGTGAATTTTTAGCGCTTTCGGAATCGTTGGCGCATTTGGCCCGGACCCGCAACAATGCGACAGCTCAAGTCTTGGCAGACACCCTTGAACGGGCCAGCGGCAAGCTAATGGAAAATAAAAAATCCCCCGGCCGCGAGCTGGGTCAGTTGGATAATGCCGGAACTCATGTTTACCTGGCCCTGTATTGGGCTCAGGAACTAGCCGCACAAAATGACGATCAGGCTCTCAAAGATCATTTCACTCCCGTCGCCAAAGACCTGGAGGCCAAATTGGATGTGATTCTTGAAGAGCTGAAAGCCTCTAAAGGCAAGCCGGTTGATTTGGGCGGTTATTATCGCCAGGATCCAGCCAAGGTTAAGGCGGCGATGCGTCCGAGTGCGACACTCAACTCCATATTGGGCAGCCTAGCTACCGTCGCTTAATCGCTTCAATAGATCGTGTTCTATAAAATGAAAGCCCCGCGCCATCTGGCGCGGGGCTTTTTGGGTATATCCCGGATAATCCAAAATCCCTTAATTTTTATTGCCCCTTCCGTCTTGGCCCCTCTATCCTATAAAGGAACTCCCACAGCTCTTGCACCTATTAATATCCAAGAATTTACTGTGATGGATCCGATGAATAAAAAGGAATTTTTGAACAAGTGCCGCTTTCCGAAAGAATGGCAGGCATGGAATATGCTTTCAGACGCAATGCTGGAAGAACTTTATAAATCGTATACATCGGATACCAAAACGGATGCGGACGATGGAGTTTACAGAAATTTTAGACTGGATGCCTTTTTCTATTGGCTGGAAGGGGATTTAGCCGAAGAACAAATCAAAAAGTTGTTTCGATTGTCTTTCTTGGAAAAGTCCGGGAAATACATGAGAAGTTCGATTAACCGGCATAAGGACTGCACCGAACCTCTCAGAAAAGATTTATTCGGCTATACCAAAAATGAAATTCCAACATTCAATAAAAACACACTGGCGGAATTATTGCATTTCCCGAGAGAATGGCTGGCATGGAAGATGTATCCGGATGAGATGTTTTTAGCGCATAGAAAACTATTCCAACCGGGAAACGAGTCCGACTCCGAAAATGAACGAAACGAAACGTTTCATTATTGGTTATCCCGTGAACTCAGCGAAGACCAGTTCCTCAAACTGGTCAAGTTATCCCTGCTCGACCCGGACCCCCTCATGGCGGAGAATATCCAGGCGCATATCAAAAAACATAAAAACTGCCCACCCAAAGTTAAAAAATTACTCCCGCAATAAGGGAAAACTGAAACTCTGCGTCCTCTGCGGTGCTAAATCCCCACGGCCCCCTTCAAGGAAGGGGGAGACGAAGTACCTCCGCAGATAATATAAAAACTCGGCTGGCGAAGATCAATTTTGGGTCGCGCCATTCCGCTTGGGCCAAGCTGGGTCCCGCGTCACGCGGGTTATGTATTCAACTTCTTCCCGAGCTTGTCTTCGACGGAAGCCATTTTGGATTCGAGCCTGCCACCCTTCCCCTTGCGGTAATCAATCTTGATGGAGCAGGTAATGCGGTTACAGTCCGAGCTCATTTTCTCAAAACATTGCTTGATGACGCCCATGACCTCGTCCCATTCCCCCTCCAGGCAGGTGCCCATGGGACCCAAGCGGTACGGCACGCCGCTGTTCGAGATGAGTTCCAAAGACCGGCTGACGTACGGGCTGACGCTTTCGCCCTTGTCCATCGGTGACATGCTGAATTCCAGAAGAATCATGATTTCCCCCTCATAAAGTTTAAAAACAAGCAGTTGGCTTCAATTTATGCTTGCATTTTAGGGCCAACCTATGGAATGATCAACCCTATCCATTGAAAACCTAACGGTTTTTTGGAAATCTGATGAAAGGGCGGTACCTTTAGCATTGCCAAAAATTGATGAGATTCGCGACCAGATCGACAAGATAGACGAAAAATTACTGCAACTGTTCAACCGTCGCGCCAAGCTGGCCATCCAAATCGGCCAGGAAAAATCCAAAAAAAACGACTCGAACCATTTCCATGTTCCCCATCGCGAACGGGATATCATCGAGCGCATTAAGCAAACCAATCCGGGTCCCCTTCCCAAAGAGGCGGTGGAATGCATTTTCCGTGAGATTTTCTCCGCCACTCTCGCCCTGGAAAAACCGCTCAACATCGCTTATCTCGGTCCGGAAACCACTTTCTCGCATCAAGCGGCCATCAAGCAATTCGGCCATTCCGCCGTCTTCGTTCCGACCAGCGGAATTGAATCCATCTTTTACGAAGTCGAGCAGGGCCATGCCGATTACGGTGTGGTGCCAATAGAAAACTCGACCGAGGGCGTAGTCAACCTGACGCTGGATTGTTTCGTCGATTCACCCCTGGTGATTTGTGATGAGGTGAAGCTGGGGATCTCCCTTTACTATTTATCCAAGTCCGGCAACCCTAAGAAGGTCCGCCAGATTTATTCGCATCCGCAACCGTTGGCCCAAAGCCGCAACTGGCTCAACCAGAACGCGCCCGGCATCGAACAGGTTACCACCTCCAGCACGGCGGTGGCGGCGGCGATTGCCAGCAAGGACGACCAAGCAGCGGCAGTGGCCGGGAAACTGGCGGCGGAATGCTACGACCTCAAAATTATCGCCGAAAAAATAGAGGACCGCGCGAAAAACACCACCCGCTTTCTCGTCATCAGCCGGGAAAAAGCGAAGAAAGCCAAACGCAATAAAACGTCCGTCATGTTTTCCATTGAGGACGAAGCCGGTTCGCTCCTGAAGGTCCTGCAGTTGTTCGCGCGCAACCAGATCAATCTGACCAAAATACAATCCCGGCCACTGAGAAACCGGTCGTGGGAATACTTGTTCTTTGTGGATTTCGAGGGCCATAGCGACGACCCTCATATTGAAAAAGTGATCCGTTCGGTAGGCAAACGTTGCATTTTCCTCCGGGTGCTGGGATCGTATCCCAACCACGATTAGACGATATGAAACCGTTTAAACAAATGACCATTCTGGGGGTTGGGCTGATCGGCGCATCGCTGGCGCAGTCCTGCAAAAAAAGCCGCCTGGTGGAGAGAATTGTCGGGTTCGGTCGCAACGCCGCCAACCTCAAGAAGGCGCAGGAGCGGAACATCATCGATTCCGGGTCAACGGATTTGAAAACCGCCGTTACCGGTTCCGACCTCATCGTCTTGTGCACACCGGTGGGGGTTCTGGTGGAGCAGGTCCGGGAAATGATTCCGTTTCTCCAGGACGGATGTATCATTACCGACGCCGGGTCAGTCAAAGGCCCGTTGGTCGAGGAAATCGATGCCCTGATGCCCGATTCCATTTATTACGTGGGGGCGCACCCGATCGCCGGCGGAGAACAATCCGGCCTGGAAGCAGCCGGCGTGGATTTGCTGACCGGCGCGAAATGTATCATTACGCCCACCGCAAACACGCAGACCGAAGCGCTTCAGCGGGTGACCGAGTTCTGGGCCGAGGTGGGGATGCAAACCATGACGATGGACGCCCATGAACATGACACGGTATTCGGAGCGCTCAGCCATTTGCCGCATGTCGTGGCGTATGCACTCATGAATACGGTGGCGAGCGTCAAAACCGATAATCACGGCGATATCTTGTCGTTGAGCGCGGGCGGCCTGCAGGACATCACCCGCATTGCTTCCAGCGATCCGGTGATGTGGCGCGATATTTGTCTGAAAAACAAGCGTCCAGTTGTTACACTGATTGATCAATTTCAGGAAACGCTGGCAAATATTAAAACCCTGATCGAACAGGACCAGGCTGACGCCCTGCAGAAAACCTTCGCCAAAGCGAACGGTCACCGGGGCAAGCTGGTGGAAACCAATACATGATCATCGCCATTGACGGACCGGCGGGGAGCGGCAAAAGTACTGTAGCCCAACTCATCGCATCGCGCCTGAATTTCAAATATATCGAAACCGGGTCGATGTACCGTGCAGTAGCGTGGAAGGCTCAACAGGCGGGAATCGATCCTGGAGACACGGAGCGGGTCGCCGAAGTGGCCCGTACCATTTCCATCGAGTTTCAACCGGGGGCCGAGCGCCAAAAGGTAATGGTCGATGGAGAGGATTTGACTCCGGTCCTGAAGACGGAAACCATCGGGCGGCTGGCCGCTATCGTCGCCGCCAACAAAGCGGTGCGCGAGATCATGGTCGCGCAACAACAGAATATGGGACAAAACGACAACGCAGTCATGGACGGCCGTGATATCGGGACGGTGGTCTTTCCCGATGCAGAAAAAAAGTTCTTTCTGGTCGCCGATCAGAAAGAACGGGCCCAACGGCGCCATGAGGAAATCAAGACTAAACATCCAGAAGTCACATTTGAAAGAATTTACGAACAATTGCAGCAACGGGATTATGAAGATGAGAATCGCGAAGTATCGCCCCTGGTACCGGCGAAGGACTCGATTCGACTGGACACTACTCAAATGAACATTGACGACGTGGTAGCTCAAATGATCGAAATGATCGGCCCGGTCCATTCACAGTGAATTCAATTGATTATTAACCTTAACCTGAAATATGAAGGAGAAGTAACGTGGTAAAAGCGGTTTTTGATCTTGACGACTCAATGGAAGAGGAATTAACGGCAGAAGAAAAAGCAGCGCATGCGGAAATGGAGGCGTATTTCGACAAGAGCCTCAAAAATTTCCGGGAAGGCGAAATCATCATAGGCAAGGTGTTGGGGCTATCCAAGGGATTGGTCACCGTCGACGTCGGCTTTAAATCAGAGGGCATGATCAGCCACAGCGAATTCCCCGAAGCGGAAAAGGACCTTAGCGTTGGAGATGAAATAGAAGTATTTCTTGAGCGCGTAGAGGACAACAACGGCATAGTCGTTCTGTCCAAAGAGAAAGCCAACAAGATCAAAATCTGGGAAAAATTGGTCAAGGCTTTCGAGGCGGAGGAAATCATTGAAGGCACCGTGGTGGCCAAAGCCAAAGGCGGCTTGACGGTCGATATCGGACTCAAATCATTTCTGCCCGGCTCCCAAATCGATCTGCGACCGGTGCGCAACCTGGAAAAACTGATCGGCGAAAAATTCCAGATGAAAATCATCAAGATGAACAAAAAGCGCGGCAACATCGTGCTGTCACGGCGAATCCTGCTTGAGGAAGAACGCAAACAGGCTCGTGCTGGCACCCTGACCAAAATGAAAGAAGGTAATCAGGTGGAAGGCATCGTCAAGAACATCACCGATTACGGCGTGTTCATCGACCTGGGCGGCATCGACGGCCTGCTTCATATCACCGACATGTCATGGGGACGCGTTAACCATCCCTCTGAAATGTTCGCCATCGGCGACAAGGTGACGGTCATGGTTCTCAAATACGACCAGGAAAAAGAGCGCGTTTCCCTGGGCCTCAAACAAATCACCCCGGACCCGTGGGTGGATGTGGACAACAAGTACCCGGTCAACACCCGCATCTCCGGCAAAGTGGTGAGTATCACCGACTACGGTGCTTTCGTGGAACTGGAAAAAGGCATTGAGGGCCTGGTGCACGTTTCCGAAATGTCGTGGAGCCGCCACATCAAACATCCCAGTAAAATGGTGAGCATCAGCGATACAGTGGAAGCGGTGGTGCTGACGCTGGACAAGGAAAAGAAGCGGATTTCCCTGGGCATGAAGCAGATCGAGCCTAACCCGTGGGACAGTATCGAAAACAAATATCCCATCGGTACCGAGGTCGAAGGACTGGTGCGGAACCTGACCGATTTCGGCGCGTTTGTCGAACTGGAAGACGGAGTCGACGGGCTGATCCACATCTCTGATTTATCCTGGAACAAAAAAATCAAGCATCCCTCTGAAGTTCTCAAAAAGAAGGATAAAGTCACCGCCGCGGTGTTGAACATCGATAAGGATGCCTGCCGCATTTCTCTCGGCATCAAGCAACTCGAGCCCGATCCCTGGGAAAATATTCCCGACCAGTACCCCATCGGTAAAGAGGTCGCTGGCACCATTATCAAAGTTACCGGATTCGGAGCCTTCGCGGAGTTTGACGATGGCTTGGAAGGTTTGATCCACGTCTCGCAGTTGAGTTCCGAAAAAGTGACGCATCCTGAGAAAGTGGTGAAAGTAGGGGATGAAATCAAGGCCAAGGTGATCAAGGTCGATACCACCAGCAAAAAGATCGGCCTCAGCATCAAGGCTTACACAGAGAATCTGGATCCTTCCCAGATTGATCTGGAAGAGGTACAATTAGATATCCCTTCAGAGGATGAAGAGGAGGAGACTCCAACTGAAGAATAAACTCAGAGGCTCTGAATGCAACCCATGCAACCTGTAGAAAAACCGAAAAAATCGTTTGGCCGTACCCTGCTTTATTTTGCATTGGGTCTGGTCGCCCTGATAGTTTTATCCTCAGTGTTCGGCCGTTATCTTTCGGACGGAGGATTCGACGACAGCAGGGAAAAAATTGCTTTGGTGGAAATCAGCGGACAAATCTTTGATTCCAAAGAAATCGTTCGCCAGCTTTCCAAATACCGCCGCGACGATGACATCAAGGCCATCATTTTGAGGATCGATTCGCCGGGCGGCGCCGTGGCCCCTTCGCAGGAAATTTACGACGAGGTTCTCCGGGTCCGGGCGGATAACAAGAAAATCTACGCATCTATGGGAAGTCTCGCCGCTTCGGGAGGCTATTACATCGCGGTGGCGGCCGACCGGATTTTTGCCAACCCCGGAACTCTGACCGGCAGTATCGGCGTGATCATGGCGTTCGGTAACGCTGAGAAATTGATGGAAAAAATCGGGTTGGAGCCGCAAGTGGTCAAAAGCGGGAAGTATAAGGATGTCGGCTCGCCCGCCCGCAAAATAACCGCCGAGGAACGAATTTACCTGCAACGCGTGGTGAACGATGTCCACCAGCAGTTCATTGATGCCGTCGCTCAAGGCCGCAATATGGCTACCAAGGAGGCCCGCAAATTGGCCGATGGCCGGGTATTCACCGGACGGCAGGCCCTCAAGTTAAAGATGGTCGATGAAATGGGTGGACTCGAAGACGTGATTGTCAAATTGGGGGAAGCCGCGGGCATCCAGGGCCGACCCAAAGTGGTATGGGAAGAGCCCCCTAAAGGGCTCATGCAATGGCTAATGGAGGGTTCCCTCGCCAAAGAGTTCAAGACCCATTGGATGCCGTCGCAGTTTCCTGCCCTGCAATATCTTTGGTTGCCAGGTTAGACTAATTTTTACAATAAAATCACCTCCTTGCCAAGGTTTTTATGGCTCAAGAATTTTTCCTATGGAGACCTTTTGAGACTCGCCATAACTCCGTAAACCATAAAGATTCAAAAAATTATAGCCATGGATCGCCGGAATTTTGCCTGATTTTCCCTATCCGAACAGGCCATAAATTTCCCATCTCAAACCCTCAAAACTCTTGACTTGTTTGAGGTTAATGATATACTCGCCCAAACTTTTAGGGGGAGACTCATTTAAATGACCAAAGCGGAATTGGTGGAAAAGGTTGCGGGACAAATCAACCTGACCAAAAAGCAGACGGAGGTTGTGGTCAATACTGTATTTCAAAGTATTACCGAGTCTCTGGCGCAAGGAAAAAAGGTTGAATTGCGAGGGTTTGGCAGTTTTCGAGTCCGAAGCAGAAACGCACGTATCGGGAGGAACCCTAAATCGGGTGATCGGGTGGATGTTCCCGCCAAAAGGGTGCCCTTTTTCAAAGCGGGCAAGGAACTGCGGGAGCTGGTGGACGGTGAGCTGGATATTTCTACCGATTCCAGTAGCGAGTAGAACTCTTTTGAAATAAAGGTTTTTCTCGGATTTCCCGGACATTCCAGAGCACCGAACAAGCAGGGTTCCCCCTGCTTTTTTTATTTCATGACCCCTATATAATCGGTCGATTTCTATTTCCTTCCCGCCGGTTAGTGAACGTCTGTAATTACATTCCTTACTCAAAATATCGCCATGCCCGGCAACACATTTGGACAATTATTCAGAATAACGACCTGGGGCGAATCGCATGGCCCCGACATCGGTGTCGTGGTGGACGGCTGTCCCGCCGGCCTGCCTCTATCCGAAAAAGATATTCAAGTCGAACTCGACCGCAGACGTACCGGGCAAAGCAAGGTCACCACCACCCGCAAGGAGCCGGATCGAATTCGATTCCTATCCGGAATCTTCAACGGCAAAACCACCGGCACACCCCTGGCAATGATGGTGGAAAACAGTGATACAGACTCCTCCAAATACGAATTGATCAAGCACCTGTACCGTCCCGGCCATGCCGATTTCACTTACGACCAGAAATACGGCTTCCGCGACTACCGGGGTGGTGGACGCTCCAGTGCGCGTGAAACCGTGGGCCGTGTCGCCGCCGGAGCCGTCGCCAAAAAACTTCTGGCCCGTCATAAAATTAAGGTCTTCGCCTTCACCCGGCAGATCGGGGAACACGTCGCGCAAACCTTCAACTTGAAGGAAATTGAAAAAAACATCGTCCGTTGCCCGGATAGAAAAGTGGCGGAGCAGATGGTGGACGCCATTATGCAGGCCCGGAAAGAGGGCGATTCTCTGGGCGGGGTCATCGAAGTGATCGCGCAGGGGGTTCCGCCCGGACTCGGAGAACCGGTGTTCGACCGGCTGGACGCCGACCTCGCCAAGGCCCTGATGTGCCTGCCCGCCGTCAAGGGCGTGGAAGTCGGTATCGGATTCGACGCGGCACGGCTTAAAGGATCGGAATGCAACGACGTCTTCATCGCTAAAGGTAAAAAAATCACCACGAAAACCAACAATGCCGGCGGCATCCTCGGCGGCATTTCGAACGGCAACGAGATCGTGGTGCGCATGGTGGTGAAACCCACATCCTCCATCAACCGTGAGCAGGACACCGTCACCCAGAAAGGCAAAAAAGCCAAAATCCGGGTCGAGGGGCGGCATGATCCCTGCGTCGCTCCCCGCGCTGTGCCCATGGCCGAAGCCATGGTCGCGCTGGTTTTAATCGATCACCTGCTCCGCCACCAGAACTCCTGCTTATAAACCACCTTTCTCAAACAATTTTCCATCCCTCCAGCCCTGCGAAGTTGTAGAATAAGCTATGTCATCCAATATCAAAGTAGGCTTTGTCCAGACAAATCCCGAATTCGGGGCCGTGGAGGCGAATCTTAGCCAGGCTAAAAAACTTTGGGGAGAGCGAAAGGCCGACCTACTGGTCCTCCCTGAATTGTTTAATACCGGTTACCAATTCCAGTCCCTGGCCGAAGCGCGGAATTTTTCCGAACCCATCCCCGACGGACCCACCTCCCGGTTCCTGATGGACTGGGCCGGTGAAACAGGGATGGCGATTGTCGCCGGCCTCGCCGAACGGGATGGCAAAATACTCTATAATTCAGCAGTGATCGTGGGTCCCAAAGGTTTCATC
>Ga0255058_10001893_pt1 | contig 11675 bp, 9 predicted proteins | sample Cases_109_9_MG_FD_188637 | JGI IMG/M metagenome (GOLD analysis project Ga0255058, IMG submission 188637) | Seawater microbial communities from Amundsen Gulf, Northwest Territories, Canada - Cases_109_9 | ecosystem: Environmental > Aquatic > Marine > Gulf | place: Canada: Northwest Territories... | reverse complement strand
TTCAGCACCGGCGGGCACCAGGTGAAGGCCGGTCTCGGCCAGGTGCAATTGGGCGCATTTCGGGAGCCCGAGAACGCCCGCTCCGTTTGGCTCAAACTAAGGCGGGAGAATTCCGCCCTGCTCGGCGGCCTTCAGCCTCGCATCGACATTGTCGATCGCGGCGCATCGGGGACGATGCACTTCCTGCGGGTCAGCCCGGTCATGACGGTCAAGCTCGCACGTTCGATCTGCAGCAAGCTCCTCGACCGGGCCATCGACTGCCTGGTCGTGGAGCCGCCGCGCCGCTTGGCCCTTGATGGAGCCATTAGGCACTTCCGCTAGCGGTCGATGGGTCTCACCGGCCCGGACCTACTCGGCTTTTTATCAGCTCAGTGCCTGCCGACGAGGGGGATGCCGGTGGCCTCCGCCGAGGCCAGGGTAATGGCCCGAAGATCCTCGGGTTCCAGGTTATGCAGGTTGGTCTTGCCGGTGCAGCGCGCCATCATCGACGCCTCGCCGACCGAGGCCTTCAGGATATTGGCGACGGCGAGCCGGCGGTCCTCGTCGCTGTAGTCCGAGGCGAAAGCGAGCGTCCGGTCCGCCATGATCCGGCCACCCATGGCCAGAGCCACCGGCACACCCAGCACCACCGCGCTGACGCCCTGGGCGATGAGCTTGGCCGCGTCGGTACCCGAACGCGCGCCGCCGAAGTAGAGCAGGTCGATGTCGCCTTCCTTCTTCATCTCCCGCAGAATACGGATCGCGTCGCGCAGGATCGAGAGATCGGGCGGCCCGGCAAGTTCCGGCCAGGCCGTCTCCATCGCGCCGGTGCCATCGAGCAGCAGCAGGTCGCAGCCCAGCTCGAACGAGCGGGCGATGGCGTCGGGGAGCCGCTCGGGCGAGGACACCGCGAAGCCGACGAGCTGATCGTCGCGCAGAGGTTTGACTATGCGACCGGCCTCGTTCCCGGAGAATTTAGTGATCAGGCCCGCGGCCGCCTCGCTCGGCCCGTCGGTCTCATCGGCCAGGAACTGCAGCCAGATCCCCTCCGGGCCGGGGTCGCGCCGGCCGACATAGCCGTAGGACGCGGCCTTCAGGCCGGCTGAGAGGCTGTCCCAGACCTGCGCCGGCGCGGCGTCGAAGCCGGCGACAAGAAACGGCGAGGCCAGTTCCAGCTTGCCGCCCAGATCGGTGTCGACACGGCAGGCCTCGCGGTAAGGGTCGATCACCAGGCGCGACAGGTTGGCCGGCAGGAACACCAGGTCGTCCAGGGTCGCCGGCCGGTCCTCCGGGAAAGGATTCACCCGCGGCGCCAAGCGGCGGTCGAGCATGGCGCGCAGCTTCGCGCTGTCGTTCGGGTTGGTCCGCGCCATGGAGAAGATGTCCTCGCGGTGCGCGACCGAATAGTCGTTCGACCCGGTTTCGGCATCGCAGCGGTAGCAGCGGGCCGCCTCCGCCTTGGCGGTCTCCAGATCGTAGCCGGTCTCGATCTCCGGGAACGCGACGGGGTTTTCGCCGACCCCGTGGAACGCCTGCTCCTGGCGGGGAAAGCGCTCCCACATGATGTCCTGGGCGACCGGCACCCGGCGCGTTCGATAGGGCGTGCGATAGGTGAGCGGTTCGGCGATGCCCTCCAGGAAAGCCTTGATATAGTAAGCCGCACGCTGGCCGTGGTTCATGGCGATGACGATGGTCGAGCCGCCGAAGGCCCCATCGCCGGCGGCGAAGACCTTGGGGTCCTCGGTGCGCATGCCCTCGTAGTCGGCCTTCACCCGGTCCCAGTCCATCAAACCCTTCTGGGCAAGATGGTCGGACTCCGCCTGCTGGCCGACGGCGGCGATCACCATGCCGCAGTCGATCTCGTGCTCCGAGCCCTCGACCACCACCGGCCGGCGGCGGCCGTCCTCCGGATCGGGCTCGCCCATCTCGGTGCGCACGCAGGCGAGGGCCAGGCCATTGCCTTTCTCCACCACCTTCACCTGCTGGGTGTTGTAGATGAACTCGATACCCTCCTTCACGGCGCCTTCGAGCTCGTCCTTGCGGGCCGGAATCTCCTCCGGGCCGCGGCGGTAGACCACCTTGACCTCCTTGCAGCCCGGCATCCTCAGCGCCGAGCGGCAGGCATCCATGGAGACGTCGCCGCCGCCGACCACGACCACGGTCTCGGGCAGCTCGGGGCGCTCGCCGCCGTTGATCCGGCGCAGGAAGGAGACCCCGTCGACGACCCGCGGATCGTCCTCGCCGGGGATCTTCATGTCCTTGCCCCACCAGGATCCGATGGTGAGCAGCACCGCGCCGTGTTTCTCTTTCAGCTCGTCGAGGGTGATGTCCCGGCCGAGCGCGCAGTCGAGGTGGGCCGTGATGCCCGGGCACTTGGCGAACAGCCGGTCGATGTCTTGCTGGATGACGCCGACGGGCAGGCGGAAGGCGGGGATACCCCAGACCATCAAGCCGCCCAGGCGGTCGGACATCTCATAGACGTGGACTTGGTAGCCGGCCACGGCCAGATCGTGGGCGGCCGTCAGCCCCGCGGGCCCGGCGCCGACGATGCCGATGGTCTCGGTCTTGGTCACCTCGTGGGCGGGCGGCCGGAAGGCGTCCCCGAGCTGATCCATGACCACCCGTTTCAGGTTGCGGATGGCGAGCGGACCGTCCGACTGGGTGCGCCGGCAGGCCGGCTCGCAAGGGGCGTCGCAGACCCGCCCGCAGATCGAGCTGAAGGGGTTGGTCGCCGTGATCGCCTCGAAGGCCTCGGCCCACTTCTCCTCCCAGATGTAGGCGATATAGGAGGGCGCGTCGGTGCCCACCGGGCAGGCGACCTGGCAGGGGGCCGGCACGTAAGAGGCCTCGTGCGTATGGTCCTCGTAGTCGGGCGGCGCGTCTGGCATCTGAATGCGCTTGAGATCGTAGACCTCGTTCATCTCGTTTGCGCTCCCGCTCTAACTCGTCTGGACCCTGATGACGTCGGTTTCGTCGCGCTGGTCCGGCTCGTAGGGCAGGCCGGTGATGGCGGCGGCTTCCAGCGTCAGGGCCACCAGATCGTCGCGGCCGAGCTGGGTCACGTCATCGTGGCCGAGCGCGTGGGTGATGGCGGCGATCTGCCAGCGCACGGACTCCAAAAAGCGATATATGTTCTGCGCCTCCAAGCTCGGCTTGTAGCGGCTCTCGTGCTCCGGGTCCTGGGTGGCGATGCCGGTCACGCACTGGCCGACGTGACACTGCATGCAGGCGATGCAGCCGCCGGCGATGATGGTGGCCGAGCCGAAGGCCGCCGCGTCGGCGCCGAGGCAGAGCGATTTCACGGCGTCGATGCCGTCGCGAAAACCGCCCATGAGCACCAGCTGCACCTTGTCCCTGGCCTCGATCTCCTTGAGCGCGTCGATCGCCTCGATGATCGCCGCCAGGGTCGGGATGCCGACATACTCCAGCACCTCGGCGCTGCCGGCCCCGGTCGAGCCTTGCATGCCGTCGAGCTCGATGAAGTCGAAGCCGTCCTTGACGGCGATCTTGATGTCGTCGCGCACCCGTCCGGCGCCCAGCTTCACGCTGACCGGCAGCTCGTAGCCGGTCGCCTCGCGGAACTCCTCCACCTTGATGACCAGATCGTCGGCGCCCAGGATATCCGGATGGCGCGACGGCGAGCGCAGGTCGATGCCCGGCGGGATGCCGCGGATGCGCGCCAGCTCCGGGGTCACCTTCTTGGCCATCAACTGGCCGCCGAAGCCGGGTTTCGCGCCCTGGGAGATATAGATCTCGAGGCCGTTGGCGCGTTTCATGTCATGGATGTTCCAGCCCAGACGCCCGCCCAGGCATTGGAAGATGAGTTGCTCGGCGGCGCCGCGCTGGGCATCGGACATGCCGCCCTCGCCGGTGTTCTCGGCGATCCCGGCCAGCGTGGAAGCCATGCCGACGGCCCGCTTGGTCGAGGCCGATAGCGCGCCGTAGCTCATCGGTGCGATCATCACCGGCATGGTGAGCATCAAGGGGTTGGCGCCGTTGATGCCGCCTATCTCCGTCGCCATGCGGACCTGGGAGGTGACGTCGCTCGGAATCGCGGCCGCGCGCACGGGCGTGCGGAACGCCAGGTCCGACATATGCGGCAAGGCCCGGGCGCCGCCGTAGCCGCGCACCCGGTAGCGGCCGATCTGCGACTTGATATAGATATCCTCCTGCACCTTCGGGTTCCAATAATCGCAGTCGCCCGAAAAGCCGAAGAAGGGGATCGACCGCATCTGCTGTTCGGTGGTGTCGTATCTGAGCCGCTTGCCGGCGTTCACGATCTTCTGGAAGCTGCCGGTGAAGGGGATCTCATAGCGGTCGAGGAATTCGCGGATGGAGTCGGTTTCATCGCCAGAGATATCGGTCTGCTGGGCGTCCGAGCCCAACGAGTTGATCTCGCCGGCGACATAGATCTCGCCGTGGGTCATGTCTTCGCCGACCCGCTCGCCGGAATTGCCGAGGATGATGATACGCCCGCCATACATCATGTAGCCGGCCATGAAATTGGCGTTGCCGCAACACAGCAAGGTCCCGGCCTTCATCACCTGGCCGGAGCGTGATCCCATGTTGCCCTTGATGACGATTTCGGCGCCGCGGATCGCCACCCCGGCAATCGCGCCGGCGTTGCCGCCGACGATCACAGTGCCGTCGTAGATGTTGTCGCCGAGGCCCCAGCCGGCGTTGTTGTCGACCTCGAAGCGCGCCTTGTCGCTCAGGCCGGCACAGAAATAGCCGGCCGAGCCGCGCACCCGAACCGTGATCGGAGAGATCAGGCCGACGCCGATGTGGTGGCGCGCGTCGGGGTTGACGACCTCGACGTCCTCGCCCTGCTCCGCGAAGGCCCTGATGCGCTCGTTGGCCTCGCGAACCGGGATTTTCGAGAGGTCTATTTGTGCCATGTGTTGTAGGTCCCGGGCGCGGGCTCCATGGTGTTGAGGGCCTGGCCGGGAAACAGCTTGTTGAGCGAGACTTCCTCGGAGGCGATGGCGATCAGATCGTCGGTCTCGTACATGACCATGGGTTTCATCGCCAGACGGTCCTTGGCATAGCCGATCTCGTCCTTGGTGGAGACCAGGAATGAAAAGGTGCCGTCCAGGTCGTCGATCGAGGTCTTCAGCGCGTCCTTCAGAGCCACGCCCTGGGACAGCTTCTCCGCCAGATAGACCGCGATCAGCTCGCTGTCGTTGTCGGTATGGAACTCGTAGCCGCGCTGCTGGAGGCGTCGGCGCATCTTCCAATAGTTGGTGATCTGGCCGTTGTGGACGATGGCGATATCGCTGAACCCGGTCGCCCAGAAGGGATGGGCGGCCTCGGGCTTGACGTCGGACTCCGTCGCCAGGCGGACGTGGCCGAGGCCGTGGGTGCCGGAGTAGCTCTGCACGTGATAGGTATCGTCCACGTCGTGGGCGCTACCCACGTCCTTGATGATCTCCAGGCTGGTGCCGATCGAGATGACCTTGGCGACGTGCTCCAGGTCATAGGCCATCTTCCACATCTCGCCGCTGAAGGTCACCACCACGCGGTAATTGTTGGCGATCACCTCATCTTCGACGATCTCCGCTTGGTGTTGGGCGAGGATCTTCTTGATTTGGGCGATCGCCGCGGCCGCCTCGTCGCCGGCACCAATGAAAAAGCGCAGGCGCAGCTGGTCGTCCGTGGCGTCGCCATAAAGTGCGAAGCCGGTGGAATCCGGGCCGCGGTGCTGACACCCGTCGAGCATGTCGATCAGCGCCTGGCCGGTGGTCTGGTTCCGGCCTTCGGCTAGCGACTTGTAAAGGATCCCGGCAATTCCGCACATGGCAACACCCCCTCCTCGTCCGCCACGCCCCCAAATTACTCAAGCCGGGCGGTTAAAACAACAAACCAGATTTCTTGGCAAGAAATATTATTTCGCGCATCCCGCTGGCGCGCGGCCCGGGGGCCGTCAGCCCTCGTCTTCGCGGGGATAGGCGATCACCGAAATGAAGCGGATCGGCAGCTTGCGCAGTTCCTCCGGGCCATGCGGCGCGTCGGCATCGAAATAGAGCGAATCCCCGGGCTGCAGATCATAAGTCTTGTCGCTGTGCCGGTAACCCACCTCGCCTTCCAACATATAGATGAATTCCAGGCCGGAATGCTGGAACAGGGGAAAGACGTCGGATTCTTCCGTCAGCGTGATGAGGTAGGGCTCGACCAGGATGCGCTTGCCGCCGCTGTGTCCGAGCAGCTCGTATTGATGGCCGGCACGGGTTCCGCGCCGCTCGATCTTCAGGCCCTCGCCGGCGCGCACGAAGGTGGCGGCGCGTTCCTCCTCGAAGCGGCGGAAAAAGGCGGTCACCGGCACGTGGAGGGTCCGCGACAGGGCCTGGAGCGTGCTCAGCGACGGTGATATTCCGCCGTTCTCGATCTTCGACAACATGCCGGTCGACAGGCCCGCCGCCTTGGCCAACTCCATCACGGTCATGTCGAGCTGTTGGCGGAAGGCGCGGACCTCGCGGCCGATGGCGACCTCGAGATGGTTCTCCCGCGCGCCGCTGAGGGCATGCGGGTCCTGTTGGGTGGCTTTCTCCGCGTTATGTTTCTTGGATGTGGCCATGGCATTCCGCCGGATCGAATTTCTGGATCAAATTTAAGGTCGACACCGCCTGTCATGCAACCGGGGGGTCCCGATCCCTCATTCCGTTTTGGATCGCGGCCAAGATCTCGTCGCGCGAGGCTTCGACCGCGCTATAGGGGATGCGAAGCTCGGGAGGCTTCCATAGGTGATTTCGTTTCAGTTTGCGGGCCTCCTCTTGCGGCAGGCCGGCCAGAAGCCGCTCGGGATCGCCAATGCGCAGGGTGACAAAGGGCTGCAGGCGCGAGCCCGATTGATAGACGTCCGCGATCTCGCGCCAGGGGACCGTCACGCCCCATTCGCGGAAATAGACGCCCGCGGTGTCGACGCGCAGATGGGCTCCGGGCGTTTGGCCCGTGCGCCGAGCGTGGACGGCGATCCCGATCCCGACCACAATAAGCACGGCACCGATCCAATTGCTGTCGGTTACGCTCTCCCCTGCGAACAGAAGTGTCCCCGCCCCGATCAGGATGCTGATGGCAGCGATCACCAAGCCATGCCGGGCCTTGGATTGACCGATCTGGAATTCCTGGACGGGACCTTCCGTCATGCTGTGCCGTATCACGTTTGCCGTGGCGCAAGGCCCATACTTTGCCTTCTGCGCGCCCCAGGGGAAAGGCCGTGGCCGCCCGGAGATGGACCGCGCTGCCGAGGACCGGAAAGAAGGGGCGCCGGATAGGGCGCCCCTCGAGTGCGTTGCGGGCCGACCGCGGCGTTAGAGCTCGCCGCTGGTCGCCTTGCGTAAGTTTTCCGATGTGGCGTGTTTCTCGATGTCTTCCTTGTAGGTGTTGTTCTCGAACTTCACCTGCCAGATGTGCCAGACGATCCACAGGACCACGGCAATCACGACCATGATGACCTCCGATCCCACGAAGGGATAGATGAAGGTCACGTCGGCCAGATCCACGGCCCAGCTATCAAGAGGTGTTGTTGTCATGGCAAATTCCTCCAATTATCGCGTTGGGCCGACTCTTAAATAGTTGCCTGTTCGGCATTCAGGACTTCCTGACGCGCCCGCTCGGCTTCCTGCATGGAGCCGAAGTCGAGGCCGAGCAACTCGACCTCTCTCGGAATCCGGAGCAGGTTGGCGCCCTGCAGGATCTTGGCGAGGATCCAGCCCGGTATGAAGCCGAGCACCCAGAACATGATGATCGCGCCGATGAACTGACCCCAAGGCGTGATTACCGCGAAGCCTTCATAGGGCGAAGAAGGATGGCCCCACAACACGATTCCGGCGATCACCACTCCCCAGAAGCCGGCGTAACCGTGCACCGCGACGGCGCCGACCGCGTCGTCCACCTTGAAACGGCGCTCGACCCAGAAGTGCATCTTGTACATCAGGTAGACGCCGATGCCGCCGATGAGGAAGGCCTGGATCGGGTGATAGAGGTCGTTGCCCGCCGAGGCGGTGATGATGCCCGCAAGGCCGCCGGAATAGGTCCAGAAAGCATCGCCCTTGGAGACCGTGTAACCCACCATGAGGCCGCCAGCCAGGGACATCAGGAAGTTCACCGTGATGGCCGAAAGCGTGGTTGGCGTCAGGTAGATCGTGGTTGCGGTCTGGACGTCGCCGATGATCTGGCCGTCGATGAACCCGGCGGTGGCCAGCGGCACGTTGCAGGCCACATAGAAGCCCCAGAAGCCGGTGTAGATCATGAACAATCCGATGCAGACCAGCCAGGCGTTATGCGGGGCGATATCGCGCGGCGTTCCATCGGCCGCGAACTTGCCGAGGCGCGGGCCCAGCACGATCAGCACGCCGAGCGCGCAGCCGCCGGCGATCGCATGGATCACGCCGGAGGCATAGGCATCGTGATAACCGAGCACTTCGACCATCCAGCCGTTATAGTGCCAGCCCCAGGCCGCGTCGATCGACCAGGTCACCGAGCCGATCATGATGGCGATCATCCAGAAGGCGAACTTGCGAATACGCTCGATCACCGCGCCCGACACGATGGACGCCGCCGTCCAGGAGAACAGCAGGAAGGCCGCCCAGAACACGCCGCTGATGCGGTCGTCGAGCCGCGGAACCATGCTTTCGCCCCACGGCAGATAGGCCGCCGCGGTTTCGGGAATCGGATGACCCCAGCCGCCGGTGATAAAGGGGCCACCGGGAAACGCCCAGTAGATCCACCAGCCAAAGAAGAACCAGGTGATCGTCACCAGCGGAATCAGCATGGTGTTCTTCATCAGTGTGTGCATGTGGTTTTTCTGCCGGCTGGCGCCGACTTCGTACATACAGAATCCTATGTGGATCAGGAACATGAGAGCGACCGTGATCCAATAGTAGAATTCCGTGAAGACTATTGTTAGTGCACCGATATCTGTATCCATTTCACCCTCTCTCGTCGTCGCACTGTCAGTTTGGTTTCACGTTGCCTGCAAGGCGTTCCTTGGCGACGCCCAGCACGGGCCTCGAGCTTGCCGCTGAGACCTACGTAGTGCCTTGCGAATTTCTTGGTTTCTGCTGGACGCCAGTTGACTTGCGCCGGATTGCTCTCTCCGGCGTGTTTGCGATCGTCGTGTGCCACGCAATAATTTGCATGGAGTCCCGATGCCCCCCGATTTTTCTCGTCGGTTCCGGGACGAAACTACCCGAGACCGGATCTCATGACAATCAAAAAAATTTCTTGTGAATAAACACAGGCCGGCTCCAGTGCATATCGCGCCCCCGCCCGCCGCCACCTTGGCCGGCTTGAAAGAGAATGCCCGGACTCGCCGGGTTAGCCCGTGTGCCGCTATAGACAAGACCCCCTCGGAGCAAATTTGCGCAAGTTGAGCGCCAGCTCAATTGCCACTGCGGCCAAGTGTAAACACATGAGTCCCTCGTAGCACCGAAGACCCATCGGCAAACCGGCCAAGAGGCTATCGCGGCTCTTATTATTCGGCAACTTATTTTGTTCTGTGGACCAATTTGAAACCTCTCGTGCGAGTCCTGTCACGCCCAGAGGATAGGGGACCCAGATCTTTGCGATCCCTGTTTTTGGCCTTTATCGTCGGTCTGCGGATCACGGCCCGCGTTCGGCAATGCCGGCCGGGATCGTTGCGATTGGGAGGCGGAGTCGTTGACGAGCGGCCGGCGCTGGGCAATCGCCGTGGCGCCGCCGCGGGATCTTACGTTGCCGGCGGGTCGGCCGTTGCCCTGGACCAGTCGGGGCGGAAGGCCAGCACCCGCACGCCGCCCGGGATGTTCGGGTTGAATAGGCTGTTGTGCCAAAGAGTCGCCTGAAAGGCCGGATGGTCCTCCGGCAGTTGGCGCGGGGCGCATGGCAGATCGTAGCTTTGGTTGTACTGCTCGAAGAGGAGTCGGCAGCCGCCACCGGCCAGCAGCCGTTCGGCGGTCTCCGAGACCTCACCGAACAGCGCGGCCAACTCGTCGGAAAACTCCTCGGGCTTCTGATAGTAGGCCGAGGATAGAAGCTTCAGGGCGCTGTCGTAGCGCTCGACCGGATCGTGGGTCTTGCGCGCCAGGTGGCGGAATTGGCTGGTTACCGTTTGCGGCTCGAACTTGTTGATCATGACCGTGACCGTGCCGAGATCGGCCTCCGGTTCCACCAGGAGAATACGCGGGCGCATACCGCTTGTCGGTCGCCCGCCGCCCTGACGGACGGCGTACTGGCGGACCCGGCACTGCCAGCCGAGGAAATGAGCTCGCAAGGCCTGGGCGGCTTCATCGAGGATGACGAGGTGCGGATGGTCGGCGTCCGTCACGGTTTGACCCTGGTCTCGAGAGCTGGCCACAGAGCTGGCCACTGAGCTGGCCACAGAGCTGGCCACAGTGTTGGCCAGTCGCGGTTCGAGGCCGGATGTTACGGTGTCCCCGCAGGTCCAATCAAGGGGGCGCCCCATCAAGTGCGACTTCGCCGCAGAGCGGCAACACCGGGGCCATCCACCGGCCATCCAAGGGCTCAGCCTTGAGTATGTGGGGGTGGCCGCGGCGCGCAGGCCGTGCGAATCCCACCGATCAGGGCAGCAGGACCTCGTCCGTCTCGACCGCCATGTCGCAGAGGCCGCCGAGCCGGGCGCGCAGCTTGCCGCGCTGGGTGAGCTTCTTCTGGGCGGCCACTGGCAGGTCGGTCAGCTTGAGGATGCCGTTGTCGATCAGCACCGTGATCAGATCCTCGATGACCCGGATCAACTCCAGGTCCGTGGCCTCGAGCTCGTCGCGGATATCGGCCAAACGGACGTGGCGACCCACGAACGACAGGAGATCGGGATCGTCGGCTGCCAACTCTTCCTTGGCATCGCCGTTACGGTTTGCATGGAGGGCTATCACGCGGCCCTCCGGATCGCGGTTCACATAGGGCATGCCCGTCTCTCCTTGGGCGGCGCACCAAGGTATGTCCGCGACCGTTAACTTATCGTTAGAAGGCCTGCCCGCACCGCCTCCGGGCGGAGGCACGCGGCTTCCGCCCGGGCGTGGGCAGGATCCGATCAGAGGGGAACCGCGCTAGTCTTCTCCGACCGCGCGCGCCAAAGCGCCGGTCTCGGCCAGGTCGAACGCCCGATCGTGCTGCAGCGCCGGGATCATGCTGCGCGCCCGGCCGACGGCCGCCGGGTCCACTTCCGCCACCACCACGCCGCGGTCCTCGCCGCCGTCGGCCAGGACCTGGCCCCAGGGGTCGATGATCAGCGAATGGCCGTAGGTGGCGCGGTCACCGGCATGCACCCCGTACTGGCAAGGCGCGAAGACATAGCACCCGGTCTCGATCGCCCGCGCCCGGAGCAGAACATGCCAATGGGCCAGGCCCGTCGTCTCGGTGAAGGCCGCCGGAACCGTGAGGAAATCGGCACCGGCCTTGGCCAGCGCCCGGTAGAGCTGGGCGAAGCGCAGGTCGTAGCAGATGGAAAGGCCCACGCGGCCCCAGGGCAGGTCGGCCACCGCGGCACAGGCGCCGGGCGCGATGGTCGCCGACTCCCGGTAGCTCTCGCCGCCCGGCAGGTCGACGTCGAACAGGTGAATCTTGTCGTAACGCGCGGCGACGCTACCGTCCGGGTCGAGCAGATAGGAGCGGTTGGCGATGCGCTCGCCGCCACCGGGATTGTCAGCGCCGGGCCCGCCTTGCAACGTGATCGCGAGCGAGCCCAGCAATATCCAGGCCCG